>Ga0307442_1000719_pt1 | contig 16211 bp, 17 predicted proteins | sample SalMarWE160430MG_FD_202143 | JGI IMG/M metagenome (GOLD analysis project Ga0307442, IMG submission 202143) | Salt marsh sediment microbial communities from the Plum Island Ecosystem LTER, Massachusetts, United States - WE1604-30 | ecosystem: Environmental > Aquatic > Marine > Intertidal zone >...
AGGCCCCTCCTGAAAAGATGGCGGACAGGCTCAGGGGCGTGCTATTCCAAGCGAAACTGGGATCTGTGTTTGAGAAGGTACGCCGCGTCCAAGCGTTGGCCGAGCACCTGGCGGACTTGACGGTTCCTGAGATGAAGGCCACGGTATCCCGGGCAGCGTGGCTGTGCAAATCGGACCTGACCAGTCAGATGGTCAATGAGTTTCCGAAACTCCAGGGGGTAATGGGACGTATTTATGCGATCCGCTCCGGGGAAACCGAGGCAGTGGCCAAGGCTATTGAGGAGCACTATCTGCCGGCCCACGCCGGCGGTCCGCTGCCCGACACGGATGCCGGTGCGCTCCTGAGCATGGCGGACAAGCTGGATACCATCTGCGGTTGCTTTGGTATTGGTCTCATCCCGACCGGCACCACGGATCCCTATGCCCTGAGACGACAGGCCGTCGGCATTATCCAGATCATCTTGGCAAAGGCTCTCGCGGTTTCCCTGAAAGGGCTCATTCGCCAAAGTCTTCGTCTTTTGGACGGTAAGATATCCGAAGACCCGACACGGACGGCCCGGAACGTCCTCCTCTTCTTTCAACATCGCATAGAACATTTGTTGGCTGAACAGGGATTTGCCAAGGATCTGATTGCCGCAGTGGTAAGCACGTCCATAGATAACATCCCGGCAGTCCTGAAACGAACAAGAGCCTTGGAAGGCCTGAAGGCCGCGCCGGATTTTGAGCCCTTAGCCACGGCCTTTAAACGTGTGGTGAACATCATAAGAAAAGCCAGGCAACAGGACGACATGCCGAGAAACAGGCGCCGGGCTGACACGGACCCCGCCCTGTTTGCCGAACCATGCGAGCAGCGCCTCTATGAGGCCTTTCAAAAAGTGAAGCAGGACATTGCTGAAGACCTAGAGGGAGGGACTTTTGATCGTGCCCTGCTGACGATCTCGACCCTGAAAGGCCCCGTGGATAGCTTTTTCGACGGGGTCATGGTCTTGAGCGATGACCAGCGCCTAAAACAAAACCGCCTGAATCTCCTCGCCGAGATTGCCGATCTTTTTGGCATCTTTGCGGACTTTTCCAAGATCTCCACCTGATCGGTTCACGATCCTCTTAGGGCTCGTGCAAAAATGAATTCGCAGAATTGGTGCTCAGATTTGGCCGATCCGATTGAGCAAAACCGGAGGAATAGCGGGCTATTTCGAGGAGTTTGCGAATGAGGCATCGGTCAAAGATGGGCTGAAGCTGAGATGCCAAAATGTGAAGTTGTTTTTGCGCGAGCCCTTAGCGAGGCCAGCCACAGACCTGCTATGGTCTTGGCATCGCAAATCTCACCCCGGACTGCCATTGCCAGGGCCTTGTCCAAGGCTGTGGGTTGAAGTTCCAGGACCTCGTCATCCTCAAGCTTCTGCTCGGCCGACCTCAATCCGGTGGCGAGAAAAATGTGAATATGCTCATCCGTATATCCGGGGGCGGGCAAGATTTCAGTGAGCTTCTCAAGCCTTGTAGCTTCATAACCGGTTTCTTCCACCAATTCTCGTCTGGCACACGCTACGGGGGCTTCGTCCGGTTCCAAGGTTCCGGCGGGAATCTCCCACACATATTCGCCCACCGCGTGGCGGTATTGCTTGATCAAGACAACTCTGCCGTCATCGAGAATAGGCACCATGGCAGCAGCACCGGGGTGACGCACGATCTCCCGGTGTTTGACCGCCCCGTTTGGTAAAGTCACTTTTTCAAGAACCACATCGAATATCTTTCCGTTGTACAGGCTCGTTTTCTTGTGCACCTTCACAAACATGAAATCCTCCTTTGGCCGTAACTCTTTCGCATAATTAGTACCTATCCACGAACGCGGGCCACCCGAGCCAACATAGCTCGGTTGAGCACTACCAGGTGTTCATTCAGAAATGGTAGATTTTGGTCCGAGGCAAGGCCGCACAAGGGTTTTCGCCGCAGGCGCAGCAGCGCTACGTCGAGGACGGCCTTTTCACAAGCTGCAGGCGCAACTCGCGGAGAACGCCGCATCGGGCCCAAAGATGCCATTTATGGATGGACACTAACGTTATCACAGCATGGGGGAAGGCTGCAATCCCAGCCCGTCCAGGTTCACCAATATCCTTTCCTTTCTTGATCGGGCGTGGTAATTCTTCTACCGATTAGGCGATGCAAAGGGTTCGAGGGGTCGAATGCCTTTCTTTCTAACGATTTCACACCTGCTGATTTGCGATGTCAGGCCGCATCCTTCATTAGAAAAACTTGTTGTTATTTCGTAAATTTCTACACATGGCTGACAGGACATTTGCCAGACCTTTAATTGTTTATAATTCTTAAGGATTTTGCTTGAATCCTTATAATGCTACCAACTCTTGGAGAAAAACCAACTTTATATATAGAGAAAGGACATCGCATGGGCATCATCTTGGAACCTATAGGTTTTGTGCGGACAGCGGCTAAAAAGGTCCCCAGGCATTGGAGTGTATCAAATGTGGAAGGGACATTAGTCATTGATGAAAAATACTTGCAAGGACTCAAAGATGTCCGTGCAGGGCAACGCATCGTTGTGATTTTCCACTTCCATCGAAGCCCGAAGTTTACCTCAACTTTTCTCACCCAGACACCGCCGCACCGTCGGCACAACATGGGCGTTTTCAGCATCTGCTCGCCGATCCGGCCCAACTCCGTCGGCATGTCGGTCTTAGAGGTCCTGGGCATCGAAAGGAACCGCATCTCCGTGAAAGGACTGGATATGGAGGACGGCACGCCGATCCTGGATATCAAGCCCCATGTTGAAGACAAACACAGTTGTCCCAGCTTTGAAGGCCGGCGCCGCTCCACCACGCCCTGACTCAACATGTGGACTGGTGCCGGTCTATCACTGCTTTTTTCCGATGAACGAAAAGTGATGGACTCGTAAAAAGTCGATTTTACTCACTCCGTGAACATTTTGGGGGCTCTTAAGATGTTTAGCTAAAACGCTAAAACTCGGGCTAACGCCCTCAAACAGTTAGCATTTTTTAACGCTAAACATCTGAAGTGCCTTTCTCCCAAAATGCTCAATGTCGTTCGCAAAATACTATTTACGAATCTATCAAAAGTGTCATGAAAAATTTCAGGCGATCCTATTACAATACATTTTCTCGGTTCTACGACAAATTCGTTGCCCTTCATTCGGCGGATGCCCAGGGAGCCTTGAGGCGATTCTTTTCACACAAGGTGCCGGTGATGGAAGGCGACTTTGTCCTGGACATATGTACGGGCACGGGATCCTTGCTACTGTACCTCTGGGAAAAGACAGGCGTTGATGGACTGGTAGTTGGCGCGGATTTTTCTACGGGCATGTTGAAAGTCGGTCAGGCGAAAACCGAAACGCTTGAAAACGTCTGTGTGCTGGCCTCTGATGTGGCCTACCTTCCTTTTAACGCAAGCGTATTTGACGCCGTAACGTGCACCCATGCCTTCTATGAACTAAAGGGGGAGGTTCAAGATCGGGGGCTGAGGGAAATCGTTCGGGTCCTCAAGCCAGGAAAGCCTTTTCTCATGATGGAGCATGATGTGCCAAAGCGTCCCTTGATAAAGGCTCTGTTCTACGTTCGTCTCTTTTCCATGGGTGCCAAGAGAGCCATCTACATCTTGAGACATGAAAGAAGGATTTTGGAGAAGTATTTTGAGCGTGTCGAAAAGATAACAACGCCAACCGGTAGATCAAAAATCATGATATGTTCTAAGACGTTAGCGCCATGAAATTCCAAGATGATACATAACAGCTTCGGGTAGCAGCACGAACTGAATTTCTGCCAACACCCTCTACCGGGAAACCGAGATAAGCAAGAGACAGGAGGCGAATCATGCAATGGGTCAATGCTCTCGTACTGATAGGGCTGCTTGTTTTCGTGTGGCAGCAGAAAAAACGGCTAAAGCGTCTGGAAGAAAACCTGCCTCTGCGGAAAGGTAAGTTGCCGTCACAGGTCGACATCTCGCCTTTACACAAAGACATGCTGGCTTCATACAGGGCGCTGCTGGCCTCGGAGAAGGAGATATTGGCTTCGCACAAAAAGATACTGGACAGTCTCATGGCCTATCGTGACATTCCCACTCCACGAGAATCCACGGGCGAGGAAATGGTTGCAGACGGAACGGTTCAACTGAAGCAGCGCAAAGACATGGCAGAAGAAAAATTCAGGTTTGAGAAGGAAGTACAAGAAAAAACAAAAACCGTCGACTGGTACGAGAAGGAATTTTCCATTGCATTGGATGCCCTCCTCGAACTTTTTCTTCACGTTGCACCGGGTGTGCGGGAGGCAATCATAGGCAAGATGCCTAGCAGCGTTATCAAAAAGGGATTCCAAAGGCTGTCAGAGAAGAATCCCAATGGTTCCGTCAAAAGTCACTGAACCCCAACGTTGCAAAAGTCGAAGATGCTGCAGATCCAAGGCGTTGAAGGTGAAGCTGTAGTCATTTACCGCGAACTCTCAACAACGTCCCGACTCGTCGGGATATCATCGGTTTTCCCCAAGGGTAAGCAGACAGGCGCGAGAAAACGTCATTGGTGATCCCCGGGACGAATCCTTCCTGCAATACGCCAGCCTCTGCGGTTTCTTACGAAAAAGACGGTTTCCATGTAATGGCCTTCGGCAAACTGAGCGGCTACACAATCGTCAAGGAGATAGATTTGATCCAAGTGCCAGCGAGTCCCGGCATGGGGCCTGGTCTCCACAAGTTTGTCTGATGGGGTCTGGACCAGAAAAGAAAAAAGGGCCTTAAGGGTCTCAGGCACTTCTTCTCCAGACGGAGCAGGGGACACAGCGATGCGGGCCATGGCTTGTTCTACAGCCTCTTCGTCGACCTGAATATCACTTAACGTTATTTGAAGAGCCGGTTTCCTAAAGTGCGCTTCGCTACAGCCCGAGGCCAGCCAAAGAAGGCCTAATAAAACCAATCCCTTCATGGGTATTCCTTTTGCCCCGTTCATCTGCCGCCAGGAAAAAGCATCACCCCTCCGCCCACCAGCAAAATGAAAAGCGCACGCGGCCGATCTCGGTGCAATAGGGGCATTGGCACTGAATGCGCAACGGCGGGTGTCTCACAATAGCGGCCGCCCCCGTTTCGTCATTCCTTTTCGATCCCTTCAAGAAATTCGCGCGCCCTCGTGTTGGACGGGTGGATTTCCAGGATCCTGTGGAGTAGTTCTCTGGCTCTTTGCAGTTCACCCCTGTCGGCGCAGAGCATACTCAAGTATAATAGCGCATCCAGGTGCCCGGGATCTATTTCCAGGGTCTTCAAGAACTCCTCTTCGGCCAAATCGTCGGCAGAGCTTCCCTGATAGGCCATGGCCAATCCGAAGTGGTCATCAGCACTATCAGGATCGATACCCACGGCGTTTTTAAAGGCACCGATGGACTTTTCCCATTCACTGAGTTCACCGTAGGCCATGCCCAAGTTAAAGAAAACACGCTCTTTTCTATAGCCGAAGGCAACGGCCTTTTCATAACAGGAGACTTCCCTCAAATGGTCTCCTGTTTGGCCGTAAGCATATCCAAGATGGTACAAGGCAAGTGCGTTGTCAGGGTTGTTTTCCAGGAATCGTTGATGAAGACAAATGCCGGCGTCATAGTCCTGCCGTTGCATGGCCTCGTCTGCCGCCTCATCACAAATCCATGCCCTTTCAATGTCAGGCCTTTTTCCGTGAAAACCTCTCGAACAGCCGGCGAGCAGGCAATGGCCCACCAAGCAAAATGCCAGACCGGACCAGCACATCAACCGAAATATACACTGACTGGACCCACTCATGCTATGTCACCTCGATCGAGCAAGAACGCTCAATTAACAGTAAAGGTGCTTCTCCCGATTAGTTGATGCAACGGGTTCGAGGGGTCCAGGATGCAAGGGGTCGAGTGCTTTTCTCTCTAACGATTTTACACCTGCTTATTGACGATGTCAGGCCGTATCCTTCATTAGGAAAACCTACTGTTATTTTGTAAATTTCTACACATGGCTGATAGGACATTTCCCAAACCTTTAATTGTTTATAATTCTTAAGGATTTTACTCGAACCCTTGAATCCTTGAACCCTTATGATTCTACCAGCTCTTTTGGAGATGATCCACAACAGATAATCATACCATATCACCCTTACAATGGGCACGTAAACGTGTGTCAATGAAGAAGCGAATTAATCAGAAGTTCCAACCGCCTCTGGCCTACCGCCGGCCCGCCAAAAAATACAGTATTTCTTGCCTTAAAATACAGGATTCACCCTATTTACTTAGGTGCCAACTGCATTATGATGATGGCAGGCGCCGAAGTGTAAAACCTTCTTTGGCCTTTTGGTTGGACCGTGGAAATGGTGATCTTCAATAAGGAGGTGTGAATATGGAAAATAAGATTGAATGGGAAACGAACCTTCGCGCGGCCATTGCTAGAGCCCAAGACGATGATAGGCCGGTGCTCCTTGACTTCCACAATCCCAATTGAATCGGCTGTAAGCAGATGGATGCGGTTACGTATCCAAACCTTGATGTGATCCGGTTCATCCAAGGTCATGTGGTACCGGTGCGATTGCCTTTCGACGCAAAGCCTGAGGCAAACGATTTTAAAGTGAAGTGGACGCCCACCCTGATCATCTTGGACCACGACGGCGGAGAACACCACCGAATCACGGGCTTCCTGGCACCGGAAGAGCTGCTCCCGATGATATTATTGGGCATTGGAAAGGCCCATTTTGAACGGGAAGCATTCACGGAAGCCATCAGGAGCTTGGACGCCCTGCTGAAGGATTATCCTAAAAGCGACTCGGCGCCGCAGGCGATCTATTATCGAGCCGTGAGCCAGTACAAAAGCACGCACAGCGCTGAGCCTCTGAAGGAGGCCTATCAAAAACTCCACGCTGAGTACCCGTCGAGCGAATGGACCAAGAGAGCAGCGCCCTACAGGCTGCTGTAACGACAGACTGATCAGCTTGCACATGTGTGGTGTGGTGTGCTGGGTGTGATGTGAAAAGGCGTCGTCGAAGGAGTCGCGACCGATCAGCCCTTTGGAGCCAATCTACAAGAAAGAAACAGAAGACATCATCGGTCGTATGCAGTGCCCCAAGGATTTTAGGTGTTACAAGTCTGGATTCGAGGCACTTTGCAGGGTGAAGGGGTTTGCCATTGAACTATTTCTGGAATGCTTGGAAGAAACGCCTCAAACGTGTATATTTCCCTTGTTCATCGGACGGTTATATTTGTGCCAATGTCCTCTTCGGGCGCATATCGTCAAGAAATTGAAGAGGTGATCCTCAGGAGGACTTTGCGTGGAGAAAAAGATCCTGCTGGCCCTTGATGACTCCGTCTACTCAAGACATGCAATCCACTACGCCGTTAAGATGTCATCGGTGATAGGAGACCTCACTTACACGCTTCTTCATGTACAGCCGACCATTTCACAGTTCCTTCTGGATGAGGCCAGAACCGACTTTGAAGCCAAAGTTGAGCTGAAAAAAGCTGTCAGAAAAAACGCCGAGCACGCCAAGGCTGTTCTGGAAAAGTGCAAGTCCCAAATGGTCAGGGCAGGGATTGCCGAGAAGTCCATCGAGGTCGCTACTCAGCCAAAGTTGTTGGGACTGGCCAGGGACATTCTGCAACACGCCCAGCAAGGCCTTTATGACGCCATTGTCGTGGGACGAAGGGGCTTTTCGCGAATCCAGCAGATCTTTATGGACAGCGTCACTGCGAAACTGGTGGAACGTTCAACGTTGATCCCGGTGTGGGTGTTACACGGCCATGTCACATCTGCCAAGATTATGGCGGCCGTCGACGGTTCTGAGAGCTCACTACGCGCTGTGGATCACCTGAGCTTCATGGTCGAGGAAAATCCGAAGATCAAAGTGACGCTATTTCACGTGATTCCGAAGGTGGGGAGCCACTGTGCGATTCGTTTTGACGAGGAAGCCAATGGCGTTGAGGAAATGATGACACAGGGCGACAGACGATGTGTAGAACACTTCTACGCTCATGCCTGCAAAAAATTTACAGAGGCCGGGATCCAGGAAAATCAGATTGAGATCAAGGTGACCAAGCGCACTATGAATGTGGGCAAGGCAATCGTTGATGAGGCCACAAATGGAAACTACGGCACGGTGGTTATTGGAAGGCGAGGCGTCAGTCGGGCGTTCTTCATGGGAAGTGTGTCCAGATACGTGCTCGACAGGATCTCGAACCGAGCCCTGTGGCTGGTTTCCTGATTCGAGACGAAAGAGTGATCACCTGACACAATTTCAAGACATTAGGCGGTGAAGACAACCGGCGCGTGTCGTAGCGATATAGGAAATGATCCGGCCGGGCACGGGAATGAGACCAGGCGAGAGGGGAAAACAACGCCGATTACAGTTTCAATAAGATTGGGCTGTGAAACTGAGCAGGAGATTTACCGAAGCCGAGGTCGCGGCAGGCTGACCTTGACTCAATATGAAACATGGCAACAACCGTTTATTGTCCCTGACAAAGGATACAACAGAATAAATCTCACCTGTCCCATATGTCATCATCCCTTTGGCGTGAAAGTCTTTAGTAAGTCAAAGGCCCGTCTTAGAAAGCTTTGTGTTGCCTCTTGTTTTCTTATAATCGCCGCGTGTGCGATCTTGCTCGGAGTCCTTGCCCACGGCGAAAAGGGCTTCATGGGTTACAGCCTGGCGGTGCCTTTCATCTGCTTCACCGTGTGGCAGCTCTCAGATGTTATTCGCGGAAGGCTTGATGCCAGCGATGTCGTCTTTCATGTGCGAGGCAAGGTGCACAAGGTATTTGATGGCGGAAAAGAGTTTAGAAAGGCGATTGAAGCTCCCTGTAGCAAGCTACAGGGAATCTTCGACCGTAAGGAACGCTGACTTTTTTGGATGCGCTCGCTAACCCCGCAGCAAGCTACGGGGAATGCGCTCGCTTTTACGGTTCATCGGCACTGGGCAGAATCCTCTGCCGGTGGTATTGGCACAATTCCTGCTGAAACCTCTCCGGTGTTGATGGATGACGTCAAAACGGCTATCAGCTTTTCAAGTAGAACCCAGGCAGTGCATCATATGTTGCTTACCGACAGCGCCATATCGCCCGAAAAACGCGGGCCGATAGGCTTTCAAATAGGCTTGTCCACGTTCGGCATATTGGCGTTGGAACTGGCGCTCATCCGGTGGACTTCCAGTCAGATTAGAGTCTTTGCCTATTTCAACAATCTCGTCTTAATCTGTTCTTTTTTGGGTATGGGGCTTGGAGTAGCCCTGGGAGCCAGGCACCGAGGCTTGGTCCACTGTACACTGCCAGCACTATTCGTCCTATCGATACCGCTAGCCTTCTCACAAAGTCTTCACTTCATGCACATGCCTTTTCCTGATCAAACAGTTGCCTTATGGGGTGGTGAGGCCTTTTCTGGCGCAATGGTGCAATACATCTCAAACCTACTGGTTTTCATATTGCTTTTTTCCCTGGTGATCATTGTTTTCCTGTTCGCAGGCTCTCCTGTTGGTTTCCTCTTTTCGAAGCTTCCCATACTACGAGCATATTCCTGTGACCTCTTTGGGTCGTTACTTGGCATCGTCGTTTTTGTAATGGCAACATTTCTTAACGCAGGCCCTCCCGTATGGTTATGCATCGGTTGCCTCCCCTTTGTCTGGCTTTCCCGCAAACCGCTTTCCCTGCTGGCTTTTGCAGGTATCCTGGTTTTGGCTTGGTGCTCCGTAGATGGTGCGGTCTATTCCTCCTACAACAGAATCGATGTGCGCGCCTGTCGGAGCGGTTTGAGACTCGATGTGAATCGCGATTTCCACCAATTCATCTATGATTTTTCAGACCGAACCATGACAAATGGAACGGTCTCCACGGAAGCGTTGAAGAGACTCGGTTTTCTTCGAGATGTGTATGATCTCCCATTTCAAGTAAATAACGCCCGACACAGCGCTCTGATCGTCGGAGCAGGAACCGGTAATGATGTTCAAGCCGCGCTTCGCAACGATTATCGCCAAGTCTATTCAGTAGACATTGACGGAAAGATCATCGAACTGGGCAAGCGCCTCCATCCTGAAAAGCCGTATGAGGACCCTAGAGTCATAACTGTAGTCAATGATGCAAGGGCCTTTTTTGAACAGTATCACGGCAAGCCGTTCGACGTCATCTGTTATGGCCTGCTTGATTCTCATGCTATGTTCTCGTCAATGTCTTCTCTTAGGCTCGACAATTACGTCTATTCAGAGGAAGGAATTCGATCGGCCTGGAGGCACGTGTCGGAGCGGGGACATCTGAGTATCAGCTTCAGCGTTTATGCTGGACAGTGGATTGCCGACAGGCTCTATTGGACGATTGCCAAGGCGACGGGCACGCCTCCGATTGCCATCTATCATGGTATGAATTTTGGTGCCACTTACCTGGTTGCACCAGACATGAATCATCTTCGTGACGATCGTCTGGCGAAATATCCCAGGATATATCCATCTTCAGGTGAAACTTCCGTCAGAACCGTCAGCGACGATTGGCCCTTTCTCTATGTGCGCCCGGGATTATTCCCATGGGGTTATGTTACAGTCCTCGCCACCCTTCTCATCATAGCCTTCGTCTCGACGCCCCTGGCATTTGGTCGAAAAACAATTACATCCGATTTTGATTCGGTATTGTTCTTTATGGGAGCAGGTTTTTTGCTCATCGAAACACGGGGAGTGACGAGTTTGTCTTTGTTGTTTGGGTCCACGTGGATCGTTAATTCCGCTATCTTCACCGGTATCCTGGCCATGATTTTGCTGGCGAATCTGTTGGTTGAACGCTTCAGGTTGAAGCGTCCCTTGCCTTGGTTTTTCCTGCTCTTGCTTTGCATTGTTCCACTCTGGGCATCGGACAATGCAATTTTAAATCATTATCCCCTGCTGATCAGGGGTCTTTTGGGCGGATTCATCAATGCGTTGCCTATTGGGGTTGCCGGCATTATCGTGTCTATTCTTCTTTCGCGCTCTGCCAATCCGACGGCTTCGCTCGGCTCAAACTTGCTCGGATCGGTTCTGGGTGGTTGCCTAGAGTATCTTTCAATGCTTCTGGGATTGAAGGCCCTCGCCCTGCTCGCTTCGCTTTTTTATCTCTTGGCATCATTCTTCCTTTCCCGTCGGTCTGGTCAATATTATAACAAGGCTGCGCTTATGCCTTCGATGCCGGCGGACAGACCGATTTGATCACCAGCCAACATGATGGGGGCAGGGGAAAACCGAACGTGCCTCAGGCCCTCCACCCTGAAGGACGGGGCTTGCGGCCAGCAACCGGTCCATCCTCGTGACGGGGCGGCCTTGTAACCTGTAATCTGGCAGAATAGTTTCGGCATAATAGTTGCATTTTGCACAGACCTGCAAAAGCAATACTTGCTCGAATACAGGAGCTGGCACGTTGGACAAGACGGACACCACACGACAGGACTGCACTTTGAAACACCGGACCTTGCAACTCTTCCAGCTCTTTTTGCTCGTTTTTGCCTTCTATCTCCCAGTACAAGACAGTAACAATCAACACTTACTCCTATCCTTGGCCTGCCTGGTCACCGTCTTCATCGTTGAGAAACTCAGAACCACCTTCACAGAGGCCAGGAACAAGGAAAACGACCAATCCAAAGGTAGGAGCACGAAAGCTGGGACAGAAACCACGCTCCAAGCGCTCGACTGGCTATTGACAAGCAAGAATGTGTTGCTTCTCACCGACGCCGCACAGTGCCTTTTGCAGGATCTTGGTGTGGTCGTCTCGCCGTGTCCCGATCACCCCGCCATTGAGCGGCTGGCCAGAATACCGGGTGCGGAGGTTACTTGGGGTCTGAAAATAGTGAACAATGTGACGGATCTGAACGACACCTGGGACAAGTGGGACGAACTTGCCGGTTTTGACCTGGATAAAGGGGGAAAACGTCGTTTGCTGATCATCGGCAGCAACGGGATCAAGGCAAAAGGAGATCGCCGGCAAAGATACAGAAACTTCTCAGTCAATGTCCAGAAACTGCTCTCCACCAGGCACGTGGTAGCCATGACCACGCTTACCTTCTGTAAAATCTACATGCTGTGTAAAAAGAAGAAAGCGGACATCAAGACAATCTTCGATCCCATCCAACACCATCCTGGCGGCGTTTTTCAACTGGAGCGCTTTGCCAAGTAATCTATTTTCCAGATTGTTTCCCTGGTAAACCATGTCAGCATATCTGTTCAACAAAACTTGGCCACAGAATCTGATGGAATGCAGGGTGTCCATTACGAATGTATTATGGAACCGTCTGGTTTGTAATCATAAGCCCTGACAAATCACATCCATCATGGTCAACCTTGCCCTATGATGTTTTTATTGACACGTCAGCCTATGCACACTAGAGTGACATCATTCGGTCCGAGGGTCGCCTTGCCACGAAGCCTGGGTCATGTGAAGGAGCCGGATCGAGCACGGAAACCAGGAACCAGGGTCCGTATTTTGGAACCCACTTCAATCTCGCCTTTTGCCTTGGCGATGCGATTCTTGTGGCCGCTTCCAAAGTAACGCCTGAAACGCTGTACGAAACAACGAGGAAGGAGGAAAAGTGCGCCATGGCAGAAGGCATTGTGAAGTGGTTTAGTGATCAAAAGGGATATGGTTTTATTGAGCGCGACGGCGATAAGGATGTCTTTGTTCATCACTCGGCTATCAGCGGCTCTGGATTCAAGAGCCTGGCTGAAGGCGACCGGGTGACTTTTGACGTAGAGCAGGGCGACAAGGGGCCTACAGCCAAGAATGTCGTCAAGGTGTAGATCACGGCTGTTTGAACATCAAAGGCATCTCGTCGAGCTCAGCCAGTTTCCATCCATAAGCGGCCTTTTTTCCTCTGAGCGGCGTTCTCCACGGGATTAGCGCCTGCGGCTTGAAAACAGTATGCCTCGGCGAAAACCCTTGTACAGCCTTGCTCAGAGCAGAAAATTTCTGAATTGGAAACACACGCCCGTGCCCATTGATTGGATAGTGTTTCGCGGATGGGCACCTGGGCAAAGTTCTTAAGAAACAGGCTCAACAAATCAAAAGCCGGAGCATGGAGTCTGCAATGCAAGGCAGGAAGCTTTTTGTGGGAAACCTCAGTCATTGTGTAACGGCTGCTGAAGAAACCGAGCAGTTGAGGCAACTGTTTTCCAATCACGGTGACGTCCAGCAGGTCAATATCTTAAACGGCAAACGTTATGGATTTGTGCAGATGTCGAGCCGGTCCGAGGCCGAAAAGGCCAAAAAAGAATTGAATGACTGCCCGTTCAACGGATGCCTCCTCAGAGTCAATGAAGTGCGCCCCTCAAGACGAAAGTCGGGGTCTCGAAGACATTAGAGCGTCAAAAGCTTGACGGATTGGAAACCCTTCGGTCCGATGCGCCCACGTTGCTACATCCAAATCTCACCATCAGAAAATCATAACTAGCTAGATTCCCAGCAAATATCATTTGCGTCATACGCAGACACGATTCCTGCGTTCAGCCAAAGACCGGGGCGTGTTCCCACGTTCCAGTCATGGTAACCTGATCGAGTCAAAACTCAATCAGGGAGGGGCCATCATCGAAAAGTGGGTTTTCGGCAAAAAGGCATCATAGTGTTTCATCAACCGTGGCCCCAAATCATGAGCACGCCGTCTTCGAAGATGGATCGTCCCATACCATAAGTGGCGTACAGTCAGCCTGCCGCAAAAGTGAAGCTCTCCTCCCTAAAGGACAGGACTTGCGGGAAACGAAGCGGCCAATCTTCCAGACAATAGACCCTAACGTTGCAAGAGTCGAGGATGCCGCAGGTCCAAGGCGTCAAAGGGTGAGGCTGTAGTCAGTCATTTGCCGCGAACCCGTTACAACACAGGAGATGCGGTATCATCGGCTTTCCCGCAGGATAAATAACATGGCTGTCTTTCCAACCTTTCTGGATATCTCTCGCAGTGAACTCGACAATGTTGCCCAAAACGACCGCAAAAATGGGCTACTATTGCTTTTGAGGACTTTTAGCCATGTCGTTTATGCAATATTGGGGTAGAGTTCGAGGCTGTGTATGGGACACGATTTGCCCCGGCTGTTTGACAGCCTTTGCGATTTCAATTAGCTGTAAGGACGAATGCCTTTGGCTGGGAGGTGACATCATGGGAAGAAAAAGCCGACTGAAAAAAGAAAGAAAAAAGCAGGAATTTGGAGAGGCCGTGAGAGGACACCCGATGAGTGATGAGATCAGAGCCTTTCTGAAAAAACGGCGTGTGGCAATGGATAAAGCCTCGGGGCTCTTGTATGTCATGTCCCTGATGGCGAGCTTTTTGATTCATCGTTCAATAAGAAAGCACGCCCAGCTTCCGGTGATCAGTCCTGATGAAGAAAAAGCTGATGAGAATCGTCTCGAGAGGCTCAGCACGGTTCTTGAGCACGAATGTCGTCATCTCAACATCGAACCCCAGGAGCTTATGAACGAGTTGGTCCTTCCTATGGCCGGAAATAAGGCCCTGATGGAACCGATTCTAAGAAAAGTATACGAGATGGTCGATGCCCTGATCCCGTCTGACAGTTTCCGCCAGCCTACAGAGGCCCACATCGAAGATTCCGAATTATGGGGTGACAGCCTCACCCACTATGATGGCCAGAAAGAGGCCTACTTTCAAGCAGTCAAAAAACTCTTCACCCTCGTCCTGGCCATTTCCAGAGCTGCTCTCGACGAGGCGTCGGACACCATTGACCACGAAAAAGAACTTGAAGACATCAGGCGAAACTATGCAATAGAAGCCGATGATTTTCAGAAGCTCAGGAGACGAGCAACAGAGTTCTATAAAATTGCGTTTGCCAAGTATCTCAGCATGGTATTCCAACCGATGAGGGACGAGGTGGACCAAAAGGTTGGCTAGTCGTCATCCACGCCTGATGGTGGTTCGGTTGGATTAGGCGCGACATGATTTTCCATCACCAACATGAAATCGGCAAACAGAATATATGTCAAAACCACTTGGTTAAGGAATATCGTTTTGGCAAGCTGTCTCAACCAGACATGGCAAGGGCCCGACTTGTGCAAGGAAGACTATCCGGCCACCTTGAAGACCCGGCTTCAGTCATGATTCTGTTGCATTTGCTTTTCACCTTTCAGTTCGGCGACTACCAGCCGCGCCAGCTCTCTGTGAGCTAGTGCTGTGGGGTGACCATCAGGGGAGAAGACCTGATCAGATGGTTTGTTCTTGGTGGCCTCCGTTCCATCAACCAAGGTGATGTCATCATAAGCACCTAGCACGTGCGTCAGTGCTGAGGAAAGTCTCGGGAATCTCCTGCTCGGTAACCAAAAAACCACAAATTGCATCCTGTGTGCCAAAGCTATTTGGTGTATCCGAGCTATGATGAAGTTGTATAGTTCCTCAGACGTGACAGGTGATTTGGGACGGTTCTCTTTGTCACGTATGGCCGCCAGAACACGCGGGATGATCTCTTTGATTAACCGTTTCCGTTCCGGCGTCAACTCGGCTTCTCGGATTCCAGATGGAAAATACTTTTTGCGAAATTCGAATAAATGCCTGACAGAATAAATGTCATCCGGCTGTCGTATAAACAGGCTATTGCCTTTCTTATCAAGAAACGCGTAGCCGAATGGAAGCCCACCGGTTGGATAGAAAGGGGTTAAAGAGCGCTCCTCCAGCCAGCCGCCAGCACCCAGGATTAGAATGGAAGGAGCCAACTTGTCCAACACCCCATTGTCCTCGAGATCAACCAGCTTCAACAAACTGCTTACGTAGGAATAGCTACAAACCCCGTAATTGTAACTGGCCAGTCCCAGGAGGCGTCCCGCGTGGTAAGTGAAGGTTTCTTCTGCTTCCACTAGATCACCATAAGTAAAGGAGCACCCGATGGACAATACCCCTCCTTTCTCAAAAGACGATCGGCTTTCAAAAGCAGGAATCCTGTATCCCAATTGGTGCGAACAGATGCTAAAAAGATTGTTGCGCATTTTGGCGCAGAACCCTGGTGTCATGTCGAAGCCAATGGCTTTGTGATACCTGTAAGCCCCGACAGGCCAACGGCTGTTTGCCAAAACCTTGTGCAACTTTGCAGCCAGGAGCTGTTCGTCAGCACGAATCTCCGTGTCTTCTAGGCGACTGACCGCTTGGCCGTGAAATAGCTGTTCCCACCGCTCTGGAAAAAGGATGCGCAAAACGCATATGCTTCCGACGACACACAACAGGATGTATCCAAAAAACAAGAGCTTCCTGCTAAGGCTGTTCCGGCT
>Ga0307442_1000720_pt1 | contig 16203 bp, 11 predicted proteins | sample SalMarWE160430MG_FD_202143 | JGI IMG/M metagenome (GOLD analysis project Ga0307442, IMG submission 202143) | Salt marsh sediment microbial communities from the Plum Island Ecosystem LTER, Massachusetts, United States - WE1604-30 | ecosystem: Environmental > Aquatic > Marine > Intertidal zone >...
TCGTCACCGTCGGTGCCGAAGATCACGTTGTGGGCGCTGTGTCTGATCGCTTGATCGGGACCGAAGTGCATCTCGTGCGCGGAATGCTCCCAGCCCGTGTTGCGCGCGACGATGTCGGCCCAGGACTGGGTGGTGATCTCGGATCGCAGGTGCGTTCCCGCGAGCAGGTCGAGGTGAGGGTGCGCCCTGCCGTGCTGCAGCTGGGCAATCTCAGCGCTCACGGCCGCGGCAATGGTCGGCCCAAGATCACCGACGGCGGGAGTCTCTGCGAGCCCGCCAACCCAGAGGTCGAGCGCGCCGAAGCCGTCGGGATAGGCGGCCTTGAGGTCAGTGATCAAATCGTCAGGCAGATGGTTGCGATCGCGAAAATCGTCCCAGTCGGAATACGGCAAGAGCGCTGAGAGGCCGCATTGGGCAAAAAGCTCACCGCGTGCCTGATTGAAGGAAACGTAGCCGGCTTCGCGCGCACGTGAGCCGGTAAGCTCTCCAAGGTTCACTTGCTTCGGCGAGAGAGCAATTTCGCCAGTGCTTTGCGGAGCTGTGGAGTTCGGTTTCGACGTCACATCGCCGCCGTCGCCCTTGTGTCCGCTTGAGCGATCGGGCTCTGGCAGGTCCGCCAGGGCGGCAAGCTGGACCTTGTGCACCCGGCCCGTCGTTGCATCCACCAGATCGACGGTTTCCTCGAACATGGGCGCAATGACATGATCGGCTCTGGAGAGAAAGTGGTCAGGGCTTTCCTTATCGACGGGCACGCGGCTCTGCCAGCTCTCTGAGAGCCCGCGCGTCAACGCGTTGGCGATGTCACTGAAGACGACGTGCTGATATTCCGCGGCATTGATGATGGCGGCGGCTGAGGCGTACTGGGCATCTGTCCACGTTCCGTCCGTGTCGCTCTTGAGCTTGTCCAGCCAGAACTCGTGGTTCGCATTCCAGAGCGCGTTGTCGGGGGCGAGTATGTCTTGCGGCGCGGACGGCTCCACGCCGTCGGCATCAGCACCCGCATCACGCGAGGCATGACTCCTCGGCAACCCTGTCTGTACCAGACGGAGCAAATGGTCCAGATCCTCGCGCTTGATCCGGCCCTTCATCCTTAGACTCGCTCAACGTGTGTGCCGTACGGCATGGGGTCCCGGTAACCTTTATTTAATCATATCACGGCGAAAACGGAGTGCATTGAAATATTGAGCGGAAAACCGCGTTTTTGGCTTCGCTGCGCATGTCCTTCGCCAAACCCTCGACCTCGTGCGCCGCAGCGAACTAGGAAACGCGCGGGCCGTGTTTCTGGTGCGCAATGACCGCCTCGACGCGGTTGCGCACCTGCAATTTTTGCAAAACGCTCGTCATGTAGTGCTTTACCGTTTTTTCGCTGAGTGAAAACTTCAGGGCGATTTCCTTGTTTGTGAGGCCCTGGGCCACCTGATCCATGATCTGCTCCTCCCGGATGGTGAGCTCCGTTTCGAGCGACTTGGCTCGGGCGGAGCTGCCTGCATTGGCGCGGCGCTGCATCTTGGCAAGCACGCGCGCGGCAATTTGCGGTGTGATGTAGGTCTCGCCGCGGCTGACGGCGCGAATGGTGGCCAAGAGCTCCGGTCCGCTGATCCCCTTCAGCACGTAGGCGCGTGCGCCAGCCTCCATCGCCGCGATCACGTCGTCCTCCCGCTCGGAGACGGTCAGCATGATCATCATGATTTTCGGATGCGACTTGGCGATGGCGCGGGCCGACTCAACGCCTCCGCCCGGCATGCTGATGTCGAGCAGCATAATGTCGGGTTGGTGCTGGCACGCCAGACGGATCGCGTCGCTGGCAGAGGCACCCGCGCCCACGACATCCATGGCCGCCGCCTTCAGCGTATTCACCACCCCTTCTCTCAGAAGGGGATGATCGTCGACGACCCCAATGCGTATGCGCCCCGTCATCTTTCTCATGCCAGCGGGTTGCGGAATCGGACGGTGAGCCTTGCCCCCCGTCCAATCGCTGAATTGATCTGCAACGAGCCGCCGAGCGACTCGACACGGTAGCGCAGGCCGGAAAGACCCAAGCGCTCGCCGCCCATCGCAGCGCGATCGACGACGAAGCCCGGACCACTGTCCGCGACCTCGACCGCGATCATTTCGCCCTCATAGCTGGCGCTGAGGCGCTGGCCGTCGCCGCCGGCATGGCGGAAGGCGTTATTGAGCGCCTCCTGGGCGAAGCGATAGAGGCAAATCGTTATCGGCAGTGGCAAGCGCCCCGGCAGGGTGCCGATCACTGTCTCGACGCGTGTTCCCGTCGCGCGTTGATGAGCGCGCACTGCGATGACAAGCGCGTCGGTAAGGGAGATCTTCTGCAACTCGGGCAGCGCCAGCCCCGACGATATGTGGCGTATCTCCTTCAACGCATCGGAAGTTGCCCGCCGGATGGTGTGGAGCGCATTGTTCGATGTGCTCGGCTCTTCCTGTGCAGAGTTCTCGAGCAGGGGGGCAAGCTCGTCGAGCCGCAGCAACGCGAGGGCCAGGTGTTGTGCTGGGCCGTCGTGCAAATCCGACCCAATGCGGCGCAGCATGCGCTCGTTATGCTCCATGCCCCGTCGATGGATTACGTCAGCGAGCTTGCGCAGAGCCTCGCTGCGCGCGACGAGACGGGCCTCCTCGGCCTTCTGCGCGTTGATCACTCGGTGCTGCTCTTCGATCTGGCCGCTCGCGCCATGCACAATCTTGAACAGCACTGCCATGATGGCGAGCGCCAACGCGGCCAATATCAGCCAGCTTTGCAGGCGCGCCCAGCCAAGCTCCGCGTGCAGTGCGTTCGCAACGCCATACAACTGAGCGACCGCAATGATCTCGCGGGTGCCACTCTTGTATAAAGGCGCATTTACCTCGAAGAGCTTGATCCCGAGCGCTTGCTCGAGAGCGGCTTGGTCCGTCGCAGGGGGAGCGTGCATGTCTCCGCCGAAGCGGTCGCTCTTGTAGAGCAGCTCTCCGTTTGCACGCCACAATCGCATGACGGCGACTTGGCTCGCGATCGTTGGCGCCGCCAGCAGCTTATCGAAGGCGGTCGTTGCGTTGGGTGCAAGGGCTGCGCCGGCGGGCAGGGTCTGCACTAGCGGCTCAACCACGTCGTGCACCAGCTTGATCGCCGAGTGCTCGCGGTTGTGTACGATCCCGCGCTCGATTTGGTCGCTGACCCAGATGCCTGCCAGAGCCGTGAAGATTGCGAAGGCCAAGAGCGCGACGATGAAGTAGCGTCGCACGAGGCTCATGGAGCGCCACCCCGCGGAAAGCTCAGCCACCCGCTTACGAGGCGAAGGCCACTCGCTGATGAGCGCGGGCCGGAACGGCACTCCCACCAAGGCTCCTATCCGCGAGCCGACCACCGACCCTACCGAAGAGATGCGCATTGCGGCACACTACGAATTTCCCGCCCGCAAGTATCAGACTTGCGTTGGAAAGTTGCAAGCATTTCACCGGCCGCCGCCCCCTCGACGGCAGGCGCCTTAGGTCCCCGTATCCTCGCTCTCCTCGCCGTTGAAAAGACGATTGGCGATGTAGGCGACCTCGGTGCGGTTGGTTGCGTGCAGCTTCTTCATGATGTTGCGCACGTGCACCTTCACCGTGCTCTCGCGCATCTTGAGCTCATAGGCGATGATCTTGTTGGCCTTGCCGCGCCGCAGGGCATCCACCACTGCCGCCTGGCGCATTGTGAAGAGTCCGCGGCTCTTCTGCACGAGGCTCTCGGCCCTTGTCGGGACGCCCCGTGCCGCGATCAGGCTGCTTGCCGGAACGAAGACGCCGCCCGCGCGCGCCAGCTCCATCGCCTGCACGGCGACGTTGATAGAAAGGCTGGTCGGCACATAGCCGCGCACGTTGTTGCCGAGCATCTGCACGATCAGATCCGGATCCTCGTTGTCGGAAAGGATGACGGCTGGGCAGCGGCCGATCTGGTCTGAGATCGCCGACAGCCTCTCGACCTCCTTGAGGCAGTCGGCCGTGGAGCGTCCCCACTGGCACAGCACCACAAGCGATGCGCGTGCAGGCTCGGAGCCTTCCAACCACTCACTGATGATCGAGAAGCAAATAACCGGAACCTTGCACTCATCACTCAGCACCCGGGCAAGGCAATCCCGTGCAAGAAGACGAACGCCTATGAGGACGATCGGGTCTCGTGCCTTCCCTGTGCGGGAGGCCGGCACTCCTGGCGCGGCGGTCAAAGACGGCTCGCCAAAGTCACTCCCTTTGGAAGTCAGAACATTGCGCTCGACAACTCTCTCCGGTCCCTTCGATCCCACGCTTGATGTCCGCATAACTCGCCTCGATTCCATCAATCGACACACGCTACGGTCGCCCCCTCATGCCAATCCAACGAGCACCCCCATCACGGACCCTCGTGCAATGGCGGGCAGTGGGCGGCCAGCTGGCCGCGCAAGGCGCGCTTTCGCCGGCCGGGTGAAAGCGCGGGCGTCAAAGTCTTGACGAAATGCCTCCACCGTTAGGTTTGCTTAACGCAACGTTAAGCGCGAATGCTGCGGCACGAAACCGACCACGGTCCAGCACCTTTGGTCTGATGGGCATTGGACCAAGGTCTGAGCACATTGTGGCTCCCGCAGCTCTAGCGGACAGACTTACGCGCCCAGCTCTGGCGCCTTCTTGCTCGAGATGGAAAATCTTTTCATGAATGCCGCGTCCCAAATCTGAGGCCGTCGCCTCACCGTGCTCCCTGACGAGCGTTGGCGGCGCGCCCCGTGGAATGCGACCTGCCCATGGTCTTGGCGGCGAAAAAAAACGCTTCGCGCCAGTCCAGCTGTGGGCACGCGAGCGTTGGCGCTATGCCGCCTTCCGCCTTCTCGCTAGCCTCCTTTCATGCTGCAAGATCGATTCGGTCCGCTCGAGGCGCGTCCGCCCATTGAACTTGCCATCGCCGCCGCGGCGCGCCGGCCCGCGAGCTTGCGCGACAAGTACTTGAGAGACTGGAAGATCGTGAAGCGGGCACGCTTCAACGCGGCCAAACGCTTCGAACGCAAGCAGAGCGCCAGCACCATGGCCTTCGCGCTCGCTGGCGTGATCGGCTTTCTCCTGCCGTTCTACTTGCTGCTCTTCAAGGACGCGCTGACAACGCACACCAAGAACGTGCTCGACTTCACCGCCTACGTGACGGGCGCGCTCTCGCTAATGGTCGGCCTCATCGAGCAGGCAAAGGACTATCCGGCCAAGGCGCGCCGCTTCGATTTGTGCGGCCGGCGGGTGAACGTGCTGGCGCGCCGGCTCGCCCTTTCCGTCCATCCCGATCAGGACATCTATCCCCTGATCGAGCAATACGAGCGCGCTCTCGATGAGTGCCAGGAGAATCACGACGACATCGACTACCACATCGCCAACGCTCAGCAGGAGTTCGAGGAGGCCGTCGATAAGGAGGCGGCGAGCCGGCAGTTGGCCCGCCTCAAGCTGATTGAGGACGTAAAGATTTATTGGCTCTATGCGACCACTTGGGTGACGCCGGCGCTGATTGGCATCCTGCTGTGGTGGTCCCTCTAGCCCAACGCTGCGGTCCGCTAGGCGTCCCGCAGCGGGACACGGCGTCACGTGGGCTTGACGCACCGCAGTGTCACACAAAAATCAACCTCAAGGTAAGACAAGAAGCGGCATATCGCGAGATCTGACGTCGCAAGCCAACCTGGAGGCGGAGCGAGTCGTGGGAGAACCGCAGCTAAGCGAGAAGACCGAGAAGGGTGCTCCTGTCGCGCCGGCGCCGACCACCGACGCTGGCACCAACCTCAAGACCGATCTTGCCCGAGGTCTCTCCTCGGAGGAGGCGGCCCGACGGCTCGTCGAGTACGGTCCCAACGCTCTGGAAGAGAAGAAGGTCACGCTGCTTGACCGGCTGATCCGCTACTTCTGGGGACCGATCCCCTGGATGATCGAAGCGGCCGCCGTCCTCTCGCTCGTCCTGCGGGATTGGAACGATTTCGCCATCATCACGCTGATGCTGCTGATCAACGCCGGCGTCTCCTACTGGCAGGAATCGAAGGCCGAGGACGCCATTAAGGTCTTGAAGAAGCAACTGGCGCCGCTGGCCCGCGTCTTGCGCGACGGCACGTGGCGCACGCTGCCTGCGCGCGAGCTGGTGCCGGGCGACGTGGTCGCGCTCAAGATCGGCGATGTGACACCGGCGGACATGAAGCTTGCGAGTGGCGACTACCTCAGCACCGATGAATCGGCGCTGACAGGCGAGTCCCTCCCTGTCGACAAGAAAGTGGGAGACGCGGCCTATTCCGGCTCGATCGTGAAGCTCGGCGCCATGGACGGCATCGTCACCGCCACGGGCACCAAGACCTATTTCGGCCGCACCGCCCAGCTCGTGGAAACGGCCGAGACGCGCTCGCATTTCCAGCGCGCGGTCCTGCGCATCGGCAACTTCCTGATCATGAGCACCATCACCCTGGTGGTGCTGATCCTGGTTGTGTCGCTCTACCGCGAAGAGCCGTTTCTCAGGACGCTGGAGTTCTGTCTCATCCTGACGGTGGCGGCAATTCCGGTGGCGCTGCCCGCCGTCCTGTCCGTGACCATGGCGATCGGCGCGGAGCGCATCGCACGCCTGAAGGCCGTGGTCTCGCGCCTGGTGGCAATCGAGGAGCTGGCCGGCATCGACGTGCTTTGCGCCGACAAGACCGGCACGCTGACCAAGAACCAGCTCACGCTCGGCGATCCCATCCCTGCAAACGGGGAGAAGGTGGCGCTATTGCTCGAGGCCGCCGCGCTGGCGTGCGATCGCGACGACCCCGACGCGATCGACAACGCCGTCATCGTCGGCTGGCAGAAGATCGGCGGCGAGGCGCTGCCCCAGCTCAGCAAGTTCACGCCCTTCGATCCGGTAAGCAAACGCACCGAGGCCCAGGTTGCGCGCGGCGAAAAGAAGGCGCTCTACAGCAAAGGCGCGCCTCAGGTCATCTTCGATCTGTGCAAGCTCACGGCCGCAAAACGCACAAGCTATAACGAGACAGTCGACAGATTGGCGTCTCAAGGCTATCGCGCACTGGCCGTGGCCGCCAAGGAGGATGGCGGCGCCTGGCGCATCTTGGGCCTGTTGCCGCTCTTCGATCCGCCCCGCGACGACGCGGCCGAGACACTGGCGACGACGCGCAAGATGGGCGTCGACGTCAAGATGGTCACCGGAGATCACGAGGCGATCGCCAAGCAGATTGCCGCCAAGCTCGGGTTCGTCGGCCCCATTCTTGCGGCCGACAAGGTGTTCGGCGCCGGCGCTTCCGACGCCAGCGTTCGCCAGCAGATCGAGCATGCCGCCGGTGTGGCGCGCGTCTTCCCCGAGCACAAGTTCAAGATCGTCAAGGCGCTGCAAGAGGGCACCGATCATATCGTCGGCATGACCGGCGACGGTGTCAACGACGCGCCGGCGCTGAAGCAGGCCGACGTCGGCATCGCGGTGAGCGGGGCGACCGACGCTGCGCGCGCCGCCGCCGATCTGGTGCTGACGGCCCCCGGCATCGGCGTGATCACGCACGCGATTGCTGAGGCCCGGCGCATCTTCGAGCGCATGTCGAGCTATGCGACCTACCGCATCGCGGAGACGATCCGCGTCCTCCTGTTCATGACGCTTTCAATCATTGTCTTCAATTTCTATCCCGTGACCGCGATCATGATCGTGTTGCTGGCGATCCTCAACGATCTGCCGATCATGATGATCGCTTTCGACAACGCCCCCACCGCCAGCAAGCCGGTGCGCTGGAACATGGCCCGCGTGCTGACGGTGGCGAGCTCGCTCGGCATCATGGGTTTGGTCGAGACCTTCTTGCTGTTCTGGTACGTCGACAGGGTCATGCACGTCGACCGGGAGCTGATCCAGACCATCATCTTCTTGAAACTCCTCGTTGCCGGCCACCTGACGCTCTATGTGACGCGCAGTCAGCACTGGTTCTTCTCCAAGCCGTGGCCGAACTGGAAGCTGTTGGTCGTTCTGGAGACGACGCAGGTCGTGGGCACGCTCTTCACTGTCTATGGGCTGCTGGTCACGCCCATCGGGTGGACGTACGCGCTCGCGGTGTGGGCTTATGCCTTGGCGTGGCTGCCCATCGAGAGCGCCCTTGCGATCGCCGTGCGGCGGCTGTTCGACATGGAAACGGGCTATCACAAGCGGCACATGGCGACGGTCGAGAGCAACCTCAGGACCGCCTGAGCCGCAATCAGGACCAGCGCCCCGCGGCCGCCTTGTCGACGAACCAAATCACCTCGCCGAGCGGGCGGATGCGTCCCGCCGGCACGCTGGTGTCTCCCGAGAGGACACGGTCGAGGATCTCGCGCTTTTCCTCGCCCGCGACGAGGAAGGCGACGATGCGGCTGGAGTCGAGGGCCGGATAGGTCAGGCTGACGCGCGGCTGCGGACGCCCGTGCGGCACCGGTGCCACCCAGCGTTTCATCTCCTTCAAGACCGGCTGGCCGGGAAGCAGCGAAGCCGTGTGACCGTCGGGGCCGAGCCCAAGCAAGGTCAAATCGAGCAATGGCCGGTCGATGCGCAACGAGCTTGCGCCATAGAGGGACTTGAGCATCGCTTCGTATTGTGCCGCGGCCTCTTTGAGGTCGACGCCCTCAGTCGGGACGGGATGAACGTTGTGCTCTGGGACCGGTACGTGCGCCAGGAACGCCTCCCGCGCCATCCCATAGTTGCTGTCGGGGCTGGACGGCGGCACGAAGCGCTCGTCGCCGAGTATCCATTGCACACGGTCCCACGGCAAACGGTGGCGCACGGGGTCTTGAGCGAGCAGCTCGTACATGGGCTTGGGCGTCTCGCCACCTGACAGCGCGATGCGCACTTGGCCCGGCTTGCGCACGGCGGTCTCGCACAGGAAGTCGGCGGCGGCGCGGGAAAGAGAGGGAAGGGCCTCGTAGATCCGCAGCGTGCCCACGGCGGGCTTCATGAACGTGGATTCGGCAGGGTCACCCATGAGACGCTCCCGTTCGCTTTTTGCACATTGTCGCTGAGATGTTGTGCGTCTCCTGGCAATAAGAAAGCGTTGCGCCGATCAATTAAATGACAAACGGGTGGTTATTTCAGCCAGGAGTTTACATATTTCCATTAGCGTCGGTTCCAGCGCGCGATCTAGCGGCCGTTTACGACCCGCTTCTGCGCCTCAGACTGATTAGGCCGACGCAAACGGCCGTATCAAAGCGGAACTGGAGAGGCCGGGCATGGGCAGTACCGAGCATCGCGCGCACGCAAGGGGGCCGCTGACGCTCGCCTTCGACATCGGCGGAAGCCATCTCAAGGCCGGAATTCTCTCTCCCGCCGGCGACATGATCTCCGAGCGCGTGCGCATCGTGACGCCGAAGCCGGCCAAGCCCAAGGCCGTGGTCGCGGGCCTTGTCAGTCTCGCCGACCAGCTCAAACATTTCGATCGCGTCACCATTGGCTTTCCAGGGGTGGTACGGCGCGACACCGTCTTCACGGCACCCAATCTCGGAACGAAGCTGTGGCATGGCTTCAAGCTTGCAGCCGTCATCACCAAGGAGCTCGGCAAGCCCGTGCGCATGCTCAACGACGCCAGCGTGCAAGGGCTCGGGGTCATTGATGGGTGCGGGACCGAATGCGTTATCACGATGGGCACGGGCATGGGCTTCGCGCATTTCCTCGATGGCCGCTTGGCGCCGCATCTGGAGCTCAGCCAGCATCCCATCAAGGGCGGCAAGACCTACGACGAGTATGTCGGCGACAGGACGCTCAAGAAGATCGGACGCAAGCGCTGGAACAAGAGAGTCCATAAAATTATCGCTGTTCTCGAAACCGTCGTTATGTACGACACGTTGTACATTGGCGGCGGAAACTCGCGGCTGATCGAGCCCGGCTTGCCACCCAACGTGAAGGTCGTCTCCAACGAGGCGGGCATTACTGGCGGCATGCGGGCCTGGGACGAGCGCATGGACCACCTCTTCGAGGCGCCGCCGTGCGCTTTCGCGACTGCTGCCGAGCACACGCGCTAGTCCGGACCATTGCGGTCCGGACATTTAACTATCATTCGAGGTCCGCCGCAGGGCCGGGCAACGCAAGTTGAACGTTTGCAAAGGCTGGAAGCGACCGAGATGAAAGCGCACGAGAATATCGATCAGCTTGCGATCAACACCATTCGCACGCTGTCGATCGACGCCATTCAGAAGGCGCAATCGGGCCACCCCGGCACGCCGATGGACGCGGCCCCTGCGGCCTATACGCTGTGGCAGCAGTTCCTGCGCTACGACCCCAAGGACCCGCGTTGGATCAATCGTGACCGCTTCGTGCTCTCGAGCGGGCACGCCTCGATGCTGCTTTACAGCCTGATCTATCTGGCGGGCATCAAGGCGGCCGACACCTCCTACCAAAAGGGTGGGCGCGAGGCGGTCACGCTCGACGACATCAAGACGTTCCGCGAGGAAGGCAGCCGCTGTCCCGGGCATCCCGAGTACGGCTGGACGACCGGCGTGGAATCGACCACGGGGCCGCTCGGCCAGGGCGTGGCGACAAGCGTCGGCATGGCGATTGCGGGCAAGTGGCTCGCCGCCACCTACAACAAACCGGGCTTCGATCTCTTCGATTTCAACGTCTACGCGCTCTGTGGCGACGGCTGCATGATGGAGGGCATCTCCAGCGAGGCAGCCTCCGTCGCCGGGCACCTGCAGCTCTCCAACCTGTGCTGGATCTACGATCAGAACCACGTGACGATCGAGGGGCACACCGACATCACCTTCACCGAGGATGTTGCGGCCCGCTTTCTCGCCTACGGCTGGAATGTCACGCGCGTGACCGACGCCAACGACATGGCGCAGCTGGCACGCGCCTACCAGGAGTTCCTCGATACCGAGGATCGCCCGACGCTGATCATCGTGCACAGCCACATCGGCTACGGCGCGCCCGACAAGCATGACACGTCCGCGGCCCACGGCGAGCCTCTGGGCGAGGAGGAGGCGCGTCTCACCAAGCAGTTCTTCGGCTTCGATCCCGACAAGACGTTCGTTGTCCCTAAGGGCGTGCGCGAGCACTTGAGCGACGTCATGGGCAAGCGCGGAGCGAAAGACCGCCGGGCCTGGGACGCGCTGTTCAAGCGCTATGCGGCGAAATTCCCACAACTCGCCGGTGAGATCGAGCACATCGGCGCCCGCACGCTACCCAAGGGCTGGGATCGCAGGATCCCGGCCTTTACTGCAGACGCCAAGGGCATGTCGACGCGCGATGCCTCCGGCAAGGTGCTCAACGCCATTGCGGAGCAGGTGCCTTGGCTGATTGGTGGCGCCGCCGATCTCGCGCCCTCGACCAAGACGCGGCTCCTGTTCGAGGACGCGGGCGACTTTCAGCCCTACGGGCGCCTCGGCGCCTACTCTGGGCGCAACATGCACTTCGGCATCCGTGAGCACGCCATGGTCGCCATCGTCAACGGCATGACGCTGACGGGCGTGCGCGCCTATGGCTCCGGCTTCCTCATCTTCACCGACTACGCACGCGGGGCCATCCGCCTTTCCTCGCTGATGGACCTGCCGGTGCTGCACGTGTGGACGCACGACTCGATTAGCCTCGGCCAAGACGGCCCGACGCACCAGCCGATCGAGCAGCTTGTGTCGTTGCGTGCCATCCCCGGCATGGTCGTCATCCGCCCGGCAGACGCCAACGAGATGGCGGAAGCCTACCGCCTCATCCTCCCGTTCCAGAGCCGGCCCGTGGCGCTCATCTGCACGCGCCAGGCGCTGCCCATCCTCGATCGCATAGAGCTGGCATCGGCGAGCGGCATCGCGAAGGGCGCCTACATCCTAGCCGACGCCCCACGTGGCAAGCCCGATGTCATACTGATCGGCTCGGGCAGCGAGGTTTCGCTGTGCCTCGCCGCACGCGAGCTTCTGGCGAAGGAGAAGATTTCAGCGCGCGTCGTCAGCATGCCGTGCTGGGAGCTCTTCGAGGAGCAGAGCGAGACCTACCGCAACAAGGTGCTGCCGCCCGATATTGGGGCGCGCGTCACCGTGGAGGAAGCCTCGCCCATTGGTTGGGACCGCTACGCGGGCCCCCAGGGCGTCGTGCTCGGCATGCACACGTTCGGCATGTCGGCACCAATCAACGTCGTCATGAAGCATTTCGGGTTCACGCCCGAGCGCGTGGTTGCCGCGGCCAAAGAAGCGTTGCGTCGTGGTTCGTGATGTCCCAGTCGGGGCGTTCGATACAATAGCGGAGTATGGAGTAGAGTGATGCAACTCGGGATGATCGGCCTCGGCCGGATGGGCGCCAACATGGTCGTGCGGCTGATGCGCGCCGGCCACGATCTCCACGTCTTCGACACGCACGCAGCGGCCGTGCAGGATCTCGTTGCCAGAGGCGCGAAGGGTTCGACCGATCTCAAGGAGTTCGTCAACTCGCTGTCGAAGCCGCGCGCTGTGTGGATGATGGTGCCGGCGGGTGTGGTTGATGCGGTGCTGGCAGAGCTCGTGCCGCTGCTCTCCCCCGGCGACATCGTCATCGACGGCGGCAACTCCTACTACCAGGACGATTTGCGCCGCGCCAAACAGCTCCAGAGCAAGAAGCTGCATTACGTCGACGTCGGCGTCAGCGGCGGCGTGTGGGGGCTGGAGCGCGGCTACTGCATGATGATCGGCGGCGAGGACGACGTCGTCCAACATCTCGACCCGATCTTCAAAGTGCTGGCGCCCGGCGTCGCTTCGGCGCCGCGCACCCCCGGCGCCACCGGCGAGCCGAGCCCGGCCGAGAACGGCTATCTGCATTGTGGGCCCAACGGTGCCGGCCATTTCGTCAAGATGGTGCACAACGGCATCGAGTACGGCGTGATGGCCGCCTACGCGGAGGGGCTCAACATCCTCAAGAACGCCGACATCGGCACCGAGCGCCGCACCACGGATGCAGAGACCACCCCGCTGCGCGATCCCGAGCTCTATCAGTACCAGCTCAACCTTCCCGATGTTGCCGAGGTGTGGCGGCGCGGCAGCGTCATCGGATCGTGGCTGCTCGATTTGACTGCAGCCGCGCTGCGCCACAACCACGACCTGTCGAACTTCGAAGGCCGCGTGTCGGACTCCGGCGAGGGACGCTGGACGCTGCAGGCGGCCATCGACGAAGGCGTGCCCGCACCGGTGATCAGCTCGGCACTCTTTACGCGCTTCGCATCGCGTGGAGACGCGGATTTCGCCGACAAGCTCATGTCGGCCATGCGCTATGAGTTCGGCGGCCATCTGGAGAAGAAAGCGTCATGACGAGTCCGAAAGTGAAAGGCAAGTCCGACGCGCTCGTCTTCTTCGGCGCCACCGGCGATCTCGCCTACAAGCAGATCTTTCCGGCGCTTTTCGGGCTCGTGCGCGACGAGGGTCTGACGACGCCCATCATCGGCGTGGCGAAGTCCGGCTGGACGCTCGATCAGTTGAAAGAGCGCGCCAAAGACAGCGTCTCGGCGCACGGGGGCAACATCAAGTCCGAATCCTTTGTCCAGCTCTTGAGCCAGCTTCACTACGTTGACGGTGACTACAACGTTCCCGCGACGTTTCAGACGCTGCGCAAGGAGATGGGCAAGGCCAAGCGCCCGCTGCATTACTTGGCGATTCCCCCGGTCTTGTTCGCCACAGTAACGGACCAGCTTGCAAAGTCGGGCTGTGCCGACAACGCGCGGCTCGTCGTCGAGAAGCCGTTCGGGCGTGACCGCCAGTCGGCTGCGGAACTGAGCGCATGCATCGACCGGCATTTCTCCGAGGCGAACGTCTTTCGCATCGACCATTACCTCGGCAAGGAGCCGGTGCAGAACATCCTCTACACTCGCTTTGCCAACCCCATGTTCGAGCCGTTGTTCAATCGCAACTATGTGCGCTCGATCCAGATCACCATGGCAGAGAATTTCGGCGTCCAGGATCGCGGCAGATTCTACGACGAGACCGGTGCCATCCGCGACGTCATCCAGAACCATATGCTGCAGGTGCTTGCGTCGCTGACCATGAACCCGCCAACGGGTCAGGAGCACGAGGCCATGCAAGACAGTAAGGCCAGCCTGCTGAAGGCCGTGCGTGCGCTCCGCCCCGAGGACGTCGTGCGGGGGCAGTACCAGGGCTACCACAAGGTGCCGGGCGTTGCGGTGGACTCAACGGTCGAGACGTTCGCCGCGGCGCGCTTCGAGATCGACAACTGGCGCTGGGCGGGCGTGCCGATCTTCATCCGCTCCGGCAAGCTGCTCCCGGTGACCGCCGCCGAAGCGGTCGTCGAGTTCCAGCGCCCGCCGCGCGAGACCTTTGGTGAGATCGTCTCCGACGCATCCGCCCATATGCGTTTCCGCATCGGCCCCAACGTCACCGTTGCCCTCGGCACCCGCGTAAAGACGCCAGGTGACCGCATGGTGGGAGAAGACGTCGAGCTGATCCTCACACGCCAGCCGGCCGCCGATAAGCCGCCCTATCAGCGTCTGCTCGGCGACGCAATGAACGGCAACAGCGAGCTATTCACGCGCGAGGACATCGTCGATGCGGAATGGCGTATCGTCAACGACATCTTGGGCAACGTGACGCCGCTCTACTCTTATGAGTCCGGCACTTGGGGTCCGGATGAGGCCGAGCAACTCATCGCCGACGATGGCCCCTGGCTCAACCCAGAGCCGTCTGGGGATGCCTGATGTCCGGCGAGCACGAGATCGTGTTCTTGTTCGATGTCGACGACACGCTGCTCGACAACGATGCGGTGAAGGCTGACCTCGGGCAGCACGTCGTGGACAATTTCGGTGAGGCTGAGGCAGAGCGCTTCTGGACCATCTACGAGGAGCAGCGCGCCAAGCATGGCTACGCCGACTTCCTCGGGACGCTGGAGCGGTTTCGCCTCGAGCATTTGAACGAGCCGCGCGCCTTGCTCTTGGCCAATTGGCTCATGGCCTATCCGTTTGCTGAGCGCCTCTACCCACGGGCGCTCGCCGCGGTGCGGCACGTTGCCCAATGGGGTCTTCCTGTCATTCTCACCGATGGAGATGGCGTCTTTCAGGCCTACAAGTTGGTGCGGGCGGGGCTGTGGAAGGCCTTCTCTGGCCGTGTCCTCGACTACGTCCATAAGGAGCAGGAGTTGGACGCGGTTGAGCGCGCCTATCCGGCCCGCCACTATGTCGTGATCGATGATAAACGCAGTGTTCTCGGTGCTATCAAGAAGGCCTGGGGGGAGCGCGTCACGACTGTCTTCGTGAGGCAAGGTCACTATGCGCTCGATCCCAAAGCTGCCGCGATCTTGCCGCACCCAGATTTGACGGTGGAGCACATCGGGGCGCTCAAGAAGCAGGAGTTCTCGGCGCTGCTGCCGGTGTGAGGAGGAGTTGAACCGTGAAAGCGACGGAAAAGCTGCACGATGTCGGGCAGAGCCTGTGGATCGACGATATCACGCGCGACATGCTCGATAGCGGGACGCTGAAGAAGTACATCGACGAGTTCTCGGTCACGGGGCTCACCTCGAACCCGACGATCTTCGACAAGGCCGTCTCCAAGAGCACGTCGTACGACGAAACAATCCGCAAGCTCATGAAGAGAGGCATGAGCGGCGAGCCCTTGTTCTTTGAGTTGGCGATCGAGGATTTGTCGCGCGCCGCCGATCTATTCCTGCCTGCGCACCGGCGCACGGCGACCATCGACGGCTGGGTATCGCTCGAGGTGTCGCCGCTGCTCGCCTACGACACCAAGGCCACCATCGCCGAGGCCAAGCGCCTCTATCAGAAGGCCGGCAAACCGAACCTGTTCATCAAGATCCCCGGCACCAAGGAAGGTCTGCCGGCAATCGAAGAATCGATCTTCTCCGGCGTCACCGTGAACGTGACGCTGCTGTTCTCGGCAACCGACTACCTGGCCGCGGCCGATGCCTACATGAAGGGGCTGGAACGCCGCATCAAAGCCGGCCTCGACCCCAACGTCCGCTCCGTCGCCTCCGTGTTCATCAGCCGCTGGGACAAGGCGGTGATGGACAAGGTGCCCGACAAGTTGCGCGACAAGCTCGGCATTGCGGTCGCCAAACAGGCCTACAGGGCCTATCGCGAAACCTTGATATCGGATCGCTGGCAACGTCTTGCCTCGCTTGGCGCACGTCCGCAGCGGCTCTTGTTCGCGAGCACCAGCACCAAGGATCCGAGGGCGCCCGACACCATGTACATCACGGCGTTGGCCGCTCCCAACACCGTCAATACAATGCCCGACGAGACCCTTCTCGCCTTTGCCGATCACGGCGTCGTCGGCTCTATTCTGACGCCT
>Ga0307442_1000721_pt1 | contig 16186 bp, 4 predicted proteins | sample SalMarWE160430MG_FD_202143 | JGI IMG/M metagenome (GOLD analysis project Ga0307442, IMG submission 202143) | Salt marsh sediment microbial communities from the Plum Island Ecosystem LTER, Massachusetts, United States - WE1604-30 | ecosystem: Environmental > Aquatic > Marine > Intertidal zone >...
TCGATTTGTTCAGAATTCAGGATTACTTTCATAATTACCACAAACCTTAATCGAAGCTGAGTCTTCAAATTAGCCAGAGTATAACAACAACATCTCGATTAGGCAAGATTTCTAAGATATGTTTCTTAAAACCGTGTTTTTAGTATTGAAACCCGTTAATTTTGTGTAAAATAGCTCAACAATCTACTTGAAAAACAAGGCGTTTTTTGGTATCATAATGAAAAGGATTTAAAGGCAGGAAAAGACAAATTAGGGAGGTCGACATCCGGGAGCGGTTTTGCTCTTTTCGTGTTTTGTCGCTACCTCCGGAGTGGGGGACATGAAACAAAGTCCTAAAATAATGTTCGTACTGGTCCTTATAGCATGCTCAGCAGCTATGCTAATACCTGTGCGGACAGTTGCTGGAGATGAAAGTCGGTCAGCAGGGGACGTTTTACAGCCTAAGGCGCTAAACCACGCTGGAATCTATGCCCTGAGAGATATAGAGCCAAGCTTGACGGGAGCGGGAGTAAAATTTGCGGTTGTCAGCCGAAGTATTACTTATATAGACGATGAGCCGCAAAACGATTATCGTCCGGTCATTGAGCATAACTGTTTCAAAGGCAGTCAATTTGGATTTCACGACCAGGCTGCGCCACAGCCGGCTATTTCACCCCACTCAACAGCGATCTGTTCTATACTGTTCGGCGAAGACCCTGACGCATATAATCCTGAGCTGGGCCAGTTCTATTATCAGGGCGCAGCACCGCAGGCACAGGCCGATGTTTACGAATTCTGGAATTTTTTAATCGATAATGTGTTCAATCAGCAGCCGCCGGACGCAGATATAATAACCGCCAGTATTGGCAGTGCGTATGAAGGCTGGTGGACAAGGGGCATCGAATCTTTGGCAGAACACTACGGCCTGATTGTTGTGGCCGGCATAGGCAATGGCCTTGAAGCTGAAGACCCTTTGTTTTACCCTGCAGCGTCAGCAAATATAATTGGCGTTGGAGTCATCAATTCGGTTAACACCGCAGACCTTGCAACCAAACTGGCACAATTCTCTCTTGCCTATCCGAAGCATTCCAGTCTTGGCCCAACCGTCGACGGGCGATGTAAGCCGGATATCGTCGCGCCGGGTAACTGCCTGGCAGCCGATATCAACGATTCATATAGCTATAAGCCCACAGGTGACTGGTCGAGCTTTTCTACACCAATAGTGTCCGGAGCAGTCGGCCTGCTCGTTCAGAAGGCCAAACAGGACCCGGCACTGAGCGATGCTGTGTCGCCGGAAGGTGGTAACTGTGTGATGAAAGCTATCCTGATGAATTCGGCAACTAAACTTCCCTACTGGCACAAAGGTTTGCTTGCAAAAGATGACGACCACCAGGTCCCTCTGGACTATATTCAGGGGGCCGGTATGTTAAATGCTGTGGGTGCCTACAGAAATTTAATTGCAGGACAGAGCAAACCCGGCTATGTCTCAACGACAGGCTGGGACTTGAACGAATTGGATGAAGGCGAGAATCCTCAAAATGTATACCAGATGACCTTCACAAATCCGGCAGATAAGTATATTAACGCGACAGTTGCTTGGAACAGGCATTACGATAGAGAATATCCTTTTGAAGCGATACCCGAAGCAGATGCCGACCTGCGGCTCGAACTCTGGGCGGTTGATACGGAAAACCCAAATAACGCCTATCTGCTCGATTACAGCGACAGCAGCGTCGATAACGTTGAGCATATTTATTTCCAAGTGGATGCCAATTATACAAATTATGAGATTGTCATTTCCCGCGGCTCGGTGCAGGCAGATAAAGCACAGCGCTATGGCCTGGCCTGGAGCGTCAGCGATGCGGAAAACGGCGACGACATCTTATGGTATGACCTGAATGCCGATGGTATTGTCGATGATTTAGATACGGTTGTTGTGCTTAAGAACTGGATAGCCAGCATTCAATCACCGGAAAGTTATATAATCGGCGACATCAACAACGACGGCGTTTTCAGCATTGATGACGTACATATCCTTATGACCTATAAAAGACATCAAGCCGACTGATACACAGAGTAGTTTGGAGTTCTGAGTCTTTAGTTTTTAGCCGATGCAGATGATTAAAAATACTGACTATACACCACAGACTAAGAACTGAAATTATTCTTTCAATTCCCCTTTATTTCTGGTAATACAAGAGCGCAAGGCACAAGTGCATAAGAGCAAAATTGCATAAAGGAAGTTATGATTTGAACTCTGGATTTTAGCTTATTATGAAATTGATTGTGAGAAAATCCCGGCTTGCCGGTGAGGTAACTATGCCTGCCTCCAAGTCGCATACTATTCGTGCAGTTGCCATCGCATCATTGGCCGAGGGCGAAAGCACAATCCGAAAGCCGTTAGTATCAGGCGACACACAGGCAGTGGTTGATTGCTACCGGGCATTAGGCGCTGAAATCGATACCTCCAACCCGGAGCTCTGGAAGGTAATCGGCACAGGTGGGGACATATCGGTACCGAAAGAATCCATTGATGTGCTTAACTCAGGGACAACACTGCGTATTGCGATGGGTTCTGCTGCCCTCGCTGAGAAAGACAGCACTATAAGATTCAACGGCGATGAACAATTACAGAGCCGACCTGTCGTGCCCTTGATGGAATCGCTCGCCGATTTGGGAGCAAAATGTGTCAGTATAAACAATAACGGCAAAGCACCTTTAGAAGTAACCGGAAAACTGCAAGGTGGAAAAACCACAATTGCAAGCCGTACCAGCCAGTATTTGTCCAGCCTCCTGCTGTGTGCGCCTCTGGCGGCCAAAGATACAGTGATAGATGTTACTGAGCTCAACGAGCCGGATTACGTACAAATGACGCTCGATTGGCTCGATAAACAGGGCATCGAATACGAAAATCAGCAGTTTCGAAAATTCAAAATCAAGGGCGGACAAAGCTATAAGGGCTTTGATGAGACAGTGCCCGCCGATTTTTCCAGCGCGACATTCTTCTTCTGTGCCGGGGCAATGGCAGCAGATGAAATTCGGTTACTTGGGCTGGATTTTTCGGATAGTCAGCCGGACAAGGCGGTGGTCGATTATCTAAAGGCGATGGGCGCCGATATCGGCATTGAAGCTGATTCAGTAACAATCAAGGCTGTCCCGCTCAAAGGTATCGAGATAGATATGAACAAAACGCCGGATGCCCTGCCAGCTATGGCTGTTACCGCGGCCTTTGCCGAAGGGAAGACCAGGCTTGTAAATGTCCCGCAGGCAAGAAGTAAGGAGACCGACCGAATCAAGTGTATGACCGAAGAGCTGAAAAAAATGGCTGTAAATGTTGAAGAACTTCCCGACGGCCTTATAATAGAAGGCAGCAGACCCAGACCGGCTGAACTGAACGGCAGAAGTGACCACCGGATTGTGATGGCCCTGTCGCTGGCCGGCTTAAACTTGGATGGTCAATGTACTATCGATACTGCCGAAGCAATAAGTGTTACTTTCCCCGACTATGTGGAATTGATGAGGAGCATCGGAGCTAATATGGAATTAGTAAGTGACTAAAGTAGCTCAATTTTCAAGGAGACCAGGAAATGATAGGTTGTCACATAGGACGTTTTTTTCAGGTAACGGTGGCCGGTGGCTCATACCAGGACGGCTTAACAGCCGTGCTGCAGGGACATCCGCCGGGTATGCTGCTGTCGGAGCAGGAAATTTACGGGGATTTACTACTTAGAAAACCCGGAGCTGATGAGTTGTCCAGTCCGCGTAAGGAGCCGGACCTGCCCATTATATATAGCGGCATAAATGCTGCCGATACCATCGAAGGCGCCGGCAACAAAAACCATACCAACGGCACTCCCCTGACGATTCTGATTCCTAACCTTGACCGCCATTTTATCCACATCAAACAGTACCAGGACACGAATCGTACTCCACGCCCGGGCCATGCTTCTTATGCCTCTTTTATAAAGTACGGACCCGATGATGACGCCATCGGAGCGGGTATATTCAGCGGCCGATATACTTCTACTATTGTTGCCGCCGGATATGTGGCCAAGAAAGTATTGAAGGCGTGCGGTATCAACGTATTCGCCTATGTCAGAGAGGCGGCCGGTGTCCGCTGCCCGGATATTACCCATAATACGGCCTTGCAGTATACCGACGATTACAAACAAATGCGGCGGGACCTCGACCCGTTTTACCAGGAGATTTATGTTAAAGGCCGAATTACGCCTGAGATGCGATTTTTAGAGAAGATGAAGGTACTAACAGGGGTCGAGCAGGAGATAGAAACAATACGCAACAAGGCACCTAAAATCGAGCCGATAGCGGTCCAGGAAAAGTATAACGTACATCCTGTGCTTAACTGTCCGGATATTGACACTGCCAATGCGATGGTCGATGCCTGTAATAAAATCGCCGCGACAGGCGACTCAGCCGGCGGCGTGGTCGAAGTGGTGGTAACCGATATACCCACAGGTCTCGGCGAGCCGGTTTTTTATAAACTCGATGCTGAATTGGGCCGAATGCTCGGCATCGGCGCTATAAAAGGCGTAGAGGTCGGAGCGGGATTCGCCGTGAAAGATATGACGGGGTTCGAGAATAATGACCAGATGCGTGCTGAAGGAGGCAAGGTCATCTTCGAGTCAAATAATGCCGGCGGTATTACAGGCGGCCTTTCCACGGGTGAGCCAATTGTTGTCAGACTGACCGTTAAGCCGACGCCGACGATTGACAGGCCGCAGAAGACAATTGACAAGTATACGCTTGAGAACAAGGAACTGGCGGCCATAACCAGGCGTGATGCCACGATTGTGGGCCGTATATGGCCGGTTGCTGAAAACTACACAGCGATGGTAATACTCGACCATTTGCTCGCACATTACGGCTACCAGACGCTCAAGGGCAAATGTGGTTCTCCTGAGAGTTAGCAGGCCCTTGGCGCAGCCGGGCTACATCACGCACCTCATCTCTACTATCTATTAGGGCAACGCTGGAAGCGCTGGCGACCAGTCGGTCTTGTTAAGGTTATCTGAGGCATCACGTGCCCTGACCCTGAATTGAAAGGCATATCCGCCGCTCATTCCTATTCTGACCCTGTATTCTCGGCGGTCGTCTTCAAGTGGATAAAGAGCCACGGTTCTCCAGCCACTGTCAAATCTGCTATCATTAAGGCACTGGAAATAATACTCCACTTCGGCTACCGGTACACCGGGCGGTGCCTGGTCATCGGCGTCTATGGCTCTCATTATGGCACCGTATTCATCATAGACGGGGAAGTAGATTTCTCGAGGAGTACCATCATAGCCATTTGCATCCGCAACGGTGTCCCATTGCATCGGGTCAGGCAATGGGGCCAGTGTATCCGGCGGAGGTGGTGTCGACGTACAGTTCTGAGCTGACCAGGTGGTTTCATTGAACAATGCTGACGTATCCCTTGCTTTAACTCTGTAGCAGTACATTGAGTCGGGAACGAGATTGACGTCCGTATAATTAGGCTCGTCAACCCATCCGCTATCATGCCCACCCACAGTCAGGGCCTCGAAGTAGTACTGGACGCCGCTTTCATCGAATGCTTCGGAAGCTATCATCATAATTGAGTTCGGCGAGACCGCCTGGATGAATATAATAGCCGGCACCGGTGCCGGCGGGATAATGTCCATAGTTCCGGCATAAGCGATAACCGACCACTGGGTTATATGGCAGGGGTCCTCTACGGGTACATCGCGTGCTCTTACCCTGTATCCATAAACGCCTGCGGCAAGGCCTGTGTCTATATAATTCGGCTCGTCAATCCAGCCGCTGTCATGGCAATCACCGAAAATACAATCGAATTGGTATTTGACCGGCCAGCCCCAGGCATCGAAGGACGTCCTGACCGCCATATAAATCGAGTATGGGAAGGAATCTTTTACCAGATGAGGCGGTATCCTCCACTCGCTCGGATTGGGAATCGGAGCATATACATCTTCGATGAGCCAGCATTCCACGAAGAAGGCCAGGTCATTAGCGTCAACAAAACTGTTAAATGTAAAGTCTGCGCCCTGACAATTATCGCCTGTGAGGAAGCAATCATCCTCTAACCAGTTCATAGCAAATGATGCAAAGTCTTTGAAGTTGATGATACCGTCAAGGAAGAGGTCGCAGAGTCTGCATTTTTCTTTCTCAGGTCCGGGCAGGTAGTGATAGCCCATATCGACATAGCCTCTATCGGGCTGGCTGTCGGTGCGTGTAGTGTAATCCATCAGGGCGTCGAATGCAAGCTCACTATGAATACTGCCGGCGTCGATACACGGGCTGTCCTGGGTTTGACCTGCGTCGATATGTCTGAGATAGTGTTCTCCAATAGGCCCAATTACGAAGAGCGGGTCAAGGTCGATATTGTTTGTATTTGGATGCCATGGTGCATCTGTGTTACTGGTATCCAAAGGCGTCTGTTTAGTCGGGTCGCTGGGGTCCAGGAGCGTACAGCCTGTGTCAACCATTACGGCCAAAGCCGTTCGTTTGATGTCGCTGTAGGAAATCATAAGAATCGAGGGCCTTGGGTCGAACTCGAATCCGGTAGCAACTGCGATTTCATAGCCGTTGAGAGCATAATTGTTCCAGAGTATGCTGTCTTTAACTTCGACGCTGCTGTGGTATGAGCAGTATAGTCCGCCGCCGAATCCACTTGTACCGGGTTGTCCGAACACGCCCGGTGCCGCGTTGCTGACGAAGGTGCAGTTTGTGATATTAGGCTCAGAATACCAGTTGGCCGATATTCCGCCTCCGTCTCTGCCGGCCAGGTTGTTGATGAGCAGGCAGTTTTTAATATCGATGTAATCGGATTCTCCTGCAAAATACATTCCGCCGCCGGAGGTATTGGCATTATTGTGGTTGAAGACGCAGTCTTTAATAAAAGCCTCTGTGGCGAAGCAGTACATACCACCACCCTGTCCGACAACTTCAGTATTCGGGTCATTCGGGTCGATGAAATCAAACGGGGCCCAGTTGAAGTTAAAGCTGGTTCTGTTGATTGTCAGGTTCAAGGAACCGAGTGAGTATAAGCCTGCACCGTATGCGGCGGTGTTGTAAGACATATTGCAGTCGATAATTGAGAGGTCATTAGCCTCGGCAAGATACATTGCACCGCCATCTTGATTCGCATCATTTCGTTCCAATATGGTGTCGATAATCGTTCCCGAACAGTTTTCTGCCGCATACAAGGCGCCTCCATAGATGGCGGTATTGTCGAGGAAGTTACAGTCGTCAATAGTAATCGAGACATTGGGGTCACAGAGCACAGCACCGGCCACCTGCGCAGCGGAGTTGTTGATGAACGTGCAGTGCCGGAATATCGGCGAGCTGTTGACATCGCAGTGGGCGGCGCCGCCGTTATCGGCGGAGCAGTTCGTAATGATGCAGTTTATGAATCTCGGACTGCTGTTGGCGTCGACATATATTGCACCGCCGTCTGCGCCGATTACGGTGCAGTTGTCCATAACGACGTTTTTAATAGTCGGACTGCTGTTGGCGTCAACGTATATAGCGCCGCCACCCACACCTGTGACACTGCCGTTGATTATTGTGAAGCCGTCTATGATAGTGTTGGGACCTTCGTTACTGTTGAAGATGAAGGCACGGCTGGTTTGCACGCAGTCAATGATAGTGCTGTTGATAATATTCGGGTCATCAGGATTCGTGCAGACTATTGTGATGTCTTTGCCCTGCAGGTTGATATCGCCGTCGTATACGCCGGCGGTAACGATAAGCGTATCACCGCTCTTTGCGGCATCAATAGCCTGCTGAATGGCGTTTACACCTGCGACAGGGACGACCAGGGTTTTGCTGGGAAGTTCGTAGCGAATCTTGAAGACCTTGTCTAAATCCATCACCACTAAAAAATTCTTTTCGGTAGAGAGCAGGACGTCATTGACGTCATACCATCCTTCGACTCGATAATTCGGGTCGGGGACTGACTTGATTGTTATACTCGTATACCGGTTGTACGTGCGTCCGTTAGGATCGCCGTCGACAAGTCCATTCGGGTCGAAGTTGACGCTGCCGTGGCCACCCACAACATAAACAGTTAACCTTTGGAATACAACTTTTGGATAATGATAGCCGACATCAACAATGCCGACATCGTTGACAGCGTCAATACGTGTTGTAAATTTAGCCATGTCGATGAACGGATCATTTGCATCACCGCTACCGGCGTCGATGCACCGGCTGTCGAGAGTTTGACCGGTAGCGATATGACTTAGATAGTAGCCGCCGACGAATAACGGATTCGAATCAAAGACGCTATTGAAGTCCCAAATCGGCTGTGGGCAATTAGTGTCGACGAAAATTGCATTGGGGTCGATCTGGTTAGGTTCGTTGGCATCCTGAAAACCTTGAACAAGGCTGTAAGAAACTGTAAGACTGGAAGGCAACTGTTGTGCAAAACCGCCGGTTGCTACCGCTATCTGGGAGCCCTTCACGCCAACAGGAACCCGATTACCCCAGATAATAGAGTCGATAACCTCAACATTGCTTTCGTATGAGCAGTACAAGCCTCCACCAAGACCGTTTACGTCAACGACATTGTTATCCGCAATTGTGCAATTGCTTATAATAGGCTCAGACAACCAGTTGGTGGAAATTCCACCACCGTCACGGCCGGCACTATTGAGTGTTATCAGGCAGTTCTTTAATAATGGGTTGTAATATGTGCTTTGGTCGCTGCCGATTAAGTAGATGGCACCACCAGAAGCGCTTGCCTGGTTCTCAGTAAAGGCGCTGTTAGTAATATCTACAGCCGAGGACAAGCAATAATATCCAGCACCCCGACCGAAAACGGGACCACTGTAATAGGTACCATTGGGGTCGTTGGGGTCAAATAGGCCAGCGGGACTGTAAGCAATGTTGCCGTAGATTGTAGAAAGTGTTATTAAACCAGTAGACTCGACGGAGTACATTCCTGCACCGTGGTAGGCCGTGTTGTTACTGAAGCTGCAGTCGATTATTTCCATCTCCGCATTAGACCAGTATATTCCACCGCCGATACACGCTTCGCCGCCTGAAATATTACAGTCCACAAGTTTCACAAACGCACCGTCTTCTGTGGCTATCGTGCCCCCGTAACTGACATAAACGTCCTCGGGAACATCGAAGAATCCCGTGTATGCATTCGGATCCAAAGACGGATCGGCCGTGTTGTCGGCGAAATTGCACCTCGTGAATTCCGGAGCGCTGCCGTAACAGGCATATACCGCACCGCCAAAGTTTTCAATTGTCATACGTACGTCCGGAGTCGTGAAGGGAGTCCCGCCCAAGCCGGAAAGACCACCGTACGTATGGTTATTCACAAAGTCGCAGTCGGTAAACTGTGGATTACTGTCGTTCTCAATATAGACCGCGCCGCCGTGCCCACTGTACTTCCAGTAGTCCTTGTAGTAACCACCATAATACGTTGGATAACCATCCGCGTCGTACGTACCCCAGGCCCAGCCGTCCCACCAGTACCAGTTCGGGTACGTCCCCGGCCCCGTCTCCTCGCTCGGAGACCACGTATAGTTGCCGCCTCTTCCACCGTGGCCCGGCACGGGACTATTACCGCCGTCGCCGCCGTTACCACCCATCGCGAAGCAATTGACAAACGAGCATTTCGTAAATATCGGATTACTGCCGTACCCAATATATGCCGCGCCGCCGTAGGCCCAGCCTGCCCAGCCACCGTCCTTTCCATAAGGATCGCCATCCGCACCCCGAGCACCGTCGCCGCCAGTGACCGAACAGTCTGAGAACAAACAGTTCTGAACGACAGGTGAGCCGTTATAGATGGTCATCGCGCTACCATTGACGCTGACCCCGTTGAAACCATCCTCACCGCCGATCTCATCGCCGTCCATGCCAAACCAGTTGTTCTCGGTGAATACACAGTTGCGAATCGTGGGCGAGCAGAAATTGATATTCATTCTGCTGTGTGTGATAGTCAGGCCGTCAATAATCGCTTCCGTACCAATAGTAGATATTTCAAAAATCACATTATCGAAAATTGTAGCCGCTACGCAGGCGGGATCGTCCGGATTGAGACTGCTAATAGTTATGCCCTTATCAAGCGTAATGGTAAGCTGCGGGGCCGGAAAACCGGGATATGGCGGGTCATAAGTGCCCGTATGCAACAAAACGATGTCACCGTCAACAGCCTCGTCGATAGCGCGTTGAATTGACGTATAATTCGGGTCGCTGCCCACAACAATCGTTCGTGGATGAGCGAACTCAACCGTAACGTCCCTGTCACCCAGCATAACCACAACATTCGTGTTGTCGGTCGACGCATCGCCCGCCGTTCCGGACCAGCGATCAACGCGGTAACCTATATCGGGGAAGGCAGTTAGCGGTATAAGCATGCCGGCATAGTAAGTGCCGCTGGCTGGTTCGACTGTGCCGTGCCCGCCTATTACCGTCGTAGTCAAAGTAAATTGCTCAAGCTCCAAATGGTTTAGGTAATGAGAGCCGATGTCAACCTGGTTCATATCTGTAACGCCGTTGGGGTCGGTGGTATAGGTATCCAGGCCGAGATTAACGGCAGTATCGCTGCCGTTATCAACAGCGGGACTTGAGCTTTGGTCAAGATAGTAGTCACCAAGTGAACCGGGAACAAACAGCGGATCACCCGCAATGTTTGTGCCATTAGGGTCAATGTTAGGGTCGGTACCGCTCTTGATATCAATCTGCCCGGTAGCGCTGTCATAAATTCCATAATCACCATTGGCGTTGCTGTTGAACAGGCAGTGCTCCACAAGGTTGCCGCCAGTATCTTCTTCAGCTATTGCAACGTTTCCACAGTTATCGAATATGGAGTCGCTGATTACAGCTTCGGTAGTCCAATCGCTGTAAACGGCGCTGCCAAGCTTGTCCGATGAGTTATTCGCAAAAGTACAGTTCTGAATCTTAGGCACCGAGTAGATGGCACTGGCAATGGCACCACCCTCTGCCACTGCCGAGTTGCCGGTCAGCAGACAGTTCTTGATCAGATGGTTCACGTTACCGCCGTATAAGATAATTGCACCGCCGGTCCCGTTAACACTCTCGGCCACGTTATTCTGCAGGACACAGTCCTCAAGCGTCGCATGTGTATCTGCAAGGACCATACCACCACCCATACTGACGCTGTTGCTGAGGTCTATCCAATGGGCTTCTCCGAAAAGACCGACCATATCGAACAGGCTGCTGGCATCACCGACTGCGGCTCCAGGGACCAGGCCAATCCCAAGCACCGACGCTTGAGGAGTGTAACTTGTGTCGATGCCACTGGCACCTAATGCTTTATTTCCATTTATAATTCCGGCGGTCATAGTGACGGTTCCGGTCGTGAGGAATAAGCCGCCGCCGCTCTTGGAAGTATTATTCAGGAATTGACAATTAGTGAATGAGGCGTCAAAGTCCTGGAAATACACCGCACCGCCATAGGCATATATGTCATCAACGGCCTTATTGCCAACAAAGCCGCAGGATTCGAAGTTCAATCTCAGTATGTTATATATATTAGCATCAATTACCTCATAATACGCATCTATTGCACCACCGTTGCCGCCTGCCATGTTCCCGGCGAACGAGCATCGTGTGAAGTCGGCATCACTGTCGCAAATAATTGCACCACCATCTCCGATGGCTGAGTTACCCGCGAAGCTGCAATCGTTAATATCCGCGAATCCTCTTTCTGCCATGAACATTGCGCCGCCAGCAGATGCTTCAGAGTTTTCCTCGAATATACAGTTGTCGATGTCCAGAATGCAGCTTGGCTCGCAGTAAACGGCGCCACCGAGATTACCTAAGAAATCGCAGTTATTGAGATTAATAGTGTTGTCGGCCACTGAATACAATGCACCTCCCTCGGTATACAACGGCATATCCACGAGATTCAAGGCTGAGTCGTAAGTTGTGATAGTGTCGTAGGCGCTGTTGCCGGAGAATAAGCAGTTAGTAATATTTGCATCTGAGTTGTTATCAAAGTAGACTGCACCGCCGGCTATACCGATATATCCAAAGCCAAAGCCCGGACCAAAGTAGTAGTTATAGGCGTAGCCATCAGCTCCTGGGCCGGCAGGCCCAAGAGGCGCGCCAAGTGGTGTACCGCTGCCCGCAGGGCCACCGACTCCGATCGGGCCTAATGTAGCGAAGTTGTCTATGAAGTTGCAATCGGTGATAAACGGGACGCTTTGGCCTTCACAGTAGATACCGCCGCCGACACCGCCACCGTAGCTAATGCCTCCATTACCGCCCCAACTCTCGGCGCCGCCTACCGCAGGGTCACTGTCGCCACCGGGTCCGCCGGTGCCGCCCCAGCCGCCTCGGGCAGCATTATTTCTTATGATACAATTTGTGATGAATGGAGAACTCTTGCCAAGGCAGGCGATGGCGCCGCCGTACCCGACACCGGTACCGTCCCCACCGTCGCCGCCCCACTGGCCGTCCTGAATTGCCGTCAGGGGTTGAACTACAGAAAGATCGAACAGTATGTAATACCACGTATCCAATCCCGGGTAAGTCGAGACGCCCGTAGCACCGAGACCACCAACCGCACCGGTAACGAAGTTGTCGGTTATCACGCAGTTCTTGATTGTCGGAGAACTGCCGTTGACGCAAAGGATTGCGCCACCATAACCGTTGCCTATCACGTCCTTTCCACGCTCAGCCTTCGGGGGTGAGGTGATATCATCAGGATTTGTCAATTGATAAGGAATGGGATAGTAAACTGCGTACCGCCCGGTTTCACCAATCACACCGCTCATGAGACCGTTTCTGATAGTAAATCCGGTCACTACGGCAGTGCGCTCTTCGCCACTATGGAATTGGAGAGCACGTTTCGGTAAGTACTTAGCACCCTGGCAGTCAATGATTGTCTGCGCTATGACTTGCGGATCATCCGGGTCGAGGGACGACAGAATAATGCTCTTGCCCTTAAAATCAATACCGTTGGGTTCACTTATGTAGTGGACTCCTTTAGCTACGAAGATTTGGTCGCCGCTCCTGGCTGCGGTTACGGCTTGCTCGATTGTAGTGAACTCTTCCGGAACTTTGAGTATATTGCTGACATCCGGTTCAAACTCAACAGTAACGGTTTTCTTGTTGTACACAGCTACGTCTATGTTATTAAGATTCCAGCCCCACTGGTCGTTGGTATCGGTAGCGCTCCATCTGGCGACCCGATAGCCTGGTTCGGGAGTGGCGGTTAGTGTTACAATCGTTCCGGAGTAATAAGAAGAAGTACCCGGTGCAGGTCCGGAAGTAATCGGATTCGGCTCGTTTGCCTCAACCGTACCATGACCGCCAAAGACACGAATAGTCAGACTATATATTGGGGCAAGCAACTGGTCGATGCTGTAGTGATAGCCGATGTCAACCTGGCCCATATCTGGAATGTCGAGGAGGTCAGTGGTATAAGTATTTAGGCCGATTTTAACAGCGGGTACACTTCCGCTGTCAACGGCTGGACTATCATCCTGGTCAAGATAGTAATCACCAAACAAACCTGACACGAACAGCGGGTCGCCGGCAATATTATTGCTGTCGAGCTCCGGGCCTGTAGAGGTATATATCTGTCCTGCACACGGGTCATAAATCCCGTAGTCGCCGTCAGGATTGTTGTAGAATAATGAATGTCCTACGATTGCTTTGTCAATATCTTCTTCAATTATTGCGTGGCTGTTGCAGTTATCGAATATGGAATCGATGATTGTCGGCTCGGAGCTCCAGTCACAGAATACTGCGCCTCCGAATTTGCCCGCCGAATTTTGGCTAAATGTGCTGTTCCGGATTTCGGGCGTCGCGTAAAGATAGGCCGAAATCGCACCGCCATTAACAGTTGCAGAGTTGCCGGTTATAAGGCAGTTCTTGATGAGGTGTGTGAGGTATCCACCGTAGAAACTGATTGCGCCACCGGAGCCTTTAATACCCTCAGCGACATTATCCTTGATGATACAGTTCTCAATTACTGCAGGAGTATCGGAACAAAGCAGACCACCGCCCATCTCGTAAACGTCACCGCCAATGGATGTGTTTCCGCTTATAAGACCTCCGGTTATTGTTATGTCTCCAAGTATTAAATGGAACCCGCCTCCACTCCTGGCAGCGTTTTCCAGGAAGTAGCAATCGTTGACTAAAGCGATAAAGTCCCGGAAATACACGCCGCCGCCCCCTCCGGTAGTACTGGTAACGGCCTGGTTTCCTAAGAAGGTGCAGGATTCCAGGTTTATATTCAATGTCGGTGTAATGTTGGGATCAGAGCCGCCATAATTATAATATGCATACATTGCACCGCCATTGTTCCCAGCCTGGTTCTCCTCGAACAAGCACTCTGTGAAGACCGCGTCGCTGTTGCAATGGATGGCGCCGCCGTTAGTGCTGGCGGTATTGTTCGTGAATATACAGTCGTTGATATCAACAAAACCAAGTTCGGCAATAGTCATTGCACCACCGGTTGTTGCTTGAGTGTTGTCCTTGAATAAACAGTTGTCGAAGTCCACGATGCAATTGGCATCTATGCGGACAGCGCCGCCGAAGTTGCCTATAAACTCACAGTTTCCAACAGTAACAATATTGCGATAATCAAAGGCCAAAGCACCGCCGGTGGTATATGAGGGAATTGACTCGTAGTTGTAGGCGGTGTAATGGTAGTAGTCAAATATTTCAAAATATACTGAGAATATGGGTAGCACGACTAACTCGGAGCCAATGAAGTTGTGCTGCAGTAAATAAGCCCGGTTGCCGATAAAAGTGCAATTGGCATCAGCCAGGTTGGCTTCTGCATTTCGGTAGTAAATTGCACCGCCGGTTATATTGCCGAGGCCAAAGGCCTGGCCGTCAAAGCCCTCAGCAACAATTGGCGCCGGTGGGACGACTGGTTCACGCGGCTCACCCGAGCCTGCAATAGCGCCAGTTCCGGGGATACCAGAGGTAGCCTGATTGTTTACGAATTGGCAATTCGTTAAGACCGGCGTGCTTCCGTTTTCGCAGTAGATTGCACCACCGATACCGTCACCTATGGCATTTCCGCCATTGCCGCCGTTGCTTGCGTACCCGTTATCGGGGACCCCTATGCCTCCGACCCCGCCGTTGCCGCCGCAGCCGCCTCTGGCAATATTATTTTTGATTACACAATTCGTGATAATTGGACAGCTCCGACTACGACAGGCGATACCGCCGCCGTATCCGTATCCGATGCCATCGCCGCCGTTGCCGCCCCACTGGCCATCTTCAATAGTCTCCACAGTGGTCGCCAAGACCGGCAGGAAAGCAAATCCTCCGGATTGCCCGGGGGCGCCGTTGCCGCCCCAGGTACCGATAACAGTACAGTCGGTTATCACGCAGTTCTCGATGGTGGGAGAACTTGCGTTTTCGCACAGGATTCCACCGCCGTAGGCACTGCCGCTGCCATCTTGGCCGCGTTCGGCACGTGGTGGGAGAGGCTGAGTAAGTTCCGCTCTCCAGACGGCTTCGTAGGGATCAGGAGTCAGGATTCCGAAACGCCCAGGCAGACCAAGAGGACCGACTACGAAACCGCCTCTGATGGTGAATCCCTTTACGACTGTATTGGGGCCTTCACCGCTTTGGAAGTGGAAAGCACGTTGCGAGAAGTATCTGCTGCCAAAGCATTCAATAACTGTCGACGCTATTACCTCCGGGTTAGTCGGGTTAGTAGATATCAAAGTGATTTCCTTGCCCTGGAAATCAATCCCTGCCGGGTTAGTTACATAGTGGGTTCCTGGGTATACGATAATCTTGGTGTCATGCTCAGGGGCAGCGGCCATAGCTTCCTCAATTGTAGCGTACTCTAATGGGACTTTTATGAGCTTGGTGACATCCGGCTCAAATTCAACAACGGTGTTGTGATTGCTGAGCAATGTTACCGTATTGGTGTTGATATTCCAGGACGGGTCATTATCAGTACCGGTCCAGCTTAAGACTCGATAGCCCGGATCGGGTATCGCTGTAAGGACAAATACACGGCCGGCATAGTCTTTATAAGCATAGACATTATTGTTGGGGTCGTGTAATGGATTGTTGGCATCGATGAAGTTGGCATCGGCGGAGACTTGTCCCGGACCTATCGCTGTTACAACTAAATCATACTTTACGCCCTTTTGCGGATAATGATAGCCCATATCCACGGTGTCTTCGTCGCCAACGATATCCGTTCGTGTGGTATACATATCCATACCGAGGTCGCTTGCCTAGCCGC
>Ga0307442_1000723_pt1 | contig 16167 bp, 11 predicted proteins | sample SalMarWE160430MG_FD_202143 | JGI IMG/M metagenome (GOLD analysis project Ga0307442, IMG submission 202143) | Salt marsh sediment microbial communities from the Plum Island Ecosystem LTER, Massachusetts, United States - WE1604-30 | ecosystem: Environmental > Aquatic > Marine > Intertidal zone >...
CTTTTCTGTCATGATCATTTCACATTCTATTGTCATTCTAATAGAGTAAATGACAATTAATATATCTTACCATACATCATAGATTCAACATTAAAAAGTCTTAAATTCGATCTGGTGAAAATCTAGCCTAACTTTTTTTTTAAAAATTTTTTGAAATTAACTATAAACATAAGCTTATCCTATCTTAGTAATAACGATTTTGACAAAAATCAGGTTATGAAGATATGAACGATTAAACTCTTTTAAATATTTTAAAGAAAAGAAATGTACATGTTGTGCTTCTCTGCCTTTTTCTCTTGCCTACGTTCATGCTTATAAACTATAACATGATTGGGAACCAAATTATCGAATCCAACCAAGACAGAAAGAGCAGCATAATTAATACTACCCAAGAAGAATTGAGCATCAGTAACGGTTATCTATTAGTCGACCCTATTAATATTTCATCAGGGAGTGATTGGGCTCTGTATCCATTTATTACAGGCAATGGTTCCGCGATTAATCCATACATTATAGAAAATGTGGAAATAATTGGTGATGGCGTTAAATCGATGCAATCAGGTAATGACACATTACTTGACACTTCATATGTAGGAATTTATATTAATGCCGGTGGGTCATTCATTATCCGGAATTGTAAAATTTCACATACTTCAATCGGGATTTACTTATATGTTAATATCCCACCAGGGAGCTATCCAATTTCTAATGTTGAGATAATGATTGTAGTATAGGCATTTATAGTAGATGGACACAAGTCGGAGTTAATATCTCAAATTGTTATGTCCATGATTGCAACTGGGTTTCAATAAAAGGCAAAATAGATGTTTTGTCTTTTTTGGACTATGGTGGAGTTGGTATATGGGTCAGATCAAATGAAGGCGGTATCGAAAATTGCCGTATTGAAGATTGCTCAATAGGGATGGTAGCAGGACTAATTCAAGTAAATCGTTATAATGCATTTATAAATTGTGGATTTGTGCCAGACTGGACTTATATTTATGTTACAGACTATGATAATACTAATACGGTCAATGGAAAACCAATAGTAATATTCTGGGAAATAAATAATTGGGTTTTTACTAATGCATCCCTGTATGGACAATTAATTATTGCTTCTTGTAGTAACCTTACTCTTAATAATGTACATATCACAGAATCATGTAGTATTGGAATCCAATTGTATTCTTCAACTTTTCCAAACCAAAAAAATAGCTTGAATAACATTATAGTTGAAAACCAAAAACTCGGAATGTATATTTTCGGAGGTAAAATACTTGGAGATAATCTCTATGTTAAAAATTGCGACGCAGGATTCTATTTTAATAGTATAGAAGAGAGTGAATTTACACGAGTCATGATAGATAATACTGAAGTTCCGATCTACATGACATCACCAACCGAAAACTTTACAATTGAAATTGAACGTTATACAAAAATTTATTTAGTTAATTGGAATGCTTGGTATGATGATATATTACAGATTACACCTGGAGATGATATCTCCATGTCGTATATGACTGAATTGGGAATGTTAGGTTATACAATTCCATTTAATAATTTTGGGACCTACCACCTTAACCTTACCATACCAGCACCTTCTTTTAGTCAAACTCTTTTTACAATCATCTCAGTTCCCCGTTATTCCCGACTAGATATTTCTATGACAATTCGAGATTATCCTTACTTTTTGATCTGGAGTGTTGTAATAATAGGACTCTTACTATTCATTGAATTTAGCCGGAGGTTTTACCAGAAGTAATAAAGGGGTTATATCATGCGAAAAATCACTAAAAGAATAATAGTAACTTTGGTTTTAGAAATAGCATTTCTTTTTGTTGCAGTCACTTTATCATTCTTAATATCTCGAGTGCTTCCCGGCGATCGAATCTCAGCCTATCTTCCACCAAGATATGTACCTCCAGCATTTGTTGACCTCATTAACCATGAATTGGGATTGGATCAACCGATTATCGTTCAATTCTTTCGGTATTTAGGAGATATGTTTTATGGTGATTGGGGCCGTTCTTTAAATATCTCTAGGGGAGCTCCTGTATATTCATTAATAATGGAGAGAATGCCACCAACTATTTATCTTACAGTAATACCCCTTATTATAAATCTTTTTCTGGGGTTCCTCCTTGGAAATCATTCAATAAAGGTTAAATCAAGAATAGGAAACAGAATAGTGCAAATTGGCTCATTATTAGGATTTGCGCTCCCTATTATAACTCTTACCATACTGTTCCAATTTTTCCTTAGCTTTATCAATCCTTTATTTGATTTAATTCTTTTATGGATAATTTTATCTATTTTAATAACAGCAATAACAATTTCGTTAGTACGCTTGTATCTTATAAATGTATCAAAAGAAACTTCAGAAAGGCACTCCACCAAAGTGTTCAAATTATTGGTTGGAGTTAGTTATGGAATCGTATTAGCATTCTTATTTCAAACCGAAATAATGTTTAGCTTTGATGGGATCGGTGATCTTTTCCTTCAAGCAATGAGCTCTACTGACTATTACGTCATTAATGCGATAATTTTTCTAACTTTTATCAGTTTCCCGATTTTTATCGTTTTACCCTTTTCTTATTCTTCCTATTTGGAAAAGTAAGGAATTGCTACATCCTAAAACGGATAAAATAGGCTATTTGCCGTAATACTGTTATATGTAAGGGTTATATTAAGGAACTAGCGGACCTGGAAAGTTATCTTTACGAAAAGCATAAATCCTATTTTAACCTTCATATAAAAGAATTAGATAGGAATGATTACAAAAAGATGGAAAAACTATAGATTATGATAATCCAACCAAAAAGATCTATATGAAAGAATTCTATGAAGTCTTTAGATCTCTGGATGGTGGTAACTTACTTGTTTATTCCTAATTTTTAATTTTTTTTTTTTTCAAATTCATGTAATTTATGTAAGGGATTTATGTTTATTAGCACAAGTCCCTCAATGTTATTTTTGATCTCTTATTTTTATGTCTTAATTGTCTTTGAATTATAATTACTGAAAAAATAGAGATAATACAAATAAGTATGAATAGACTATATCCTGGAATAATTATCTCGTCAATACTACCAGAAACCATAACTTGAATGCAATTAGAACTGGTATTGCCGTATTCATTAAACGCAACTACGACATAATAATAAGTTCCATCAAGTAATCCAGAGATCAAGTAAGGAGAAATACCTATTTGGTCTTTTAATAATACAACACTACTGTTTATTTCAGTAATATACCTATTGTAAACGTAGATCGAGTAATTATCCGCATGTTCTGAGGATGTCCAGATTAGATCAAATGTCCCATCTAAATCTGGGTTATCCGCATCAGAGGATAACAAAACGACCTGAGGGGGTTGTACGATATTTAGAGTAATTGTGAATCTTTCAAATTTATAATCATCTCCGGCATAAACGGAAATATTAATGACAAATATTCCTTCTACAAGATTTGAAATGGTTCCTTCATAGATGCCATCATCTTCTGGATCGGTAAGAGTACCTTGACCGTATGCCCAAGTATAGGTAACGGTTGCTTTTAATATTTTAACGTTAGATTCCAAATCTGTTAGTTGAATTTGTAATAGATAATCATCTCCGCCTTTCAGATTAAAAACGATTTCTCCTGAGATTGTAGAAATGTTAGTTCGTATTCGAGCTACTTCAATTCTTAAATCTGTTGAACAAAATTGATAATTGGCTTTAGTACAAAATACGGTTAAAATTTTTACCCCAAGGTATAACATGCTTGTATTTATGAAGATAGAATATTGGTGATTGAGCAGGTTCTCTGTTAGGTTTAGTAAAAAACCTTCTCCTACAATCTGTATGGTTGCACCAGTAATCGGGTTTCCATGTTCGATATCAAGGTAAATTACCGTGATATTAAGCATTTTTCTGATTGGAATCGAGATTGATGGGTCAATAGTCTTATTTATTCCATTAAGGAAAACATTCATGTTTGTTACTATTTCTCCCACTTCTATTATAATTTGTATTGTTTGTGGTTGATAATTAACCTTTTGTGCATAAAAAGTAAGAAGATTTATTCCGAAGTTTAAATCATCCGAATCGATACTAACATTATATTGATCATATATCGGGTGTTGGGTTAAATTAAAATCGATGCCTTCACCTACAATAATCACTTCAGCATTATCAATGAAGAGTTTTGAATAATCTTCATATATGACCGTCACGTTTACTAAATCACCAATGGTAGCTTCTACATATTTACCAATTGTTTCATTATCACCATTTAAGAATAATTGCAAGTTTGATTCTTTTTTTTTGACTTCTATAGTAAATACTATTGATTGGGATTCATATTCTTGTTTTTGAGCAAATATGGTAAAAAAATGTATTCCGAAGTTTAAATTATTAATTCTAATTGAAACGTTATAATGTTCAAGGATAACATTTTCAGTGAAATTGTCATTAAGTACCCCTGTCAAACTGATATTTGCATTAGAAATGAAGCTGTCATCAGAAGAATCAGTAAAGTAAACTGTCACATTCAATATTTGATCGATTTCTGCGGCAACATACCTACTTGAAGTGAGATTATAACCATTGATATATAATTCAAGATTAGATCCTAATATATCATTACTGTTTGGAAGATTTGATTTCTCACAGATAACATGGTCATTTATGCTCGTAGGTACGAATATGGAAAGCGTGATGGTCGAAGTTACTAAAAACTTGCAAAAAAACACAACTATAAAAAAATTGTTCTTCTCTCCTATAACTCATATTAAAATACCATCTTTAGAAAGAATTTAATAGATTAAAATAATAGATATAAATTTTTGGGAAATTTTTTGTCAAAATTATATAGTAAAAATTGATATATATTAGTATTCTTTAATGCGCTAAATTGGTTAAAGGTTTTGAAGCTCCAGTATTGATGAAATATTTTAAGAAATACTATTCAACTCGGTGATTTTTGATTACTATTTCTAATAATGTGTTATAAGGGGAAGTTTTTAATACAAATGTAGTTTTTCCCAATATGTCATGGTAAAAAGGATTAATTTCCCATTTACAGCAATCCTCGGTCAAGATAAAATGAAAATGGGGCTCATTTTAAATGTTATTGACCCTCAAATTGGAGGAGTGTTATTAACTGGGCAACAAGGAACTGGAAAATCGACTGCTGTAAGAAGTTTAGTTGAAGTCATGCCTGAAATTGAGGTAGTTAAAGGATGCGTGTTTTCATGCGATCCAAGTTTAGAATCCGAAGATCTATGCGATGAATGCCGCGAAAAGAGAAAAAATGGAACAATTGAGCTTGAAAAGAGGAAAATGCGAATTGCTGATATGCCCTTAGGGGTAACCGAAGACATGGTCTGCGGGGCGCTCTCTATTGATAAGGTACTCACTGAAGGAATCCGAAGCCTTCATCCCGGCTTACTTGCTAAAGCGAATCGGGGCATATTATATGTAGATGAGATTAATTTACTCCAAGATCATATTGTCGACGTGCTTTTAGATTCTGCTGCTTCTGGTGTTAACATCATTGAACGTGAAGGCATTTCAGTAGCTCATCCCTCTCGATTTGTATTGGTCGGAAGCATGAACCCCGAAGAAGGAGAACTACGACCACAGATAGCCGATCGCCTTGGATTGGAGGTTAAAATAAAAGCACCTAGAGATCGTCAGCTACGAGCAGACATAACGAAGAGTGTGATCGAGTTTGATGATAATCCAAAAGAATTTATCAAACCTTTTGAGAATGAACAAGAATTACTAAAGACCAAGATTAGAAAAGCGAGAGAAATTCTTAAAGATGTCGTAGTTCCGATATCAGTTTATGAATTTGTATCAGAGATTGTGAGTGAATTGGGCATTTTTTCGCAACGAGCAGACATAACTTTCATTCGATGTGCCCGTGCTCATGCCGCTTTAGAAGGAAGAAAAGAAATTGCTGAAGAAGATTTAAATGTCGCGCTCGATCTTGTTTTTGAGCATAGGATTCAATCACTTCATTATGAAATGACACCTGAAGAAGTTAAAGCCAAAATTACTGAGGTTTACGGAAAATTAGAGAGTGTACCTCTTTAATTCGTAAAAATAGAAAAAGCTTATGAGGATCCTAGGGCTTATCAACCCAGTAAAGATACTGAAGGACCTTTAAAACATGATGATACACCTCAAACAGAATTCAAACGACAATCCATTGATCCTAACAAAGTAAAGGTTCCTGAAACAAAAGAGCAAAAGTTACCGCCTCCTAAGTATCCTGATGATAAAAAACGGAGTCCCCAACCAGCAGGAGGTTGGAAAGTAAAAGATATTCCTTACGAAATCATCGATCTTGAATTTTTTGAAAACGGGTCTAAATCTATCCCCCTCATTTATTCAATGGAAAAAAAGATGACAGCCATTCTTGATAACATTCGAAAAGACCGGAAAGTATCTGATTATGGTGGGAGGGGTATAGGGAGGAGAATCAAAATTGCTTCAACGCAAAAAGGTCGTTATGTGTCGTATAGGACTCCCAGAAATCGGCCCAAAAGCATTGCGTTAGATGCGACAATAAGAACTTATTTGAAAAATACTATATATAACGATTTAGATATAAAATATCCAATCAAGTTTCAAAAACATGATTTGATGGATAAAATCTATGAATACCGTGCACCGCTAGTTTTATTTTTCGTGCTGGATAGCTCTGCAAGCATGTACTATGTAATAAAACAAATGACTGATGTTATCATGTCACTTCAAAAGGAAGGATACAGGAAAAAAGATAAAATCAGTTTGATAATGTTTAGAGGCAAGCAAGCAATTGTATTGCAAAATCCAACTGTCTACTTTAAAACAGCGGTTCAAAAATTAAAGAAAATTGAAGGAAAATCATACACGCCCATGGCAGCTGCATTATCAAAGTGTGCTAAATTAATTGATGCTGAAAAATTGAAGAACCGTACAATGGTCCCCGTCATTTTCGTTTGTTCTGATTGCGGGGCCAATATATCTGCAAAATACCCCGATCTAATAGCCCAGGTGCAGGAAGATTATTCAATAATAATAAATGAATTAAAAGAACTAACAAAGAGTCTATCAAAAAAGGGTGTTCATCTGGTGGTATTAGAACCTAAAAAAAGCTATGCAACAAGAGCGTTGGGAGTAAATACTTTCGCAGCAGAAAAAATAAAGAAAAATTTTAAGAAATTTGGTAAGGCAGAGATCTTTCAATTTGATAGGTATAACCCAGATCATCTAATCTTAGAATTAAAGAAGATTCTCTAATTCTGTGGATTTAATAGAATTTTTAATCAAATTTTGATAGTAATTTCTATATATCTTTGTTTTATTGTATTATAATTAATGTCTCACAAATCAAAATCTGTTTTAGTGATTGGTTTTAATACCCGACCTTTGGCTTTATCTCTTTTCAATGCAGAATATGAGGTTTATGCCGTAGATTTCTTTGGAGACTTGGATCTTTATCCTTATGTTAAAGATTCAATTATAATTACAGAAGAATTAAACACGAATTATGATTTAATAAAAGATTTATATCATCATTACCTCGCGGAATTTGCAATTAAACTCTCAGATAAATACCCTAAAATTAATTATTTTATTATAGGTAGTGGATTAGACGATGGTTTCGATGATAGAAAATTCCTAATACAGGAGATCCGTAAAAAAAATAAAAACATTCAAAGCTTGAACAATGAGTTAGAAGTGGTAATGAAGGCCAGGAACATAAAGGGAATTTTTGAAATTTTGGTTGAAAATGGATATAAAATGCCAGAGACTAAATATCCAACAAGTATGGATGATATAAAGAATTATGAGCGTTTTCCTTTTATTTTAAAAAAATTTAGAAGTTCGGGAGGAATGAATATCTATAAAATAGAAAATAAAGATACTTTTAACTTAAATCTTAAAATATTTGAATCTAAAATAGAAAACGTATCAGATTGGTTAATACAAGAATACATTGAAGGAATTCCCGTGAGTTGTACAATAATATCAGATGGAATCCATTGTAAAGTCATCTCTGTTAATCGTCAAATAATCGGAGAAAGATACCTGAATGCACCCCGAGATTTCACATATTGTGGTAATGTTGTTCCTGCCCAGATTGGTGGCAATATTAAGGATCTTATCATAAACATCTCTTTATTTTTATCAAAAATATTAAAACTTCGAGGGATAAATGGGTTTGATTTTGTTGTGAGGAATCAATATCCGTATTTGATGGAAATAAATCCTCGAATACCTGGATCAATTAGAGCTTCAGAGCTCGCATTTAACATCAATCTTTTGGATTTACATGTTAAAAGCTTTAATTCGGAGAATTGGAATGAAATAGAAAAGGTTTTGTCTAGTGGTAATTTTATTCAATTTGCAACTAAATTGATAGTCTTTGCTCCAACTGAATTATGCGAATCCGAATTAGTTAAAATTAACAAACTTGAATATATTCATGATAAAACTGATCCCGAAAATCGTGTTCAAAAGTTTGATCCCATTTGTACAATATTATTTGGAGCTCGCGATTTTTCAGCTTCGTATTTTGGAGCTTTAAAGATTGTTGATAAAATTTATGATATAATTTCAGAGTAAGTTGAATCTATCCAATAATTGATTTTATTTTTGCGATATAAGAGCCTAATTTACGTTCATCAGCTTCTGGTACTGCTATAGCAAGAATTCTGTTCTGATCTAATTCGTGAATAATTATTGATCCATATTCTCCTCCTATTATTGAATATTCCAAACCTTCCTCCAATAAGATACCTGCTAAATTATAGATTGCCGATGTCATTGCCGAAAGTATTGGTTCAGGCATTGTAGTTTGCATTTTGATTGGTAAACCATCTTTTGTGATAATAGCAATTACCAGGGCATTTGGAATGGCTCTTTTTACGGCGACAAAGACTTCTTCTTTTATTAAATCTGATGTGTCTATAATTGCTGATATATGAATGGCAAATTGTTTTAAACTTTTAATAAATGTATCTAATCCTTCAAGTTCAGCTATTTCCCTATTTAAAAAGGATATTAAAGCTATGTTTTCCGTTAAAATTGATAAAATAATTCGTTTTCGTCCAGTAATCATATTATAGGAAATTTTCTGATTCAAAGAGTCCTGCAATATTTTTGAAGATAAGAATACTAAGCTACTACTCGCCGCAGATATTTCTGTTTTTGACATCGATGGATCTTTCTTAAATTTACTGGCAAGATATGTACCCCCATGGGTTGAAACACTTATTCCCAATATCCCAGTGTTTGCATTCAGTTGTTTTTCAATAAGATCATTTAGATCTGTTTCTAAATCATCTACATTTGATTTATTATTCATGAAGTTATAATAACAATAATTAGATTTAAAACTATGGTAGATTAAACTAAATTAAGTTTATTGAGTACATAGAAAAAATTACCTTAATAAAATAGAATTAAAAAGGAAATCTTTTATATATACATATAATTTAGAGCAAATTTTTTTAAGACCGAAGAGAACGAATTTCAAATGGAAGATAAAGATCAAATTATTGCAAAATTGCAGAAAGAATTAAAATCAATGGAACAAGTGAGGGAGAGAGTCAAGATTTTTGATGTAAAGATGAAAACAACAGATGAACTCATTGAAAATCTGCAAAATTCAATGGAACTAAAGGAAGATCAAATAAAAACCTTAAGAGATTCGATTAATTTAAAATCCGAACAGATAAAAACACTAGATAGTTCATTGAAGATAAAAGACGAAAAAGTAAAAACATTAGAAAGAACATTGATGCTAAAAGAGGAAGAAATTAATGATGTTAAAGAAAGCACCGTAAATAAAGAAGATTTGGTTGAGAAAAATAAGATTATTGAAGATTTACAAGGAAAATTAGACATCTTAAAAGGTGAATTGGAAAAGGCAGATGAAGACTTAGAAATTTTAGAAACTGAAAATGAGAAATTACGGAATCAAATTGGATCATCATCTGGGTCTAAAATTATTGATTCAACATTTTTAGAAATCCCTAAGAAAATGATCCTCGAAAAAATGAAAGAAATTTTAATGAAAGCTCTGCATAATGTTACAATTGTCGTTCCAAATATTAGAGATTTACAAGAGCTAACTCTTTACGAGGTAAGATCTTCCGTAATTATTAAAGTATCTACTTCAATTGATATTACTTTAGAAGAAGATGCCGAAATACTGGAGGAATTAGAAAGTTTAGATAATATATCTATCCGATTGTTTGAAGCTGATGATAGATACGTAATTGATTGTGACAGTGAAGAAGTTCTCATTGCAATCGTTGGAAATGAAGAAAACAATCACTTAACTCTTCAAACAAGAGATTCCAAGCATATTAAATTATTAAAATCCCTGATCATGGAAGCATGGCTTCGTTCAAGAAAATTAGATTGAATTGAATAAACAATTCTCTTTTTCACACTTTTCATTAGCATTTGAAAAAGAGCACGATTTTGGTTGATAATTCATTTTTATATCAAATTTTTCTTCCAAGAAACGTAGGGTTTCACATATCGAGATTTTAACCGATCTTTTACAACAATGTTCTAAGTTATCGCCTATTTTTGATAGAGAAATCGATGTCATTTGATTTGCTAAAGTTCTCTCTCTGTCTTTTGCTGGTGTAGCACCAGTAAAAATACTTATTGCTATTCCAGACCCCATTCCTGCTCCACAAGAACCATAAAATCCACACCAACCCCCTGGAATTTTAGAAGCACGCCTTATAGCTTCTTTGATATCAAAAAGTGTAATTGATTCCCCATTTGGTTTTTTAATATTATTATTTTTCATTGCTGTAAGAATAACAGCAGGTGTTAGCGCATGATGTTCTGGACCATACATCTTGAATTTAGGGTGACGCATGATTTTTTCTGCTAGAATAAATGGATCTTTGATTTTTGTTGTTTCAGTTATCTTTTCAATTATTTCTATGGCTCCGCTTTGATGGCAATTATCACAAATATAATGAGAATCTTCACAAAATGTATTTGTATTGAAAACTTTTCCACAAAATTCACAAGTAAGATTTTTATATTCTTTAGGGGTGATAGCATATATTAAATCTTTACCACATATCTCACAAATATCTTTCTTATTATTCATTATGGAAACATCTAAATAAATTATATTTTAACAAAACTTTTTGCCATTTTATCAAAATGGGCTAATCTCTCATAACCTATTTTCTTTAATAGTTTTACTGAGGATTTAAATTCATACGCTATTTCATTAGGGTGATGAGCATCTGAACCTAGTACAACATCAATACCTAAATTATACATTTTTTTTATATATTCCTCGCTTGGATATTGTTCTTTTATTGGTTTTCTAAGCCCACTGGTATTTATTTCGATAACAAGATCACGTTTTTTAACCATTTCTAACGCGTTAATTCCTTCTTCCATTATTAATTCTTTGTTGTTTGGAATGATATTGAATTTTTTAGGAAGATCAAAATGTCCAATTGTCGTGAAATTAAACTGTTCAGAGTTTATCATTGCTTGCATTGTTTTAAAATAATTCATAAAAATTTCATCCGTATCTTCGAATTTATGATAATATTTCAAAAAGCGAAAATCGTCGAATGCAAAAAAACCAAATCGAGTATTTAAATTATGGATGGAACCGATAATATAATCTAATTGATCAGAATATCTCTCGAGATACTTATGATGTTTCTCAACCTGCTTTTCTACAAAATCTAACTCGAAAGCAATCTTTACCTCAATATTATTTTTATATTTTTCTCTTAGACTTATTGCATTAAATACATATGAATCAAGCTCGTCCGTAGGCATGGAATATTCCTGATATGGAATGTCCTCTATTCCCTCTAAAATTTCATATGGAAAGTGGGCGCTTAATCCAATTACACTTAATTTTTTTTTAATTGCTGCTTTAACATACTGTTCAAGATTCCCTGTAGCGTGTCTACAAAATGAACTATGAGTATGAAGGTCTTCAAGGAGCATTATTTAATTACTTTAAATTATGAGAAATATTAGGAATTATTATTAAAAAAGGAAAATAAAATTTGTGGTTATAACATATTAAGCTCTCTTTTTTATGGAATTCGCAAAAAAACAATATGAAAACCCCTTTAAAATACTAATGATTGAAATGTAAATATTATATTAAAGGAAAATTTAAAATTCGAAATCGAAGAAATTTAATTCACTAATATGAGGAAATCTAGGATTTTTTTATTATCAAGGATCAAGATTGATTTAAACAGAGAAAATCCCTTCTTTATTAAGTATTATCTTTTCAAACTTTTCCATTAAATAACGATAATAGTATGTTGAAATATTTTAAATTAATAAGGCAAAATTATATAAGAATGAAAAAAAACTTATCCTAATAAGAAAATGTTTTTTATGGAGTGCGAAAAATTTTGGTCACAGCTAAAGAAATTTCAAAACTAAATTTTCACGAATATATTAAAGATGAAAAATCATTAACATTTCTGGTAGGAGCTGGTTGCTCGGTTTTAACACCTTCAAACTTACCTGAGGGACGGGAATTTGTTAAATTAATCATAGAATCTACGATTGTTAAATCTGAAATTGAAAAAATACTTTCATTGGAAAAATTAACTTTAGAACAACTTCTAAGGATAATTTATTCTATAATTGGGGAAAATTCCAATCTTATTGACTTTTTTTCCGATTGTGATAAACCAAACATTGAACATTTCTTTTTAGCAGAAATGGTCACCAATGGTAGCTATGTTGTTACAACAAATTTCGATCACCTTATTGAAATAGCGCTTCTAACCTTAAATGTACCTCAGAAAAAAATTGTACCCGTAATAACTCAAAGGGATTATGAAAAGTATACAGATCCTGAAAAATTATTTGCAAGTGGTAAGATTGCAGTTTATAAAATTCATGGGTCCTCTAAAAATCTTATTACTGGTGAAAATACGCAAGAATCGCTCATGAATACTATAAAATTATTAGGAATAAATCAAGAAAGACGTAATATCATTCAATTAGAACCATATAAAGCTCAAGTTATTGAAAATATATCAAAAGATAGAAATTTGATAGTATTAGGGTATTCTGGCAAGAATGACTTTGACATAACTCCTACAATTAAACGGATGGATTCATTGAAGAATTTGATATGGGTTAATCATGTTGAAAAAGTCAAGAATATAACGGAACTAAAAGAAATCAAAGACAACAACATTCGATCAATAATAGATATTGATGAATTAGATCAAATATTATTAGACATCTCACGAATAAATCATGATGTAAATATCTATCGGTTAGACATTAATACCAAGACGCTTTTAAACGAGTTAATTAAAAGTACTGAACATATTAGTAAGGAAGGCTTTGAATTTGATCTCTCGGAATGGATAAAAGAATCAATTAAAGAACTTCCTGATGAAGTAAAATTGTTCACTGCATTTAAGCTATATCACGAGAATAAACAATTTAGTGATGCTTTGAGGTGTTTAGAAAGGATTTATAGATTAGCTGAGGATAAAACGGATGATAATTGGAAGACGATTTCTCTAATGAATATGGGCACTATAAACCTAGAACAGAATGAACTTGAAAAAGCCTTAGAATGGTTTAAAAAAGCACTTCAATCACAAGTTAAATTGAAAACATTTCCTCAAAGAATTTCAATCTTCGAGAATATTGGTTTAATATATCAAGCTCAAGGAAATTTAGATGAAGCATATAATTTTTTCCAACAAGGGTTAAAATTAAATCTAAAGAATAAAGATATGAAAATTGAGTCAGAATTGTATAATCAATTAGGTTTATTAGAATTAGATAGATCTAACTATAAGGAAGCCATTAAAAATTTTGAGATCTCGTTAAAATTAGATGAAAAATTAAATGATCTGCAGGAAAAAGCTTTTAAACTAAAAAATATTGCTGCTACTCTCGTTAGAAGTAAAAATCTCTCAGCAGCATTAAAATATTTGGATGAAGCAATGGATATAAATGATACACTTGGAAATATGATTGAAAAAGGGAATGTTCTTAATAATCTAGGCTTGATTCAACACATGATAGGGAATTCAATTTTAGGAATTGAAAAATGTAATAATGCTATAGATATCTTTAACCAAATGCAATTTATTGAAGGAAAAATGGATGTTTTAAACAACTTGGGGGAAATTTATAGAGATCAGTGGAATTATCCAAGAGCTTATGAATATTTTAAAGAAGCTGTTCAATTAGCAGAAGATTACGGTAGAATTGAAAAACAAGCTAAATTTTCCACTCAAATAGGAATTATATTTCGAAATCAAGATAAATATTTCGAAGCACTTGAATGGCTTGAAATCGCTCTTAATTTATATGATCAGATTGGCAACCTTCGAGGAAAAATAGAAACTTTAAAGAATGTAGGATTAATATTCAAGGACCAACGAAATTATTCGAAAGCTTTAAGGCGTTTTGAAAAAATCCTAGAAATTCATCAGCGGTTGAATGATACTCGAGGAACTGCTATGTTTCTTAATATTATTGGATTGATATATGTTGAACAAAGAAATTTCAATAAAGCTTTAGAATTCTTTCAACAAGCTCTTGATATATTTAGTGATACAGAAAACTTGGGGGGAAGTGCTGAAACTCTTAAAAATATTGGCTCATTTTATCAAGAGCAAGCAAACTACTCTGAAGCATTAAAAAGATATAATGATGCCTTAGAAATTGTTGATAGATTGGGAGATTCCGAAGAAAAAGCAGATCTTTTAAATAAAATTGGTACTATTTATCAAGATCAAGGTAATTATGATAATGCAAAGAAGATGTTTGATCATGCTTTTGAAATTTTTAAAAATGAACTTAATTATGATGGAAAAATTGGTTGTTTGTATAACATCGGTCTAAATTATCATTATCAGGGTGATGATAAATTTGCTTTGGAAAATTTAGAAGCTGCAGTTCAGATTGCTGATCAAATAGGAAATTTAAATAAAAAATTCAATTGCCTTAACAAGATGGGTGAAATATATAGAGATCAGTGGGATTTCGTTGAGGCTTTAAGGAAATATGAAGAAAGTCTAATAATAGCAGAAAATTTAGGAAATTTAGACGAACAAGTAAATATCTTAAAAACAATTGCAGAAATTTATCAAGCACAAAAACATTATCCTGAATCAATTAGACGTTATCAAGATGCTCTTAATGTTGTCGAGAAATTAAGCAATCTCGAAGGAAAAGCTAATATTTTCAATAGTATTGGAATTATATATTATGAAGAAGAAGACTTTCCTCAAGCCTTAAATTGGTTTGAAAAAGCTCTTGAGATTGATGAAGAATTGGGGGACATAAAAGGAAAAGCAGAACATTTATTGAACATTGGAAATGTACATCTCGTTTGGAATGATTATGATGAAGTTTTAAAAAAATACAAAAAGGCTCTTGAAATTAAGGAACAAATTGGGGATCTGTCAGGACAAGCACACACGCTAAGAAAAATAGGAACTATCTATCATAGTCAAGATGAGTTAGAAGAAGCCTACGAATGGTATAGTAAGTCTTTAAAATTATATGAAGAGATTGACCATTCTCAAGGCAAATGTGATTGTTATGAAAGTCTTGGTAAATTAGATAAAAATAAAGGTGACTATTCTAAAGCACTAGATCGATACCAACAATCACTAAAAATTGCTAATGAGTATGACGATCTTGAAAGAAAAGGATTCCTTTTGAATGAATTAGGTGGAATTTATCACTATCAAGGAGTATATAAAGATGCATTGAAAAATTTCGAACAAGCTCTCTTGATCTTTGATCAAACAGGAGATCTGATAGGAAAAACATATAGCATTAATAAAATCGGTGAAGTATACCAAGATCAAGGTAATTATGATGAGGCATTAAGTTGGTATGATCGTTCAATTAAATTCTTTAAATTTCTAGGTGAATCAGAAGAAAAATCGAAAGCTTATTATAACACGGCTATGATATATCGAGATAAAAGACAATATCTTGATGCTTTGAAGAATTTTGAAGAAGTACTTAAAATAGAAGTTGATTTGTATAATTTAAAAAGAAAAGCTGACAGTTTAAATAATATCGGGTTAATTTACCTAGATGAAGGAAATTATCCAGTTGCTTTAGAACGATTTAAAGAAGCCATTCAAATTGCTAATGAGATAGAAGAACC
>Ga0307442_1000724_pt1 | contig 16157 bp, 9 predicted proteins | sample SalMarWE160430MG_FD_202143 | JGI IMG/M metagenome (GOLD analysis project Ga0307442, IMG submission 202143) | Salt marsh sediment microbial communities from the Plum Island Ecosystem LTER, Massachusetts, United States - WE1604-30 | ecosystem: Environmental > Aquatic > Marine > Intertidal zone >...
CCTGTTCCTTTTTTACAGGAAATCTCTATTATTTGGGAATCGGGATTAAGCTTATTTACATTCTTTTTAAAAAATTCCAGATTAAAATCACTTATTTCTATCAAGTCCATCTTATTGAGCAGCACTAGATCACTTTTAATAAAAATAGGTGGATATTTTACCGGCTTATCATCTCCTTCATTTACCGATGATACCACAATCTTATGATCTTCACCCAGGTCAAACCCTACCGGGCATATTAAATTACCCACATTTTCTATTATTATTATATCCAGATCGATAATCTTTAATTTTTCCACTGCGGTGGATACCATAGTAGCATTAAGATGACAGGTTCCTCCTGTATTTATCTGAATCACATGTTCTGTATATCTTTTAATTTTTTCAGCATCATAAGTCGAAGAGATATCTCCTTCGATGACTCCAATAGATTTTTTTGATTTCAGCCTTTTAATAGTCTCTATGATCAATGAAGTCTTACCTGCTCCCGGTGAAGACATTAAGTTCAAAACTAAAATTTTATTATCTTTAAATAATTTTCTGTTTTTATCTGCTTGATCCTTATTATATTTCAATACGTTCTCAACTACTTCTATCTTCATATCTTTACCTCTTTCATTTTATTATAGGTTTAGGTAATTGCACAGTAGGAACACGTATGAATTGAACTTTATATGATGGTATCAAAAAAAATCTAAATTTAGAAGTACAAGTAGATTTCAATAATAGAAAAATCTTTAGATTTGATCATTTTTGTTTAGCAATATCGCTTACCTTGGCAAATGGATGCGGGTATCTTCCTTTTATCTTAGTATAGGAATTCATGTACCAGGAGGACTTTATTTGCACTGATTGTACAGGACAATAATTAAGGCAGGCATAACAAAAGTAGCATTTAATATTTTTCTGCCATAATGGTTTGCCTTCAACCATTTTTACTTTACCGGAGAGACAGACTTTCTGGCATGCCCCACAGCCGGTACACTTTGAATCTGTATAAAAATAATCTTTTCCACCATTACATTCGGCATATTTCATACCCAGAAGAACAAGGCGTTCCAGAAGAAAACTAATTGGTTTAATAAAAGGAAAACTTACATAATTTGTATCTTTTTCCTGATAATCTTCCTTATTTGTGACGGTTTTCTTAATAGATTTAATACGATTTTTGATTTCAGACTTTATCCTCATTATTTCTTTCTTTGTTGGAATTTCGAAGCTTTCCAGTTTTGGATCGTTGCTGGCCATAGTCATGACAAAATAGGAATTAAGCTTTTTACCCTTCCTCTTAAGCATTTTTTTAATCGCATCAAATGCAAAACATTTGGTACCTCCTCGTGTTGCAGCTGCAAAAATATATTTAGCTGTTCTCAAATCAGCTTTTTTAATAAAATTTTTTACAGGAATAGGAAGTGTCATACCATGTATAGGGAATATAAAACCCACTGTCTCACCCTTGACTGTTATAACATCTTTTTTTAAGTGGCTTGCAATTGGTTTAAGAGAAGAATCTGGAATTTGCTTCTGCAGTTCTTTTGCAACATACAGTGAATTACCGGTCCCTGAGAAATAATAGATTTCAATTTTATTCAAAACAAATATCCTAGTTTAATTATTTAAGCATTAAATTAACTCAGGAGCCCCTCTATTATTAGTTCTACTGCCTGTTCCTCGCTATGCCCTCTGGACATGAGGGTCTGAAGCTCTTTTGAATCAACACTTCCTATTGAAGCTTCATGTGTTATGTGCGCTCTGGGATTTCTTACTTCAACTATTGGAACTGCATTGGCTGTAGCATTATCCCTGACAATCTCCTTGCAGTCAACATGCCCTCTGGCATAATCAGCCGTAGCTATTAATTTATTATATATATTTGCACTTGCATTGTCTCTTACCGCTATTCTGGAGGTAAGGGCACCTTTTGAATATTCTCCTATAAGATTACCGCTTTCTTTTATATTGATTATGTCATTACCCCGGCCGTTTATTCTTACAGACATATCCATGACGCTGTAGCTTTTAGAAAAGACCTGATAATCCATGTCAATTCGTCCCACTCTGCCTTGCATAAGTTCAAATTCAGATTTGTACCTGGAATTTTTTTCCAGGGCAACTGTAGCTTTGGGAATCACTTTTATTCCCCCTTCTTCACTGTGGATATGCCTTTCAAGATACTCATATTTTGAATTTGCTCCCACTTTTATAGTGGCGTCCATAGCGTGGGTTACATCTTCGGCAAAAGGAAAGACGCAATGGGAATAAACAGACATAGAAGAATTCTTTCCTATTTCCAGATTTAACTTGATTATCTGTACCGCTTTTTTATCGGTTACCCCAAAACAAAGATGGACAGGCCTGTCAATAACAGTATTATTTTTTAGGGTCATGTTTATTTTAATTCCATCTTTTATATTTTCAGTATCAACTACCAGGCCCGGTACCGTTTTTTTACTGGTTACCCGGTCTTTATTGATTATAAGACTTGCACTATTTTCGTCATTAAGAACCTGTGAGATTCCCGCTTTCTCCATTAAGATTTCTGCACCCATTTGTAAAACCCTCTATTCTTCCGGTTCATTTTTATGGTCACATGGAAGGCATTTATTGCTAAAATACTTACTTATAACAGGTGTTTTTCCTTCTTTTAAAATCATGCCGTGGCACATGAGGAAAGCATATTCTGCCTGCTTTAATACCGCCTGGCTATGAGTTATAAGAATTATGGTAGATCCGTTTGATTTCAAGTAATTTATAGCCTTAAAAATATTTTCGATTGTATCCATGTCAATTCCTGAATCAAGCTCATCAAGGATAACAAGTTCAGGCTTCATTGAAAGTATTGATGCAAGCTCGACTTTCTTTCTTTCCCCTCCGCTGAGGCTTTTGTCAACGGCTCGCTTCCGGTAATTTTCTGGACTCATGCCAACATCTTTTAAAATTTCAGACACTTCATCCGATGATATGTCTTTCCCTGATGAACTGATATATTTTTCAATGCTTATGCCTTCAAATCTTGCAGGTTCCTGCCATGAGAGTGTGATACCTTTGAGTGAACGCTCATAGATATCCAGGTCCTTTATTGATTTCCCCTTAAATAATATGTCTCCTTTAAAGTCCCTGTATCCTTCAAGCCCCATTATGGTATTCCCAAGCGTGGTCTTTCCCACACCGTTTGGTCCCACAATGGCATACACCATCCTCTTTTTTAGACTTAAGCTAATGTTATTAAGGAGTCTGTTTCCATTGACCTGTAAGCTTAAATTTTTAATTTCAAGTAGTGCCATAACTTTAAAATTGTGTTCTATTTAATTTTTTTCCCCAGAAAAATATTTTAACACATCCTGATTACTTTTAGGCTTTTATTTTATAAATTATATTAGGTAATCGCACCATAGGGGTAATTATAATAAATCTGTTATAATCATAGCAGGTTATCTCCGCTTAGGAAGGATAATAGCAAAGGGATAATTTCTAAGTTTGTCTATGGATAAGTTTTATTTAAATCCTACTCTATATTACTCAGATCCGGTACAATTTAAATTTTCATATTACTTAAAGATTTCATTTGAAAATAAAACTTTATATTGCTATAATCTCAAATCAATTTTATATTAACATCATAAAAGATTTAATAACCTAAACGCACGAAAGGGATCGCATTAATGGTAGAAGTTCTACCCTTAAGTGGACTTTTTTATAACAAAGATAAAATCAGAAGTATTTCCGATGTGATCTCTCCCCCTTATGATGTTATACCAAAACCTTTAAGAAAAAAATTATATAATCTTGATCCGTATAACATCATCAATTTAATCCTTCCCAGAGGCAGGATCAGTGAAAAGTATAAAAATGCGCAGAAGATACTTGAAGATTGGACAAAGAACAAGATTTTAATATTTGATGACAGGAAATGCTTCTATGTTTTTAAAGAAAATTTCTCAGCAGATGGTAAAAGAAAAAATATCACCGGCTTTATAGGGCTTACCAAAATCGAGCCCTACAGCAGCTCAAATATAATCCCGCATGAAAAAACACAGTCAAAACCTAAAAAGGACAGACTGAATCTTCTTAATAGCTGCAGGACAAACTTTGGTCTTGTTTATACCCTTTACAGAGACCATCAAAAAAGTATTGTGAATATCCTAAAAAAAGTCATGAAGAAAAAACCATTTATTAATACAGCTGCAGGATATGACCCGTCTTTAAATTTTAAAATATGGAAAGTTTCGGAAACACAGCACATTAAAAAGATAGTAGAAATAATGAAAGATAAAAAATTGATTATAGCTGATGGACACCACCGTTATGAGACATCACTTATCTACAAAAAAAAACGCGATGGTATTATAAATGAAGTCACGAGTCATCCTGAAAAAACCGAAGATTATATACTTACTCTGTATATTGAGAGCAGTAGTAAAGATATATTTGTACATCCCAACCACAGACTGATAAAATTTAATACTTACCCTGGTATTGACACTGTACTTGAAAAAATAAAAAAAGACTTCAGTATTGAGCCAGTGACTACTAATTCCCATAAATATATTAAAAAAAGACTGCTTGATGCAAAGTCTAAAGGCATTAAAAGTTTCTTTATATACAGCGGTCCTGAAAAACTATACTTCATAACCTTAAAACCATCACTAACCGATACCGTCGGCAGTTCAAAAGCTGATAGCGGTGAATATTTAAATATTGACATAAATATACTGAAAAGATTTTTAATAGAAAAACTTACCAAGCAGTTCCAAATCAAAAAAATCAGTTACACCCATTATATAACTAATGCTATTAAAAAAGTAAATAACTCAAAATTTGATCTTGGAATATTTTTAAATGCTCCTACAGTCAAAGAAATAGAAAAAATATCAGCACTTAGCTATATACTTCCGGATAAATCTACATACTTTTATCCCAAACCATGTACCGGTCTTATTATGTATAAATTCGACAGATATTCAGAGAATCCTTTTTAAAATTCAAGAGGAGATATATGGTCCCCTTTCTCTTGCTTCAGCTTTTCTAATCTTGACTTCTGATCTCCGAGTATTTGAAATAATATATCTGGGACTCCAGGACCGACTTCTTTATAAATCTTAGTGATTCTATCGATTTTGGAAATGTTTTCAGGAACTCTTAATTTAAACTGTTCTATATATGTTTCCCTGCTGTAATCTTTTTTAAGTATATCCTCAAACAGTCTCTTAAGATCCTCATATTCGGGAATAAAACCGATATCAATGTCAACAGCCTCTACCTCCTGATGGATACGGAGTTCCATCCATTTAAGCCATATTCTCTTATCAGTCTTTTCATTTAGAAAATCTCCATTCTTATCTTTTAAAAAATAATTGACGCTGAATATTATGGGTGGGTTCTTCAGAGACTCTCCAAATTTAAGATTAATATCTACATACTTGCCCACCGGGATCGAAAGAAAATCCATGTTTGACATGGGATTGAATTTCCTCACGCCGGTTTTACCGAGAGTGGCTGCCGTTGTCTCTGATTCCAGAGATGCACCCATACTTATGATACCATGGTCCCAATCATATGCTTCCAGTACCGGTACCATTGTATCCGGATCTCTTCCCCCATATATTATCCCTCCTACTTCAACACCGTCTGGATTATCATAGTTTTTATCAATGTTTCTTAAATTTTTGAGGTTGACGGTAAATCTCGCATTTTTATGTGAGGAGGTTATTTCATTTCCTTTTTCATCTTTCTTTCCCTGATACCACTCTCCTGAATGATTTATTCCCTTCCTCGGAACTTCCCCCGGTTTACCTATCCAATAAGCATCACCGTTTTCCTTTACCAGTATGTTTGAAAATATAATTTCATTTGGCTGTGTGATAGTTTCCCAAATTATAGGATCATCATCCGGATTTATATCCTGTATTATTCCAAATATACCTATTTCAACGTTTACTGCATATACCATTTTGTTTATTTTTTTAAGATAAGCAATGTCATCTCCTACTATTGTTTCTCCAGGGATCATTGCAGTTGAAGTCTTTCCGCACATAGAAGGGAACGCACCGGTAAAATATGTTACCCTGTTATTAGGACCATGTACTCCTAAAACAAACATATGCTCTGTCAGCCAGTGTTCCTTTGAAGCTCTGTTTATTCCCAGGCGCATGGCAAGTTTTTTATGGCCTATGGTATTTCCCCCGTATTGGGTATTTACAGAATAAACAATATCATCTTCTGTATCCATATATATCCTTCTTTTATCAACATTCACGCTGACCGCATTTTTCAATTCACCTGCTGAATGTACAAACTGAAAATAATCCTTATAATCCCCGCGTCTTTTAAATTCAGCATATCCCGGCCTGTAAAGTAAAATCTCTGAGTGAGCGACATAGCTTGAATCTGTCAATTGAATTGCCGGTATTGCAAATTCTGAATTCTCCGGCCCCAGACAGAAAAACATTATATACAGTTCCTTATCATGCATAATATTTTTCATAAAGCCTAAAATCTCTTTATGTCCAGTTTCTTTATCTATGGTATTAAGATTCTTTCCCAGATATACACCTTTTGGGACCAGAAATTTTGTCCTCTCCTTGTCTCTTGCCTGATCATAGTAACCGTCAAAATGAACAGTGTGCCCTTCTATATTAAGTTTCCTTTCCTCACCATCGTCCAGTGCTTTTTGCCTGATATAATCAAAATCCTTTTTAGAATCATCACAAACAAAAATAGATCCGGGGGTTAATATTTTAATGAATTTTGCTATGAACTTATTAATATGACTATTTTTTATATCTGCTATTTTATAATAGTCCCCTTGACTGCAGTTTTCCCTTATTATTTCTAAATCTTTTCCCATATTCCTCCTCCTCTATTTAAACTCTTTAAAATAAGCTTCACTACAAAATTTTATTTAATTTGAATAAAAAATTAAGATTTAATCCAATAAATTAACTTTTTTTTGATTATACTAAAAAAAATCTTAAAAATATAGGTATTAATGTAAAATTTTTCTAAATTCCTAAAAATATTATTAAAAATTTCAATTTTTATCTATATTTAAATAAAATTTTTACTTTTTTAATTATACACTAATAAATATTATAGAATCAGTCAACTTTAACTTAATATTACTTTAAACTAAAATTGTTTACTGATTACTTAGAAATACTTTACAGTGGCTTATAATTACAGAACATATAGTATTTTTTGTCTGGATTCTTTATGAAAAGATTACTTACTAGATCAATTTTTCATTTTTCTCTTAAGCAACTCTCTACTTCTTTTACAAACATCGGCAAAAGTTATCCCTTCCAGAATTTTAGCGATAGCGTTGCGTACATCTAGCATTACACTATAAAGACCGCAGTCTTTCTCTTTAGGGCAGCTTATATATGCCCATTTACTTACACAGTTTAACGGAGCAAGGGGCCCGTCAATAATACGAACTACCTGAGCAAGAGTGATTTCTTTTGGATCTTTTATTAAACTATATCCACCACCAACACCCCGCCTGCTCTGTAGAAAACCTGCCTTCTTGAGCTCTAGTAAAATCTGCTCCAGGAATTTCTCAGGTATGTTTTCTTCTTCAGATATCTCATGTATCTGTATATAGTTTTTGTTATAATTCAGGGAAAGATATATCATGGCTCTTAAAGCGTAGTCTCCTTTTTTTGAAAGCCTCATCTTGCCCTCACATTTTGTAGAAATTTAACTATAATTTACTCCAATTAAACAAACAGCGCAAGAAATACATAGATATGAGTAAAATAAAATTATCATTGATTTTAAAATAAAAAAAACGGTGGCGACCTACTCTCCCATACCACAAGGATATAGTACCATCGGCGCTGAAGGGCTTAACTTTTGTGTTCGGGATGGGAACAAGTGTTGCCCCTTCGCTATAGCCACCGTAAGCTTTTATATCATAAAGTGCTATTCTCTCAAAGCCTCATAGCGAATCATAGTTAAGTCCTCGATCTATTAGTATTAGTCGGCTAAACACATTACTGTGCTTATACCTCTAACCTATCAACCATGTATTATACATGGGATCTTAATCCACGAGGGATGGGAGAATTAATCTTGGGATGGGCTTCGTACTTATATGCTTTCAGCACTTATCCCTTATAAACTTGGCTAATCAGCAATGCCCTTGGCAGGACAACTGACACACTAGAGGTTTACTCATCCCGGTCCTCTCGTACTAGGGACAAATTCCCTCAATTCTCCTACGCCCACAGAGGATAGGGACCGAACTGTCTCACGACGTTCTAAACCCAGCTCGCGTACCGCTTTAATTGGCGAACAGCCAAACCCTTGGGACCTGCTCCAGCCCCAGGATGCGATGAGCCGACATCGAGGTGCCAAACCTCCCCGTCGATATGGACTCTTGGGGGAGATAAGCCTGTTATCCCCGGAGTACCTTTTATCCGTTGAGTGACGGCCATTCCACACTGAGCCGCCAGATCACTAGACCCAACTTTCGTTTCTGCTTGATTTGTCAATCTTGCAGTTAAGCTCCCTTATGCTCTTATACTCTACGAGTGATTGCCAAACACTCTGAGGGAACCTTTGGACGCCTCCGTTACATTTTAGGAGGCGACCGCCCCAGTCAAACTGCCCACCTGAAACTGTCCTACGCCCGGATAACGGAACGTAGTTAGAATTCTAGCATACCAAAGGTAGTATCTCACCGTTGGCTCCACCAGGGCTTGCGCCCTGACTTCACAGCCTCCTACCTATCCTGCATATGACATACCAAAATCCAGTACCAGGCTACAGTAAAGGTTCACGGGGTCTTTCCGTCCTTCTGTGGGTAATTGGCATCTTTACCAATAATATAATTTCACCGAGCCCCTTGTTGAGACAGTGCTCAAATCGTTACGCCATTCGTGCAGGTCGGAACTTACCCGACAAGGAATTTCGCTACCTTAGGACCGTTATAGTTACGGCCGCCGTTTACTGGGGCTTAGATTCGAAGCTTTGGACCGAAGTCCTAACTCCTCCTCGTAACCTTCCAGCACCGGGCAGGCGTCAGCCCCTATACATCGTCTTTCGACTTAGCAGAGACCTGTGTTTTTAGTAAACAGTCGCTTGAGCCTTTATATTGCAACCCTTTCGCGCTCCAAAAGCAAGTTTCTTCACGCTACTAAGGTACCCCTTATCCCAAAGTTACGGGGTTATTTTGCCGAGTTCCTTAACAAGGGTTATCTCGATCGCCTTAGTATTCTCTACCTACCTACCTGTGTCGGTTTTAGTACGAGAACCAAATTACTACCTAGAGGTTTTTCTTGGCAGCATAGGATCAACCACTTCGCCTAAATCGGATCGGTATCACGCCTCGGGTTTAATGCTAACCGGATTTTCCTGATCAGCACCCTACACGCTTACACGTAGTCGACCAAACCACGATGGTCCACCTTTCTGCGTCACCCCATTGATCAAACATAATTTGGTTGTACAGGAATATTAACCTGTTATCCATCGCCTACGCCTTTCGGCCTCGGCTTAGGTCTCGACTAACCCTGGGAGGATTAACCTTCCCCAGGAAACCTTAGGTTTTCGGCGGACAGGTTTCTCGCCTGTCTTTCGTTACTCATACCTGCATTCTCACTTCTGTAAAGTCAACTTCATTTTACAATGAAGCTTCAATCCATACAGAACGCTCCTCTACCATCCTGATAAATCAGGATCCATGGCTTCGGTAATATGCTTGAGCCCCGTTGAATTTTCGGCGCATAACCACTTGACCAGTGAGCTGTTACGCACTCTTTAAATGATTGCTGCTTCTAAGCAAACATCCTGGTTGTCTGGGCAATTTTACATCCTTTCCCACTTAGCATATATTTAGGGACCTTAGCCGATGGTCTGGGCTGTTTCCCTTTTGACTATGGAGCTTATCCTTCACAGTCTGACTCCTAAGCTTTAAAATTCCGGCATTCGGAGTTTAATTGGATTTGGTAACCTTGTAAGGTCCCTAGTCCATTTAGTGCTCTACCACCAGAATCAAACACTTAAGGCTAGCCCTAAAGCTATTTCGAGGAGAACCAGCTATCTCTGAGTTTGATTGGCCTTTCACCCCTATCCACAGCTCATCCCCTAAGTTTTCAACCTTAGTGGGTTCGGGCCTCCACAAAGTTTTACCTCCGCTTCACCCTGGCCATGGATAGATCACTCAGTTTCGGGTCTACAGCATACAACTAAACGCCCTATTCAGACTCGCTTTCGCTCCGGCTCCGTTTAAACAAACTTAACCTTGCTGCATACTGTAACTCGCAGGTTCGTTCTACAAAAAGCACGCAGTCAGCACCTAATGTGCCTCCTACTACTTGTAAGCATATGGTTTCAGGTTCTATTTCACTCCCCTTCCGGGGTACTTTTCACCTTTCCCTCACGGTACTAGTTCACTATCGGTCAATAAAAGTATTTAGCCTTGCGAGTTGGTCCTCGCGGATTCCAACGGAATTTCACGTGTTCCGTTGTACTCAGGAAATCATGTGAGAGACTATTCAATTTCGCATACCGGGCTTTTACCTTCTATGGCTAACTTTTCCAAGCTATTCTACTATTAAATAGTTTTTTGACTCTCATGTGCATCCACAGCTACACACCACGATCCCTACAACCCCTGCTGAACAAAACCTGTAGGCTTTAACATCCAGCAGGTTTGGGCTGTTACCCGTTCGCTCGCCACTACTAAGGTAATGTCTAAATTGATTTCTTTTCCTCAGGTTACTTAGATGTTTCAGTTCACCTGGTTAACCTTACTGTCCTATATATTCAGACAGCAATATTACCCGATTAAGAGTAATAGGTTTCCCTATTCGGAAATCTCCGGGTCAAAGCCTGTTTGACGGCTCACCGAAGCTTATCGCAGCCAACCACGTCCTTCATCACCTTTTATTGCCAAGGCATCCACCATATGCTCTTACCAACTTAATTATCTATGATATCGCTATGAAGTTTTCAAAGAACAACTATAATAATTGGATTTTTTATTCTCTCAGAACTAAATAGTGCAGGATCGACAATACTTCTTCCAGGTTGTTAACCGTAGAAAACTTTTACTCCCTAGAAAGGAGGTGATCCAGCCGCACCTTCCGGTACGGCTACCTTGTTACGACTTCACCCCAATCATCAGCTCCACCTTAAACAGTTTCCTCCATTGCTGGTTGGTATACTGTCTTCGGGTGTTTCCGACTTTCGTGGTGTGACGGGCGGTGTGTACAAGCCCCGGGAACGTATTCACCGTAGCGTGCTGATCTACGATTACTAGCGACTCCTACTTCATGAAGGCGAATTTCAGCCTTCAATCCGGACTTAGACCTACTTTAAGAGATTAGCTCCACTTCACAGTATCGCAGCTCTTTGTATAGGCCATTGTAGCACGTGTGCAGCCCAAGGCATAAAGAGCATGATGACTTGACGTCATCCCCACCTTCCTCCAGTTTATACTGGCAGTATTCCAAGAGTGCCCAGCCGAACTGATGGCAACATGGAACAGGGGTTGCGCTCGTTGCGGGACTTAACCCAACATCTCACGACACGAGCTGACGACAGCCATGCACTACCTGTCATATTACTCCGAAGAGAAGTTGTATTTTTACAACTGTTAATATGGTGTCAAGCCTTGGTAAGGTTCTTCGCGTTGCGTCGAATTAAGCCACATGCTCCGCCGCTTGTGCGGGGCCCCGTCAATTCCTTTGAGTTTTAGCCTTGCGGCCGTACTCCCCAGGCGGGACACTTAATGCGTTAGCTCCGGCACAGAAAGCGTCGATAACTTCCCACACCTAGTGTCCATCGTTTACAGCTAGGACTACCAGGGTATCTAATCCTGTTCGCTCCCCTAGCTTTCGCACCTCAGCGTCAGTGACAGCCCAGAAAGCCGCCTTCGCCACTGGTGTTCTTCCTGATATCTGCACATTTCACCGCTACACCAGGAATTCCACTTTCCTCTGCTGTACTCAAGTTATCCAGTATCATATGCAATCATCAGGTTAAGCCTGAAGTTTTCACATATGACTTGAAAAACAGCCTACGTGCTCTTTACGCCCAATGATTCCGGACAACGCTTGCCTCCTCCGTCTTACCGCGGCTGCTGGCACGGAGTTAGCCGAGACTTCCTTATTGGGTACCGTCAATAATAAAGGCTATTAACCTTATTACCTTCGTCCCCGATTGACAGAAGTTTACGATCCGAAGACCTTCATCCTTCACACGGTGTCGCTGCGTCAGGCTTTCGCCCATTGCGCAAAATTCCCCACTGCTGCCTCCCGTAGGAGTCTGGGCCGTATCTCAGTCCCAGTGTGGCCGATCACCCTCTCAGGCCGGCTACCCATCATAGCCTTGGTAAGCCATTACCTTACCAACAAGCTAATAGGACGCAAGCTCATCTTAGAGCGGAGGCCTTGCGGCTACCTTTTTTATATTAATCATACTAAAAATATAAAATATTCAGTATTAGCTTTCCTTTCGGAAAGTTATTCTGATCTCCAAGGTAGATTACTTACGCGTTACTCACCCGTTCGCCACTAACTTTGCAAGAGTGTTGCCACTCCTGCATCGTTCGTTCGACTTGCATGTGTTAGGCACACCGTTAGCGTTAATCCTGAGCCAGGATCAAACTCTCAATAAAAACTAACATTTTAACGAAATTTGTAAAGAAACCTACACTATTTAGTTCTCAAAGAACACAAAATAACCTGCAGAAAAATACCACACTAATTTCTAATTGTCAATAAAAATAAATAGAAGCTTTATGTTGCATGAAACTGCAAGTATAGCTCTTATATAGCGTAGTAGATTATAGCATTAAGACAGTATAAGTCAATAGTACCATTACCTGAATGCACACCTTTTTCTGCTTTAAAAAACCCTTATTTTTCTTCTTTTTTATAAACTTTTTTATCTTCTTTTTTATCTTTTTCAGGTGTATCAAGATCGAGCATTTTTTTAACTTTTTCTTCGACTTCTTCCATCACTTTTTCATCCTGCATCAGGAACATCTTTGCATTTTCCCTTCCCTGCCCAATACGCTCATCTTTATATGAGTACCATGATCCGCTTTTTTCTATTACTCCCATCTCGACGCCAACGTCCAGTATGCTTCCTTCTCTGGATATACCCCTTCCATACATTATGTCAAACTCGGCACTTTTAAAAGGAGGGGCTACCTTGTTCTTTACCACTCTTGCTCTAATCCTGTTTCCAATATTGTCTGTACCGCTTTTTATACTGTCAATTCTTCTTATATCGATTCTGACTGATGAGTAAAATTTCAAAGCTCTGCCTCCCGGTGTCACTTCTGGATTACCGAACATAACACCTATCTTTTCTCTCAGCTGGTTGATAAAGACTACCGAAGTCTTAGTCCTGTTCACCACCCCGGTTATTTTTCTTAAGGCCTGAGACATCAATCTTGCCTGAAGCCCGACATGGCTGTCTCCCATTTCTCCTTCAAGTTCAGCTTTCGGCACCAGAGCTGCTACAGAGTCTATAACTATCACATCCAGTGCTCCGCTCTTGAGGAGGATTTCACATATTTCCAGCGCCTGCTCGCCGTTATCTGGCTGCGAGAGCAGCAGTTCTTCTATATTGACCCCTAAATTTCTGGAATAATTGGGATCCAGTGCATGTTCTGCATCTATAAACGCAGCTACACCTCCGTTCTTTTGAGCATTGGCTATTATATGCAGGGCAAGCGTGGTTTTCCCTGAAGCTTCTGGTCCAAATATTTCAGTGACTCTACCTCGGGGTATGCCTCCTATCCCAAGTGCTATATCAAGTTCCAAAGAGCTGGTAGATATAAAACCTATGTCCCTTATTGAACCTTTTTCTCCCAGCTTCATTATGGCCCCACCGCCGTACTGCCTTTCTATCTGAGACACTGTTTCTTCAATTACTTTTTCCCTATCCATATTTAATCCTCCAATAAACAAGACTGATATAAAAAATTATATAATAAAATAATAATATTTTTTGTGCAATTGACCATAAGCTAATTTTATCATATTAAAAATATTTTTAAATAACAAATTAACTATTTATCATTTTTATTTCAGACTAAACCTATTTATCACGCAGTATTCTGCACCCTGAGACCTGAGCTTACTTTCAAAAAGCGTGATATCATTGCAATCCAGCCACCCGTTAGGACCTGCCGGATTGCCGCCGGTAAATTTTTCTATACTCCTTTTATCCCTTATCCTGGCAATGGTTATATGAGGGATAAACTTTCTACTTTCTTTCCTTATTTTAATCTTACTGAGATTATTGTCCAATAGATTATAGATTCCAGATATCTGAGTATCTCCATCACCTATTTCCATAAAAACTACCCTGGCCTTTCTTAAACTGGGAAATGCACTTACCCTTCCAGTCATCCTATATCTAAATTTTTTTAAAGAATCCGCTGTCATTTTTACCGCATTTCCTATTTTCTGTATCTTATTTATATCAGTATTGCCCAGAAATCTTAAAGTGACATGAATATTAGAGGCCTGCACTACCCTTATGCCCCTATCCTTATCAAATAAATCAGCAGTAAAATGGTATATCTGATTTTTTACCTTCTCCGGGATATCTATGGCTATAAATAATCTTTTTTCTAGATTATTTTTATCTTCTTTCATTTAAGCCTGCATACCCTTACCTTTTCTATTACTTATAGCTGTTCTAATTTCATTTAATGCAAATTGGGTGGTTCTGAACTTTATTTCCTGCCTGCTACCTACAAATCTCTTTTTAAAGACTTTCTCATAATCATCAGGACCCAGCACACAGCAGTATACCAGTCCCAGTTTCCTGTCTTCAGCTTCCGGCCCTGCAAAACCAGTCACACTTATAGCATAATCCGATTTAAAGATCTCTTTTGCCTTCCTTGCCATACTAATGCATACCACCCTGCTTACTGCTCCCTGCTTTTTTAGAACATCTTTATCTATATCAAGCAGCTTGATTTTGGAGTAATCCGAATATGACACTATACCTCCTAAAAAAAACTTTGAACTTCCTGGAGTATCAGTGATGATGCTGCTTATAAGCCCGCCTGTTATCGACTCGGCAGTACAGACAGTCAGGCTGTCACCCACTTTCGCGATAGCCTCTTTCAGGTTCTCCGAAATCAAGTTATTGTTTTTTCCATAAAGATAGTTACCTAATTTACTGCAGATCTCATCTTCTACTATTTTTAGTTTTTTATCAGCTTCGCTGCTGTCTGCTGATTTTGCCACTATTATTATTTTTATTAGACCTGGATCGGCAGTTATACCTATTTTAACACCGATTTTCTCTGCCTTACTCACAACATTTTTTATCTTTTCCTCGATTTCAGTCTCACTGATATCGGTTGTAAGAAGGGTTGTTTTTCGTAATTTCAGTCTGCCGGTCTCTATATGTCTCTTTTTTATAATATCTTTAAGGAATGGTATTACATCACAGTCAAACATGCTTCTTAATTCTTTTGGTACCCCCGGGAGGCAAAATATGACCTTCCCGTCATCCAGCTTTATTCCAAATCCTGAAGCGCTGCCTATTCTTGGTTTTACGGGAAAAGAATTTTCAGGAATAAATGATTGACGCAGCAGTCTCTTGTGTATCTTCTTATTTTTTGTTCTTTTAATAAATTTAAGACTGCTCCGGTCAAGATTTTTATCTCTTATCAATTTAAGGTTTAAAACTGAAGCTACTGCTTCCCTAGTAATATCATCATCGGTAGGCCCCAGCCCACCGCTTATTATTATAAGATCACTGCTTCCCAGGCTCTGTTTTAATACTTTTGATATATCATCAGTCTTGTCGCCGACAGTAAACATAAACCTGCACTCTATTCCCAGGTCAGTCATTCTTTCTGCTATATACTTGGAATTTCTATTTAATATCAGACCAAGATTTAATTCAGTTCCTATACTTATTATTGAACAATTCATATCGGGGAAAAATATTAATCTTCTTTTTCTTCTAAAATTTTTAACAGATCAGCTTTGGATATCAGCACTTCTCTCGGTTTACTGCCGTCATAACTGCTTACCAGATCTCTGCTCTCCATTTGATCAATGATCCTTGCCGCTCTTGAGTATCCGATCCTCAGCCTTCTCTGAAGCAGCGATGCTGATGCATGTCCGAAATCTACCACTACCCTCAAGGCTTCATAAAACAACTCATCTTCT
>Ga0307442_1000726_pt1 | contig 16127 bp, 13 predicted proteins | sample SalMarWE160430MG_FD_202143 | JGI IMG/M metagenome (GOLD analysis project Ga0307442, IMG submission 202143) | Salt marsh sediment microbial communities from the Plum Island Ecosystem LTER, Massachusetts, United States - WE1604-30 | ecosystem: Environmental > Aquatic > Marine > Intertidal zone >...
TCAGCCCTCAGCGCCCCAATCAGCGCGATCAGCTCTTCCCCGGACGGCTCGCTTTCCGATTCGCGAATCATTCGATTCTTGAATCGAAAACCGCTTCCGCCGTCGAGAGAAATCTATCGCCAATTCAAATCGCGGTCACCTAACCTGGGCAGTAACGAATCGACATCACTTGTCGTGGCCGGAGCAAGCCGGAAACCCGCGTGGCCGATCGCACTGAGAAGAGCTCGCACGGTGTTCCTGTCTTTCTCCCGATCATGGGCGCTTAGACCCTCAAACGGCGTGATACTTGGATGGATCAATTGTTCGTCGTCGCGTGCAGGGCCGCTCCGCCAACCGCGGTCGATGCGGTCAGCAATCCAGCGGCGGTGTTCGACCCGTGCGAGCGTCTCGAGCTCTTCCGCTGTCACCTCATTGGTTGCGCCCCCGTGCGCGGGAACGAGCCGCAGGCCAACCGACGCGAAGAGAATAGCCGCATTTTCCGCCGCTGCGCGATTGGCTTCGCGCAGGTTTTCGAGCAGGTCCGCCCAGGCGGCGAGCGCAGCTGTAGAGCCAGCGCCTAACGTATTCTCAGCGTGAAGATAATTTTCATGCAGAGCGATCGCGATTTCGTCACCGCGCTGGTCAAGCACGCGCTCGATCGCCTCCGGCCGGACTAACCCTCCAAAAGCGATGAGATCCTGGAAGGTCCGATCTCTGACCTCTGTCTCGCCGAGCCGAGCGAGTACGCGGTCCTCCTTCGATCGATGCACGAGGATCGGTTGGCCGCGGAGCCCGAACCGGTTTCCTGGGCGCCGTAAGGCCAAGGCCGTTGCAACTGCATCCTCATCCGCGCGCAAGACCACGACCAGTTGGGGGGCGTCAAACGTTATGCGATCGTCGGACGGCGTCTCCCCCGTCGGGAGAAGGCCCGTTCCCTGCGGAAGGATCTCGAAGCGCGCGACAAGGTCGAGATCGGGCTTCGCTGAGCGCCAGATCGCGAACGCGGCCGCTTCCGCCTCGTCCAGAACGAGGGAAATTAGAGGTAATGCTTCGGGGTGATCCTGACTCGATATTACAAGCTGCATAATAATCTGCTGCCAATTGGCATAAAGTCCAATTACTAGCAGTCTGCTCCTCTCGCTAGGAGAGGCTTTGAGGAAGACCGGCGCAAATCGCCGCAGCTCTATACGAAGCCCCTCGCGGTCTGGACATAGGCGGTGGTATCGGATGTTGTGCTTGCGGGCAAGGCCGTCGAGCGCGGCGTCGAGCTCACGCGCGAGGTCTTCGCGCTCGATCATGACGCCAAGCAGGAGAGGCGCCAGATCGTCGGATCTTTTCTCCACGGCGGCGAATGCAAGCATGGCGAGATCAATATTGTCGATATCGTCGCCTAGCGTAAGGAATAGTGCCGACGCCTCCGCGATGTTCAGCGCGCGAAACGTTACGGATTGGAATGGATCGGCTTCGACGAGGGTGATGCCGAGCGCGTCCAGGGACTCACACCGCGCTGGGTCAGAGACCGGTGCCACGGTGACGATGCGCCGCCCTCTTTCGGCCAGAGTATGGAGCGCCGCCTCGTTGAGCTGCGCCGTGCCGCAGAGCACCACGTGCCCTTTCACATACGGCATTAACGCAAGACGGATCGGACGTGTAATCGCGCCGACAAGCACGTTAATGGTTGCCAAGATCGCAACGAGGGGCACCAGGAGCCGAGCGACCTGAAGCTGCCAGGGGATGCTGTCGTATAGATCGGCCGGAAACTGCAGTGTTACGAGTTGCGCCGTACGGAAAATGTTGTCAAACCAGTTGCTGAGGTTCGCTGGCGGCTTATTGAGTGTCCAACCCCAAAGGCCGAGCCCAATCGCGACAGCTGCGGCGGCGATCTGTATTACTCTCTGCCGCCGTTCCAGGATACGTCCGAGACGAACGGACCGCACCGTGAAAACGCGAATGAACTTCTCGGCAATCGTGGCGAGGCGAGAGATCATTCGACCAGCTCACGACAAATACCAAAGCAGTGTGGCCAGCGCGTCAGGTTCGTGCTCGGAAGTGCGTGTGGATATTGGATGGGCTTCACGTCCATATTTCGTAATCCCGAAATCGGCAGAAAAGCCGAAAGTTTATATATTATCCGAAATTTCAATCACCACGACGATATATTAAGCCTATCGTCGGTGGTCTGTCAGCTTGATAGAGATCACGTTTGTATTCGCGGGCAAGTCTGGGAGCTCTTCACGGAAAACCCCCTCAACGAAACCGATGTCTGCACAGTACCACTCCTCTCCCGCGACCTTGATAGCGGTGAGCCCATTTGGTGTGGCGATGGCACCCCTCCCAGAAATTTGAAGTCGCAGGCAATCTGCAAATCGCCCGGCTGCCGACGTGCGTGCCCGATGAAGCTCCTCAATGCGTTTGTTGATGGGGATCATATTGACGGCACCAAACTGATTTGACTGCCATGTCGAGGACCACTCGTTGCCCTGTTTGAGCGGTCGTTTGAGCACGTAATTTGGCGGGTTTTTCGGCTGCGGTACATTCTGGCCAGCCGACTGCAGCGCGATTTCGGCGATGCCATCTACTTCCTCACTGATAAAGCGCAACTGGATTTGATCGAACTGTCGGGTCTCCTGCGGTGTTACGGCGCGGCCGTTCAAGGTACGGGTGGGCAAGTTTGTGACCGTGCTGGCAGCCTTGATCGGATCGCCACTGTCGGCCGCACGTCGAATGATGAGGGAGTAACTCCACATAAAGCCTGCATCCAGAGGATAGTAGCGTTCAAGATCATTCCCGTACTCGCAGCAGGCGGCGATCAAACCGAACCCAATTCCCATGAATCGCAGATATCTTGCATACATAGTGAACCCCTCCAAACGAGGTTAGCTGCCGCAGCGATTGATTTTTTAATAGCCGACGGCGCAGCAAATAAACAAAGCAACTAAAGGGTGAAGCATAGTAATGGCTAAGCCAGGCGATATACGGTGGTCATCTATGGTGACTTCCTCCGCATAATAGGTGCGCGCTTGACTCGGCTGTGCCCTCTCATCCGCAGTTCAATGGCTTGTCCCATATGAAATGTGACGATTACTGAGGGTAACTCAATTTAGCGGCGTTCGAAGACTACCACGCTATTCGCCGGAAGCAGTGCGGTAAAACCACCGTCCACGGTCTCGATCGTTCCGGCATTAATCAGGCCCAAACCTCCATAGTCGCGCGCATCGCTGTTGAAGATTTCGTGCCAGCGGCCATTGGCGATCGCCGGATGTTGGATTCGGTAGCCAACTGCGAAGTCGTGATTGTTTAGACTGGCCATCACCAGAATGTCTTGCGCGCCCTCCCATCGCCGGAACGCTAGCACTCGATTGGCATCGTGCACATGCAGGATGTCGATGGCGTGCGACCGCAGCGCCGGATGGGCAAGCCGCAGGCGGATAAGATCTTGATAAAAGTGGAACAGACTCGCGGCTGCACCGGCACGGAGGCCGGGATAATTTTCGCGAAAATTGATGAAGTCGTTGTAGCGATAGGGCTGCCAAGCGCCCACCTCTTCGCCCATGAAGAACATCGGTGGCGCCGGGCCGAGCAGCGTGACTCCGGCGGCGAAGTGGACGCGCGCCTCGGCGCAGCGGCGGGTATCGCCGATCAGCGGTGCGTTGTTGACCGCAACCATGATGGTGCGGGCAGAATGTACGTCCTGTCCGTTCTCCCGGTAGCTGGAGTTGCCCGCCTCGTCGTGCGACTCGTGATAGACGACGCGACCCGTCCCGGAGGTGCCGAGAGTGCCGGCGAACCACGTGATGTTGAGAGGGTCGTCATTGCCGTAGCCGGCAATTTTGAGGAGCCGCGCCCGCGAGGAGTCGTTGGTCGCGTCACCGATCAGCTGGTGGTAGTATTCGGCGAACCACACGGCATCGAAACCGAGGCCGCCGGCATCGCTAGACTGGGTCACAGCTGGCCAGCCGGAATGATCTTCGGCGATCAGGATAACGTGCGGCCGCACCAGCCGCATCGTGCGGGTCCATTCGCGCAAGAACTTGGCGCCGAATGTGCGGGCATGGTCGGCGGCGTGGCCATTCGCATGAATCACGGCGTAGGAATGCAGGGATGTCGTCTGGTCAACGCGGAAGCCGTCGACATGGAACTCGTCGATCAGCATAGCGGCGCTGCTGATGAACAGCTTGCGGACCGTCTCCTCCCAGAAGCGCGGCGCCCAGCCGGTGGACATATTGTCGATGTAACCGCCACTGCCGGGCGGATTGGCGTCAGGATAGTCAGATGCGCGCCCTTCAAACCAATAGTAGATGTTGCGCTCGGGCGCGTTTGAATCGTAGGCCCATTGGGCGCGCTCGGCATCCGCGGTGTAGTGGTTATAGACAACGTCCATGATCACGGCGATGCCGCGACGGTGGCATTCACGGATGAAATATTTGAACTGGTCGCGCCCGCCGCCGGCATATTCGATCGCGAGATAGTGCGAATTACCGTAACCCCAGCTTGCCCAACCCTCGTATTCGGCGAGGGGCATCAGTTCGACCGCGTTGATACCAAGATCCCTTAGGTAAGGCAGCAATTCGATAGCGTCCTGTAGGGTCCCGCGCGGGCTATGCCCCAGGCCCAGACCGTCGACATGCAGCTCGTAGATGACAAGCTCTTCGAGCCGGGTCGGCACCGGACCCTGCGGATCGAACTCGTCGCGCCAGAACTCATCCTCGGTAAGCCAGCGGGTTTCAGGAAATTCCGGCGAACTGAACGCGGCTGTCACCAGCTCGGGATCGACGATCACGGAGCAGCTCTTGGTGCCGTCCAGATCCTGTCGGCGTCCGTTCCATCCCGCATGAGCCGGATCGACGGCGCCGCTCCCGATCTGGCAACGCGAGTAGAGGTCGGTGCGGTAGGCAACTGAACCGTCGTCCTTGGTAATGCGGAACATGTAGAGGGTGTGGTCGCGCGGCCGGAAGTCAACGAGATCGGGCGCGTCGGCGAGGTCGGTACTCCACACGCCATCTTGATCGCGGTGCATTGGAATGATCGCGCTGACGCTGCGCCCGTCGTCCCAGATATACCCGCCCTCGCTGTTGTTCTCGCCCGCGAGCCGGCTGCGCACCAGCTCAACATTCTGCGCATTCGGCGCCCATACCGCGAAGCGCAGCGCGGGCGCGTCCCGACCCGGCTCGAACAGCTTGTTGGCGCCGAGCCGCCGGCAGTGGGTGAGATAATAGCGCTCAGTCTGGTTGGCACGCGCAAGCGTGAAAATGCGGTAGCGGTCTGTCGAATGGGCGTCGCTCACCTCGGTGGAAATGCCGGACACGCTCGTTTGTGTCGACGTGTCGACGATAACGCTCCAGCGGAAGGTGCGGCCGATTTCGCCGTCGTCGAGCATCGCGGTGGCGCGGAAGGCCGGGCAGCCATCGTCGGCTGCAAATGCTTGCATCGGCGCAGTCGACCATTGCTCACTCGACTGGCCGTTGCCGTCCCAACTGCCAGTGAGCCGCGCATTGCGCAGATCGATATGGCGAAGGCCGGTGCGATACTCGAAGTGGACGGGAACAAGCGGCATGAAGGTCCTCGTCGGTTATACCCGAGCGCAGTCGGTGGGTCCTTATGCTGGAGGCAGCGGTGGCGGGTCTATCTGGTCCGTGAAGCCCTGGGTGATTTGCACGAGGTTGCCGGCCGGATCGCGCAGCCACACGGATCGCCAACCCGGAATAAACGCATCAAAACTGAGCGGTCCGAACACCACGTTCGCATCGGCACCAATGGCAGCGAGCTTGGCGTCGACGTTATCCACAATGAAAGAGAAATTGCGGACGCTGGGCCATGGATAGCCGTCGCCTTCGGCTGGTGCGATCGGCGCTGCGGCTGTCGCCTGGAACAGTTCGAGGTACATCTCCCGATTGCGGATGAAGACGATCTGGCCTTCGCCGAGGGCGATCACGCGCGCCCGCACGAAGCCGAAATGGCGCGCGTAGAATTGCTCGACGGCGATTGGGTCAGGACAGGTCAGCGAAATGTGGTGGAATCGGACTTCCGGCATCGATCCTGTCTCCGGTCTTTCGCCGCCCCAGAATCGACGGCGCTCATGCGCGGTGCGTAGCCTTGATCATGTCAGCCGCTTTTTCGGCAATCATCACGATGGCAGCATGGCAATTGCCTGAGGGCACCGCTGGCATCACGCTTGCGTCGGCGACGCGCAGGCCGCCGATTCGGTGCACCCGCAGCTGCGGGTCAACCACGGCCGACGCGTCTAGCCCCATGCGGCACGAACCGGCCTGATGGTGGTAGGATTCGGCGAACTGGCGCACGTACTCGCCGAGCCGATCGTCCGTAAAATCAGATCCTGGCTGCACTTCGGTCTGTATCCAGGCGCTCAGGGCCTTGGTTGCGTAAAGTCGCCGCGCTGTCCGAATCGCGTTAGTTAGCCGCGCGTGATCTGACTCGCACGCGAGGTAGTTTGGATTAATAAGCGGCGCCACCATCGGGTCGGCGGTCGCTAGCCGGACCCATCCGCGAGAGAGGGGTCGCACGACACCCGGCAGCATTACAGTTACACTTGGCCGATCCGGGTTCTTTACCTGACTTGGATCGCCGTGCACGAACGCCATCTGAATATCGGGTGACATCCAGCCGGGCTCTGATTTGTAGAAGAGCGCGGCCTCGCTCATGCCCATCTTCGGATCAGGGATCCGCCGACTCGCGAGGCCGATTACAGGGACCAGGACGTGATTGTGGAAGTTCTCACCGACACCCGGCAAGTGCGCCAAGACGGGGATGCCGATCTGCGCGAGACGGTCACCGTCGCCAATCCCAGACAACAGCAAGATCTTCGGCGAGTCGATAGCGCCACCGCAGACAATGACCTCCCGGCCCGCGCTAATCCGTCGGCTCTCGCCGCCTTGGCGAAGCTCGATCCCGGTGCACCGACGGCCGGCGAAGGTGAGCTGTGTCGCCTGGGCGCCGTCGATCAAGGTGAGGTTGTGACGACTTTCCAGAGCGGGAAATAGGTACGCTGTCGCCATATCATGACGCAGGCCATTCTTAATATTCAAGTGATGCCAGCCTGCACCCTCCATCTGCGGCCCGTTGAAGTCGTCGCTATGCGGGAAGCCCAACTCCCGGCAAGCGTCGAGAAACGCCTGCGAGACCGGATTCGGTTCGTGCAGACGCGCCGCTTGCACCCGCAACGACCCGCCGTGGCCGGCCACCGGACTGGTATCGTCCTCCTGGTCTTCCAGCTTTTTGAAATAGGGTAGGACGTCGTCGAAACTCCAGCCCGGACAGCCCTGATAAGCCCAGGCATCGAAGTCGGTGCGATGTCCGCGGATGTGCATCATGACGTAAAGGTTGCTGGTGCCGCCGGGCAGTCGCCCGCGCGGCTCTGGCAGCCGGCGGCCATTCAAATGCGGCTGCGGGACGCTCTCGTATGACCAATCGGCGACTGTTCCTTGCACAAGCCCCCAGGTCCACGGCGTGACGATGTCATCGCGTACCGACTGGGGAAGCGCGCGACTGCCAGCCTCTATGACAGCCACAGTCGCCCCGTCAATTTCGCTCAACCGCGCTGCCAGCGCACATCCGGCGGTGCCAGCACCTACCACGACGTAGTCGAACGCGTCCATGTCCTCATTCCTGAAACGGGCGCGCGTTATCGCGCCGATTGGTTGACGAAAGGCTGGAACGGTAAGCTGTCGTGAATGGTGCGCATGTAAACGATCTTGCCGTTCTGCACCTGGAAAAAGTTGGCACCGATCACCTGCCGGCCGGGATTTCCCGGATAGGCGATGGGCACTTGGGACGCGTTCGCGGCGTCGCAGCGCCACACCACGCACGCTGCGTCGCCGTCGACGACAATCCGCTGCGGGTACATATTGAATCGCGAGTACCCGTTCGAGATCGCATCAATGGCCCCGCGCAGAACGTCGATGCCAGCGAAATGCCCCGCCAACTGCTCGTCGCCCACGACATCGTCACTGAACAGCGTCAGCCACTCCTGCCAAGCGCCACGGTTGACACAGTCATAGTACCGCTCGATCACCGCGCGCGTGTCCATCGCCGCTCCTCCCGTTGTCGTCCGCGTAGTCTGAGCTGCACCTATTATCGCTTTCCCGCGGGCGGCGCAGCCGGGCCGCGCGGGCGCCTCCGCGTTACTCCATACACCTGCACGAAGGCATCCGCGGCATCCTCAATCATGGGCACGAAGTCGTTGACCAAGAAATCGGCGTCTGGCAGCGGATGACCGCCCAGGCCCCATTTGCCCTGCGGGACCTCCTCGACCATGACGTAGATGTAGGGCCGCGCCGCCTCGAAGGTCGCATGGCAAAATGCATCGGTGAGTTCCTTCACCAACGCGGTCTTTTGCTGCTCCGTGAAGAAGTTTTGAATCACCTTAACGCTGATCAGTGGCATTGCTCATCTCCCGTCTCCGGCGCGACGCTGCTTGTGCTGAGTTCAAGACTGCCCAACACCCTTTGCCTGCCGCCACAGCGACAGGATCGGGAGCCGACCTAAAGAATTGAAAGGTCATATCCGTCAGGCCCAGAATGCGTCATACTGTGCGGTTCCGTCGCCGAAGATCGCTCCGCGGGCCTCTACAACTTTGCCGCCACGCCAACGCATCCAGTGGATAACGTCAATGTCGAGGATTCGGTTAGGCTCCCCGGCACGGTGGCCGACATTGTGAGTGACGTCAGCGGAATAGTTATCAGCCGTCATCACCACGACGGGGTCCATCCGGAAGCTGTTCTCGGACAGCCGACCAACGGCGGCCATAAACGCGATGAACTCATCAACATTGTTTTTCCAGCCTGACAGTTGATTATGGCCCGGGACCAGCCAGCGCATGTCCTCGGCCCACATCCGGATGATTTGATCTCGCTGTCCAGTGGCCAATGCGGCGTATGCAGCGGCTACTTGCTCAGGTGTGATAATTGCCATTTTGATACTCCCGCTCGTTCCCGATCAATCGTCTCAGGCAAGTCGATCAGGTAAAGGCTTGTAGCGGTAAGCCGCGTTGAAGAACGCATCGACCGTGTGCTGATCGCTGATATAGACCTGGACCCGGTCTATTCGACCATTGCTAATGTGATAGTGGGTACAGTTAAGCGCGTTCAGATTCAGGACGGTCGGATTGCCGCTGGCGTCCGTCGTGGTGACTTGACCCTGACCACGATGAACCTCGACCACCGTGCTGTCACCGAAGGTGTCGATACCGGTTGCTGGATCCTGGGTCGGATCTAGCGTGACCCTGATGTTAGCCCGACGGAGCACCATGAAGAAGGCGATAACCTCCTCAGCTCCCTGCTTCGTACCGGCTACCGGATTATGCCCGGGAAGGTTCCACACTAGACCCGGCGCAAAAATATCGCGACGAATCGTATCCATGTCGTCGCGGTTGAAGCATTCGTACATTCGTCGGACGAGCGAGAGGTTTGCTTCTCGTACAGTTCCATTCGTCATTTCCGTCCAGCTCCTGTGCTTCGATACGGCCTGTGTGTCTAAGCCGTTCCGCAAAAGGTTATACCTATAGTGCCGGCGAGCCCGGCATTGGTCTGAGTTCATCAACTACGTAACGGACAATGACGGGCTTTCCCGTGGAGGGGGAGCGCGCCATCTCCCAAGTCTGGTAGGCGTCGTAACCAATCCATTGGCTGTGAGGTTCCGGCGGATTCCACCGGCGCGCCTGCCAATTGACAACCACAGCAACACGCGAATAGTCGTCAACTCGGGATGGATCGATCCGCGAAAGGGTGTGCTGTTCATCGAAGAAGACGTTAACTACACCGGGCAGGTCACCGCCACCGGCGTACCAACGGCAGAAATCATCCCGGTTACGTAGGACAGTTTCCGGCAAGTGAAACTCTAGCCCGCGGTCCGCAATCATCGGAACGAGCTCATTAGCTGGAGCATGCTCATCGAGTTTGCGATACCACTCCGCCGCAAACACGCGAATTTCCTCGTTTGTCAGCGGTGCGTTCAATTTGGCGTTCACAGTGCTCGTCATCGCCGTGCCCTATTACAATTTCATCTCGCGTAAGAGTTTGTTGGCCCGTCATTTCCGTCGCTACATAGCGTGCTCAAGCCAGAATAGTTATGTCGTCCCCAACGGGGACCCAGACAGCTCAGATGGAGAAGACAGGTACTGCTTTGCAAGCCGTAGTTCCGGTACCGCATTGTTGACCCCGCAGATGGCGTGTTCGTGCATGCTCGGCACTCGGCTCAACGGTTGACACGATCTTCCAAAATCAGATCGATAAGGTATGGTCCGTCGTGCGCTAGCATGGCGGCTATCGCCTCCGGCATTTCCCCCGGTTGCGTCACGCGCGTCCCCGGCACGCCCAGGCCCTTCGCCAGCGAGACATAGTCGATATCGGGATCACGAATGTCGAAAGAGGCGGGGAAGTTGCCCTGCTGAATGTCCAGGTCGAGCCAGTAGACGACCAGGTTGTCCTTGAGAATGCGGTAGCTCCGATTGTTGCAGACGACGAACTTGGCGTTGATGCGGTAGTGGGCTGCGGTCCACAACGCGGGAAACGTAAACACCGCGCCGCCGTCGCCGCTAAAGCCTATCACTGTGCGTTCGGGATGCGCCAATTTCGCCCCGATCGCGCCGGGAAATCCGACCCCGAGAGTTCCGCCCGGAGTTTGGAAGAAATGGCCCGAGATCTCGGGCTGGAGATAACGTGTGAGTGCAACTGAGTTCGTCAGTGCTTCGTCAAATATGATCGCATCCCTCGGCAAGTGCTTGGCCAGTTCTTCGGCGAACGCCGTCATGTGCAAAGGGACCACCTCGCGGTTGGCGATGTCGGCTTGCAGCTGTGCGCTATGTGCACTGTCTTTTTCCATCTGCATGCGTTCCGCACGCGCGTGCGCTGCCGTCTTCTGTGCCTCTGTCATCTGTTGTTTCAGGTGTATCGCGATTAGCCGCAAAGTAGGCCTTGGATCGCTAACTAATCCGACCGTGATCGGGTGGTTCTTGGCGATGTCGTAAGCGCTCAGGTCGATATGGACGATCTTGGCGTCGGCGCGGAACGGGTTATCCAGCGACGGAAACACATCGGGAAACACGTAGGTGCCGACGATGATGACGGCGTCGGCGTTCGCCACCGTCTGCCCGCTGGTGTGGCCGAACATATGGCCGGTCAGGCCGCGATAGAGCGGATGAGACCAAGGCAGATTGATCTCCGAGGCCATCGCCCCCCAGACGCCCGCGCCCAGCGTCTCGGCCAGCTGCGCGAGCTCCTCCTGGGCCTGCGCGTGCGCCACGCCGTCTCCCATGATGATCACGGGATTCTGCGCCCCGGCGAGCAACTCGGCCGCGCGGGCGATCGCCGCAGGTTCGGGAGCCACCCGCGTTTCCGGAACGACGGTCGGCAGCACCGGCTCGTTGTTCTGCTGATCAAGGATGTCCTGGGGCACGGCTAGAAATGTCGGGCCGAACGGTGGTGTTGCCGCAATCTTGATGCAGCGCCGCAGCAGCCGCAGCAGGCTGTTCGGATGGATAGCGCGCGCTGCGTACTTCGTGACCGGCCGCACGAAAGTGACGAGATCGAGCGCCATATGCGCGTCAAGCGCGTCAAACGCCATCCCCGCCTCGCCGGCGATGACGACGAGCGGCGAACGCTGTTTGCGGAACACGTGATAAAGACTGCCGAGCGCGTTGCCGGTGCCGACGCTGCAATGGAGCTGCACTATGGTGGGCTTCTGCGTCGCGAGCGCGTAGCCGTTCGCGATCAGCACCAGGGCCGCTTCCTGCAGTCCGAGAATGTAGCGGATTTTAGGAACCCGGCTGAGCTCGTCGAGCAGCCCTTCCTCGCTGCTGCCGGGATTGCCGAACATCGTGGTGATGCCGTCGGCTGCGAGCTGCTCCAGCAGTTTGCGATGACCCGTTGCGGTGGGCATGTCGCTTGGTTCCTTGTCGACTACGATGGGGAGTCTGCCACGCCGCCGGAGTTCGGGCGGTAGACGTCCCGCTTACCAGCCCCAGCGGCGGAGCGGCGGATTGCCGTCGAGCACCTCGATCATCTTCTGGCCTGTCAACACGCTGTCTGGCGTCGACCGTCCGGTGATAAAGGGATAATCGACGATGACGCTGGTCGGGTGCCCGAAATTGCCGTGGTAGGCGCCGCCCGGCGCCGTTGCGTCGCGCAGGATAAATTCGAGCGCGTAGGGCGGCGGGCCCATATTAAAGTTGAGAAACTGGCCGCGCGCCTGCACGAATGCGGTGCCGTCCTGGTAGTCGTACTCCAGGCAGTGGCCGGTGACGTGCTTGCCGCGGATGATGCTCTCGCGCATGTTCATATCACGGGCGAAAGCGAGGCAAGCGACTCCGTAGCATTCGGCGCCAATCGGCTTGCCGGCCCGAAGGAACGCCAGGATCAGATCGTGGACCCGTTGGTTGTTGACCAGGTCGACGATCGGCCCGGAGCCGCCGACAATCAGCACCGCATCGTACTTCTCAATCCCCCGCTCCGCATCGACCAGCAGTCGATTGTAGGCTTCAAGGCCGCGCACGAATGTGGGCGCGGCGAAATACGGGCGTTGCGGAAACCAATCGGCGAGGCTAATTGGATTCTCCAGCCGCTTGCCTTGCGCGGTCGAGGGATCATCGATCTCGAGGACCCGGGCTGCCATGTTGTCCGAAGTGACCGGCCGCTGCAGCGGCGGATCGAAGAACGACGGATCCCAGCTCACGGGGATGGCGTTCGGGCGGCGGCCAGTAGGCGTACAGAAGTCTACCTGATAGCCCGCCCGGTCGAACTCGCCGAGCGGGCCGACCAGTTCCTCGCCCCAGTAGCCCCATTCCGAGAGTACGATCAGGATGCGTCGCTTGCCGGGCGTCACCGGCTCCGCCGGCGGCGGATCGGTGTGGATCGCCGGGGGCGGGTTCAGGATCAGATCGCGGATCGCGTCGACGAGCGCTTCGCTCGCGTGCCAGCCGGTATTGGTGACGAGATCACGATCGACCACCACTTGCCGTGCCGGCGGCGTGCCCACTGGGCACGGCGTGTAGATGGCGCCTGCATTGATCACGTCCGCCAGCACGACCGGGTTGCAGATCACCTTCCGGCCGGCGAGCAAGTCGGGCGAGGGGGTCAGCAGCCATAGGGCGTGACAGGGCGCCCCTTTGATGATCTTCGGTTTCTGCATCGCCCGGCGGAAGAAACGGGCCGCGGGAACATTGCGGGCCACCTCCGCCGCATTACCCGTTATGATCTCCCGCTCCGAATAGCGCAGTCGGACGGTTGTGTAGTTGGCGGCGGCGATCACCGCAGCGTACTCGTCGAGATTTATCGCGTCGACGTCTTTGGTGACTTCCAGCCATTCGATGGAACCAACCACGCCCGGCTCGAGGGTGCTGTAGAAGCGCTGGCTCGGCTGGCCCCACAAGCGGGAGACGAGGTCGACGGTCGCGCCGTAGCTGGCAAGACGCTCCTGGTAGACCCTAATCTCGCCCGGAATATATTGGCTCTCGACAATGACGGCGATCTTCTTGCCGGCGAGCGACGTGTCGGGCATCGTAGCCTCCTGACCTCGCGGTTACGCTTGGACGGGGGTCGCGTGGAACTCGACTACGAGTTCGACTGTCCCGTTGATCGGATCGGGCGGCATATCATCGGTCGGAATCTGATAGACGGCCAGATTCGCTGGATCCAGACTGTCCGTCACATTCACGCCGTTGGCGTGCACCGAGGCGATCCGCACGCGGCCGGGCGGCATGAAGTCGGGCAATACGTTGATCGACTTCTGTTCGGCGATGCTGCCGATCTTGAAATACAGGCAGAAGCTGTTGTCGCTGCCGCCGCCGGCGGAGACGTAGGCGCGGGTATAGAGGTGCGCGAGATAGGCTAGCTCGAAGGCGTGGTAGCCGATGGCGTGGCTGCTCTTCATGCCATACTGGCCCGATAGGATCGGCAGGCCGTTTTCCGTGGTGCGGAAGAAATAGCCCTGATGCTCGACGTCCAGGAAGAACAGATTCCAGAACGCGGAGGACTCCCTGGCGAGTTGCAAGTAGTGCGGGTTCCCGGTGGCGCCGTAGACGATCAGATAGGCGAGGATGCCCTGCTCCTGCTGCCAGAAGTCCTTGGTGGCGCCCCAAGCGAACTGGGTTGGCATGCCGCCGCTGGGATGTCGTTCGACGCAGTCGAAGATACCGCCGCGGATCTTGTCCAGACCCACCTCGCCCATGCGATCGGCCAGTTTCTTGGCCACTTCCAGGCAGCGGTCGGAGCGTTTGTCATAGCCGGCCGCCTCTTGCGGCTTGCCCTCGTCACGCAGCCGCTTGGCGCGCATCTGGAAGTAAAAGGCGCAGCGCGTCAGGTTCCAGGCGATTTTCAGGTTATGGCCGACCACGGCGCGGTTCTGCTGCCAGCGATAGCTGAGGTCAGGCGTCCAGTCGGCATGGAACCGCTCGAACACGTAGTCCGAATTTGGGTCCGGAAACTTCTCGCAGATTAGAGAGGATACCTCATCGAGGATGGTGTGACAAACCTCCAGTAACGGCGCGAATGTCTGGCGCACCGCGCCCAGCGGCAGCGGCTCCAGCGACAGGATCAGGTTGACCAGATAGGCCGGGACGTGGTCGCCGATCGAGTTCCAGTTCTTCCGCGACCGGTTCTCGGCCGCCGGGGTCCCGTCCTGCATCATATCGGGCCGCATCGTCGCCGGGTCGAGGTGCGAATAGTACCCGCGCTTGCCGGCGAAGTTCTTTTCGGCCACCGCCGACGGCGGATCCCAGAAGAAAGCCTGAAAGCTGTTGATGGTCCGCCGGATGTCCTCCAGCACCTCCCATTCGAGCGTAATGCGATAGAACTGGGTGAGACCGGCCAGCGCGTAGATCTGCTCATAGAGCGGGACAGTGCCGACGTCGTCCGGGCCTTGTGAAGCGAACAACAGGGTTTCCCCTCGCTCGCCCTGCATATTGCGTCGCCGCCCGTATGCCCAGAAGCAGTAGCGGCCGTCGTGGCTCAGGCTGCGGAACGCCTCGCGCAGGTAATTCGCGGCGGCGCGGGCCGCCATCAGGTAACGCTCGGCGCCGGTCATCAGGTAGGCGGACGACAGATCGTAGAGCAGCCGCGACAGCACGGCGCATTCCTGCACCGTCTCATCCGTCGGCTGGCCCAGAATGCTGAGATTTGTGCGGTAAAACTTCGAGAAATCGTCGATACTGTAGCTGCGCTTGGCGTCGAACAGATGGTCGAGGATGCGATCCGCCATCTGGGTGGTCTGTGTCGGCCACCAGTGCGTTTCCTCGAACAGGTAGCGGCCGGGGTCCGAGTGCAGCAAGTAGACATTGCGAGCCTCGAAACTCTCGGCGCCCCCACTCTGCTGGAAGATCCCCACCGCGAACACCTGCCGCCCCACAACGGCATACCGACGCAGATTGAGTAGAATGCCGCTTTCGCCGGGACCTCCCCGCACCTCCGGTATGCGGTTGCGGTCGAGGCCGTCGAGATTAGTCATGACACTATAGTAGGTCTCGGGCCCAACCACCGCTTCGAACACCTCTCCGCTGCGGGCGCGCAGTGAAAACGATGGTTTCGCTTCGTCAACCGCGATTACGGATCCGGCTACGGTGATAGTTTGATTGAAAGCATTCAAAGGCATGACAGTCCCCCGCCTACGTCAACGCCAAGGATGATAAAGGACTATAAAACCCCTCCCGCCGCTCTTGTCCTAAAGAGGACCCGCGGTTCAGGGCAGATAGTCATCATCGATAAGTCCTTTCGAGTGGGCGATGCGTTTGCCCGACGTTCCGCCCCGCCCGTTGGGACGACCAGCGCAACTTCGATCACCTCCCTTTCGATGAGTTCGTGCCACCGGATTGTTCGTGGTTCAAAACGGCCTTCACGAAGCGGACTCTCATCCAACGTCTAGAATTCTAGCTTCGGTTGTTGATGCTCTCACAGGTCTTGCTGCCGTCCTAAGAACATTTTCGTGAAGGCATTCACAGTGAACTCGAGCGGCGTGCAAAGTGTGCCAACGATGCCTCGCAATGCGAGGCGTTCTACACTGGGCCTTCGACGAAATCGAGCTATGCGGGAATCTGGGTGACGAGGTTGATCAGGCGGCGTGGTGAGCCGGCATTTTGACGACCTCGATTCCATTTTGGAATTTGACGCCGGCGATGACCTTTGGCAACTGGTTTTCTCCCTTCA
>Ga0307442_1000728_pt1 | contig 16111 bp, 13 predicted proteins | sample SalMarWE160430MG_FD_202143 | JGI IMG/M metagenome (GOLD analysis project Ga0307442, IMG submission 202143) | Salt marsh sediment microbial communities from the Plum Island Ecosystem LTER, Massachusetts, United States - WE1604-30 | ecosystem: Environmental > Aquatic > Marine > Intertidal zone >...
GGCGGGCCCGCGACGATTTGGCAGCCCTGGTGCGCCGCGCCGGCGCGGCAGGTCGCTCCGTCGCCAGGAAGCGGGCCTTCAAGTCAACGCTCGAGCGCCGTCCCACGCTCGATCGGTGACGACCGATCCACTTCTCCGCCTCGTCGCGGCCGGCTCTGTAGAGGTAGTTGAGGAGCGTCCAGTCCGGCTTCATGGTGCTGTCGGGGCTGAGCCCGGCCGTGTAGCGCCCCGCCTCGATCAGATGAAAACGGTGGGTGGCGAGCCGCCCGTAGCGCCCGCGGGTACCGCCGAGCCAGCGTCGCGAGCATTCGCGCACGGCATCGATCAACTCGACGTCGCGCTTCAAGGGCGCGTTGAAGGCCAGCCGATTGGCGTGCAGCGAGATCTCGCGCACGCCTGTCGGCAGCCCGTGGCGCACCAGTGGGTTGAGCTGCACGATGAGCGTGTCCTCAACCGGGCTTTCCATGGCGAGCGTCTTGATGTCGGGGTTGGCGGAGAAGCCGCCGTCCCAGTAGGCGACGCCGTCGATCTCCACGGCGTGGTGCAGCGTGGGCAGGCAGGCCGATGCCAACACCGCCTCCACGGTGATCTCATTGGTGCGAAAGATGCGGGCGCGGCCGGTCGCCACCTCGGTGGCGGCGATCAACAGCTCGATGGGGGAGGAGGCGCGCAGCTTATCGAAATCGATCTCCTCGTCGAGCAGCCGACGCAGAGGATCGAAGCCCAGAGGGTTGAAATCGTAGGGCGACCACAGGCTCGCCATGTGTGCCAGATGCGGCGTGCGGCTGAGGCCATAGAGAAACGGGTTGAGTCGCAACAGGTCGGGGACCCCCGCCTTGTGCACCGCCTCCCAGACGTGGCGCAGCTTCTTGCGCGCTTTGGCCTTGCCACCCTGGCTCAGACCGGCCGCGAGCGCGACCGCGTTGACCGCGCCGGCGCTCGTCGCGCTCACCCAGCCGATCTCGAGCTCATCGTCCTCGAGCAGGCGATCGAGCACGCCCCAGGTGAAGGCGCCGTGCGCGCCGCCGCCCTGAAGCGCAAGATTGAGCCGAACGTGTCGCCGAAAGAACCGCAATTTTTCCCGCACCGCTGCTGCCCCGCCTCGTCTCGACCCTGCATGAAGCAGAGTCTCGAAGCGGTATATAGTGTCACGGCAAAGGCTCGATGGGGAGAACGACGGGGCGCCCCTCTATCTCAGCAACCGTTGCGCGAACGCCATAGGCAGAAGCGAGCAGCTCCGGCGTCAAGACTTCGCGCGGCGAGCCGTGCGCCAGCGCGGCGCCGTCCTTTAAGAGCAGCACGCGGTGGCAATAACGCGCGGCCAGCGAAAGGTCGTGCAAGGCGACGATCACCGCGCGTTGCAAAGCCGCCATGCGGACGAATTGTGCAAAAAGCGTCAGGCCGTGCGCGGGATCGAGACCGGTCGTCGGCTCGTCTGCGACAAGAAAGCGCGGGCGCTGCGCCAGCGCACGCGCCAAGAGAACGCGGGCGCGCTCTCCTCCCGACAGCTCGGTGACGGCACGCTCGGCGAATGCCGTCACGTCCGTCGCCGCCATCGCCTCCTCGATCGCATCGCGGTCATCCGCGCTCGGACCGGCGATGCGCTCGCGAAACGGCAGCCGCCCCAGCGCCACGAGACGGCGCACGGTGAGCGGCCAGTGCACGGCGCGCTCTTGCGGCAGATAGGCGATCGTTTGCCCCAGCGCGCGCCGGTCGAGATCTGCAAGCGGGCGCATGCCAACGGAGACAGTGCCGGCGCAAGGGACGATGAGACCCGCCATCGCCTTGAGCAATGTCGACTTGCCGGCGCCGTTGGCGCCGATCACGGCCACGATCTCGCCGGGCCGCACCGCCAGCGACACATCGTCGAGGACGTGTCGGCCGCCGAGCCGCACGCACACGCCGCTCACCTCCAGCCGCTCGGTCACAATGGGACTCATGGACCGAGCTCCCGCCGCGTCTTGAGGACGAGCCAAAGAAAGAACGGCGCGCCGACGAGGGCGGTGACGACGCCGAGGCGCACCTCGCTCAAGGGGGCGAAGAAACGCAGCGTGACGTCGGCGATGAGCACCAGCGCGGCCCCGCCGAAGGCGCTCGCGGGAAGCAGTCGACGCGGCTCGTGCCCGACGAGGGGGCGCAACAGGTGCGGCACGACGAGGCCGACGAAGCCGATGGTGCCGGAGACGGCGGTCGCCGCGCCGACGGCAAGCGCCGTGCCGGCGACGATGCGCGCGCGCAGCCCCTTCAAGTCGACGCCGAGGTTCTGCGCAGCCTCCTCCCCGAGCGTCAGCGCATCAAGCGCGCGCCCCGTGGTCAAGAGCAGCGCACCGCCGAGAACGATCAGCGGCGCTGCCAGCCACACGTGCACGAGTGAGCGGTCGGTGAGCGAGCCCAACAGCCAGAACAACATTTCCACGGAGGCGAAAGGATTGGGCGACAGGTTGAGCGCGAGCGTGGTCAAGGCGCCGGTGAGGCTCGAAATGGCGACGCCGGCGAGGATCAGCGTCAGCGGCCCGCTGCGCTCGCCCGCGAGCAGCATCACCGTGATGGCGGCGAGCGCCGCGCCGGCGAGGCCGCCTGCCGGCAGTGCCAGTGCGAAGGCCGCCGCAGCGCCGGAATGGATGGCGACGACGGCGCCCAGCGAGGCGCCCCCGGAAATACCCAAGAGCCCCGGCTCGGCCAGCGGATTGCGCAGGTAGCCCTGCAGAACCGCACCAGAGAGCCCGAGCGCGCCACCGATCAAGGCGCCGAGGATGGCGCGCGGCAGGCGGATCTCGACAAGGATCATGCGCGCTGCCTCGCTTCCATGCGGCAGGCCGATGCCGGAGGGGCCGATGAGAAGCGACATGAGGAAGGAAAGCGCGGCGGCGGCGGCCAGTGCGCCCATAACGGGGAAACCCATGCCGACCGCTCCGCGGTCTTGCGCGCCGACGACGGCCTCACTCATGGTGCGGACCTCGCTTGAGCAGCGCGCGGCGCTTGGCACCGAGCTCCTCGACGGCGGCAGCGATCTGCGGCGTCGCGCACAGCCACAGCGGCATGGGAAGTTGCATGTGCGGGCGGTGCGCGACCAGGGCCTCGAAGGCCGGGTGGCGCAAGTTGTCGCCGACGACGGAGCGGAAGGCATCGGGCGCGTTGGCGAGCACGACGAGATCGGGCGGATCGGCGATGAGCTCCTCCAGCGGCATGCGGCCGCCCGGCCCTAGCGCACGGTCGCGCGCAACGTTGTGAAAGCCGGCAGCGCTGAGCGCGGCGTCGACGAGGCTGCCGGGACCGGAGGCGAGGCTGTTGACCTGGTAGGCGAGCGCACGCGGGCGCTCGGGGCCCTTGGGCGCCGCCGCTGCCAGACGCTTGTCGAAGGCTGCGATCATCGCCTCGCCCCGCGCCGTGGTGCCCACGGCCGCGGCGATGATGCGGATGGCGCGCCGCATTCCTTCAAAGTCGGTGGCAAGCGGCACGAGGACGACGCGAAATCCCAAGCGCCGCAACAGACCGACGGTCGCGGTAGTGGAGTACTCCTGCGCGATGACGAGGTCTGGCTCCAGCGCCAGCACCTCCTCGGCCATGCCGCGCACGCCCTTGATCCCGCGCGCCTGCTCGACCTTCGCCGACAGGGTCGGATCGACAGCGAGATAGCTCAGGGCGGCGATGCGCGCGCGTGGAACGAGGTCGAGCAGGAGCTGGTCCGTACATACCGTCAGCGAGACGATGCGATGCGGGGCTCCGGCGGGGGCTGCACGGGCGCCCGGCCCCGCCGCGAGACATGCGGCGAGGCCCAGCAGCAACACCAGAGCTTTGTGTCGCTTGCGCATTGGCTCCGCTATCTCCCGTCCGCCCGGGCAACGGACGCCAGCTCCTCGTAGGTGAACCGCAAGCCGGCATAGGCGGCGATGCCCGCGGTCTGGTAACCGAAGACCTGCTGATAGTCCTGGTTGAGCGCGTTCTCCAAGCGGCCGTAGAGCGCCACTCCGGGGCTCAGCTCATAGGAGGCCGCGACGTTGACGAGCCAGTAGTCGTCGAGCACCACCTTCGAGGCGGCAAATGTCGCCGCATCGAAGGCGTTGTCCAGCATGTCGCCGTTGTAGATGGCCGCCACGTTGACGTTGCCCCGTCCGCCGTCGAACGCATAGTTGACGTCCAGCCGGCCCGAGTGCGGCGCACGGCGTATCTCCTCGCTGCCATTCTCTTCCCGTGCCCGCAGGTATGTGTAAGACGCGCCCAGCGTCAGATTGTCGAGCAACCGATAGCTGGCTGCCACCTCGACGCCCCGCCGCGTGCTCTTGCCGTCACGGTTGAACGGCTGCGAGTTGAAATTTGGCAGCGTGCGGAAGTCGATCTCGTTGGTGAGATCGCTATCGAAGTAGGTGACGTCCACGGTAGCCCGCCCCGGCAGAACCGTGGTCTCCACGCCGGCATCCCAGCCGGTGGACTCCTCCGGGACCAAAGCGGGATTGGGCGTGAAGAAAGCGAAGCTTCCGTACTGCTCGCTGAGGCTCGGATACTTGACGCCGGTTCCGACGCTGGAATGCAGGCGAAACGGCGTCTGCGGCACCTTGAGCGTGCCGGCCACGCGCCACGTCGTGAAATCCTCGACGAAATCGTTGTCGTCGTGCCGCACGTTTGCCGTGAGAAAGAGCGTGTCGAGATACTCGCCGCGCATCTCTCCGGCAAAGCTCGTGGTGTGGCGCTCGCGGTCGGGCATCGTCGGATCGCTGGGCTGCTCGAACCGCTGGCGCTCGCGCTCTACAAGTCCGGTGACATAGTGACGGACACCCGGCAGGCCCGGCGTCTCGATCCGGTAGGTGCCCGTATAGCCGAACTTGGTGGCGTCCCCGACGTTGTGCAGGAACGTCCCGAAGGTGGCGTCCATGTCTTGTGAGTCGGTCTCCGTGCCCGTCACATAGAGCTTGTGGACGAGGTCACCATCCAACGTGTCGAGGGTTGCCTGCAAGCGCCCCACCCAGAGCCGATTGGTGAAGACGGAATTGTCGTCCGACGGCACCGCAAAACCATTCAGCACACCGTTGAAGGTATCGCGATCGCCAGTGTTCTTGGAGAGCCGCAGCGTGCCGTCCAGCTTCAGATTGTCGAGCACCGCAACACCGCCACGAAAGGCGAAGGTGGAGAGCCGGCCCCCGTCATTCTCGTTGCCGGACGTCGAGATGTTGAATCCGTCCGTGGATCGTCCCTGCAGCGTCACGCTGCCGTAGAGGTCATCGTTGCCGCCCGACACCTGCAGTGCACCGTCGCGCGTACCGAATGCCCCGCCCTCGCCGCGCGCACGGATCGTCAGCGGCCCCTTTCCCGACTTGGTGATGATGTTCACGACACCGCCGATGGCGCCCGTCCCATAGAGCCCGCCTTGCGGACCGCGCACCACCTCGATCTGCGCGATCTCGTCGGCGTCGAGACTGGAGAAATCAAAGAAGCCGTCGGTTGAGACAGAGTTGACCTCGACACCATCAATGAGAACGAGCGTGTGATTGCTTTCGGCGCCGCGAATGCGCACGACGGTGAGATTGTTGGGCGTCCCCTGGCCGCTGACGGAAACACCCGGCAGGCTCTGCAGGGCGTCGGCTGGGTGGCGGATCTGCTGGTCGCGCAACTCCCCACTGGTGACGACGCTGACGGCCGAGCCGAGCTGGTCGAGGGGCACCCCGGCGACGGTGCCAGTGCTCTCGGCCTGGCCCTCGCCGGCCCCGGTCGCGGCCGCAGCTTGGGCCTCCCCTTGGCCGGTGCTTTTTGCAGCCTTCTTCTTCTTCGGCTTGGCAGGCGGCGTCTCCAGCGTCGCGCCCTCGACAACGATGGGTGGAAGCTCGGTCTCGTCCTGCGCCGAGGCGGACGCCGAAAACAGCGATAGTGCGGCCGAAGCCATGGCGAGAAGATTGAACCCCGAAAAAGCGATTGAACTGCGTGAACGCACACACGAACGCAACAACATGAACGACCCCCGTTACGCGACTTGGACGGGAAGCCAGTCGAGACGCCTCACCAAAAATGTTCGAGATCCGCTTGAGCGTCCGAGCGCAGCGGAAAGCCCGCTGCGGTCCAGCCGCCAGCGCTATCTCAATCGACGAGTGTCAGAAGGTGACACCGTAACAAGGCATGTCTGACGTAGCTCCCTGCCGGTTGCACATCAGTCGCCACTACGGTTGTCCGCTCTGCCGCACGCCCCGTACGGAAGATGGGCGACATGTGCCGGCAGGTCTCCTGGCTTGCGGCTCGAGCGCTTCCCTCCGACCTTCCCAACGGGCCCGAACCTTGGGACCGTCAGTGGCATTTGCGAAGGTAAGCTTGCCGCTTACAGTTGCGGGGGCAGCCACGGCTTCAGGCAGATGAGCACCTTACCGTGTTCCCTTTTCACCATCGGTGCCTTGAGCACCGGTGGACCAGCACGGTTAGCAATGGACCAGAGGACCATCGACGCGTCAAGGACATCGCGAAAACGAGCTTGGCGCATGACGCACGCAAGCCACATCGGCCGAGAGCGAACGGACACTGGACGAGAGCGAACGGGAGCTGCTCCCTCCGTATCAACCTGACGAAAAATTAAGCTGCCTTCGAGGCTTGGACGCACCAATATCAGCCGGCGCCGAGGGTGGCGATAACGCCCGGAGCGCAGGCGCGCACCGCCTGCACTGCCGGGATGATTTTCGCAGAAGCCCGCCGTCTGGCGCAAAAAACTGGGACCTGACTGGGTGATCAAGCGGCGTCCGCCGGTTGACCGCGCCTGCCATCCAAAATGGGGGAGGGTTGGGGATATGACCGTGCTTGTCGAGTCGAAGGCGTTGCGCAAGACGTTCGGCCCAATCGTGGCGGTCGACGATATCTCGCTCAGCGTGCGCAGGGGCGAGGTCTTGGGCTTCCTCGGGCCCAACGGCGCCGGCAAATCCACGACGATGAAGATGATCACCGGCTTTCTCGAGCCCGACCACGGCACGTCGGCGATCTGCGGGATCGACGTGCAGAACCATCCCAAGGCGGCAAAGCGCAAGCTCGGCTACCTGCCCGAGGGCGCGCCGCTCTATGCGGAGATGACGCCGCGCGCGTTCCTTTCGTTCATCGCCGCCGTGCGCGGAATCGACGGCAAGGAGCGCGAGGCCCGCGTCGCCGACGCCATCGAGAAGACGCGAATTCACTCCGTTCTCGACCAGCGCATCGAAACGCTGTCGAAGGGCTACAAGCGGCGCGTGGGATTGGCGCAAGCCGTGCTCCACGACCCTCCCGTGCTCATCATGGACGAGCCGACCGACGGCCTCGACCCCAACCAGAAGCACCACGTGCGCAACCTCATCAAGGACATGGCCGCCGAGAAGGCCATCGTCGTCTCCACGCATATTCTCGAGGAGGTCGAGGCCGTGTGCACGCGCGCGGTGGTGATCACCAAGGGCCGCATCGTCGCCGACGGCACGGCGGAGGACCTGATGCGGCGCGTGCCCTATCACGGTGCGGTGGCAATCCGCATCTCCGAGCGGCACGCCAAGGCCGCAATTAGCGTGCTTTCGGCGCTCGACCTCATCGCCCGCGTCGAGACGCTCGAGAAGGCCAACAGTCACGTGGCGCTGCGTGCCATCCCGAAAAACGGCAAGACGATCGCGACGGACGTGGCCTCGCTGTTGCGCGAGAAAGAGCTGCCGATCGAGGAGCTCTTCGTGGAGCGCGGCAAGCTCGACGACGTCTTCCGCCAGATCACGACAACGGAGGGAGCCCAAGATGCCTGAGATGCTGCGCGCGACCGCCGTCATCGCCAAGCGCGAGTTTGTCGCCTATTTCGCCACGCCGCTGGCGGCCGTGTTTCTCACCATCTTCGTGGCGCTGACGGGCGCCTTCGCCTTCTATGTCGGCCAGTTCTTCGAACGCGGCCAAGCCGATCTTTCCTCCTTCTTCGCCTATCAACCGTGGCTCTTTCTCCTGCTCGTCCCCGCCATCGCCATGCGGCTTTGGGCGGAGGAGCGCAAGAGCGGCACCATTGAGCTGTTGATGACGCTGCCCATCTCGCCGTGGGAGGCTGTGGTCGGCAAATTCCTGGCGGCGTGGGCCTTCATCGGGCTGGCGCTCATTCTCACCTTTCCCATGTGGATTACGGTCAATGTGCTCGGCGAGCCCGACAACGGCGTGATCCTCACGAGCTATCTGGGAAGCTTCCTCATGGCAGGGGCATTCCTCGCCATCGGCTCATTCGTCTCGGCGCTGACCAAGAACCAGGTCATTGCCTTCATCCTCGCAGCAACGATCTGCTTCCTATTCGTCATGAGCGGGGTTGACTTGGTGCAGAACGCGCTGCGCGCTTGGGCGCCCGGTATCGTGTCCGCCGCGGTCGCCTCCCTAAGCTTCTTGACGCATTTCCAGCAGATCGCGCGCGGCGTGGTCGAGGCGCCGACCATCATCCTGTTCGTGTCGCTCATCGTCTTCGCCCTGTTCGCCACCGTGATCGCCATCGATCAAAAGAAGGCCGCCTAAGGGGAGCTTGCCATGCACAAGGTTCTGGACACCGTCCGTTCGCTAGTGACCGGCGCATGGAACCGGACCGCCCAGGCGTGCGCCTCGCTCAGCCGGTCGGCCTTGGCCTGGGGCGGCCTGGCGCTCGCCGCGGTGATCCTGTTGTCGCTGAACCTCGTCTCCTCGGTCAGCTTGCGCAACTGGCAGGCGGACCTCACGCAGGGACAGCTCTTCACCATCTCCAACGGCACGCGCGAGATCCTGCGCTCGATCGACGAGCCGATCACGGTGCGGCTCTATTTCTCGAAACGGCTGGGAGAGATCGCGCCGAGCTATGCCAACTACTTCGAGCGCGTGCAGGCGCTGCTTGAAAGTTACCGGGACCTCTCCGGCGGCAAGCTGCAGATCTCCTACCTCGATCCCGAGCCCTTCTCCGACGCGGAAGACCGCGCCGTCGCCGCGGGTCTGCGCGGCACCCGGCTCAACGCCGAGGGAGAGCTCGGCTACTTCGGGCTCGTTGCCACCAACTCCACCGACAACCAGCAGGTGATCCCCTCGTTCTCGCCTGACCGCAGCGCTTTCCTCGAGTACGACGTCACCAAGCTGATCAACGCGTTGGCAAATCCCAAGAAGCACGTGGTCGGCGTCATCACCGGCCTGCCGATCAACGGCGGCAAGAATCCGATGAACCAGCAGCCCACGCCGCCCTGGCTGATCATGGATCAGCTGCGCGAGTTCTTCGACGTGCGCATGCTCGATCAGACGCTCACCTCTGTCCCCTCCGATATCGACGTGCTCATGATCGTGCAGCCGACGGGTCTCACGCAAAAGGCCGCGTATTCCATCGACCAGTACGTTCTGGGCGGCGGCAAGGCGCTGGTCTTCGTCGATCCCGTACCGGAGGTGGCTGCGCTCCAGACCTTGGGCCACAGCACACAGGGCCTCGATAAGATCGAGAAGCTGCTCAAGAGGTGGGGTGTGGGCTTTGTCGACAACAAGGTGGCCACCGACATCGAGCATGCGCGGCGCGTTCAGTTCGGCCAGAGGGGCGGCCCGGTGACCGACTATGTCGCCTGGCTCGCGCTCGATCACCACAGCATCGACGCGGGCGACGTTCTCTCCGCCGGGATCGACACGCTCAACCTGGCCTCGCCCGGGTTCCTCAAGAAGATCAAGGACGCCGGGCCCACGGTGACACCGCTCATACATACGAGCTCGCAGGCCATGGAGGTCGACGCCAGCAAGGTCGGAATGGCTGCCGATCCGATCGCCTTGCTGCGCAACTACAAACCACGCGGAAGCCCGCTGGTGCTGGCTGCCCGCATCACGGGCGAGGCGAAGTCTGCCTTTCCCGACGGGCCGCCCAAGGATGAAGCCAAGGCGGACAAAGACAAGAATAACGACAAGGACAAGGCCCAAGCGGAGCCCGCGAAGAAGGAGGCTGCGACAGAGAAAGCCGATGCCAAGAGCAAACCGGCCAAGAAGACGGCGTCCCATCTCACGTCGGGCAAGGTCAACGCCATCGTCATTGCCGACACGGACCTGATGGCCGACCAGTTCTGGGTCAACCGCCGTCAGATGCTCGGCCAAGACGTGGTGATTCCGGTTGCCAACAACGCTGCCCTGGTCGTCGGCGCCTTGGAGAACCTCTCGGGCAACGATGCGCTCATTGCCCTGCGTGCCCGCGGTGTGTCGGATCGGCCCTTCACGCTGGTGGAGGATCTGCGCCGCAACGCCGAACGCAAGTTCCGCGAGAAGGAGCAGGTGCTGACGCAAAAGCTGAAGGACCTGCAGAGCAAGCTGTCTCAGCTCGAAACGACGAAAGGCGGCGCCGTGCTGCTAACGGAGGAGGAGCGCGAGGCGGCCGACAAGTTCCGCGCCGAGATGCTGAGCACCCGCCATCAGCTGCGCGACGTGAAGCTCGCGCTGCGCCGCGACATCGACCGGCTGGATGGCTGGCTCAAGTTCGCAAACATCGGCCTCGTTCCCCTGGCAATTGGGTTCGTGGGCATCGGATGGTCGTTCTGGCGCACGCGACGGCGCAAGAGAAGCAAGCCATGAGATTGCGCCAATCGGGAGGACGGCACCCATGACGCCCAAACAATTCCTCGCGCTGGCGGCCGCTGCCGCCGTCAGCCTGGTTGCAGCAATCACCATCTACTCCTCAGCCGTGCCCTGGACGCACGCGACGCCCAAGGGTGTGCCGCTGTTCAAGACCTTGCGCGACGCGCCCCCGCAGATTGCGCGCATCGAGATCGAGCAAGGCGGCGCCAAGCTCACGCTGGAGCACAAGGGCAAGGACTGGCTGCTCAAGGAGCATCAATCATTTCCTGCAACGCCGGAGAAGGTGCGCGCTTTTCTCGCGAGCCTGTCGGACGCCGAGCTGGTCGAGAGCAAGACACGCAAAAAGGACCGCTATGCCCTCTTGGGTCTCGAGGACCCGAGCGGCAAGGGCGCGGGCTCGCGGCTCGTTCGGCTGATCGACAACAAGGGGCACACCGTCGCCGAGGCGGTGGTCGGCAAGCAGCGCCGCGACGCGTTCGGATCTGGCAAGGGCGGCACCTACGTGCGCCGGCCCGGCGAGGCGCAAACGTGGCTGGTGAATGCAGAGATCAATGGCGGCGTTGCGCTGCGTGATTGGGTCAAGCCACGGCTGTTCAAAGCGCGCCCGCGCGACGTAAAGAGCATCACGGTGAAGAGCCCCGGCGAGGACGACGTCAACATCGTGCTAACCGCCGACGGCAACGATCACAAATTGAAGGACATCCCCGAGGGCATGAAGGTCAAATACGCCAATTCGATCGACGACATTGCCCAGGCCGCAAGCTCCTTCGAATTCGACGACGTGCATAAGATCGATAAAGCCCCAAGCGGTGACAAAGTGAGCACCGTCGCGCTCCAGCTCGCCAACGGGCTCAAATGCAACTTTGCGATCAGGCGCGACGGCGGAGTCGCCTGGGTAACGTTGGACGCGAGCGGAGAGGGCGCCGCAAAGAAGGAAGCCGACGAGCTCATGGCGCGCGCCAAGGGCTGGGAGTTCCGCATCCCCAAGAGCAAGGCCGACGCGATCCTGAAGACGCGCAAGGAGCTGCTGGAGAAGGCGTCCTCCTAGGACGCCCAGCGCTCTCTAGCGCTGCCGCTGCTCCGAGCCCTGCTGCGTGTCGAGAAGCTTGCGATCGACCTGCTCCACCACGCGGCCGCTCCGATCGAGCCCACGTGTGATGCATTCGATGTGCGCGCCGCTATCCGAGGGCATGATACGCAGCAGGTTGTAACGCCCCAGCGGCTCACGCTTGTGCACGCGGCCGGCCGAGCCCGACGCGACGCCGATGACGGGGATGTGTCCTTTGCACCAGGCGAAATCGAGGTGGTTGTCGCGATGGTTATGCCCGTGCAGCACCAGCTCCGCACCGCATTTGGCGAGCACGCGCTCGAGCGCTGCAGCGTCGCGCAAAGCCCTGCGCGCCGGCGCCTGGCCGGGAAGCGGGGGATGATGGATCAGCACGACGCGCACGAGACCCTCCCGACGCGTCCGCTCGAGGAGATCGCCGAGCGCTGCGATCTGGCGCTCTCCGAGCCGCCCCGCCGCGATAAAGGGCGGCGTTTCCTCCGCCGAGTTCAGGCAGATGAGCGCCACGGGCCCGATCTTGCGCGCGAATGGGAAACCGTCCGCGTCCTTGATGCCGAGGCCGGCGCCCCAGGCGTCGGAGCGCATGAAGTCCGCCCAGCGCGCGACGCCGGGATGGCCGCGCACGTGCGTATAGATGTCGTGGTTGCCCGGGATCACGGTCACGTTCTGCGGCGTCCCCAGGCTTTCAAGCCAGGCGCGGGCGGCCTCGTACTCCGCGGGTAGCCCGAGATTGATGAGATCGCCCGTGACCGCGATGTGGTCGGGGCGCTGCGCTTTGAGGTCCGCCACGACCAGATCGAGGCTCGCCTTGCGATGCACGTAGCGGCGGCTGCGCTGCCAATTCAGATAGCCCAGCCCGCGCTTAACGTTTAGATGGCGCAGGGCAAGGCCGCGCACCGGCGCCAGATGAACATCGGAAAGCTGTGCGAGTGTTATGGTTTCGGTCATATGGCCTATTGACGGCGGGGGCGCGACGACAACTCTATCACGCTCCTCTAACCCAGGTGTGCTTGCCGACAAAGCGCGGGCCGCCCAGAGCTCGCGCGGCGAGGAGGAGGCCTCTTTGCAGCCGCCCCGGCTGATCACCAAGCTGATGCAGCAAAGCTGGCGCCTCACGCGCGGGCTGACGCTTGGCGCGCAGGCCATGGTTGTCGATGCGCAAGACCACATCCTTCTCGTGCGCCACACTTACAGGCCGGGCTGGCACTTTCCCGGCGGGGGGGTGGAGCGCCACGAGACGGTGGAGGCGGCGCTGGCGCGCGAGCTGCACGAGGAGGCCGGAATCGTGCTGACGGGCCGCGCCGAACTTTTCGGCCTCTACGCCAATTTCCGCGCCTTTCCCAGCGATCACGTGGCGCTGTTCATCGCGCGGGACTGGGAGCAGCCGGTCGCCCCCAAGCCCAACCACGAGATCGCGGCGCACGGGTTCTTCGCCAGAAACGCGCTCCCGGACGACATCGGCAGGAGCTCCGCCCGGCGCCTGCGCGAGGTGTTCGAGGGGGAGCCGCGCAGCCTCATGTGGTGAAGGCATCTTTACGGGTCCCGGGCGCCCGTGCTAGAGGCGCGCTCCATGACGACGAGATTTCAAGATCTGATGCTGCCGCGACGAGGCCGATGCGCCGCGCTCGTCACGCGCGCCTGATCGACCCATCCTGACCGCGTTTGACCCCCGTCCCGCGCGGCCGCCTCGAAAGCTCGTCGCAGACATCCATGTCGTCCAACATCCTTCACCGGCCACTGACGCCGGCCGACCTCGCCCAAGTCGCGGACCTCAACGCCCGGGTGCTCGGGCCGGGGCGCTTCACGCGCACCGCCTATCGCGTGCGCGAGGGGGCGCCTGCGATCTCGCGCTACTGCCGCGCGGCGCTTCTGGGGTCCCGCATGATCGCCGCAGTGCGCTTCACCCACGTCAGCATCGGCGGGACGGAGGGCGCCCTGCTCTTGGGCCCTCTGGTCGTCGACCCGGAATTCGCCGGCAAGGGGCACGGGCGCCAGCTCGTCGGCGAGGCGCTGGAGCTGGCGCGCGCCGACGGCATTCGCCTCGTGGTGCTTGTCGGCGACGAGCCCTACTACGCCCGCTTTGGTTTCCATCCCGTCCCGCCGGGACAGATGCTGCTGCCAGGGCCGGTCGACCCCAAGCGGCTCTTGGCCGCAGAGCTTGCAGCCGGCGCGCTCCCGTCATTCCGCGGCCTCATCGTCGCCAAACGCGCGTGATGACCAGACGCGTCTCGGCGCGTAAGCTGCCGAGGTGCTCAAGCGGAGGGTTCGAGATGGACAGACGCACCTTGCTGACCGGCGGCGGCACGCTGCTCATTGCCACGGCGCTGACGCAGGACGCCCAAGCGCGCTCCAGGAGGGTGCCTGTCACGCCAGAAGACTCGCACTTCATGCAGCTCGCCATCGATCAGGCCAAGGATGGCGATCTCCCCTTCGGCGCCATCATCGTCCGCGATGGCAATGTGCTGGCGCTCGGGCAAAACAGCACCAAACGCAACTCCGACCCCACCGCGCACGCCACAATGATGGCGATCCGCGCCTTCCTTTCCGGTCAGGAGCCGGACGCCTTCAGGGCGTCGACGATCTATGCCTCCTGCGAGCCGTGCCCCATGTGCATGGGCGCTATCATCTGGTGCGGCTTCCAGCGGCTGGTGTACGGCGCCTCGATTGACGAGCTCTTGGGCAAAACCGATCAGATCGACGTAACGGTCGGACAGATCGCCAATGCCGCACCCTTTGCCGACATCGGGATCTCTGGCGGCCTGTTGGCGGGCAATGCGCTGCGCCTGTTCAGCCCCCATAAGGACAAAAAATAGCCAGCCACTCGACGCGTCAGAACACGGCGGGGACGTACATTCTTTCCGGGATGGGACCGCGGATGTCGTCAGGGTTGTGCACACGCTCCGGCAATTGGATGGGCCGTGTGCGACTTGGTTTTGCGACAGTGGAGGCAGCGGCTCATAGAAAAAATGAGTTACTGGCGCGGGTTCAAAGGACGACGCAAGCTACTCTTCAACCGCCGGGATAAACCAGTCGAGGGATTGGACGAAAGTCCAAGGCGACACGCACAAGCGGAAGATGTCGCATCAGTGCGGGCACGAAACATTGGCGTACTGACCAATTCTTAACGTTTCGGCTCCAACCACGAGGGCCCGGTCAAACAAGCCTTTCAGCGTGGCCCAATGCTTCGCCGCAAGACGAAAACGCCCCAGCCTCTCCCGCGCTTTCTAGCGCTTCCAGAATCCGACAAGCGCGCCGTCAAAGAGCTGCTCGTGCTGTTGGCGATCTGCGGCGCAGCATGGGTGCTGATCGAGCGCACGGACACGTGCACGCGGTTCTTCCAATTTGTCTCCGCGCACCCCGACATGGAGTTGGACTCACTTATCCTGGCCGGCATATTTTCCGCCGTCGGCCTGGCGGTGTTTGCCCTGCGGCGGTGGAGCGAGGCGGCCAAGGCCGAGTGTCAGTCGCGGCACCTTGCCCATCACGACACATTGACGGGCTTGCCCAACCGGCGCGCCTTCATGGAGGCTCTGGCGAAGGCGACCGCAGGCCCGAACGCATCTCCGTTTGCCTGCCTGCTGCTCGATCTCGACAACTTCAAGCAGGTGAACGACCTGCGCGGCCACCTCGTCGGGGATCGGCTCTTGCAGCTGTTCTCCGAACGCATCGCAGAGGCCCTCTCCTCCGACGTCCTGTTTGCGCGCCTTGGTGGCGACGAGTACGGCATTCTGTGCGATCTCGACGAGCTCAATCGTCCCATGAGCCTTGCAACACGCGTAGTCCGCCGGCTCAGCGAGCCATTCCTGATCGACGGGCACGCTGTCCAGGTCGGAATCTCGGTGGGGGTCGCCCGTTTCCCCGAGGACGCAACTGCGGCGGATGCCCTGCTGCGCAAAGCCGACATTGCCCTTTATCGATGCAAGGCGCGCGGGCGCGGGCAAATCCGCTACTTCGAGATCGAAATGGAGGATGTGGCCCGACGCCACGCGGAAGTTGCTGAGGCGTTGCGCGACGCGATACCCGGCGGCGAGGTCGTCCCTCATTACCAACCGCTGATCGGCCTGGCGACGGGCGAGGTGATCGGGTTCGAAGTCTTGGCCCGTTGGCAAAGCCCCCTCCTGGATCCGGTCGCACCGAGCGAATTCATCCCCATTGCCATGGACTCAGGTCTCATCGGCAAGCTCTGCTGTCAGCTGCTGCAGCAGGCTTGCACGGACGCAGCGCGGTGGCCGCGGCCGTTGCGCATCTCCTTCAATTTTGCGCCCCGCCAGCTGTGCGATCCGCTCGTCCCGCTCCAGATCCTTTCGATCCTGTCGAACGTCGGTCTGGCGCCGCAGCGGCTCGACATCGAGATGACGGAGGATGCCCTTCTCGAAAACGACCGGACGGCGCGCACCAATCTTGACTGCGCTCAAGGCACAAGGCATCACCTTGACCTTGGATGATTTCGGCACCGGCTATTCCTCGCTGCACCACCTGCGCACACTGCCCTTCGACAAGGTCAAGATCGACCGCAGCTACGTCGGCCAGATCGCCGATTGC
>Ga0307442_1000731_pt1 | contig 16076 bp, 15 predicted proteins | sample SalMarWE160430MG_FD_202143 | JGI IMG/M metagenome (GOLD analysis project Ga0307442, IMG submission 202143) | Salt marsh sediment microbial communities from the Plum Island Ecosystem LTER, Massachusetts, United States - WE1604-30 | ecosystem: Environmental > Aquatic > Marine > Intertidal zone >...
GGCGGCGGGGGAAAGAGAGTCTAAAGAGGCGAAGCCTTTTTGGGCGGGCGGGTATGGGAAGAAAGAGAACCGTTGGAAGCGGTGCGGGGTAGATAGAACCCACCTTTACCCACAGCCATAAATCGCTGTATAATCTTGTATTCAGGTAAGTATTATGAGTAAACAGCCTACTATAAAAACAGAACATTTGATATTAAGACCGTATACCTTGCCGGATGCCCCGGAACTGCAGAGGCTTATCGGCGACCGTGATGTTGTCATCACAATGACCGGTGCTGTACCCCACCCGTATGAAGACGGCATGGCCGAAGATTGGATAGGCGGGCGCCAGTAGAGCTTTGAGAGAGGCGAGATGGTTGACTTTGCCATAACCCATCGTCAGGAGGGCTTTTTCATAGGAGGAATAGGCCTCAACAACATTGACAAGCAATCAGAGCTTGCCGAAATCGGCTACTGGATTGGCAAGCCCTACTGGGGAAAGGGCTACGGCACCGAGGCAGCCCACGCCGTCCTGCAATACGGCTTTGAAGTACTGAGGCTGAACCGGGTTCACAGCAAGCATTTCAGCAATAACCCGGCCTCGGGGCGAATCATGCAGAAAATCGGTATGAAACACGAAGGCTGCCAACGCCAGCAATTCAAGAAATGGGGCACTTTCGTGGACTTTGAACTCTACGGAATACTCAGAAGCGAATATGAAGTCAGTTCTAATCCATAGCTGCTGCGCCCACTGCGCCGCCTACACGGTCAACTACTGGCGGGAGCAGGGCTACGATGTAAGCGCCTACTGGTATAACCCCAACATTCACCCCTATATGGAGCACCGGCACCGCCTGGAGGCGATGCAGTCCCTGGCTGAAAAAATGGGCCTGCCACTAATAATTGCCGAAGGCTACGACATAATTGACTACTTTAGGGGGGTGGCGGGGCATGAGTCAGAACGCTGCCGGCACTGCTTCAGGCTGCGGCTTGCCAAGACGGCTGAAACTGCCAAAGATATGGGCTTTGACGCCTTCACCACCACCCTGCTCATCAGCCCCCAGCAGAAGCACGAGCTGATTAAAGAGGTCGGCGAAGAAATGGCAAAAGAAAGCGGGGTGGAATTCCTCTATGCCGACTTACGCAAGCGCTACTCGGACAGCCGCCACATCACCAAGCCTTTAGAACTCTACCGCCAGCAGTACTGCGGCTGTGTCTACAGCGAGTGGGAGCGCTACGCCGATATAACCATAAAATAAGGGGGGCCTCTGAGGAGACCCCCCCCTTAAACCAGCTGTAATCAGCTAAAGATTATTATCAGCCCGTAATGGCGTAAGCCACCTGAACGGTAAGGGTAAGCTCTATCTCTCCGGGGCTGACGGGCGTGGTGGGCGCTGCTTCCGGTACCGCCATCATCCCTGCGTCCCGATAGACAACGGGAGTATATATGTTGCCCTCGGAGATGTAGGTGGGCTTGCCCAGCCCGGTGCCGGCCAGGTCGGCCAGCTGTTCGGCCTTGGCCCTGGCGTCAGCCATGGCCTCCTGGCGGGCTTCCTCATAGTAGGGGGTGGGGTCGTCTACGGAAAAGCTGATGTTATTGACGCGGGTGTAGTCCCCGCCGGCGGCGGCGACAGCGTCAATAACCGGTCCGGCCTGCTCTACATCCCTTATCTTGGCAGTTACCATATTGCTCACCCGGTAGCCGGTCACAACCTGCTCGTCCTTGTAATCGTCCCACCTGGTTACCTGGTAAATGCTGAAATACCGGGTCTGGATATCCTTCTCGGCCACACCGCCGTCAGCCAGGGCGGCCATCACCGCTTCCATGGCCGTGGCCGCCTGGGCCTGAGCTTCGGCTACCGTATCCGCCTGAGCCTCAATGCCCAATGACAGCGTGGCTATATCAGGGGTAACGGCGACCTTGCCGGTGCCGCTGACCCAGATACCCGTCTGCTGGCTGTTTATATCCACCGTGCCGATGGTGGTAGGGCCGCCGGTGCAGCCGGCAAAGCCGACCACCGCCAACATCATAACCAGGCTCACCGCCACCAACCAAAACTTTTTCATCGCTTGCCTCCTTGATATTTTTTCTTCCACCTATATATAACGAAAAAGCCGCCGAATAGTTAGGCGGCGACTTAAGGGAATTTTAAAAAGGGGTTATGATTACTCTAAAGCCTCAAGGGCCTCCTCATAGCCGTCTTCCGATACGGCCAGCGCCCGGCGCAGGGCCTCCCTGGTTGATTCCGGCCCCTCATCCAGCGCCTGCTGCAGCACCGACTGGTTGCGGGCGGCATCAGATAACAGCGTGTCCCTCAGCTGAGCCTGGTTAACGTTCCGGGCAGAGTCACCACTGCCACCCCAATCCTTCCCCGGCTGGGGCGCTAATTCCGGCCCCGGCAGGGCTTCTGTGGTGGACGGCGGGGGTTCATAAGTTGCCGGAGGGGTTGTTTCCGGCGGGGCTCCAGCTTCTTCCGGCGGCGCCATCAACACAGGCGCCTCATCACCCCTCTGGGCCAATACGGCCACAGTCAAAAGTGCCAGGTGCCTGTCCAGGCGCTGGGTGATGAGTTCTACCTGCCGAGTATCGCCTTTATTGGCCATGTAAGCTATCTCGGCCACACGCCGGTCGGCCAGCTGGGCGTAGAGCCCGGCCTTACCCATCTGGGATGGGGTCAGCGTCAGGCGCACCTGCTCGGTGGCCAGCTTTACCGAATAGAGAGGGCTATCGGGCATGCTGCTGTCGGCGGCGGCAAACGTGCCTCCCCCGGCCAGCACCAGGACTAAAACTACCGCCGCCACCGTTGCCCAGCGCGGGAACCAGCCCCAGGAGGTACGGCTCCTGACAGCCGCCGTCTCTTTCAACGCCGAATTGAACTCATACCTTGCCCTGGCCCTGAAATCGGGGCGGGGCTGAATGGCCGACGCCTCCCTGGCCGCCAGAGCCGTCTCCAGTAACGGCTTTAGCTCGGCGGCCTGTTCGGGGTAGCGTGCAAGGCATTGCTCCAGGCTTTCGCCTTCAACCAGCAGCCGTTCCAGGCATTCGTTTAAGATATTATCAAATTCTTTATTATTCATTTTGCGTCACCGATAACGCCCGGCGCAGGGCGACTATGCCGCTGTGCTGCAGCGCCTTGACCGCCCCCTGGCTCTTGCCCATAACCTCGGCTACCTGGGCGATGGACAGATCGCTGGTAAAACGAAGGGATATCACCTCGCGCTGGGCACCGGTCAAATGCCGGGCGGCAGAGAGCACCTGCTCTATATCCAGCTTGCGCTCGGCGGACTGCTGGGGATTATCGCTACCGCTGACCAGCGTTTCCTCCAGCGGCACCGTCACTTTCTTTTTCTTTCTCAAATAATCAACCACCTGATTGTGGGCGATGCGGTAGAGCCAGGCGGAGAAGGGTTTGCCCCTCCACCTGAAGGAAGAGATGGACCGGAGTGAGTTTAGAAAGACCTGCTGAGTCAAGTCTTCTGCCTCCACCGCATCTCCTATTTTGAGGGTTATATAGCGATAAATCTTATCGAAATACTCCTCATATATCCGGGCAAAAGCCTCCTGGTCATGCTCTTGCGCCCGGCGTACCAGGCTTTCCTCATCTTGCACCTGACAACCCCCGAATGTACAAACTGGTTATCCTGTGCATATAGTATAACGAAGCAAAGGGTAAAAAGATAGCTTCCTAACCGTAGCAACCTACCCCCTTTTTCCCCCTCCCTTACAAGGGAGGGGGAAGGTTTTTTAAAAAAGAGGGGCTGGCGCCCCTCTTTGACACCCCGCTAGGTTAGCCCTACCTTAAGGGCGGCGGGCCTAATTCCCTTCCCCCGTAAGGGGTGGGGCGTAACCTTTCCATATAAGGGTGGAGGGCGGGAATAGATAAATATGGGTGGGGGGATAAGGGGAGGCAACTAACAGGGAGTGTAAGAGGGGTGTAACCCCTCTTTACCTTAAAGGGTTGGTGGGCGGGCAAAGATATAAAACGGGGCGGGGGGAAGAAAAAGACAATTTATGCTACAATACCACATAATTTGGACTTTATAGGAATTAAGAACTTGGTTTTTAACATACGCCTGATGTGCCAGGAAGACCTCACCCAGGTCAATGAGATTGACCACGAAGCCTTCCCCACCCTGTGGCCGCCGCCCAACTACCAGCGGGAGCTCAATAACGGCCTGGCCCACTACATCGTGGCCTGCGACGACGAGATAGAATATAAGCCGCCGGAGCCGCCGGAAGACGCCCCCCAGAAAGGCTCTTCCGGGCTGCTCGGCAGGCTGAGACTGCTTTTTAATCACCACCAACCCTCCAACAACGAAGCTCCCCCGAAAGCTCAAGATTATGTCTATGGCTTTGCCGGCCTGTGGCTGCTGGCCGGGGAGGCCCATATAACCAACATTGCCGTGCGGGAGAAATACCGCCGCCGGGGTATAGGTGAGCTTCTGCTCATCTCAATGATAGAGCTGGCTTTAGAGCTGGGCGCTCACCTGGTCACGCTGGAGGTGCGCGCCTCCAACACGGACGCCCAGAGCCTCTACGCCAAGTACGGTTTCGTTCGGGTGGGGCTGCGCCGCGGCTACTACACCGATAACCGGGAGGACGGGGTGCTGATGACCATAGAAAATGTCACCTCAGCCCCGGTTCAGGCCAACCTCCGGCAGTTAAAACAGGCCCACGCCCGAAGATGGAGAATGACTGCCCACATTATTTCCCATTAAGAAACTCCCGCCGCCAGACTAATAGGTTATTGACAAAAGCCAGAAAATGCGGATAATACGAGGCATACGTAAAAGCACCCCCCTGAGCTTAAAGAAGGAGAGTCACCATGAGTGATACCGAAAGAAGTGAGAGTAAGATAAGGGTCCGCCCCATGGAACCCATGGATATCGACAGCGTTCTGGCTATTGACAGTAAAATCACCGGGGTGCGAAGGGCGGCCACCTATACCGATTTGATTATCGGCGACCTGGGCAAAATCCCCGACCTGAGCTTTGTCGCCGAGGTTGACGGCGAGGTGCAGGGCTTTCTGCTGGCCCGTCGGGCCTATTTCGGAGAACCTTTTGACGAAGTGGGCATGATTCACATACTGGGCGTCGAGCCCGACTACCAGCGGCAGGGTATCGCCACCAAGATGGTCGACGCCCTGGTGGAGGCCTGCCAGGAGAAAAAGCTTAACGCCGTGCGGATAATGATTAACGAAAAAGACGACCAGCTACGGGGCCTGTTTGAGCGTTCGGGCTTCCGCCGGGGCAAGCTCGTTGACTATACCAAGAAGTTCAAAAAAGTAGATTAAGTCTATAGCTTTAGTTAAGTTTTACCGCCCGGCCCGGGCAGCTCCTTTTTCCTCTTATTTAGCTCCAGCCATTCCTTTAATCCCTGTTTGCTCCTGGCCAGCGGCTCCTTTAACCTGTCTGCCTGAATGCCGGCCAAATAGCCCGGCGATTTGTGCTTCTTGGCGGCACCTATCTCGCTATTAAATTCCTCGGCAATGGCATAGGCTCCGGCCAGGGTATCACGCAGACTCTGGTCTATATAGTCCATCTTATCCTTGTTTCTTTTCCAGACGCCGGTCTTAAACTTCTTAGTCTGCCACTTGAAGAGGAAGGCCTCCATGAGCTTCTGGTTATAGTCTATTTCCGACAGCAGGCCGTGCACCGCCTGCTGCTGCCGCTTCTGCTCCTGCTGTTTCCTGAAGACAACATTAAATATTATAAAGGCGACTACCGGTATCAGGTAGGATAAGACCTGGCCTATTTTCCCCCAGTCAAAATCCAAGGCCCACCCCTTATGGCTAAATCCGAGATTTAATTAAAACACAAAACCGATGACCATGTCCAACGGGGAATAGACCAATACCAACCGGGGTCGGAACGGCTCACCACAGCGGTACAACCACCTAAAGACCGGCGGCGGCCAGGATATCCGGCACCACTTCCTCTTTGCCGATGGCCATAATGTGCACGCCGTCGCAGACGGCGTCCTTCTTGAGTGCGGCAATCATCCGCCCGGCAATTTCAATGCCCTTGTTCAGCATCTCCTCTTTGGGCGTTGCCGCCAGTTCGTCAATGAGGTCTTGAGGCACGAATATGCCGGGTACATTGGCCGTCATAAACTTGGCCATTCTGGCTGAAGACAGCAGGATTATACCGGCCAGTATCTTGACCGGGAATTTGCGGGCGTGCTTCATGAATTTGGCAAAGTTGTCCAGGTCGTAAATCCCCTGGGTCTGGAAAAATTCGGCGCCGGCCTCTATCTTCTTTTCAAATTTAATGAGCTGGGGCTCAAGAGGCTGGGCTTCCGGGGTGACGGTGGCGCCGGCGCAGAATTCCACCGCCCCATCGAGGTCATTGCCCCCCAGGTCCTTGCCCGATTCCATCAACCGGACTGTTGTCAGTAACTGGAGGGAATCAAGGTCAAAGACTCCCTTAGCCTCTTTATGGTCCCCTACCGGGACGGCGTCACCGGTGAGGCAGAGCACGTTGTTTATGCCCCTGGTGGAGGCAAACAGCAGTTCCGCCTGAAGGGCCAAGCGGTTGCGGTCACGGCAGGTCATCTGCAGGATGGGCTCGCCGCCCTTCTCCTTGATAGCCAGGCAGCCGCCGATAGAGGGGAACCGCATCACCGAGCTCTGATGGTCGGTGACGTTAATTGCATCCACCTTATCTTTTAGCAGGTCAATATGGTGCAACACTTTTTCCAGGTTGGTGCCCTTGGGAGGCGCCACCTCGCTGGTGATAATAAATTTGCCGGAGTTGAGAGCCTCTTTAAAGCTTGACGCCATTTTCCTCACCTCCTCACCTATGAGATTTTGACCGTTCTCGGCCTTGGTGACGCCTGGAAGTTATGGGGGGGCTGGTACTTCCGCATCAAATCAAGCCGGTTCTGGGCCTTGAGCCGCTCATAGATAAGCGTCCAGGCACAGTCCTTCTCCTTATCCACCTCACACTTGCCGTTATTGGTGCCGCCGCAGGGGCCGTTGACCAGGCCTTTATGGCAGGCGGTAATGGGGCAGATGCCGGCGGTCTCGCCGATAATGCACTGCCCGCACTGGGCACAGACCTCGCGAAAATAGCCCGGGGTTTCCTCCACGCCGATAAACAGGGTGTCCAGCGCCGGGATAACCGGGCGGTCAATATAGGTGCTTATCTTATGCACGCCAAGGGCGCAGCTCATTATTAAGACACAGTTTGAATTCTGAATAGCCCGTTCGTTTTCCTTCATGGCTACTTCACTCATTTCATCGCAGGCGATGGGAATAACCGCCCAGCCGCTGACCAGCTTGTCTACCTCCTGAAGCCGGCTCTTCATCTCCAGCACCTGCTCAATGCCGCCGGTCCTGGTCATGGTGGCGCAGGTGCCGCAGCCGACGATAAACACCCGGTTAAAGCCGTCCAGCTGCTGCTTTATTTCTTCGAAGGGCTTCTGTCTGGTTATTGCTTTCATGGCAAACCTCCTGCCTGGCTAGGTTTCCAGGTCGCACCTGAGACACCGCCTGGCTTCCTGCTGTGCCTTCTCTTCAGAGAAGGCAAGCTCTATCTCGGCAAAGCTCGTTTTCCTTTCTTTGACCGGGAGTGTCGGCACGGCCACTCTGGGCTGCGCTTCCCAGGCCTCCTCTACCTCCGGCGCCGGCTCCCTGGCGACGACCTTGGCTTTAAGGTCGTATATCTCGACCCTGGAGGTATCGGCTCTCAGGTATTTATCTATAGAGATGGCCGCCCTCCTGCCGGCGGCGATGGCGTCTATCACCATACCCGGCCCGGTAACAAAGTCACCGCCGGCGAAGACCCCGCTGATATTCGTTGCCAGGGTGTTGCTGTCAACCACCAGCGTCTCCCAGCGGGTACGCTCCAGGGCGCTGTCGGGGGGGAGGAAGGAGAGGTCCGGGGCCTGGCCCACGGCGGCGATAACGGTATCGGCCTCAATAAATAACTCCGAGCCGGTAATCGGGACCGGCCGCCTCCGGCCGCTCTGGTCAGGTTCACCGAGTTTCATCTTGATGCACTGCAGGCCGGTTACCTGCCAGTTATCGACGGCTATCCGGGTGGGGCTGATGAGAAAGCTGACCTCTACACCCTCGTCAACAGCCTGTTCGTACTCTACCTCGGTAACCGGCATCTCATCCCGGGAACGGCGGTAGTAGATTTTTACCTCCTCGGCGCCGAAACGGAGAGCGGTGCGGGCGGCATCCAGGGCTACGTTGCCGCCGCCGATGACCGCTGTCCGGCGCCCTACTCTGACCTGCCTGCCCAGCCTGGCGTCCCTTAAGAACCTCAGCCCGTAGTAGAAGCCTTCGGCGTCCTCAAGTTCGCCGGGGACGCCTATACGCTGGCTTCTCTGGGCGCCGGCGGCGATAAAAACGGCGGCAAAACCGTCTTTTTTAAGGTCTTCCACGGTGAAATTAACGTTAATCGGGCTATTATAGCGTATATCCACCCCCCGTTTGGCGATATAATCAATCTCCTTCTGGATAATCTCCCGGGGCAGGCGGAACTCGGGTATGGCCACCGATAGCATGCCGCCCCCCACCGGCAGCGCTTCAAAAGCGGTTGTCGGGTAGCCCATCTGAGCCAGGAAGTAGGCGCAGGACAGGCCGGTAGGCCCCGCCCCGACCACAGCCACCCGCTGGCTTTGAGTTCGAGGAAACGGTTTGGGGTCTTCGGTCACATTCTCAAAATACCAGTCGGAGGCAAAGCGTTTGAGGGCTCTGATAGCCACCGGGTCGTCCAGTTCCCCACGGCGGCACCTGAACTCACAGGGGTGACTGCATATACGACCGCAGATAGCCGGGAAGGGGTTGCGCTCCCGGATAGTATCGACGGCCTCTTCATACTCACCGGCGGCGATGTGAGCCACATACTTGGGAACGTTGATGCCGACCGGGCAGGTGTGCTGGCAGGGCGATATCATCAGGGCATCGCAGACCGCCGCCGGGCACTTCTTCTCCTTTATATGGGCGTCATACTCGTCCCGGAAATACTCTATGGTGGAGAGCACCGGGTTGGGAGAGGTCTGGCCAAGCCCGCACAGCGAGCACTCCTTGACGGTCCTGGCTATGGCCAGCAGGGTGTCTATATCAGCCTGGCTGCCTTTGCCTTCGGTAATCCGGGTCAGTATTTCCAGCATCTGCCTGGTCCCCAGGCGGCAGGGGGTGCATTTTCCGCAGGACTCGGCCTGGGTGAAACTGAGAAAGTAGCGGGCTATCTCCACCATGCAGGTTGTCTCGTCCATGACCACCATACCGCCGGAGCCCATTATCGAACCCATCTGGGCCAGTGATTCATAGTCTACCGGCAGGTCAATGAAACGGGCCGGTATACAGCCGCCGGAGGGGCCGCCGGTCTGCACCGCTTTAAGCCGTTTATTTCTGGGGATGCCGCCGCCAATCTCGTAGATAATTTTGGATAACGGGGTACCCATGGGCACCTCCACCAGTCCACTGTTGGCGATTTTACCGGTGAGGGCAAAAACGGCGGTGCCCTTGCTCTTCTCGGTGCCGATACTGGCAAACCAGCCGGCGCCCCTCTCCATGATGACCGGTATTGAGGCCAGCGTTTTCACATTATTGATATTGGAGGGCTTACCGTCCAGCCCTGACTGGGCGGGAAAAGGCGGGCGGGGGCGGGGCATACCCCGCCGGCTCTCAATAGAGGCGATAAGGGCGGTCTCCTCGCCGCAGACAAAGGCGCCGGCCCCTTCCTTAATGTGGACATTGAAATTGAAACCGGAGCCCTGTATATCATTTCCCAGGAAGCCCCTTTCTTTAGCCTGGTCAAGGGCTATCCGGAGCCGGTTTACCGCCAGGGGGTATTCGGCGCGGGCATAGATATAGCCTTCGTTGGAACCGATGGCGTAAGCGCAGATGGCCAGCCCCTCTATAACAGAGTGGGGGTCCGCCTCCAGGATAGAGCGGTCCATGAAGGCGCCGGGGTCGCCTTCGTCGGCGTTGCAGATAACGTATTTTGGTGAGCCGGGGGCATTACGGCAGAATTCCCACTTAGTCCCGGTGGGAAAGCCGGCCCCACCGCGCCCGCGCAGCCCCGAACTCTTTACTTCCTTAATGACCTCTTCCGGCTTCATCTGAAAGAGCACCTTGCGCAGGGACTGGTAGCCGCCGCGGTCTAAATAGTCATCAATCCTCTCCGGATTGATGTGGCCGCAGTTACGCAGTATGACACGCCTCTGCTCTTTATAGAATTTTATATCCGAGTAGCGTGGTATGGCCCGGCCGCTGACCGGGTCACGGTAGAAAAGGCGCTCCACCGGCTTTCCGTCCCGGAGGTGGGAGGTTACAATCTCGGCCGCATCCTCCGGCTCCACATGGGTATAGAAGATGCCGTCAGGCTCGATAACAACATTCGGCCCCTGCTGGCAGAAGCCGTGACAGCCGGTAAAATCTATCTCAGCGCCCTTTAGTTTCTGCTTTTTAACCTCGGCTTTGAGGGCCTCAAGGACGGCGTCACCCCCGCCCGAGACACACCCCGTGCCCCGGCAGACAAAGACGGTGCGGTTTTTATGCCCGTTACGCTTCATTTTTTCTGCTTACCCTCGAACAATCTGGCTACTTTCTTGGGGTTCAAATTGCCGTGCGTGTCCTGGTTGATTACGATGTTGGGCGCCAGGGCGCAGACACCGATGCAGGCAACCGTCTCCAGGGTGTACTCCATATCGGGACTGGTCTCTCCCTCTTCAAGCCCCAGCTCCTGCTTTACCAGTTTAAGAATTGTTTTACCGCCCCGCACGTGACAGGCCGTTCCCCGGCATACCCTGACGATATTCCTGCCCCGCGGCTCGGTGTAGAACTGGGTATAAAAGGAGATTACCCCCTGTACCTGACTGGGGAAAAGGCCCAGGCCGCTGGCGATGCTCGGTATTGCCTGGGGAGGGATATAGCCCACCGCCAGCTGGACATCATGCAGCAGTGGTATAAGTGCCCACCTTTGTCCCCGGTAGCTGCCGATAATAGCGTCTATTTTCTTCAGGTCGGCTCTGGTAGTTTTTTTGGTTCCGGTCATTACGGCTTAATCCTTTCCAGCCTTACCGGGCAGCTTTTTAGAGAAGGGGCCTTGGACCTGGGGTCTAATTTAATATCAAACAGTTCGTTTACCGGGCTGTCCGGAAACGAGATAGGCATGAAAAGCAGACCGGAGGGCAGCGAGCCGGTTACCCGGATAGTGGTATCTAGTTCGCCTGCCGGTGAGACGACCCTGACCGGGTCGCCATCGCCGAGGCCGAGGTGTTTAGCGTCACCCTGGCCGACTTCCAGCCAGGAATGTGGTGAAAATTCTTTGAGCCGCCAGGCCCTCAGGCTCCTGGTGCCGCTGCCGAAGTGGGGCAGTACCGAGCCGGAGAGCAGGGTCAGTGGATAGCCGTTCCCCGATAGCTCGGCTGGCGGGGTATACTCGGCCGGGGAAAGGCGGCCAAAGCCGCTGGGGAATGGGCCTTTGTACAGGCGCCTGGTTCGCACACTATCACTCTCCAGCTCAGCCCAATCCACATCCTCCTTTTCCAGGTCGGCAGAGGCAGGGCGCTGATAAAAGGGGAGCAACTCTTCAATCTCGTTCCTGACCTCTTGAGGAGAGGAGTATGGCATCGGCTGCCCCATCTCTTTGGACAGCTGGAGAATTATTTTCCAATCCGGCAGGCACTCGCCGATTGGTTCAATGGCTTTTCTCACCGGCTGAGTCCTGCCTTCAAAGTTGGTGACGGTGCCCTCCTTTTCGGCGAAGCTGGCCGAGGGCAGGACTACGTCGGCCAGTCTGGCCGTCCCGGTCAGGAACATGTCAGCGACAACGAGAAAATCGAGGGAAGCCAGAGCCTTTCCGACCAGAGAAGGGTGAGGGAAGCTGGAGGCGGGGTTTTCGCCGACAATTAACATCCCTTTGAGCTTTCCCGCCTCAGCCTGCTCAATCATCTCCAGGGCCGATAGCCCGGCATCACCCGGCAGGCTGCTCCCCCAACGCTTTTCAAAGTCATTCCTAGCCCGCGCGTCATCCAGGCTCTGATATCCGGGCAGGAAATCGGGCAGACTGCCCATATCACAGGCACCCTGGGCGTTGTTTTCCCGCTGCAGGGCAAAGATGCCTCCCCCCCGCCGCTCTATGTTCCCCGTCAGCATGGCTATATTAGCCAGAGCCATCACGCTGTCTACGCCGTTAACATGCTGGGTAATCCCATTTCCGTAGACAATAGAAGCCCACTCTGCCCCGGCCAGGGTACGGGCCGCCCGCTGCACATCCTGCCCGGGGATACCGGTTATCTTTTCTACCTGTTCCAGGGTATACGGCTTTAAACTCTGGGACAGCTCATCGAAGTTATCCGTTTTGCGGGCGACGAATTCCTGGTCAAACAGTTTTTCTTCAATAATCACCCTGGCCAGGCCGTTTAGCAGGGCTACATCGGTGCCGACTTTAGGTTTCAGCCAGATATGGGCGAAGGGGGCCAGCTTGGTGGGACGCACGTCAACCAGTAGCAGCTTGGCGTTGTTATATCTGGCGGCGCGTTTTACGGCGTAACCTACCGCCGGGGCTGAGATGACCGGGTTGGCGCCGATAACCATTATTACCTCTGATTTCTCCAGTTCTTCCAGGGAGTTGGTTGTGCCCGGAAAACCGATAGACTGCCCCAGGCCAACCCGGCTGGCAGCGCTGTACAGCCGGCTGCCGTTATCAATGTTGTTGGTGCCTAAGGCCACCCGGGCCAACCTCTGCAGTAAATAGTTCTCTTCATTGGTGCATTTAGATGAACCCAGCACCGCCAGGCTGCCGGCGCCGTGCTCCTGTTTTAATCTTTTAAATTCAGAGGCTACCCGGATGGCAGCCTCTTCCCAGGACGCTTTTTGAAACTCACCGTCTACCTTGATTAAGGGGCTGGTTAACCTTTCCGGGCTGTGTACGAAATCGTAGCCGTAACTTCCCCTGACACAAAGCGTGCCGTGGTTAACCGGGCTTTCGCCTGGTTTTACTCTAACTATCTGGTTGTCCTTTACCTCCAGGTTGAGGATACAGCCGCAGCCGCAGAACGGACAGACGGTATCGACCGTCTTGGTGGCCGTCCCGTGGTATGTCCTCCCCTTTTCCATCAGGGCGCCGGTGGGGCAATGGGCGACACAGGTCCCGCAGAAGGTACATTCAGACTTCTCCAGCGGCATATTGTTCAATGTTGCCGGTCTGGCGGCAAAGCCGCGTCCGATATAATCGATAGCCCCCTCGACAACCAGTTCCTGGTCGGCCCGGATGCACTTGGCGCACAGGATACACCGGGACAGGTCCCTTTCAATAAAGGGGTTTGCCTCTTCAATTACCACCAGTTGGGGGATTCTCTGTAATGTCACCAGTCCTATACCCATCTCGGCGCCCAGCTCTCTCAGCTGACACTGGTTGCCCTTATCGCATACCAGGCATGAGTCGGGATGGCTGGCGAGCATGAGCTGAATGAGCAATCTCCGGCGCTCCAGTACCCGCGGCGAGCGGGTATTTATCACCATCCCCGGCCTTATCGGCGCCACGCAGGAGGCCAGCAAATTTCCCGAACTTTCGTCTTCCACGATACAGAGCCGGCAGGCACCGGTAGGGGCCAGATAACGGTCATGACACAAAGTGGGAATATCCACCCCCGATTCCCGGGCCAGGTCCAGGATGGTCATCCCGGAATAGCCGCTTACCTCTACACCATCAAGGGTAATGGTAATTGTTTCCACTCATGGCTCCTTTTAGGACGTTGTCATCTGTTAGTTAACGGCGCAGATAAATTTCCTGCCTTCATACACCGACCTTATTCCATTTAGCAGCTGGGAACTGACCACTGTTTTGGGAATAAAGCCCAGGGCGCCTACCTGCTGGCTGGCCAGGACATTTTCCTCATCGTCATACTGCGTCAGCATTAAGACCCTGGCCTGCTGATACTGCTGGCATATCTCCTTGGCCGCCTCCAGGCCGTTCATCTCCGGCATGACTATGTCCATGAGCACCACGTCGGGTAAAAACTGGCCGGTTTTATCTATCGCCTCCCTGCCGTTGGCGGCTTCGCCCACCACCTGCATATCATGCTGCAGGGCGAGTACGGCTCGAATGCCATCTCTGACCACGGCATGGTCATCTACCACTAACACCCTGATCTTTCTGGTTACCCTGTCCAGCAGCTTCTCGATACGAGGCACCAGCACGGTCAGCTCAATAGGTCTGCACAGGAAGTCCTCAACATCACATTGCATGCCTTCCTCCCTCCTCCATCCCTTGAGATGCTGTTTCTCCGGCGGCGTATTAACCACTATAATGGGCAGGTTGCTGAAGCCGAGCGACTGTTTTAGCCACTGGTGAATCAGGAAAGCGTCTCCGCGAGGCATAATTGCGCCCAGTACCACCAGCTCGGGCTCATGAGAGCGGACCATGTCTTCGGCCTGGCGCCGCTCAGAGGCGATAACCACCGAGCATGATTTAGCCTCCAGAGCCGCCTGTAGAGCCCGGGTGAAATCGGAGTCATCATCTACAATCAGAATTCTATGACCGTGTTCCATCGCAGCCTCCTTCCTCCATCACCGCCGTGCTGCCGAATTTATTTATACGGTCGGAGGTTTATTAATAACCTTAACAATAGAACAAAGGCTGCGTATGGAGAATAGGGCTTTTACCTGATAGACGGGGTGAAAAACCCCTGAGTTTCCCGGGATTCGCCCTTGTTCGTTCGGTATCAGGGGTGGAGAAAGGAGTGAAAGAGGGGCAGGGCCTCTTTTGGGTAGGAGGGTGGGAAGAAGGACAACTTAAAAACAGGGGGGTGAGTAATTTCGGCTGTCGAATCGTAGTGTCAGACGGTTATGATGCCTTTACGCAGGGCGTATTTGACTAACTCGGTCTGGTTGTGGATATCAAGCTTGGCCATAAGGTTGCTCTTATGGCCTTCAACAGTTTTGCGGCTGATAACCAGAATATCGGCTATCTCCTGGTTGGTGTGCCCCTCCGCCAGCAGTTTCAACACATCCCGCTCCCGGTCGGTCAGCTGGTCATAGGGGTCTTTGCCAACCCGGCTGCCAGTCTTGTAACGATAACCTTCGACCAGCAGCTTGGCCGCCGGGGGAGAAAGGTATGAATCTCCGCGGTAGACAGAGCGGATACCGGCAATAAGTTCTGATGATGCGGCTGCCTTGCTGACAAAGCCGGAGGCACCGGCTTCAATAACCGGCAGTACGTATTCTTTATCGTCATATTGGGTCAGGATGAGCACTTTTGTTTTTGGAAATTCGCGGCAGATGCGGCGGGTGGCCTCCAGTCCTCCCATGATGGGCATGGCAATATCCATAAGCACGACATCCGGTTGCAGCTCTCTGACCGTATCTATTGCTTCGCTGCCATTAGCCGCCTCGGCGACTACTGCCATATCTCCGACGACGGCCAGTAGAGCACAAATCCCATCCCTCACGATAGGGTGGTCGTCCACGACGAGTACCTTTATCTTACCCATGTTCCTCACCGTGGTCTATTGGCACGCTGGCCCAGACCGTGGTTCCCTGGCCAATCTTTGATTCAACAGAGGCGGTACCGCCCAGGAGCATAATCCTCTCTCTCATACTGAATAGACCCCGTCCGCGCCCGCTTTCCTCAACATCGGTGATATCTGCAACATCAAACCCCTGGCCATCATCAGTAATGTGCAGAACAAGTTCGCTATCACGATATTCCACAGCGATGGTGACGTTCTTCGCCTTTGAATGCTCAATGATGTTGCCTATGGAGCCTTGAGCGACCCGGAAGAGTCCAGTTTCGAACTCCGGGTCCAAACGTCTTTCCGTACCTGTAGTTTTCACGGATACGTTGATGTTTAAGGGGCGGAGTCTGGTATCAGCCAGCTGACGAATGGCGGGGACCAGCCCTAACGTATCTAATAACGAAGGGCGCAGGTCGGCCATTAACCTTCTTACCTCGGTGTGCACCTGGACGGCCAGAGATTGGACTTTTTTCAATTTGGCTATCAGCTCGGCGTCAACGCCGGACTTTTCGGCTATTGCCGTCAGCGCCTGTAACTGAAGGGTAAGTCCTGAAAGTGTCTGGCTGGTTTCATCATGTAGCTCAAGGGCCAGTCTCTTTCGCTCGTCTTCCTGGGCGAC
>Ga0307442_1000735_pt1 | contig 16047 bp, 15 predicted proteins | sample SalMarWE160430MG_FD_202143 | JGI IMG/M metagenome (GOLD analysis project Ga0307442, IMG submission 202143) | Salt marsh sediment microbial communities from the Plum Island Ecosystem LTER, Massachusetts, United States - WE1604-30 | ecosystem: Environmental > Aquatic > Marine > Intertidal zone >...
ACGTTCCCGTAGAAGCTGAAGTCTGCCCGTGAGCTCTCGCATCAAGTCTCGAGAAGAAAGTATGTTCAATCGAGAAGCGGCCAGCTCGATCGCCAAAGGAAGACCGTCGAGATGTCGGCAAATCTCAGCAACAGCCGCGGCGTTTTGATCTGTAAGAGAAAAATCGGGATTGGCGGCAGCAGCCCGTAGAGCAAACAGACGCACTGAATCTACCTTTGTAAGTGATCGCAGATCTTTGTCATCCCCAACCTCGGGGATTTTCAAGGGAGGAATATGCTGTTCCAGCTCACCCTTTATGTGCAGGCGTTCACGGCTGGTAACCAGCACTTTCAGACCTGGACTGTTGGCAATGAACTCCGCAACCTGGCTCGAAGCGCGACAAACATGCTCAAAATTATCCAGTAGCAGGAGTATCCGTCTATTTCTAAGGTAGCCTTTTACGATAGCAAGCAAACCACTCCCGTGCCCAATCGGCTCTCGCACATCCAGTACCCTGGCTATTACAGGTATCACCTCAGCCGGTGCTCGTGCTCTGAGCAGGTCCACGAAAAAAATTCCATGCTCGAATCTATCGCCCAATCGAGACGCAGCTTCGACCGCCAACCGGGTCTTGCCCGTGCCGCCGGCACCGGTTAGAGTTAGGATTCGTACTTCCCTCCTGATCAAGGTATCGATCAATCCCGACATCTCGGATTCCCGGCCTATAAAAGGCAGCGGGTCGATGGGGAGGTTGTTGGGGTGATCCTCAAAGCGGGATTTGGGGTTTAGAATTTTGCTATGGGAACGAATTGCCCCCGCAAGTTCCTCCGTCTCCTCCTCGGGATCCTCTCCCAACTCCTTCTCCAAGATCTCCCTGCACTTCTCGTACTGCCTTAGCGCAAGTGTGCGATTTCCCGAAGCCGCGTACATCCGGATGAGCTCTCTATGAGCCGCTTCCTCCAGGGGGTCCAATGCGAGCCATCTCCGTCCATAGATTATCGCTTTATCGAAGTCTTCCTGATCTTCGAGCAACATCACCAGCTGTTGGAGCGCGGATGCATAGTCCTTCCGCAAACCCTCTTGCTCCAAGAACTGCCATTCATCGAATCCGACACTGTCTCTGAGATAAAAGCCGGAAAGGAAATCACCGCGGTATAGACGAACCGCGTCGGTGAGCGCTTGCATTTGTCGCTCGGGAGGTAGTGTTTTCAGGGGTTCTTCTGCTATCAGTGTGCGGAACTCATGAACATCAACCCAAAGATCATTCTCTGTTTTGAGATAGATAGTCGAACTGTCAACCACAAGCCGATTTTCCCCAATACTATTCTTGAGAACCGAAAGGGTGTTCCTGAAGTCCGCCCGTGCCCGCTGACGAGACTGTTTGGGAAAAAGAAGATCAATGAGCACTTCCCGACTGTGGGCCTTGGCTGTAACCGCCAGGTATATAAGGAGTGAGGCAACCTTGCGCCGAGGAATTGAAATTACAGCCTCGCCGAGCTTGAATCGAGGGGGTCCTAGCAGGTGCAGTGACAACCTGGACATTCGATCATCCCTTATCAAGTGGGCAAACAGGACGGAATGGTGATCTAATGCATCAAAGAGTTAGGTGTGCTTTTATTGTGAGACAGTCAGCCGCCCACCAACTTCTAGTATCGATTGTATATGAAAAATGAAAATGTTGAAGGGAAAAAAGCTCTGTGGTTCTAGTTAGTGTCTTACCGAAAAGCCGCTAATTATGTGTGAGGCAATGATTTAAGATCTCCCCACTTCAAGGAAGTTTATCATAATTTCATAGCACAAGTCATTGTACCCTTTGGCGAATTTTGATATAATTCTCTCCATCGTAAATAATTAGGTCGAGATTATTCTTCGCACTTTGCCGCCGAAATGCCCCGATCTTTGGGAGAGGAAGTGATGCGAAAGACCATCGATCCGCAGATGAAGCTGGGACAAGTCGATATCTCCGAGATCGAGTTCGATCTCAGGTCTAGAGATGAGATTCCAAAGCTTCTCATGGGATTGCAGTATATTTACTGCACACCGGAGATCCGAGAACAAGTCTTCGAGATCCTGAAAGAAATGGTCCCCAGGGGTACGGATGCGAACACCGGCAGGCCGGGTATGCTGTTGTGGAAAATCCTTGTTCTTGGCACCCTGCGGCTTAACTGCAACTGGGATTATAACAAGGTGAAAGAGATGGCCGACAACCACATAACGTTGAGGCTGATGCTCGGACACAGTGGATGGGAAGATGAATACTGGTATCCGATCCAAACGGTCAAAGACAACGTGTCGCTGTTTACTCCTGAGATATTGGATAAGATCAATCAGATTGTAGTGAAGGCCGGACATAATTTGGTTAAAAAACGAAACGCTAAACGCCCGCTGCGATAGCTTTTCGTGGAGACCGACGTTCATTATCCCACTGACATCAACTTGTTGTTTGACGCGATGCGAAAGGTGATCACCCTGCTGGCATGAGTATGCGCTATGCTGGGATTGAACGAACGGCGACAGAGTGCCTACAACATCCGGAAGCTGAAGAGGCTGTATCGAAAAGCCCAAAGTCTGAAACGATCCCGGGCAACGAAAAAGGAAGACTGAGCGAACAAGAAAAAAAGGTTGAAAGCTCCGATGAGTTTGTTCGAGCGAGGAGAAAACATCCTGCTGTGGAATCGTGCATCAATCTCCAGGATCTTTGATTTCTGCCAAATAATTCTTTGATCTACTCGAGCAGCCCTACTGAGAGAGCTACCAGTGTAATGCCATACAACCATTTATTTTTGTAGATTATATGTTACCTCCATACCGGTTATTGCCTGTATAAACAGGCGGGTAAGTGTCGTGGTTCCATCGGGTCTGCCGGTTTCCCGCGCAAGATATGGGCAGGTACCCGAGGTGATGAGGTTGCCGTCTCTGACCACCCCGGGACCTGCGTATTCCCCTTCCGTGAACACCTGCCGCTGAAAAGCGTATTTTTTCTTTTTCAATACACCGGCCCGTTGCAGCACCACCACCGATTCGTGCTGGGCTGCCAGCGGTTTCTTGACGGCTGCGGCCCTGCGCACGATCCCGATGAGCCTGGCAGGAATAGGAGCCATCAACCCCACGGCCATGGACGGCAGGAGCACCCCGACTTTCCCCTGCCACCTCTCGTCATGCTATCAACTACGCTGTAGCAGCTGGTTCCGAGCTTGGCACTCGCTCCTACGGGGTGTTGGAGTTGAAGCAGTCACGGTAGATCTTCCAAGATCCGTCGGGTTGTCTCCTGAAAATGGTCAGGAACTTGCCGTCCATACGGACAGTGTTTCCGTCCACCATCCTGTCCGAGATATACGTACCGCGAGAATAGGCCCAGTCAACGGAAATCACGATTTCTTCCGCATTGATGTCGAACGTAAGTACGTTGCGTGACGCCCAAGATTCTTCAATGCCCTTTTCAATCTCCTCCCTCGATCTTGCAGGTTGATTTGGTGGCATTTGAATAAAATCCTCATCCCAGATAGAAAGCCGAAGTGCGACGTCTCCGTTGATTGCAGATGAGCAGTATTTTTCCCAAATCTCCTTAATCGCCTCCACGTCGGCCTCTGTTCCTCCCTTGGCCATTGTGGCACAGCCGAGCAGAAAGAGTGTAGTTATGGCCAACAATCCGATAAGAACATTAGTTATTCGCTTTTTCATCCTTTCCTCCTAGTTTTAATAATTTCGTCCCATGGGCCATTCTTTTTGTACCGGACAGACGTTTCAGAACCGTTTCTTGAAGCGTTTCTTGAAGCGTTTCAGAAGACATTTCAGTCTTTTCTAGGGGATGTTTTTGTATTTTTGTGGATTTCAGGAACCTATTTTTCGTCCAACTGTGAGGTTTGCTTTAGTCCTTGAGGGACATAGGGTTGCAAAGGTTGTCGTCACAGTCGGCAACCCTTCCGCAGTTGAAGCAGATATACTCCGGGTTCCGGGTCAGTCCCTTGATTTCATCAATCCGGTCATTGCTGGCCAGAACACAGAGGTGTCCCTGATGATCGCCCTTACACTCGCCTTTTTTCATGTCGGCTCTTACTATTTCGTTTTTCGGCGAGAATTTCAACCCCCGGAGGTAACTCGCGGACAAAATCCAGCTCCCCTCATGCGGCTCCGGCCTTATGTTCTTTTCTACCTCTGATCTGTCGATCTCGCTCACAGTTTCGATCCTGACTCAATAGCTGGCTCTCAGGATCAGTCCCCTGTATTCCTCGACAAATCCGAACTCCAAGAAGGCCCCTTTGTACGGGCTTTCCCGGGCCGCCGATCCGTTGATCCGTTCCACTCGAACCATCTTCCTGGGCGCGACATCCCGGCTGAGGAGATCCGTAAAGACCCGCAGATAATCGGGGAGCGAGGAATCCTCGGGGGACACCTGCAGGTCCACCTCGACTCCTCGTCGTTTGGATAGCAGCACCAGGCGGCTGCCATGATAGACCAGGTAATTGGATGCCAGGTGGGCCGGGAGCCCAGCAATGGGTAGTCCCAGCCCGCAGGCAGACGCGGGATCGGCGGCGCTGATCCAGTAGATCTCATCCTCGGGCAAACCCGCCTGGAGAACTCGAAATCCCCGATGGCTGATGAACTGTAGGCCGGGAATGCCTTCGAAGAAATAACCGCTGAGGATCTCCCCGGACAGCTCCATGATCCGAAGCGTGCGGAATATCCTCGACCACTGCAGAGGCGGAAGCTCTCGGCTTACAAGCTCCCTGAACAGAATCCCATAACGCCGCAGGAGTTGACGGACCCGATCCCGGGCCAGCTCCTCTTCTTCCAACGGGTCTGCCGCGACCCCACGGTCGATCCCGAACCAGCTGCCCGACAGAGGATGGGCTGCCCGCCACCTATCATAGCTTCTCCGCCCGGTCCTCCGTCTTCCGGCGCTCAGCCTCGTCCCGCCTGCTCCGCTACGATCCAGGGGAAGTCGAAACCCTGCGGCAGCCGCCCTTCGCAGCACTTCGAAGGAATCCGCAGCCAGCTCTCCCTGCCAAACCAGCTCCCAGATCTTTCGAGTGGTATCGGCCGGAGTCGATCCCGCATGATCCACCAGCTCCCAAAATGAATATTTGCCCCGGGAGGAGGGCAACAGATGCTCCCGCTTCTCGGCTCCGGCGGGGCCTTTGGATTCGAGAAACAGCTCGAGATCCGAATCGAAGCAAAACGCGATTCGTTGCCTGCCGCAGCCGAACCACTGCAGCTCACTGTTGCGTAGCAGCTCATCCAGCCGGGAACCGTAGTAGGGCTCGAGACGTGCGGGGAAGATCTCCTCCTCCCACAGCCGAATCGGAGCGGGGAAACCGAACAGGTTCTCCAAGACCCGCCGCAGATCCTCCAAACTGCTGCCCCGCTGCTGCCGCTGCGTGGCGACCACTCCCTGCTGAACCGCCAGAAACAGGGGGAGACGATCCGGAATCAACGCCTTGAAGGAGGGCCGCCCGCCTTTTCGGGTCAGACGAAGAAGAATCTCCAGGTTTTCCGCGTCGCAGACCTGCAGGGAGGAAGCCTCCCGGACCAACTGATCCACGACCACGGTACGATCGTCAGCCAATGAGTCAAGGACGGCCTCAAGTGTGGGTGACGGTAACCCAAAACAGTTACTGATCCACGTCACCGGCACGGGTCCGTAGAACCTCAGCCATTCGGCAACCAGTGCGGAGAGGTGAGGCTCCGTTCCCTCCCGGCCCGGATCAGCGGATGCCATGGTACTCCGTATCCGCGCCGAAGAACCTGGAGAGAAGCTCTCTTCATCCACCTCCAGCAGGTCGAGCAGCTCATCGGGATTCCTACCGCTTGCCAACACCAGGGAGCGCAGGATTCTCGGCATCTGCTCGAGGGCCGCCACCATCCAGTGCTCCGCCCCGAGGAGACGGAAGCGAACCAGCTTGTTCGCAATCTCTTCGATATGAACAGCCTCCAGATCATGATCCCGGCGTATCGCTTCGATCAGCTCACGCCATTCCGTATCCGCTACCAGCTGACGCTCCTTGACCCAGTCCAGGAGCTCTCCACCGGGGGAGGGAGCGTATCCCGGCGCGATCCGCTGCAATTTGCTCTGAAGCTGGCCGACCAGCTCCGGATCGATACGCGGCCGTAACCGCGGGGAGTGGAGAATCTCCCGAATCACCTCCTCCTGAACCGCGGAGCGGCCGCCGGCGGACAACCCATCGCCGCGGTACACGTGCTCGTTGGTCTGGATCCAGCTGATATTTTCGGCAAAGGGAGAGGGAGAGCTTGTGCGGACTTCGCTGCGGCGGATCCGTCCCTGCTGCAACTCGGTCAGCACCGTCTTCAAGGAGGGCAGGTCGAACTCATCCTGCAGGCAGCTTCTCCAGGTTTCCAGCAGGATGGGGAAATCCCCATACCCGCTTACTCCTTCCAGAAGCTTTTTGGCCCGCATTCGGGTCAACCAGAGGGGAATTCGTCTGTCCAGATTGGAGCGGGGAAGCAGCAGGGCCCTCCCGGCGTTTTCCCGGAATCGGGCTCCGAAGAAACCGCTTCCCTCCAGGCTTTCCCGCAGAAGCGTTTCGACCTCATGCGGCTGCACCAGGGAGAGGAGCTTATCCACCGAGAATCCATCAGGATCCGAGGGGATGATGAGAACACAGTCGTCGTCGGCCAGCACCTCGATGTTGCTTGCGCGGTGACCCTTGTTCCAGGCGGCCTCCAGGACGAGGGAGAAGGGGTAGTTGACCCGGCTTCCCCACAGGGTATGAAGGATCACCCGGATGAAGGACGCTCGGGCAAGAGACCCCTCTACGTGTTCTATAAGCAGATGATGGCGGTGGGGGAGCGTGCAGCCCGTTACGGCTCTCTGCTGTTTGAGAAATGCAATCAGGCTTTCGGCCGAAGCCTGATCAAAGAAATAGTCTGAAGTGAGCGTATCCGCCATCTGCGCCGGCCGGTCCAGGTTGTCGTTCCAGGTCTCCAGAAAAAGTCCTACCTTCTCGCTGAAGGGGAAATCTTTGCCCGCTTTTTCCGCCCGCCAGAAAGGGGTAATGTTGACCGGTCCATTCCACGGAAGGACCTCAACACTCTTAGAATCGATGCGGACGATCTTCCAGTTCTGCGTACCCAGGTTGAAGGTATCCCCGACCTTTCGCTCCCAGACGAATTCCTCGTCCAACTCACCGATCTTGGCGGCGTTGTTCTGGATGCGCAGGTCGTAGTAGCCGCGATCCGGTATGGTTCCCCCTGAGCGATAGATCAGAGGCAGCGCACCCCTTTGAGCTCGCAGGGTGTTCTCCAGCTTGTCCCAGGACAGGCGGGCTTTCAGTTCCCGCAGATATTGATCGGCATAGCGGCCGGCCAGCATCTCGAGAACCAGGTCGTAGTGTTTCCGCGGCAGATTATGGTAGGGACTGCTGGCTCTCAGGGTTTCGTACAACTCGTCGGCCTGCCAGGTCTGTACCGCCGTCATTGAGAGGATGATTTGAGCCAGCAGATCCAGCGGGGCCTCCACGGGATGTATCTCCTCGATATCCTGCTCTGCGATGCTCCGGGCCATCAGGGCGGCGTTCAGCAGATCCCTCCCGTGGGTGCAGTACAGCCGGCCCCGGCTCACCTCTCCAACCCGGTGACCGGCGCGGCCGATGCGCTGCAGGGTCGAAGAAACGGAAAAAGGGGTCTGCACGAGCAGCACCTCGTCGAGCGTTCCGATGTCGATGCCCAGCTCGAGGGAGCTGGTGGCCACAATAGCGGAAAGTTCGCCTTCTTTCAGCTTCTGCTCCACTACCAGGCGGATCTCCTTGGAGAGCGATCCATGATGGGCATAGGCCAGTTGGGACTCCTCCTGCTCGTTGATCAGGCGGGCCAGTTTCTCCGCGTGCCTACGGGTGTTGGTAAATATGAGGGTCGAACGGTTCGCCCGGATTCGGCTCTTGATTTCCCCTACCAGATCATTCCAAAATGCCTCTCCGGCAGAAACAGGGGGGAATGGTGTTGCTTTATACGCTGACCTGCTCAACCTCGCCTCCCGTTTTCTCCCGTTCCGGGCTCCTGCTTCCTTCGACTCAATTTCACCGGCCGTCTGGACCCTTAGTTCGATCTGCTTGGAGTGATCTGGCAGGCCTTCGGTCGGACGCAGCCCGGGGGATTTGAGAATCGTGACCTCACGCCTACGATAAATCGGGTCGCCTCGCAGGCCTGCCTTCATGCCGACTGAGGTTCCCGGCTCCCGAACCAGCCGGCACCCCCCGACCCAGTCAGCGATGCGTTCAGCCGGTTTGACGGTTGCGGACAGGGCAATCCTCTGGAACTCTCCGGAGAGAATCACCAGGCGTTCCACCGCCGTGATCAGGTGGGTCCCCCTCTTATCGGCGGCAATGGCGTGGATTTCATCGAGGATCACGGTCTGAAGGGAGCACAGGTTTTCCCGGGCCCGGGGGGAGCTAAGCAGGAGGTTCAGACTCTCCGGGGTGGTGATCAGGATCTCAGGAGGACGGCGGAGCATCTGTTGACGTTCCCGGGGCGGGGTATCGCCGCTGCGGGTCAGGATCCGGATCTCCGGGCAGGGGATCGCTTCTAAGGCAAAACGCTCCCGGATCTCCCGGAGAGGCTGCACCAGATTGCGGCGGATGTCGTTGTTCAGTGCCTTCAAGGGGGAGACGTACAGCACTCCCGTGCTCCGGGACGGCCAGGCCCCGGTAAGCAGCTGATTGAGCGCCCAGAGAAAGGCGCAGAGGGTCTTCCCGCTCCCGGTAGGAGCTGTCAGAAGCACGTGTTCCCCGGAGGCGATCCAGGGCCAGGAACGAAGCTGGATTTCAGTGGGGACGGAGTAGGTCTGCCGGAACCAGCGGCGGATAACGGGATGAAAGAGGGCAAGAGCCGTTTCGGCGGATCGCTCCTGCTTCACGCGTTCCTCCTTCATGACAGCTTGTCCCAGGATACCAGACGGCTGCGCAGCTCTGGCTGACATTTCGGGCAGAAGAAGGAGTCGTATCCGAGGACCCCCGTTCGCCGGATCGTGGTGCCGCAAACCGGACACGGATCACCCCGGCGGTTCCTCACCTTGAGGTGGTCCCGCATTTTCGCATCGATCCCTCTGTCCGCCTTTTCTACTTTCGCAATTCCCCACCACAGGACCGAAACCACGCTCCGGTACAGCCGGTCAACCTGCTCTCCACCCAGCTGATCGCAGCGGGTCTTGGGGTGGATACCGGCTGCAAACAGGATCTCGTCGGCGTAGGCATTGCCGACGGCGCTCAAGACGCTCTGTTCCATCAGAAACACCCGCACCTGGTGGCGCCGGCCTCGTATCCTCTCTCGGAATAGCTGAAGTGTGAACTCCTCTGAAAGTAGATCGACGCCCTGGGTATCGAAGCCGGGGATCCCCTCGGTTGCTCCAGCTTCAACAACGTAGATCTTTCCCATTTTCCGGGAATCGAAGTAGTGCAGGATTCCTCCACTGCCGAGCTGGAGAGAGAAACAGTGTTCCCGGTTCAATCGTCTAGGGGAACGCGTCCCGCCGGCCTGCTTTGCATTGATTCGGAAAAATCCGGCCAGCATGAAATGAACGATCATTTCCAGCGGCGGAAGCGCGAACACGAGAAAGGGCCCGTGCCGACGCAGACCACGGATCTCCTTTCTCCGCAGCACATCGGAAAAACTCCCCGGCACGCCCATCCGTAGGACGATCGGTTCCCAGACAGCCACCTCCAGGATCTCCTCGTATAGAACAACTGGTCGGAGCTTCTTCTCGATGTACACCAGATCGGGCAGTTCAGGCATTGCGCAGGGAATATACTACTTCGTTTCTGGCACCATTGTGTAGTTGGTCGGGTCGACATAGCATTGTGGTGCTGCCCGGAGTTTTACTCTATACTCCTTGCATGTCCAAAGATGCCGTGCGGATCGCCACACCCGAGGACAATCCAAAGCTCGTCGAGCTGGAACGGAGCAGTCCCCAGGGCAGCAAACTGCAAATCTACTCGGAGCGCAAGGATTATTTCTTCCGTTCGACCCTCTACGGAAACCAGCACACCCTCCTGGCCGTTGACAACCAGGCCGACCGCTTGATCGGCGTAATGGCGGGAACCTTGAAAGAGGTCTTCCTGGGGGAACGAGCAACCCGGGCGGCCTTTGTTATGACCTGCGCCTGCATCCGGATTACCGGCGCACCGTGCTGGGCCGGCACATGCTCAGGGTCTGGAATCTGATGGACCGCTGAGCTGAGGAAAGCGGAGCCGCTCTGTTGTACGGATTGGTCAAGGGTGACAACAAAACCATGATCGGTTTCCAGCAGAAAAAGCAGAACTACCGTTTTACCGGCAAGATGGTCGTGCTCAGCCGTCCCGTATACAGGATGAAGCGGCTTCACCGTTTACCTCAGGAGCTGAAGCCCGAGGAGGCGAATGCCCGGATCGGCACGAAGGTGTGGGATCGCTACGGGAGTTATCAGTTCTTTCCTACGGCCTTGAAGGATCGTTACCTTACCGAAGCGATGATCGACTCGGGGCTGTTCTCCTGCTTCACCTTTGAGGAGGCAGCTCCTTTGCGTCGATCGGGTTTTTTCGGGTCTGCCAGGCCATGTGGACCCGGGTAATCCGCCTGCCTGGGTATTACAAGGTGTTGAAACCGATCTTCGACGGATTACGCTTTGCCCTGCCCCTGCCCAAAATACCGGAGCAGGGAGGACGGATCTCCTACTGCCATGTGTTTAACCACCTGGCCGATGGTCCTCGGGGTTTGCGGTTCTGGAAGGAACTCCTGGCCCACGCCAACAACCTTGCTAATCAGAAGGGGGCAACCCTGCTGACTTCCGCCTTCGACGATAGGGACAGCTTCCTGCCCCATTACCAAAAGGGCTCACTCAACAAGATCGAATATCTGCTGGGCTACAAACCCTTTGTTGCGGATGTACCGGAGGTGCACACCCCGTTCTATCCGGATATGCGGGACATGAATTAAGTCCCTCCTCTTTGGCCCTTCCGCCCCAGCCTCAGACCCGAATACACGGCACCGGCGATAACCCATAAAACGAATATCGCCAGAAAGACGAATCCGCCCCGGTGACTGCTCAGATCTATCAGCAGAATGGCGATAATCAGCAGGCAAAGCAGCAGTCCCATAGCCGGTGCGAAGAAGTAGAGCAAACCCTTCAAACGGATCGAAGAGCGGGCGTAGAGGTCCGGATGGTGCCTCCGCAGTCGCAAGGCGGCGCCCATGACCGGTATGAAGATGATGATTCCTCCCAGGGAGGCGAACACGAACAACGCCACCAGCAGGATCGCGGGAGCGCTGGTCTTCATAAGCTGCGCTATTCTACGGTGAACCATTGGGTGGCTGCAAGGAATTTTCCTCAGCTATGTTGCTGCCGCTCCCTCGGCGTCACTATATTGAAGACAGGACAACCCCACCGTCGGAAGCGATTTCACTACGACGGTTGCAGCAAGTGCGGCTAGGGGACGATATCGCGACTATGGGGAGTGATTTTAAATTATGCGGCCGGAGACGATCCTCTTCATCTTCCTTTCGCTGTTTTTTCTCGAGCTGGTCTGGGAACAGTTTCTGCTTTGGCTGAATCTACGCCGGGCGGGTTCCTCTAAAAACGACCCCTCTGATTTGGCTCGGGAGATCTGGGGAGCCCGGGATTACCAACGGGCTATCGACTACAGCAGAAGCAAGACTTACCTGGCCGTCGTTTCTTCGCTGGCGAGCTCTGTGTTTGTTCTGGTACTGGTGTTGAGCGGCTGGCTTGGATCCCTGGAGGCCTGGGTTTCAAATTTTGCGGTTGGCCCGATCCTCCGGGGAGTTCTGTACGTATACCTGATCGGCTTGATCTTCGCCCTGGTGTCCCTTCCGATCACGATCTATACCCAGTTTGTGATAGAGGCACGGTTCGGATTCAACAGGATGAGCTGGAAACTGTTCATTCTCGACGGCCTGAAGGGCCTGTTGGTATCCGTCGTCCTCATGACGCCGCTGCTGTTTGTTCTGTTCCTCCTGATCCGCGCCAGCTCGCTGTGGTGGCTGTGGGCTTTTCTCATTTTCACCGCCTTCCAATTAGTGATGATCGTGCTCTACCCCAAGGTGATCGCTCCCCTGTTCAACAGGTTCACCCCCATGGAGGAAGGCTCATTGAAGGAGAAGGTTCTGTCACTGGCGGAACAACTGGGCTTCAAGACCCGGGGTATCTATCTGATGGACGGCAGCAAACGCAGCAGACACAGCAACGCCTACTTCAGTGGACTCGGACGGGTCAAACGGATCGTTCTCTTCGACACCCTGGTCCAAACGTTCGAGGAAGACGAGATAGCCGCAGTTTTAGCCCATGAGATCGGCCACCAAAAGCTCGGGCATATCCCCAAACGCCTGGCTCTTTCTCTCTCTGCGGGTCTGCTGGGCTTTTGGATCGTTAGCCTGCTCCTTAACTACTCGCCGTTCTTCGAAGCTTTCGGTTTTTCGGGTCCTAGTCCCCAGGCCGCTCTTGTGCTGGTGATGTTCGTATCGGGGCCTTTTACCTTCTATTTGAAACCATTGTTCTCCTGGTGGTCCCGGCGTCACGAGTATCAGGCTGACCGTTTTGTGCAGATCCGTACCCCCTACGGCAGAGCGTTCCGGGCTGCCCTCAAACGACTCGGTAAGGATAACCTGAGCAATCCTGTGCCGCATCCCCTGTTCAGCTTCTACCACAACTCCCATCCTACGATCCTCGAAAGGGTCCGCGCGCTGGAAATGTTGTTTGCTTCATGAGAAGATGGGAACAAATCAATTCAAAACCAGCAACTGGGGAGGTTGCCGTATGAAACAAATAGTGATCCTGTTCGCCGTAGTCGTTCTGCTGATGACCCTGGCCGGCTGCGCCCCGGGACCGAACACGCTTACGGGAAGCCCGGATCAGGAGGGTGAGGTGGCCGGATTTTGGCTGGGACTGTGGCAGGGGATCATAGCTCCGGTAACCTTCATCATTTCCCTGTTCTCAGACAAGATAGACATGTACGAAGTTCACAACAATGGCGGCTGGTACAATTTCGGCTTCTTGTTGGGAATAATGATTATTTTCGGTGGCAGCGGCGGTGGCGCGGCCCGCAGACGTCGTCGCTACGACTGATACACTATTTTGGCCGCCGAACAAACAGGGATTTCAACCCCGATGTCTCGCCCCTTTGTAGTAGACCCGGACCCGTTTATACAGACCATCGCCCTCGCTTGATGTTTCCACGTCACGCTCTTTGCTCAAGGTAGTGTGAATCAGTCTGCGCTCAAAGGGATTCATCGCCTCCAGCAGCCTGGAATCCCGGGTACGCCGCACCTCATCGGCGGTCTGGTGGGCCAACCGGATCAGGCTTTGTTCCCGCCTGCCTCGATAGTTCTGACTGTCTACGATGATCCGGGGATGACTGTCTTGAATGCGGCTGGCGGCCACATTCAAGATGGTCTGCAGAGCCTCAAGGGTTTGTCCCCTTTTTCCGATCAGGATCCCGGAATCCTGAGAATCGATATCAACTCCGATTTTGTTGTCCTTCCGGAAAGAGATGTTCACCTGGGCGGATACCCCGATGCGGTCGATCAAACCTTTGAAAAACTCGATAATCCGGTTTTCGAAATCACCGTCCGGCGCCAGTGACCCGGAAACTTCCTCTCGGTCCTCCTCCAGGTGAACCCGAATCTTGACTTTACCGCCTCCGAACAGGAAGGGTGCCTTTTTCGCTTCAATGATTTCTACGTCAATTTCATCCCGATCGAGGCCCAATGATTCGATTGCCTTGTTGATGGCCTCCTCTTCGTTCTTCCCTTCGAACTCTTTTACGTCCATCCAATCGCTCCTCCTTGCTGAAGCGTTACTTCTTCCTTATGGGTCCCGGCCCGCCTCCCACGTTTTTCCTCTGCCTCCGGTGGTTGATGTACCACTGCTGGGCAACGGTAAAGATGTTTTGCATGGTCCAGTACAGTAGCAATCCAGATGGCATATTGTAGAGGATGAAGAAAAACATGATCGGCATCATGTACGTCATCATCTTCATATTTCTCCCAGATGCATCCGCACCGGGAGATTGCATCAACTTCGACGAGAGAAAGGTGGTCACCAGCATAATGAAGGGCAGGGCTCGAATAGCACCGAATTCAAAGCTGAGAATTTTAATCGGTGCAAAGCTCACCACGGTTTCGGGCGCCGACAGGTCGTTGATCCAACCCGGAATAAACACCGCTCCCCGCAGGGCAAAGTGGGTGTTTAACAAGCTGTAGAAGGCGATCAGGATCGGAAACTGGAGCAGCATGGGAAGGCATCCGCCCAAGGGACTGACTCCCTCCTTCTTGTACATGGCCGCCATTTCCTGGTTGAGTTTTTGGGGGTTGTTCTTGTACTTCTCCCGCAGCTCGTTCATCTTCGGCTGGAGGGTCTGCATCCTGGCCGTAGATTCGTAGCTCTTGCGGGTCAGGGGAAAGAGCAAAACTTTGAGCAGAATAGTCACCAGTATGATGGCCACGCCATAGTTCGGGATCAATCTGTGAAACAACTCGAGGAAGAACTTGAGAATCTCCACCAGCCAGCCTATCAACACACTCCTGGTGGCGATCTTGTCAAAGTTCATATCCGCCAGATTATAGGTGTTCTTCTCCGGATCGTTGTAGCTCTTCAAAATATCGAGCTTCTTCGGACCGATGTAGAAGCGAAAAACATCGGTGTTCTTCGAGCTCTTTATCTCGGGACGGCTGAAGTAGAGACTCGACTGTTCATTCAGCCCCTCGATATGCCGCGTGTCGTAGGTGATCAGGTACTGAGTCGCATCCGGAACGGCAATGACCGCAAAGTATTTCCCGGCGATCGCAGCCCAGATGACGCGGGTGTTGACCTGCTTCGCCTCCTGTTTCATGCGCACGCTTTGCTTCTTGCCCTCTGCGAAGTACAGGTACTCCCTGAACTCGTTACGACGATCCAGCTTCTCGAACGCCGGTCCAATCTGCGGACCGAAACCCAGCGTATAGGCGTACCCGTTGTAGTTTAAGGCCGGGTAGTCATTTATACTGTTCTCGATGCTCACCCGCAGCTCGATCATGTAGTCCCGCTGTTGCAGCAGGTAGCTCTTTTTCAGCGTGAAGGGTACTCCGGTCTGGGAGCGGAACGTCCGGGAGAAGGTGACCCCCGAACCGACCAGGGAACGTTCGACCTGGAATAGTGTATCCACGGCCGGAGCGTCGGCATCCCCGAAATGGATACTAAAGGGGTTTATCCCGGATTCCTGGGAGAAAATCATCTCCACGGGAGACCCGTCGGTGTTAGAAAACTCCTTCAACTCGATCGAAGTAATTTGACCGCCTCGATTCGTGAAACCGACCCGAAATACCTCCGTTTCAATCGTAAAGTTCTGCTCTTCGATCTGCTGCTCGCTCACCACTGCCAACTCTTCGCCCGTCGGTGCCGGTGCACTCGGCTGCTCGGCTGCTACTGGTGCTTCCGCCTCTTCAGCCGGTTGTTCTTCGGCTATCGGTTCAGGTCCCGTGTCTGCCGCAGGTTCTGCGGTCTGCGCCGGTGCCTGGTTTTGGGGGGCAAAGAATACCTGTTGTACGATCATACTTCCGACGATCACAACCACGGCGAGCACAACAGCGATTACTGTTCTTTTGTCCATAATGATTTCAAATAACTCCTGTCTGGTTCTCTCGTCCTCTTGCCCATTCTAGCTCAAGTCATTGCGGATCGGCTGATACCACTACGGAACAGGATCGTAGCCCCCCGCGTGGAAGGGATGGCACTTGAGTAATCTCTTCAGGGCAAGGGAGATGCCGTGAAACGCACCGTATCTGTTCACAGCCTCCTTTGCGTACTGGGAGCAACTGGGGGTAAAACGGCAGGTTGGAGGCAACCAGGGGGAGAGCAGTTTTTGATAAAACGTAATGAGAAAGATGAGAACGTACTTCATTTTATTAGACCAACCCTCTCAAAGACCGCCTCAAGCTGCCGAATCCGGTCGGAAAGGCTGTATTTACCAGGAAAAAGAACGAATGCCAGATCGTATCCGCTTTTCAGTTTGTGTTTGAGTTGACGATAGGCTTCCCGACAAATTCTCTTCTCCCGGTTTCTCGCTACCGCATTCTTGAAACCACGTACCG
>Ga0307442_1000737_pt1 | contig 16046 bp, 15 predicted proteins | sample SalMarWE160430MG_FD_202143 | JGI IMG/M metagenome (GOLD analysis project Ga0307442, IMG submission 202143) | Salt marsh sediment microbial communities from the Plum Island Ecosystem LTER, Massachusetts, United States - WE1604-30 | ecosystem: Environmental > Aquatic > Marine > Intertidal zone >...
TTGAATAGGGCAATAGAGGGATTGCCTACCAAGCCGGTAGTAGCATGGCTTTATGGGCCGAATCCTGCTGAGATCAGCATACGGTTTGAGTTCAAAAAGAGGATAATGATATATCCAACCCTTGAGCTGGCCGCATGGTCATTGTCACTACTAAGACAAGTGCCTAAAGTGAATTAAAGTACTTAAAGTTATCATCATAAACCCAAACAAATTGAGAAAATTGACCTTTATGAAATAACAAAAAGTTCATTTCACATGTCAGGGAATCCAGTAATCCAAAACCAACAGGCAAAACAGACACGGATGACTCGCAAAATAGATGTGGACAAGGGAGATAAGAAATTGAGTAGTTTAATAACTTTAGGCGGGAGGATATATTAGATCGTTTTGGTGTTCCTTCGGCAATTGAGTTTGTCTCTCCTGGTGCCCTTGGGACGGTGACAAAAAAACGCCCATTTTTGAAGCGTAGTATTGAATTATTTGATTATTAATAGTATGTACAGATTTCCACAACCGTGAACCCTGCCTGCCGACAGGCAGGCATTGAACCTGTGAACGGATATAGTTATGTACATAAACAAAAGCAGCATGAATATTCTCTTTAACCCGAAGTCGGTTGCAGTTATAGGTGCATCTGAAAAGGAAAACAAACTTGGATTTCATGTAATGAAGAGCCTGACTAAGGGGAACTTCCCAGGTAAGATTATACCCATTAATCCTGGATCAAAAGAAATTACTGGTCTGAAGACTTTTCCTTCCATATCGGAATGTCCATATGAGATAGATCTGGCCATAGTAGTGCTACCGGCAAAGATGGTTCCGGCTATCTTTGAAGAATGCTTAACCAAGGGTGTTGAAGGCATAGTTCTTATTACAGCAGGGTTTAAGGAAATTGATGATCCAATAGGCGCAGATCTTCATGAGCAACTTGCAAAGATTGTGAACAAACTTCATGTACCCGTCATCGGCCCTAATACTTTTGGGATGATAAATTTACATGGTCATCTCAATGCCTCATTCACACCTGAGTTTTCTTTGTTACAAAAAGGTGGTATTGGACTAGTAAGCCAGAGCGGAGGAATGTGCCATCTCATATCTTTTATGGCACTAAGGGATGGTATAGGCTTTAGCAAGATAGTAGGAATTGGGAACCGACTCAATGTAGATTTTGCCCAGATGGTTGATTATTTGATGCAGGATCCAGATACAAATGTGATAGCTATTTATATGGAGGGTATTGATAATCCCAAAGAACTGACAGATACTACCAAGACCTATGGTGGTAAAAAACCGATTATTGCTTATAAAACAGGATTGGGAGATATAGGAAACAGGGCGTCTCATTCACATACAGGATCTATAGCCGGAAGAAGGGAGATTTATTCAGGAGCATTTAACCAGGCAGGCATACTGACGGTGGACAGCGTTGAAGAACTATTAGATACAGCAAAGGCTTTGGATGTATCGCCTATACCAAAGGCGTCTTCTGTGGCTATTCTTTCCTCTCAAGCTGGTCCTGGTATAGCTGCCGCTGATATATGTCAGATGAGTGATCTTGATATAGTTTCCTTTAATGAGGAAACTCAGAATAAGATAAACGAAATCTTGCCCCCACTGGCTTTAAGAACAAACCCAGTAGATATGGGTCCAGCTTGGTATAACTCAAAAGCACTTGTTGGCATTTTAGATGCGGTCATGCGAGATGAAAATGTAGAAGGCATACTTTTGTTTATGATGTTTGCCTCTGCCAATGTTGATTCCATTAAAAGCCTGTCATTTTTATTAAATAACATGAAGCAGGAAAAACCTCTTATCACCTGCCTTTCAGCCCCACCTGGAATATGGGATGAGCAAATAAAACAATTTGAAAAAGCTAACATTCTTGTCAATTTCCCCACACCTGAAAGAGCTGCCAGAGTCATGGTAAATCTCAATAGATGTAGAGAAATTGGGAATCCTCTGTAACGAGGTGAAAGCAAGGTATGCCAGCGAAAATCTTTAATAGGGGTTATTCGGAGAAGTTAGACAAAGGGGTATTGTATAATTTATTTATCTTCCTTATTCTGCTTTTTTACTAGTTCGATAAATTTTTCGAGGCTTTGCTGAGATCCAAAAACAGTATTATATTGTTTTTCACTCCATATGCTGAGACCCAATTTAAATATATGGTGTATTATGGTGTCAGCGTTTTTGGCTCCCTTTGATTTTAATGTCTGGTAAATCAACTCATCAGGCACCCTAATAGGGAATACAGCAGTATGGTCGTTATCATCTGACTTTAAATATTCCTGGATGCTTTTAAGTATTTTTAAGTTTAAATACTTTTTTTTATATTCTTCTTTTTCCATTCCTTAAACCATTTTATGACCATAAAGAATTTGTAGATTATTTATGATTACCTAAATCTATATAAATGTCAAGAATCGAATATGTAATAGTAATGAACTTGTAAAAAGGCTCATAATGGGACGGCAAAGTAAAAAGCCCTCCAGCTAAAACAGAATAAGGCTTGCGAATCTTTAGGAATGAGGTGTAACTTACCAGTACTCCAAAATGATTTACCCTGTTAAATCGGCTCGGCCAGCTCGCTAGCGAGGATTTAACAGGGCGAGGATGAAGCGTAATCCCGTCAGGACGGGACAGTTAGGCTTTTGCCGTCAATAGTATAAGACAAAAAAAGAGTATGTGTACGATTTTTGGCAATGTCAGTCGTGAGTCGTCCGTAGTCAGTCCCGATAAATCGGGATTGTGAAAATATTTTCAAGCAGTTAGACGAGATGACAGATATCTACATTATTTTCTACTGTATACGGGAATTAAATGAATTTGATTTTTTATACAGTAAAGAACCAACAACTATCAACGGACTCTACCTAATTTTTCAGAGGCATATAAAATTAGATTTGAAATATTTGGGAGATATGCTATATAGGTTAATAAAATCGTAAAAAAAGGTAAATTGATGGTCATAATACTTGTAATTATTCATGTACTTATTTGCGTTGGCCTAATAATAGGTATACTTTTGCAGTCTGGTAAGGGAGCTGATTTAGGAGCTGCTTTTGGGGGTAGCAGTCAGACATTATTCGGTAGTGCTGGTGCTGTTCCCTTTCTCAATAAGCTGACAACAGGTGTAGCTATTGCCTTCATGATAACTTCCCTTTCCTTGGCCTTGTTAGCGTCCAGGGCACCAAGATCTTCGGTGATGGAGGGGAAAGCAAAAACTCAACAAGAAGCGCCAATAGAAGCCGGTAAGCAAACTAGTATTCCTTCGGATGCAGGAAATGAGAAGCAATGATTTGGTATGCCGAAGTGGTGGAATTTGGTAGACACGCTATCTTGAGGGGGTAGTGGGTTACGCCCGTGCGGGTTCAAGTCCCGCCTTCGGCACCATTTTAAAAGAAAAATATCTTTTATTTACATCACGTTATAAACAGTCACTATTTCTTCCATACTAGAGTCAACGACGACAGCCTTAGTTGTGCACTTATCTAATAAGTGAATTAAGTGCTTATAGTGTTTGATAATCCTATCTTTATCTTTTTTGTATAGCCTGTATTCTAACGCGTTACCTGGTTTTCTTATAGAGGTTCCATGTCGTAAAATCATATCGATATAATCTTTTGGAATACCTCTTTGTTGCAGTCTTTCAGCTGCATGTCTTGATGTTTTCATAAGGTATCTCCTTTATTTGATTATTTTTATTTCAATCTATTTTATTGAAAGCTTATCCTTAAGTTTTTCATCTGCATGAATCCCATTACTTTTTATGCTAAACTAACATAGCCAAAATTATTAAGATCCATGTGTGATCTGAGGTTCTAAAGCAAATTCCTTGTGCCATATTAATGAATCAGCTTTGAAATTATGTATAAAAGTATATGTAAGATTTTAATTAGTCATAATTAGTAAATTTATAACATAATTAAATACTAATATATATATAATAAGCAATGTCAAGAAAAATTTTTTTTAAATAAAATAAATACTAAATAATTACTTAATATATGTTTTATAAGAATATGATTGACACTAATTTTTCCTTTTTTGACTGATATTAAGAATATTTTATGAAGTTATAAAAATTTGATTTGTGTCTGAATAAACATATTGTGGACTAGTGAGTCAAAATTGGTGTGGAATTATATCAATAATTATAGTTAAAAAGAGAGGTTTTTTATTTTTCTTGTTTGTTTCTGAGTGCTGTGATTTCCTGTCTCTTGTAATGTGCAAGTCTCTTGTTTTTTAAGTTAAGAAAAAAAATCATGAACCATATTAAAGCAATAGGGTTTGACCTTTTTAACACACTGGTCACTGCGGAGATACAAACCCTGGATGAGGCCATGAGGAGGTTGATCAAAAGCCTTCGGAAAAGTGGTTTCGAACTTGAGAGTGAACAATTCAAAGAAGCCTACCGGGAAGTTGCCCTGGAGTTTGTTAAAAAAGCCCGAGAGGATGGGATAGAAACACACAACAGTTTTTGGATAAGCGCTGCACTAAAGAGCCAGGGATACAATATCTTGCCTGATGACGCCAGAATTGCTCTAGCAGTTGACAATTATTTTTCAGCCTTTTTTCTATACTGTCATCTTATTCCAGGCACAAAAGAGATGCTCAGTTGCCTCAGGGATGTATACCGTCTGGGGTTACTTACTAATTTCACTCATGGGCCTGCTGTCAGGAACATCATTAACAAGTTAGGCCTAAGCCCTTTCTTTGATGTGGTGCTCATTTCTGGCGAGTTGGGCTACCGCAAGCCACATCCTTTTGTTTTTCACCAACTTATTGAGCAGCTGGGGGTAAGAAAATATCAGATTCTCTATGTCGGAGATGACCCAGAGCCCGATATTACTGGTGCACAGAAGGCTGGGCTCCAGCCTGTTTTAACTACCTATGTGAGGGATCAAAAAATACCTTTTATACCGGCCATTGTTTTCAGGGATGCTGAAAAAGTAGACTGCAAAGTGCCCAGGATCTCTAAATGGAAAGATCTGTTATCTCTCTTGGACAGGGAATGAGCTTTAAGCAAAAAAAAGATCTCAATTCACTGTTTATTGAATCGCCTTTTTTTTGAAATCATTTGTCTAATTTCATCCGGATCTCCGAAATAGATGCAATGAGCCAAACAGACATTATCGGCACAGGCTGGTATAAGCCCCTTATCCACTCTATGATGGCAGAGGTTACACTTTTGTGCGATGCCTTTATTCATATCAAAGGCAATGGCATCGTAAGGACATGCTTCTATGCAAGCCTGACAGCCAGTGCATTTCTCATAATCCATCACTACTATACCGTCTTCTCTTTTGCTAATAGCTTCCTCTACGCAAGCCTTTACACATGGGGGATCATCGCAGTGCCTGCAGACACTCACCTGAAAAGAGAAATCCAATGTACCATTGATTAGCTTGGGTCCATCTTCTGAAACAGAGATTAACTTAATACCATCAGGTGAATCATTTTCTTGTTTACATGCCACTTCGCATGTCTTACATCCCCAGCAAGCCTCGTGATCTATGATCAGGGAATATTTTTTCATGAACTACTCCTGTATTCACTTCTCAGGGTATATCTTGCATAAAAGTGTTCTGACGTTCGTTGCACCCATTGCAGGATCACAGCCCTCATAGGCATTGTCCGTCAATATGTTAATATTTGATTCATCCCACCCGTGTCCTGGATCTTTTTTCTCTGGAAACCACCAGGCATGCTGTGCTCCGATAACCCTTGGGTCAATGCCTGCAAATATTTTTGCTCGCTGCCTGACTTTTCCCCTAAGGGATTCGATAACGACCCAATCGCCTTCACGTATGCCTTCTTTCTGTGCAGTTTCAGGGTGGATTTCCACAACTGGTTCTCTGTGAAGCTCTCTTAGCCAGGGAACCTGACGATTTTCTGTATGAAAAAAACCGGGAGACCTCATTCCAGTAATAAGGATATATGGGTACTGTTTGTATAATTCTGGCGAGCTTAAAGGGCTTTCAGGGACTTCACGATGTTGGGGAAGGGGATCATATCCCCATTTTTCAAGTAATGTTGAATATAGTTCAAACTTATTAGTTGGGGTAGAGAATCCTTTTTCCTTATATTTTTGATACGTTATTTTCCCTCTTATATAATCCATTTCGCTGAATTCCTGCCATGGTATGCCCATGGGTTCTAATATGTGATCCAGGGCTCCTTCAAAATTATCCCACCAGTGTTCTCCCTGGCCAACTCTGTGAGCAAGGTCATTAAGCATCTCATGATCTGATCGGCACTCTCCCACCTGGATGACCTTTCTCCTTGGCAGGATATAGCCATGTCTCTTCCAAAAATCTCCGATATAGTCCATTTCAAGCCATGTAGCCGCTGGTAAAACAATGTCTGCAAGTTCGGCTGTTGGTGTTAAGAAAAAATCAGAAACAGCCATGAATTCAACCTTTTCAAGTGCACGGTAAACCTCTTTTGCATTTGCACGGGTCATAACAGGATTTGAGCTGATTAAAAAGAGCATTTTTACTGGATAGGGTTGCTTTGTAAGAATAGCATCCCACACACATTTGGGATTAATAATTCCAAAATTCCCAGCAAGACGAAAGCGATCTCCTCCTAAACGTTTTGCCGCCTGCTCTTTTGAAAGTTTCTTGTGGGCACCAAATTCTGCCATGGTTCTAATTGTGGGTGCTTTGAATAAGACCTGTCCTCCAGGTACGTCTATATTGCCAGTTATACCCATAAGAGCCATGAGAGAGCGGTTGTTGTCTGCGCAGTTTATCTGCTGTTCAATGGCTACCCCCCACTGGATTGCTGCAGGTTTAGTAGTGGCAAATAGTCGTGCAGCTTCCCTGATTTTTTCTTTTGGAACCCAGGTGATCTCTTCTACCTTGTTGAGTGGATATTCATTGATTCGTTTTACAAAGGGCTCCCATCCATGGACATAATGTTGGACAAATTCTGTATCATAAAGTTTTTCATTGACGATGACATTGAGCATTCCCAGGGCGAGGGCCGTATCTGTTCCTGGTCTGAGCTGAAGCCAGATATCAGCACGGGCTGCAATACGTGTTAATCTTGGGTCAACGGCAATAAGCTTCGCCTCTTTATCAAGGCTCACTGAGAAAGATTCACCCTTATATTCATCAGAGTTACCTATCACCAAATTGTTGCCCCACACCATAATGCACTTTGGATTATTTTCGTAGTCTACGATAGGGTTTGATCCGCAGGTAATGATACTGGTAGCAATACGAGGGCCGTAGCAAAAATGACCTGCTGTAAGAACATTGGGGGTACCAAGGAGGTTGGCAAAACGGTAAATCACCCCTTCATTTTCCCTTCCTGTTCCATACCCCATTACAATTGATTCTGCCCCAAATTCTTTATTATACTTTGCTATCCGTTCTGCAATGGTATTCAATGCTTCATCCCACGATATACGCTCCCAATTTCCACTTGCCTTTGCCCCAACTCTTTTGACAGGATACGTCAATCGATCTGGATGGTAGGCCAATTGAGTGGATGCAATTCCTTTGCTGCAGAGAGTTCCATGATTTATGGGGCAGTCAGGATCACCAGCAATTTTGACCGCTTTACCATTTTTTGTATAGACCAAAACTCCGCAGCCACCATGGCACATTCGACAGTGGCTTTTGACTACAGAATCAAACCCATAGGTATCCATCTCCCTTTCTATATTGGAGTAAGTGAATTCAGTCATATACTGACTCCCTTTATCAAGGCTACTTTTAAGTCCAGATAAATGCATAATGATTTATGATTCCAGGATTTATGATCGATAGTATAGCAGGATTTATTCTATTAATTACAAATAAAAATTGGGGACGTTAAAAGTGAAAGAATAAGAGGACATTCGTGCAGAGTCTGCATCGCTCATATGTATCTTGGTTACATAATCAAATGCGTTTTCTCCTGATAGGCAGAGCAGAGATTTATTAAAGCTCATTTGATGCAATCTCTGCACGAATGTTTTCCGCTACTAATTATTCTTTAAGAAGATTCCTGATCCAAAGGTTTAGCGGGATCTTTTTGAGGCCTTAAGCGGATTTATCTTATTGGTTTCCTTTTTGGTGCTTATCTGTATGTGAGTAGCCATATTGCAGACCCCGTTTTTCCATTTGATAGAAGGGTCGAGGAAACTTATACAGTATTTTCCGGTGGGGTATTCAACGATTCTCTGGCAACCATCACACTGATCAATGATGGTGTGACAGCTACCTCCATTAAACTCGCATCCTTTTTTGGTCATAAAGATGCACTCAAACCCGGGCCTTAACGTTGTACAAACCATGATAACCACATCCTTTCTTTATAAATTTTAAATAAGAATAATTATTTGAGAAAAATGACTTATAGTTCCTTTAAAAATCGATCGAATAACAGGTTTTGCCTTATGCCTTAAGAAATTATTATTGTCAATAAAAAAAAAGTAAAAAGAAGCAAAGTTCGATCAAATTCTAATCATGTTATTTAATTTGTCTACCTTTTGTTTGATTTTTTTATTCAAACAAGCCCATCAATCTTTTTAGTCTCTTTATTGCCCTAGGGAGAATCTCACCAATCTCTTCTTTAAATCTCAAGTTTGCACTATTATCAAAGGGGGTATCTCCTTTATTAATGATGACCAATTTTGCGCCGGAGCGAAGAGCCTCCAGCGGCATGTCTGCTGCTGGTGTTACTACCAAGCTTGATCCAACAACCAAAAAAAGGTCGCTTTTTCGAGAATGCTAGAAAGAAAGCTTTAGATCTTTTTCAGGAAGGGACTGCCCAAAATTGATTACACTTAAGACCAATTTTCTATGGGAGGTTTATTTAAAAGACTACTGTGGGCCCATTTTTAAAATTATTTTGTCTCGTCACTACAAACGCTACAGCATGAAAGATCATTCACTGCTTGTCATAATGGGTTCCGCTTGTTTTCCCTGCATAACTCGTGTACCAGGTTTGACATCCTGTGTGAGCCATACATTGCCACCAATAATTGATCCCTTTCCAATGCGAACACGGCCCAAAATAGTTGTTCCTGAATAGATGATGACGTCGTCTTCTACAATGGGATGACGAGGGATTCCTTTCACCAGTGCTCCAGAATCGTCTTTAGGAAAGCTTTTCGCTCCGAGAGTTACACCTTGGTACAAACGAACGTTTCGACCGATGATACAGGTTTCTCCTATAACTGTGCCTGTTCCATGATCAATGAAGAAGCGTTCATCAATTTTTGTACCCGGGTGAATATCAATGCCCGTTTGTGAATGAGCCATTTCCGTTATGATTCTGGGGATGATGTCTACATCGAGAAGATAAAGCTCATGGGCAATACGATAGTTAGTAACAGCCTTTATGCTTGGATAGCAAAAAATAGTCTCACCAGGGCTATGAGCAGCCGGATCGCCTTCATAAGCACCCGTTACATCAGTGGCTAACAGGCTCCGGATTGCTGGTAGTCGAGAAATAAATTTACGGGCCAAGTCCCGTGAGCGGTCCTCGCATTCCAGACATGCTTCTCTCTCATTTATCTCACAGGAAAAACAAAATCCACGTTTAATCTGTTCAGAGAGCAGCCGTTGTACCTTGTCTAAGTTCGATCCTATTGAATACGGCATAGTTTCCGGCGTCATATCGGGATCGCTGAAATATCCTGGAAAGAGTACCGCCTTGAGGAGCTCAACGATCTCTGCCAGAATTTCAATGGATGGCATTACAGCCTCCAGCGAGGATTTATGGTAAACCGAATCATAGGAATCAGGGCGGCATAGTTCAGTAACCACCCGTGTGATGATATTTTTTCTTTGAGATATGCCATGATCTGATTTTTTACTCATGGATAGTACTCCTCGATGGTATTACAAAGATAGAAGGTACGTTATTTTTACCGCTAGACCTTCAATACAATTTCGAAGAATAGAAAACTATTCTTCGAATAGCTCAGTGCTCAGGTATCGCTCACCTGTATCGCAGACAATGAATACGATCAGTTTTCCGTCGTTTTCCTTTCGTCTGCCAACGTCTAATGCCGCATGTGCAATTGCCCCTGAAGAGATCCCGCAGAGAATACCTTCCTCTTTGATAAGCTTTCTGGCCATTGCAAAGGCCTGTTCATTTGAGACGGGAAATACCTCGTCAATAAGGTTTCGTTGAAGGATATCAGGGACAAAACCGGCGCCGATGCCTTGAATCTTGTGCGGCCCTGCTTTGCCGCCAGAGAGAACCGGCGAATCTTTCGGCTCAACCGCTACCGCCTGGAATCCTGCCCTGCGTTCTCTCAAGATCTGAGCAACACCTGTAATAGTTCCACCAGTGCCTACACCGGATACAAAAATATCTATTGTGCCATCAGTATCTTTCCATATCTCTTCAGCAGTCGTACGTGCATGAATATCTGGATTCGCAGGGTTTTTGAACTGCTGGGGCATAAAGGATTTTTTCGTGTGAGCAACCAGCTCCTCGGCCTTAGCAATTGCACCTGGCATACCCTTGGAGGCAGGAGTGAGAACAAGTTCGGCACCGAAGCCTTTGAGCAGTTTTCGCCTCTCAACGCTCATGCTTTCTGGCATAGTCAGAATGAGCTGGTAGCCGCGAACGGCACATACAAAGGCAAGAGCAATTCCGGTATTGCCGCTGGTGGGCTCAATAATAACGGTATTTTTGTCAATATGCCCCTTCTTTTCTGCCTGAAGGATCATATTGAAACCTATTCGATCCTTGACCGAACTACATGGATTGTAAGACTCCAGTTTTGCCACAACAGTAGCCACACATTCATTGCTGACCTTACTAAGTTTGACCAGGGGTGTTTTTCCCACCAAATCGAGCATAGTATTTGCAATATTCATGGCATATCTCCGTCTTATTTCCCATTTATATTGTTGAGGAAAAACTCCTATTGCTCAACGTTACACCTGACAGAAGTGTTTTTGTTTATAGGTCTCCAAGAGTTGTGTTACTTCTTCCTGACACTCCCCACATCCAGTTCCCACCTTGGTCATCTCTTGCAGTTCATAGAAGGTCCTTGCACCCTCGAGCACGGCATGTTCAATTTCCTGATCCGTTACGTTCATGCATTTACAAACGACACGTTCCTCTTCCTTCTTGACCTTGTCTTCCATTCCATTACGGGTATAGTAGTCGTTTATGGCTATGCGTAGGGCCTTATCTCCCAATACTGAACAATGTATTTTGTGGTCTGGCAATCCACCAAGCTCTTTATTTATATCCTTTGCGGAAAGATTGTATGCATCATCAAGCTTCATACCTTTGACCATTTCAGAGAGAGCAGAGGTACTCGCGATTGCGCTTGCACAGCCAAAGGTTTTCCATTTACAGTCGGTAATGATCGCCTTCTTTTTATCGACTTTGATAACAACTAGCATCTCGTCGCCGCATTTCACGTTCCCGGCAACACCCTTCCCATCTTCTTGATAGTTTTCTTCATCCATAAGGATGTTTTTGGGATTCATAAAATGTTCTTTTACCTTGTCTGTATATGTCCAGTTAACTTGCGCCATTACTGTCTCCTTTTATACACTGTTGACATATCCCTGATTTTTCCAATCACCAGAGGAAGTGTATCAATCATATACTCAACCTCTTCCCTTGTATTTTCCCGCCCCAAACTGATACGTATTGAACCGTGAGCACATTCTGCGGGCAATCCTGTGGCTAGAATTACGTGCGAGGGATCAAGGGAACCCGACGCACATGCGGAGCCAGTTGACACGGAGATGCCTTCCAGATCAAGGTATAGGATAATTGCCTCACCTTCTGCACCGTCAAAGGAGGCATTTAAGGTGCCCGGAAGACAATCTGTAGGGTGCCCGATGAATTTCACATCGGGAATTTTTTGCTCTATGCCCTTTCTTAACGCTGCCTTTAATTCGAGCAGACGTTTTTCTTCGGCTTCCATCTCCTGGGAGCGCATTTCAATCGCCTTTCCAAGTCCTATTATTCCGAGGGTATTCTCTGTTCCGGCGCGCCTGCCTCTTTCCTGATGTCCACCACGAATTAAAGGGCAGAAGGGTGCCCCCTTTCTTACATATAAGGCACCAATCCCCTTGGGTCCGTAAATTTTGTGCCCGGAAAGTGTTAAAAAATCTACTCCCAACTCTTGTACGATTACTGGGATTTTACCCACTGCCTGCACTGCATCCGTATGAAACAATGCCCCACGCTGATGAACAATTTCGGCAATTGTCTTGATATCTTGTATAGTACCTATTTCATTGTTTGCCATCATCACCGAAACGAGCCCTGTATTATCAGTTGTTACCTCCTTTAGTTGTTCAGTGTCGATTTTTCCGTGTATATCGACGTCAAGATATGAAACATCTACACCCTTTTCTTGAAGGCACTTTGATGTTTCGAGAACACAAGGATGTTCGATAGTGGTGGTAACAATCTTATTAAGGCCTTCACGATGATATGCACACCCCATACGCTGGCATGTGAGAGCATTTAAGATCGTGTTATTAGCCTCCGACCCACTTCCGACAAACATTACCTCTTCAGGAGATGCACCAATGAATGAGGCGACCTTTTCACGTGCTGCCTCAACAAGCTGTCTGGCCTCTCTGCCCGGTCCATGTAGGCTCGAAGGATTGCCAAATACTCCTATAGCGTCAATCATCGCCTTTTTTACCTCAGGGTGAATAGGTGTTGTTGCATTATTGTCCATATAAATAATTCTTTCTGGCATTATTTCCTCCTCACTTCGGTTTGTCGGGTTTATTTGCCTGTTCGCCCCCTATTATTTGCATATCATATAATTATTTCACTCGAGAACGAATGAGCGAGTTAATCGTTGAGCTCTATTGAAAACTTTTTTAATTAATCCACGACAATTCTTTATTCCTACCATTAATAATACGCATTTTACTATTTAATTCAACTAGGAAATTTTTTTACTCTATCTAACAATTTTACATTGTGCCGGAGATATTAGCGAGCACACAAATATATGTTTTGAGATGAAAGAATATTGCTCGCTACGCAGTGCATAGGCTATAGTGTTTTGTAAAACCTATGAAATGGATAGAGATGAGAGCTATTTATGAAGGATTATAGAAAGTATACTACTGGAGAGATAACAAAATTTCAGAGAATCGTTTACGATTATTATCAGAATTTCGGACGTGACCTACCATGGCGTAGTACTGATAATCCATACGAGATTCTTGTTTCTGAAATCATGCTCCAACAAACGCAGGTCTCACGGGTTGTTCACAAGTATGTGGAATTCATAAAAACATTTCCAGATATTGAATCTCTTGCTGAGGCCACATTGCGTAATGTTCTCACAGTATGGCAAGGTCTGGGGTATAATCGACGTGCCCTTTCGTTAAAGAGGCTCGCCGAGATAGTGAATGCTACATATGGTGGTTATGTTCCCTCACATGTATCTCTTCTTATGCAATTGCCAGGGATTGGAAATGCCACCGCCAATGCAGTCTGTGCATTTGCCTTTAATCAACCTGTTGTATTTATTGAAACCAACGTACGCACGGTATTCATCTATCATTTTTTCGGTACACAAGATACCGTAAAGGATAGTGAAATAAGACCGCTTGTTAAGCGAACGCTTGATTATGATAACCCGAAACATTGGTATAATGCGCTAATGGATTATGGGGTTGCGTTAAAAAAATATTGCTCCAATCCGGGGAGGAAAAGTGCTCATCACGCTGAACAGTCTCCATTTGAAGGTTCGGCACGACAGGTAAGGGGTGCGATTTTAAGGGCATTGGTTGCAAAGCCAAGGCAAACGTTTAACGAATTAATCAAGGCCGTTCGTTTTGATCCGGATGTGGTCAAAAAAAATATTCAATCGCTGGAAAGAGAAGGGCTCGTTGTAAACAAAGGGAGATATATTTCCATTCCGTAAATGGATTAGAATCCACAACCTGTTTTTGCAGAAGAAGGCATGCGAGAGAACAGAGATTTTTCGAAATGTTGAAGCTCAAAAATTGAATGGCTTACAAATGATTTCTTTGACTTTCATGTCAAAGAAATTTTGAGTATGTGCTGGTTTCAGTAGAAGTGCTGTATCTACTCCAGTTGCGGTTCCACCAATAGAGATAATATCCTCATTTGTTCTGATTAGCCCAGCATCTGCGGCCATTAAGGCTATCTCAATGGCAACCTTTGTTCCATGTCCAAATGTTCGTAAGGTATAGGCAATAACCTCATCTATTTGATAGGTGCCAGTTTTATTCCTAAATGCCCTTCCTACACCACCAAATGCATGCTGGGCTGTTAAAACAATAGCACCCCTTTCCCGAAGGAGTTTTCTATCTTCTTCTGCGAGTTCTTGATGGTCTGGTTTTTTAAAACCTGTTACATGCGTTACAATTATGAGAGAAAAATTATTACCGAATAGATCAAATGCCTCGAAGGCGGTTTTTCCACTACAACTTGAAACCAACACCTTGTTTATTTTTAATATGGTGGCCCTTTCAAAAGCAGCTTCAAGGGTTGCCGCCGTGTTTTTTGGGCCAGGCTTTGGAAAATAGCGGCAGTTTACAACCTCAAAGGTAGTATCCTTTTTGAATCCTTTTGATTCTCTTTCCTTATCCACGTTATCTTCCTTCCCTAAAAAAGATTTCACGGCCTTCTGACCTTTTTCCAGTAAAAGATGATTTATGTCCCTGAACTCTATTGGTAATGTTACAACGCTGGCCTTTGGAAGGATTTCAAGGATTTTTTTTGCAGCCAAATCGCTCCCTTTGCTATTTTGAAAGCAGATTGTTGTGTGTATATCGAAAAATAGTTGTAATTGTTTGAATCCTGTCATGCTGGGCAGGGAAACACCTCCCAGATCTGTGCTTAATAGGTCAAGTATGCTTGAAGTAATAATTACATCCCTAAAATTTCTCTGAAGGTTGAAAATCCCTGTTTCAAGGTCACTATCTTCGTGAAAGTATTCGTGGCCTTCTTTTACTATGTGACCATTTATTTCGAGGGACTCTGTTGCCAGATACTGAATGCCTACAATCAGAAAACCACGTGCTAAAGGAAAGGCAAGCGCCTTTCTCTCTGGGGAGTAACCGACTATTTTCCTTGGGAGAAGTTCATTATAAATAATCGCTTTATCTATCTTTTTCTTATTATGTAAATAATGAATGGCCTTTTCTTCAACTTGTTTGTTTTGAAGCATTGTATAAAAAAGTTGATCAAAATTTTTTTTGACCATAGTTTTATTTTCTTCCATTACATTTTTCCTTAATTATACCGAAAGATTACTCGCCAATTATTTTTACCAAAACTCTTTTACGTCTTCGACCATCAAATTCACCATAGAATATCTGCTCCCACGGCCCAAAGTCCATTTTACCGTTAGTTACTGCAATAACAACCTCTCTTCCCATAATCTGCCTTTTCATATGGGCATCTGCATTATCCTCACCAACATTATGCCTATATTGACTGACAGGCTCATGGGGAGCAAGTTTCTCAAGCCATTTATCATAGTCGTAATTTAGTCCGGATTCATCGTCATTTATGAATACACTGGCTGTTATGTGCATGGCGTTGCAGAGAATAAAACCCTCCTTAATTCTGCTTTCTTTAAGACACTCGTTTACCTGGGGGGTGATGTTCACAAATGCTCTCCTCGTGGGCACCTCAAAGAAGAGTTCTTTTCTAAAACTTTTCATAGATAGTTCCTGCGTAATGTCGCCGATATGTGGCATTCTCTATAATTTTAAATAAATTATTTGCCTTTTTACGTAAATGTTCCCTTAAAGCTTTGTCACATTAAGATAATAATAAACACTTAAAGGGAAAAAATCTATGTTTTATTTTCCCTTGATTTCAGGGCAGAATGGTGATAAATGCCTATCGCGTGAGAAAAAAGAAATAATTTTTTTATCAAGGTAAAGGAGTATAAATAATGCCTATTTATGAATATAAGTGCAATCAGTGTGGCAAGATATCAGAGATATTAATTGGGGTAAGTTCTGGCAGCGAAATGCTTGCCTGTAAATATTGCGGGAGTAATGATTTAATAAAAATTTTATCAGTTTCATCATTTACAGTTACAGATAGTGGCAGGG
>Ga0307442_1000738_pt1 | contig 16042 bp, 10 predicted proteins | sample SalMarWE160430MG_FD_202143 | JGI IMG/M metagenome (GOLD analysis project Ga0307442, IMG submission 202143) | Salt marsh sediment microbial communities from the Plum Island Ecosystem LTER, Massachusetts, United States - WE1604-30 | ecosystem: Environmental > Aquatic > Marine > Intertidal zone >...
TTTGAATTACGTAATCTTCAGTTTCGAGCGGCTCACATAATTTTTCTGAAAATGATCTTACCCGTTTGTAATTTTTAAGAAGATTTTCTCTTTGTGTCTTATCTGATGTAGAATCAGAAGAGTCAGCTTTTGCTGCTAGTGTTAATTCTTCGTCATTCATTTAAATTTTGAAATTTATTTATGTGGTTGCTTTTCTTTTTAAAGATAAAAAACTCTCGTAATAATGTCTAAAATGAAGAATAATATTTTAATTTTATTCTAAAAAATTTTTATGAAATTAAAAACGGAGAAATCAGACTATTAAATAGATTTGAATTATATTACTGTTTTTAATGATATAGATCACAACTTTTTTGAGGAAAATTCGAATTATTTTTTATAACAACTATTAAGAGAGTACAGACCTGTGAATATTCGAGGGGCGATCCACCCTGTCGCCCTTAAGAAAGTAATTTATCTTCTTACATATAGTTCTTCATCGCCAAGACTAATAACATCTTTAATCGCTTCTTTATCTCCTTTTGAAAGTTCAGTGTAATTCATATCCGTAGTGTGATCGGGACTAATATAAGGATACATTATATCAAACTCATTTTCGCTATGTCCTAAACCAAAAGCGTGACCAAGCTCATGAATGATTGTTGCCTTTATTTCTCCTTCAGAAACCAATTCCTTTTCAAACTTTAGCAAGCTTATCTCAATTTTCGAGTACTCAATAATATTATCATTGTTTGTTTTGTAATCTGTTAAACCGAGATAGTCTTCGTGATACTTTTTCCTGAGATCTTCAACAAAGAAAATTGATATGTCGGCTTCTCTGTCCGAATTAACAAAAGTATAATTAATCCTGTCATCAGCCATTCGCCATTCATCGAGCGCATACTTTACATATTTTTTGTATCCGGGTTTGTAATATTTAGAAGATATTTCTTTAACATAAATCTTAAGCGGAAATTCCGAAATTTCCCAATGTTTGCCGTCCCATAATGTTCTGCCGGATCTGTCTATATGAAAATAATTCTCTGATTTTGTTTTACGGTTTGAATAATTGTTATTGTTCCTGTCGTTGTAAGTTCTTTTATCGTTTCTGTTGTTATTGTAATTGTTTTTCCTGTGGTAGTCATTGTGTTTATAATTGTCAGAATAATAATCGTTTCTTTTTGAGTAGCGCTCACGGTTGTATTTATCAAGGAAATCCTCGTTGTTATAAGAACGATGATCATAACCATTGTTTGATGCTTCGCTTAGAGTTGAGATGCTATGATTATCGTAGTATTCGTGATGATAAGTATTTGAAGCATCCGGTTTTTGATTGTATGAATGAACCTGAGCAATATTAAAACCGGTGGGTTGAAGAGATAAGATTAGAGTAATGAGAATTATGCTTACGTTCAGCTTGTAATGTCTCATCTGACGACCTTTAGTTATTAAGAAATTTGTTCTGTGCAAAATGAATAATTGGTTATCAAGTCTATTAGACTAATATGTGCAAAACGTGTTCCCCTTTAGATTTTTAACAATTTTATAATAAGGTAAGTAAATAAGTTTTTTAATGACTTGTTATAAAAACAATTGTGTATACATGGGTGAGCATTTTATGTAATTGTTTCAGATAAGTATCATCTCAAAATGAGAAGGAAAAAGAAGCCTGATTATTAAGAATATTTTAATGTGCTTCCACCTATGAATTCTCTCATAACAGAATCACCGGGAACAGGTGAATCATCTTCAACAGGTGTAACAGTTTTCAATACTTTGTGCAATCTCGAAGATCGTTCATAAGCATCAATTTTAAGGGGACTGTCTTTAAACATCTTTTCCCATTCGGCGAATTTATCTAACAACCTGTGAGCATACAAAGGCACTTCGTACGGCATACCGCTGCTTATAATAAAATCTGCAGTGTTGCAATAAGGAATTATATTTCTTAATTCACTTGAACGAACATAATGCCAGTGTTCTAAAGTTTGCTGTGGATTATAAGCACGATGAACAGAATCCCTTAGCATTCTTCTTATTAAACGAAGATCTGTCCACCTGATATATTTTCCATCGGGGTCTTTCATCTGAAGCAATGGTTCGAGATATAGTTTGAACTTCGTTTCAGCTGGAATATCTTTACTGAAATCCGGGTACAATCCATGCAAACTGTCGATTAAAAGTAATTCTTCTTTTTCAAGCCTCATAGGAGTAACGTTTAACGTTCTTGTGCCTGTCTTAAAATCATACGAAGGTATGAGTACTTCTTCTCCATTGCTAAGCTTTACTAAATGTTCATTAATTAATGGAAGGTCGAGAGCCTGCGGAGTCTCAAAGTCATAGTCACCAAATTCATCTTTCGGATGCAGCTCAAGATCGAAAAAATAATGATCAACATTTAAAGCCTTAAATTTGTAACCTTTTTTTATGAGCTTTTGTTCAAGCTTAATTGTTGTTGTTGTTTTGCCTGAAGATGACGGTCCGCTGATCATCACCATTCTTAAATTGTCCAGTCGCTCGATTATTAAATCCGCTGCAAGTGAAACATCATCTTCATAAAGGTTTTCAGATTCGTGTACGATTTGTGCAAACTCACCATTCTTTATTCTTTGATTTAAAGACTCAACGGTGTGAAGTTTATGTGCAACAGCCCAATCGAGATTTCTCCAGAGTTTTGCCCATGGAATGTTTTCATTAAGACTTGAATTCAACCTTCCTTCGGTTTCTCTTCTTTTCGCGGCTTCTTCCCGATATAAAATAAATTCCTTTGAAACTTTGGCATGCCCGTTTTCAATCAAAACTTTTTCAACAATATCCTGTATATCTTCGATGTGGGGGGTGGAACCATCATGGAATTTTTCATTAAGAATTTTAACTACCTGTTTGGATAATTCGTTTGCCAGTTCTTTATCCCTGCCGCCAACGGAAACAGCAGCACGATAAATTGCGTTTGCTATTCTTTCCTGGTTGAAAGGTACGATGGCTCCGCTTCTTTTTATAACATGGGTAATTTTGTTCTTCATCAATACTCCGAAGAAGTAATTAATATATCTATTATTTAATTTATTGAATTATCTTAATTTTATCGAGTTACGATTGGTAATATGAAAGAATTTATCAGGCAAGAAGATCTTTATACTTATTTGTTCTATTGAGGTAATTGATTATATAAGAACAGTGCGGATAAACTTTTAATTTGTTCTCTTTCGCGTACTCAAAAGCATGTTCAACCAGCTTTGCAGCAATTCCTTTCCCACGTAATTCCATCGGAGTAAATACCTTCTCAAAAGATATCTTATCACCTCTCTGGCTGTAATCTAAGTATGCTTCGTAGCCATCTATTGTTGATGTGAATTTATCTTCTTCGGTGTTGTTTCTTATTTCTATATCCATTTTACAATTTCTCTTGTGAATAAAATGTTAAAGCTGATGAAAAGATAAAGAAGATTAAATGTAAGTTCATGACCGATATTCTTCAACGATAAATATTTTATAAGAAGATAGACGATTATATAATAGATCGTTTCTTTAATTCTTTGAAAAGAGAATTATTATCCTTAAACCGAATTCCGTCCCAGCCTAATTTTTTGGCTGCCTTAACATATTCTTCGATATCATCTATGAAGATATGTTCCGCCGGTGGTAAGCCTGAAACATTTTCTACAGCACGATAAATTTTTTCTTCGGGCTTAACAGCCCCCGCTTTGTGGGAAACGATAAGATTATCAAAAAGTTTTAGAAAACTGCATTTGTTCCAGCCGTATTTTTCATGAATTGAGTTGGTATTAGAAAGAAGAATCAGCTTGTATTTCTTTTTCAGTACGGGTAACAATGCAATTAATTCTTTGTTTTCTTCAAATATTTCGGAAAAGTATTTGCAGAAAGTTTCAGAATCTATTTTATAATCAAGTATTTCCAGCATTCGTTCGATAAATTTTTCCTCACTGATCTTTCCGCTTTCATATGCACGGTGAAAATCGTAATTGGAGAAATAAGTATCCACGAAATATTTTCCCAAGCCGGGTTTTATTTTATCAAGTCTTTTTATCAGGATATCATAATCGAATGGAAGCAGTACATTGCCCAGATCGAAAACTATAACAGAATATTTTCTTTTCTGCATTATTCGGAAATCTCAAATAGTTTATCGTCCAAACCCGTATTTATTTTTATGCTGTCAACATTTATTTCGGCAGATTGTGTACCAATAGTTTGTTTTATTTTGAAAGGATATTTTATGCCATCTACCTCACGATAATCATCGTAAAAAGTTTCCTGTTTGAATTTTCCCTGTGGAATATCTACATCTCTTACCTCCTTTATTTTCAAACCGGAGTTAATGCCATAGTACTGAATCCAGGTTGAACTGCTGTCACTCACCATTGATATTTTGTAGCATTGTACGCTATCGATCTCTTCCACCCCATCTAATTTTAGTGTTATCCCGTTAGCTGTAGGATCTAAAAGAAAATTCATTTGTGCTTCTATTTTTATCCTGTTTAATTCATTACCTTCAAGCGGGGTTGAGTTATTGCCCAGTATAGTTACGCCGTTTGTTCCATCAAAGATAACAGTTTGTTTTGCCGGACCAGCGTGCACTTCTTGTCTTAGCTTATCCGGAGCTTTTTGTTGAATTTTAACTGAAAATTCACGGTTCATCATTGTTCCTGTCATCATTGTTGTTCGATCCTGTACATTCAGGTAATTTTGTTTACCGCCTGTAGTGTCGACATATTTACTTATAACATCGAGGGCAGTTAAATCTTCAGGGATAATGTTCTGCTGCGGTGAATCTGTATTAGTGCCATCCTGGGCGTTAATTAATTGCGCTGCAACCAGAAAATTGAGAATCATTATCCCCCATAGGTATCTCTTCAGTTCTAACATATCTTTCCTACATTCTTCATATATAAATTTATTTTAATAAAAATACTTATAAATGGGTTATTATTAAATATTAATGATTGGACATGAACTAAAATAACAATATCCGTTTGCTGTTTGTAAAAATTTATTTCCAGACGGAAATATTTTTCTTAAAATTGTATAGTTTATTCAAAACGATATTCAAAATAATGAAAAAATTCCTGCGTGTAGTTTTTCTCTTTATCCCCGTAATATTAATCCATGCTCAGCAATTCACGATTCGTGGTTCTGTACAAAATATCAAAACAAATGAAAAGCTTGCGTATGCAAACATTAAATTATCAGGCAGTACAATAGGAACTGCCGCAAATCTTGAAGGCAACTTCGAGCTGAAGCTTAAACCGGGTAAGTATGTTTTGATCGCATCCTACATAGGTTACTACTCGGATACGATTGCGGTAGAACTTAACAAGAACATCACAGATCTAAAGTTCGAATTAAGAGAAACCGATCTTTCCCTTCCGGAAATTGTAATTCATCCCGGTGAAAACCCCGCACTTGAAATCATCAGGAAAGCCATCGAAAAGAAAAAAGAACGTGATGAAAAAATTAACAGTTATGAATTCGAAGCATACACAAAGGGAATTGTCCGAACTGAAAAAGATTTTGCCCCCAGGGGCGGTCGTGTTAGTCTTGGTGTCGGTACAAGCGATTCGACTAACTTAAAAATTACCGGTATCCTTGAAAACCAGAGCAAAGGATATTATCTAAAACCGGATAACTATAAAGAAATTATTCTTGCAAGAAAACAAAGCGCAAACTTTCCTTCGTCGATAAACATTGTTACAGGCAGGAGAGTAATGCAGAATTTTTACGATGGCGATGTTAGTTTTTTCGATACCGATCTGCCCGGACCTCTTTCCGATAATGCTCTCGACTACTATTATTTTTATATAAATAAAGTGCTGGCACTTGATGATAAAAAAGTTTATAAAATTTACATGGCTACTGAAAGTCCCGTCGATCCCGGTTTTGAGGGAAGCGTTTTCATAACAGACAGCACTTATGATTTAATAAAAGTCGATCTACAACTAAACCGTGCAGCTAACATCGGCGGGATATTCGATACAATAAATGTTTTTCAGCAGTTCCGAAACTACGATGGGATTTTTATGCCGGCCGATTACAGGATTTTTCTCAAAGCAAATTTTTTGGGATTAGCAAGAGTTGGATTCGAGCTTAATTCTGTTTTATACGATTACAAAATAAACGAACCATTAAACAGTGATGATTTTTCAAATGCTATAGTAACTGTGCTTCCTGAAGCGGATAAAAAAGATTCTCTTTACTGGGTTTCTTCTCAAACAATACCAAACACCCTTGAAGAAGAAAAAGCTTATGAAAGAATCGACAGTCTCAGCAAAGCGCCGGTAACTTTCTGGGACAGGTTTTCATTCTTTAGCACACGTACTTATTTATCGGAACATCTTGCAACTAACGGTACATTGAATCTTTATCATTTTAATCGTGTTGAAGGGCATGCACTGAAGTTAGGATTATATGCTAATGATTATTTTGAACAAAGATTGGATTCATACCTTGATGTATCGTACGGATTTTCCGATAAAAGAGTTAAAACAGCTTTCGGCTTTACTTACCTGCTCGGTAATTACCGGACTTACAGCATAAAATTCAATGCTTATAACAATTTGAAAACTTTATTCCAGAATTACGATTCTTACTCCGATTTTACCGCAACGCTTCTGGCATTAATTAACAAGGAGGAGTTTAGAGATTATTATTATTCCAATGGTTTTGATTTAAAGTTAACGGGTGAAGTTTTTCCTGTTCTCGAACTTAGTGCCGGCTTTATCAATAAGACTGATAAAAGTGCAAAGGTTAACAGTAATTATTCATTTTTCAGAAAAGATAGATCATTCCACCCGAATCCGGAAGTGTATGAAACTAAAATTAATGCACTCACAGCCGGATTCAGACTCGACTTCAGAAAGTATATTGAAGACGGTTATTTTAGAAGAAGAACTTCTCTTGGTAAATCATATATTATTTTCTCCGGCGATGTTGCTTATTCCAATAAAGACCTTCTGAATAGCGGACTGGATTTTACCACTTATCGTTTCTACATAAACATTTATATAAATACTTTCCGAACTGCAAGTTTAAGGATGAAAGTTTTTACGATGTATAACAACGGAACTTTACCTTTGCAGGATATGTATGCATTACCCGGCAATTTAAATGCGGTTTCAAAGAATTTTACGTTCCGTACGTTAAGAATTAATGAAATATTTGGCGACAGAGTTACAACACTAACCCTTGAACATGACTTCCGTGATGAAATTTTTCGTTTTCTTAATATTCGCGGCTTGAGAAGCTGGGAGATAAGTCTCAACTTATTTTTTAATGCAGCGATTACTAAGATAGGTGATAAGTCCCACAAGCTTTTATCAACAGAATTAAAAACTTTTTCAAAACCTTTTTATGAAATAGGATTTGGAATCGGGCAGGGAATTATTCCTCTTCAGCTTGAATTTGCCTGGAAGCTGAATCACAGGGGATATAATAATTTTGTATTCAGTATTAATATGTTTGCACTTTGAAACACTAACCTGCTTACAGCGTATGAGAATTTTTAAATACCGTTTCTTACCTGAACAACAACAAAAGTAATATCATCTTCCTGTTTTGCTCCGCCCCGCCATTTATCTGCTTCGTCATTTAAATGGCGGATAATTTTTTCAGGTGCTAATTCAGCAACTGAAGCAAATATATTTTTTGCCTGATCATAGTCCAGGATCTCTTTTTGCTTGTTGAAGAGTTCCGGAAAACCGTCTGACATTAACAGTAAAGTGTCGCCGCCTGAAAGATTAGTTTCTCTTTGAGAATATTCAAAACCGGCAGATCCGCCCAGCGGTAGACCCTGCATTCGTAATTCCTCAACCTGTTTAGTTTTATTCCTGTAAATTAAAACAGGCGGCATTCCCGCCGAAGAAAAGACCAGGGAGTCGTTTTCAATTTTTGCCAGAAGTAACGCCATATAAAGATTACCAAGTTGCATATCACGTATAACGGAATTACATTTATCAAAAAATCTGACTATATCAGTTTCAGTTGTTTCAGCGCTAAACAATCCTTTTATCGTTGCAACGAGAGTGCCGGCTTTCATTCCATGCCCGGTTGCATCTCCAATAGCTATCGTTAGTGATCCGTTATCATTTTGTTTAAAATCATAATAATCTCCCCCAACCTCGGTTGCTGGCTTCATATAAACCGCTATTTCCATATTCCTTACGGAAGGAACTTCTTTTGGCAGCATCGATAACTGTAGTCTTCTTGCCTCTTCAAGCTCCCGGGTTTTTCTTTCGTTGTCAGCTTCAAGAAGTTTTCGTGCAAGCTCTTCATCCTTTGCTTTTCTCTCCTGTTCTAATGCTCTATTCGATAATTCTCTAACCTGTACCAATTGTTTTTCCAGATCTTTATTTGTGTCGGATATTTTTTTTGAAAGATTAATTGAAACTGTTATCGCAAGGAAAACTATGCCGTAAACATAAACAAGATAAATTCCAAACGGAGGCGGTAGTATTCTTAATGATATAAGTATCTGGTAAGCAATGAAAATCATGGCAACGATAAATCCTGCACCAACTATCCATGCCCAGCCCCACGGGTCTTTCTTAATTATTGATCTTATTACAATTCTGATTAGTTCAGCGGTTAATACGATAGCAAACAGGTAAAATATATAATCAACATATTCTCCTCCCAAGGTCGGGAAAAAGATAGTCTGAAAGACAAAGAACATAGAAATGATTACGAAAGCAATGTATTGCTTTGGCATCTTAGTGTAAGAACTTGCATAAACTGTAAGCAGACCAAAAAGAATAGACATTTGCACAGCAATTGAGTTAACCATTGAAAGTTCAAAGGCTAACATTATTGATGTTACAAAGTTATTTTGCATGGCTGTATAAGTAACAGCAGCAAAAGAAAGCATTGATATTGAATAAAATAAATTTTCTTTTGCCTTTGGATAAAAAATAAAAAGCAGAAAATGCATGATAGCAAAAGCAAGAATGAATGCGCTGAATGCCATCTGCAAAATTGAAATTTGTCGGACGTTGCTAACCCGGTCGGAAACAAACCTGTTATTATCACCTATAATAGCTTCGAAACCTGCACGAACACCACGCTGAATCATTTCTTCTGCATAATGGTTTGAATACCGGACTGCAAGCAAGTGCTCTTCACTGTTTCCAAATACAATAACTTTAGGATCCCTGTCTATATAAATTTTTTCAGTCGCTCTTGAATGACCAACAGTCCCGAATTTGTATAACAGTTTCCCATCTAAATAAACTTCCGCAGCTCCTGTGTTAATGAAATGAAATCCGAACGGTTTATTCCAAAGAGTTGAGTCGATAAAAATGTGGTTCCTGAACCAGATATTTCCCGTCCATTTGATCTTATCCAAATATTCTTTGTTAAGGATAGGATTTATTGTTTTCCAGTCATTGTCGTCAACAGAGAGGTCAGCCCAGGTTGAATCATCGCCGGTTTTGTATTTCCAGCCTTCATAAAGTTCAAACCAACCGGATTTATTTTTTAACCGTTCAGGTGTAATTACAATTTTTTTGTAAATCTGGTCCCGCCAATGCAGGATGGTATAAGTAATAGAAGTATCCTTCGTTACAATGTAAGAGAAGTTTTCGTATTCGATTCCATTGCTATCCACAGCTTCGGTACTCCAGTCGCCACGATTAAATTTGAATCTTAATGTATCGCCTTTGTTTGCACTTAAAACAAATTGCCAGCGGTTTTCCGAAACTTTATTCATAGGCATCATTCTATTCCAGGCACCCAGATCAGGTCCTTCACCGGTTATGAATACAGATGTTTTTGCTGGAAGATCGGGAGTAATTGCTATAATCTTAACGGTTTTTTCCTGGGGAAAGGCTAAAGCTGTTAAACAAAGGACAAAAAGAATACGGGTTATTATTTGCTTAAAATTCTTCACGAGAAAATAATTTATATATAAATGGAAACTGAAACACATCAGAAATACAACAAGTAAAATTAAGCAGATGAAAAATCAGATATAAGTAATTCTTATCGAAGATTTCTTCATTTGCAATTTTAAAGGAACTCAAATTGCTTATTCCTTCCCAAAATTCCGCCGGTTGAATTTTTTCATATACTTAACCTGTTTGTGAATTTTCTTCCATTTTTCTTCACGCTTCTGCATTTCTTCAGGATCAGCTTTAATCTTAATCCATTCAGCTTCTTTCCTTAATTTCAGGTAACTGCGATATCTTTCCTGTGAAAGCTTACCTGTTTGTAAAGCATTTAGCACAGCGCAATTGATTTCGTGAATATGAGTGCAATCCTTAAAGCGGCAGTTCACACTGAGTCTTTCTATTTCAGTAAAAACACTTTCAACACCCGAATCAATTGACCAAAGCTGAAATTCTCGCATACCTGGAGTATCAATTATAATTCCTCCGTCCGGGATTAATATTAATTCTCTGCTCGTAGTTGTATGTTTTCCTTTTGAATTCGTTAAGCGTACTTCGTTGACTTTTTGTTTTTCATATCCGAGTATCCGGTTTATGATGGATGACTTTCCAACTCCCGATGAACCCACTAAGGCACAGGTTTTCCCTTCCGTGATTATTCTTTTTAATTTTTCGATCCCGTCGCCAGTTTCTGCGCTGACCGCGAATGAAGTTACATCAGGGAACATGCTTTTTACTTCTTCAAGTTTTTTGTTAGCATCCGGACAAATATCGCTTTTATTCAGAATGATAACGGGTTGCATTTTACCTTCATAAGCCATTAATAAATATCGCTCCAATCGCCTGTGATTATAATTTGCATCGAGACTTTGTACAATCAACAGCAAATCAATATTTGCGGCAATTACCTGTTCCTGAATTTTTTTACCGGTAGACTTTCTTCCAAACATTGTTTTTCTTGGAAGCACATCATGAATAATTGCTTTTTTTTCATCTTCATAAATGATTACTGCTACCCAATCGCCAACTTTAGGCAGATCAGCATTGTTTTCTGATGAGTATAACAATTTGCCGGTTATTTCTGCGCCCAACTCTTCTTTTTCCGAGGCAACAATGTATCTTTCTTTGTGTTCAGTAATGATTCGTGCAAAAGAAAATCCGTTTTGCTTGAATGATTTGGAATTCTCTGCGAAGAAAGAATTCCATCCTAATAATTTTAATGATTTCAATTTTGTGCTCCTGAATGTTTTAATTATGATTATTTAAGGGACGGACTTCTGCTTCAACCGAAAAGAAATTCAACCCGGTTTACAGCAGATGATCAGAGCACAATTATTTCTGCAGTGCGATATGTAGGTTTAAATTTGATAAGTCAAATAAAATTTCCGACTTAAAAATATAAATGATTATTTTAATACGCTATTGCGTCGAGAAGGATTTTATACGGAAGGTTTTAAAAGAAGACTAACAGCTTCAGATAAATGTTCAACGGGAAATAATTTGATCTTTCCGTTGCTCTTAAATCTTTTTGCATTATTTGACGGAATAACAGCACTTGAAAAACCAAGCTTTTCTGCTTCCTGAATTCTTTTTTCAATATTGTTAACGCTTCTAATTTCACCTCCAAGCCCAACTTCACCAATTACTACGGTTTGATTATTAACAGCTTTATCCCTGAGACTCGAGGCGATACTTATACAAACTGCAAGGTCAACAGCCGGTTCAGAGATTCTGACTCCACCAGCCATATTTACAAAAATATTGTTTGCCAAAACTCTCTGCTTAGCCCGTTTCTCAAGCACGGCTAAGAGTATGGAAAGTCTTCTTTGGTCGAAACCGGTCGTTACTCTTTGCGGGTAACCAAAATTTGACGGGGTTACAAGTGCCTGTACTTCGATCAAAATTGGTCGTGTTCCTTCCATTGTTGAAGTAACAACAGAGCCGGGAATTTTCCTGTCGCGTTCACTCAGGAAAAGTTCGCTTGGATTTTTTACTTCTTTTAAACCGTCTTCCCTCATCTCGAAAATACCGATTTCATTTGTGCTGCCGAATCGGTTTTTTAATGATCTAAGAATTCTGAAAGAATGATTTGTTTCGCCTTCAAACTGAATGACGGTATCGACAATATGCTCCAAAATTTTTGGTCCCGCTATCATTCCTTCTTTTGTTACATGTCCAATGATGATAATACTGTAGTGTTTCTTTTTTGCCTCATCCATCAGGAAGGAAGTGCATTCTCTTATCTGTGTAATAGTGCCGGGAGAATTTTCAAGTTCGCTTCGGTACATTGTCTGGATGGAATCGATTACAACAACAGCAGGTTCAACATTATTTATGGCTGCAATAATGTGTGCAAGATCGGTTTCAGCAAAAACAAAAAAGTTTTCAGATTTTAAATGCAATCTTGATGATCTGAGTTTAATCTGTTTTTCGGATTCCTCCCCGGTTACGTAAAGTACTTTTTCATTTACGTTTGCAGCAGCCTGCATTGCCAGAGTTGATTTGCCGATTCCAGGATCACCGCCTAGTAAAATTACAGAACCGGGCATAAGTCCACCGCCGAGAACCCTGTCAAATTCTGAAATGTTGGTTTTTATTCTATCTTCCTCCGTAGCAGAAATCTCATTAATGCTTGTTACAGTTACCTTGGTTTTTGCAGTGGAGATTTTTCTTTTTGATGTTTCGATTATCTCTTCCGTAAAGCTGTTCCAGCTTTCGCATTCAGGGCATTTACCCAGCCATCGAAGTGATTCATACCCACAGTTTGAACAGATGTATTTTATTCTTGTTTTACTCATTTACTCAAAAGAGAAGATTAACCATTGAGATACTGAGAACACACAAGTTCACTCAGCTTCTATAGAAAACTGCCAACTATTTTTTCAACTTTACCAATAGCATTCTTAATTCCCGAAACATCTTTGCCTCCAGCAGTTGCAAGATGTGGACGACCGCCGCCGCCGCCGCCAACAAGCTTTGCAAGTTCACCAACTATTTTACCGGCGTTTAGCTTTTTTTCTTTGATCAGGTCATCGGATACAATAGCAACAATCCCGACTTTATCATCAATTTGTGCAACTAATACACCTACACCAGATTTGATTTTATTTCTCATCTCATCGCCAAAAGATTTAAGCTCGTCCATATTTCTAGCGTGGACCTTTCCCTTATAAATTTTTATTCTCTTAGATTCGGAAGGAAGAGAAAGAATATGATCAAGTTGAGTAAGGTCATCCTGAAGTTTAAGTTCGGATATTTCTTTCTCAAGTTTCTTTTTCTCGTTTAAAGCCGTTGTTGTCATTGTAACTTGATTTATTAATCTATCCTCTTGTGCAGAAATGTATCTGACTACATTTCGGCCAGTTATAGCTTCAATCCTTCTGATACCGCTAGCAATTGAAGATTCGTCAATTATTTTAAATATTCCAATATCATTTGTATTTCTAACATGAGTTCCTCCACAAAATTCTGCAGAAGACCCTTTTATACTAATGATGTTTACTTTTTCACCGTATTTATCACCAAAGAACATTAAAGCACCACTTTTTTTTGCTTCATCAAAATCAACATTTTCTTCTCTTTTAACATTTTTTCTTGAGAAGATGTGGTTATTAATGTGAGACTCGATTACTTTTATTTCATCGTTGGTAAGTTTTGAAAAGTGGGTAAAATCGAATCGTAATTTGTAAGGATCCACCAATGAACCTTTTTGCTCTACGTGTGTTCCGATAACTTTCCTCAAAGTTGCTTGCAAAAGATGAGTTGCTGTATGATTTCTCATTATATCCCATCTTCGTTCAATGTCAATTTTTAGTTTTAATCCCTCACCTACAAAGTCAGTAAAAACATCATTATTTTCTATATGGTGTATTATAACATCAAATATTTTTTCCACAAAAATTACTTTATACTGAACCTCTTTTATAATAATCCACCCCTCATCACTTACCTGACCACCCGACTCAACGTAAAAAGGGGATTTGTCAAATATTAAACCTAAATAATCACCTCTTGGAATAATTTTTAACAGCTTTGCATCAATATTGAGTTGATTATAATTGTAGCCAGTAAATATGGTTTTAGGAATTCCCTTAATATAAGATTCATCATTTTGATTTTTATCAATTGATAAAAAACTTCGTTTACTTGTTAAATCCTTACGAGATCTTTCTTTCTGATCATTCATTAGTTTATTAAAGCCCGCTTCATTAATAGAAAGGCCTTTTTCTTTTGCCATAACATTAGTTAAATCAACAGGAAAACCATAAGTATCATAAAGCTTAAAAACATCTTCTCCCGGGATAACTTTTTCTTTTTTCTTATCAAGCTTTTCTATGACTTCATCAAAAAGATCAATACCACGATCAAGTGTTGCGTTAAAACTTTCTTCTTCAGCTTTAACTACTTTCTTTATGTAATCCTTTTTTTCTTTTATTTCCGAAAAGACATTACTCATCGTTTTAACAAGAACATCAACAAGCTTAAAAAGGAACGGTTTGTGAAGATCAAGTTTTCTTCCGTAACGTGCGGCTCTTCTTAGGATTCTTCTTAAAACATATCCTCTGCCTTCATTACCGGGTACTGCACCATCGGCGATGGCAAAAGCTAATGTGCGAATATGATCTGCTATTACACGCATTGAAATTTTATCTTCTTCTATTTCATACTTTTTCTTAGAAATCTTTTCAACTTCTTTAATTAATGGTGAGAACACATCGGTATCGTAATTAGAGTCTTCCTTTTGAAGAACAGCGCATACTCTTTCAAATCCCATTCCCGTATCAACATGTTTTAAAGGAAGATCATGCAGTTTCCCATTTTCATCGCGATTGTACTGAATAAAAACAAGGTTCCAGATTTCAATACAATCAGGAAGGCCGGCATTTACTAGTTTTGGATTCTCATAATCATCTCCAAGATTTATATGAATTTCGGAACATGGTCCGCAGGGTCCGGTTTCTCCCATTTCCCAGAAGTTGTCTTTCTCTCCAAATTTTAAAACGTGTTTTGAGTTTATATCCGTTTTAGATTTCCATAATTCAAAAGATTCATCGTCATCATTGTAAACTGTTGCCCATAATCTTTCCTTGGGAAGCTTCCATACTTTAGTAAGAAGTTCCCATGCCCATTCGATGGCTTCGGCTTTGTAATAATCTCCAAACGACCAGTTGCCAAGCATTTCAAAAAAAGTATGATGATATGTATCGTGTCCAACTTCCTCCAGGTCGTTGTGTTTGCCGCTCACACGAATACATTTTTGGGTATCGGCTGCGCGTTTGTAATCTCTTTTACCGGTACCGAGAAAAACATCTTTAAACTGGTTCATTCCAGCGTTCGTAAAGAGAAGGGTTGGGTCATCAAATGGCACAACAGGCGCGCTGGGAACTATTTTGTGTCCTTTCTTTTTAAAAAAATCCAGGAATTGTTGCCTGATTTCTTTTGAGGTCATTTTAGATTTTTTCTTTTATTAATTATCAAAGATAATAAATTAAGAACTAACCGTGAACCGGACTTATTACAGCCTTTTTCCTCCTAAATGTGATAATTTAATTTTCTTTTATTAACAACGCATAATTGATTTTCTTATGCAGTAGGTGTACTTTTAAATAAAAGAAAAGCATAAATAGTTAAGGCAATCCGTTTGGAAGATTATAAATCGTTTACAGACAGCCAGTTAATGCAAAAAGTGGGTGAGTACGATTCCAAATCGCTGGAAGAACTGTACGACCGTTATTCGCCGATTTTATATACTCTGATAAAGAAGATAGTTGTTGATCAGAAAGTTGCTGAGGAAGTACTTACGGATATCTTCGTAATTGTGTGGGAGAAAAGCAGAAAGATCGATTTACCAATCAACAATATCTACACCTGGCTGATCACACTTGCACGAAATAAAGCTATCGACAGGAGGAGAAGAGACGAATCAACGGAAGAGCTGCCTGAGTATAACGATGATTATGAAAATGATTATGTAATTCCACAGCTTTCTAAATCTATTGATCCACTTGATTTGAATAATGCAATTTCGGTAAAGGAAAATTTTGAGGAGGCCCTGAATGATTTAACTGATGCTCAACAGTATGTTATTTATCTTGCTTATTACGAAGGAAAAACGGAAAACGAGATTGCAAAAAAGCTGAATATACCTTTACCGACCGTAAAGT
>Ga0307442_1000739_pt1 | contig 16039 bp, 11 predicted proteins | sample SalMarWE160430MG_FD_202143 | JGI IMG/M metagenome (GOLD analysis project Ga0307442, IMG submission 202143) | Salt marsh sediment microbial communities from the Plum Island Ecosystem LTER, Massachusetts, United States - WE1604-30 | ecosystem: Environmental > Aquatic > Marine > Intertidal zone >...
AATCTGGCAGGAATGAGGAGTGTTGTTATGTATAGCATACGGCCTACCATCCATGGTAGGTCTGCTGATCGTGTGAGAATGTTTTTTCCTGCTACAGAGGGGGCATGGATGCCCCTCTGTAGCAGAATGGGCGTACCATTCTCAGTATAATTCCAAAGATTATAGCTGGGAATCCTATGTGTTTTCAATTCAATTAGGTACAATACAAAGATTTAACATAGAAAAACGATATGTGTACGTTCTTGTTCACTTGACATTATTAATTTAATAATTCTTTTCATGTGTGTCCAAATAATGAATTGAAAAAGCCCAACTAAACCCTATAATGGTTGTGACCATCAATCATAACCATTTGATACATAGGGAGTTGGGCTATGAGTCATAATCATACCATATTAGGTCAAATGCTACAAATGATTTCGAGATTTGAATTTCAAAAAGCCGTAACCAATACACAAACCGAGTATCATGCTCGAGGCTTCCGTTCCTGGAACCATTTCGTGTCTATGCTTTTCGGTCAGTTGTCTGCCCAAGATAGTCTTCGCGGCATCGAAGCAGGGTTAGCCTCACAGGCGCACTCGCTCTACCACTTGGGTGTCCGTCCTGTGCACCGTTCAACTCTCTCCTATGCCAATGCGCATCGCTCCCATGAGCTATTTAAACTTATCTTCGAATGGATGCTGTCCAAATGCCAGCCTCTTGCACCCAAGCATAAGTTCCAATTCAAAAACCCGCTCTACAGTATCGATGCAACGACTATTGACCTCTGCCTGTCGCTGTTCGACTGGGCAAAGTTTCGTACCACCAAAGGTGCAGTGAAGCTGCACGTCAAACTCAATCACTCAGGGTATCTCCCAAGCTTTGCCATCGTGACCACGGGTAAAGAGCATGAGCAGAAGGTGGCACCCCGCATGCCCCTGGAGAAAGGGGATGTCGTTGTATTCGACAGAGGCTTCACCAACTTCGGCTGGTACGCATCTCTTTGTGAGAGAAACATTTACTTCGTTACCCGTATGAAAAAAAACGCTGTCTACCGTGTTGTCGAACGAAAAAGCACGAAACACCTGAAGCATATCTCCTCGGACCAGATCATTGAGCTTCAAGGCTTCTACACGAAGAAAAAATGTCCTTATCGCCTTCGCCGTATTCGATCCCGGGACCCGGAAACAAATAAATGGATCGTCCTTCTGACCAATCAATTCGAATGGTCAGCTGCGACCATTGCAAAGGTATACAAAGATCGATGGCAGATAGAGCTGTTCTTCAGGGCCCTCAAGCAACAGCTCAAGGTGAAGAGCTTTGTAGGCACTTCCAGAAATGCCCTGCTGTCTCAATTGTGGGTTGCCTTTATCGCCTATCTGCTTCTGTGCTACTTGAAGTTTAAGTCCAAGTTCAGCTGGTCATTATATATATTGAGCTCGATACTCCCAACGAATCTTTTTGCTAGGAGAAATCTCTGGGATTGGCTGAATGCGCCGTATCATTCACAGAGCAATGCACCTCCGAGCATGTTACAATATGAACTCAGTATCAGCTAATTTGGACACTCATGAATTCTTTTCCTAAACTATAGGAAAAAAGGTGATGGAACTAATTAGATTCTGCCATTTGTTTAATATTCTCCAATATTGATTTTGGAAGATTCAATGCTACGGTTGGATATGCGGCGAGGATAATAGAAGCACCAGCAGACCAACTAAGCTTTTTAAAATCGCAAGCCTTTCTTATAGAATCGACATATAGGTTTGGACTACGAAGAAGAAAACGCTTATCACAAAAACTTTGCCAATCTTTTCGCACTAGACCACAAAAACTTTCACCAGCGACCTCCATCAATAACTCGAATGTTCTGGCTTTTTCAATTACTATCACTTGCGCATAAAGGGCATCCTCAGGAGTACTATCATCACGTCCAAGCAAGAGGATACCAGCTAATAAACGCCTTTGGGGCAGCTCTTGGATGTTCTTCAATATCGTACTTAACTGGTCTGCCCCCATACTACTTAACGCAAAGTAGGAATCTACCTCGTCTAACAGTAGGTGGTCATTTGGAGGGATATCATTGCGCCATTTTTCTATAAGTATAGTCACCTTCTTTCCGAGTGCCTTAGCTCGCATAATCACTATGAACAACGTTGTTCGGATCAATCCACTTATCAATCGCTCTTGAAGTTCTGAAGAAAGCCCATCTGGATCAGGAAGGTGCGGCGGAATTTCTTTTCGTTTGTTTGACTTTTCCAATTCGAGAGCCATTTTCACTGTCAGAGAAATTATTCCGTTTAATCTTCGTAACTTCAGTTTATGTTTAAGGGTAGCGAGTGCTGCTTCGAACCTTAAAAAAGCGAACGGTGCAGTACGTAATTTTTCTACACTCTGCGCTTCAAGTTTAGTATTCCCAACTTTACTTGCTAGTGTGTGAAGAGAATACCATATGAATGTGTCGGGTGTTGGTGGCAATTCCTTAATCCTTATATCTGGATCAAGTTTGCTACACATCCCCGGAATGGGTGTGGCCAATGTTCCGGATTGATTTACTATCGCCGATAGTGTATGCCCCAGTAGCTTTCGCACCGCATACTCTGAAAAACTCTCAGGTGTATTGGGTAGTTTTTCAAGTTCTTCAACAGCTTTACTGAATACTACTACTGCTTTCTTATGTTCCCCGCTTCGCCATAGGGCATAACCATAGTCACCTAGCAGGCCGACTTTCCACGGTCGCATATTAAAAATATTGGCCCGCTTAATCGCTTGACGAAAAATATCCGCTGAAATACTCCACTTTCCGAGGTGTGCTGCGGCAATTGCAGCACATCGTGTTCCGAAAACAGGTTGCATATCATAGAATATCTTATCAGATTTCCATTTCGGGATAACAATTTGCCATATCTTTAGTGCTTTTGCATATTCCTTGTGGTTAAATGCTATTACAGCAAGTTGTTCATCAAGATTAAGTGATGGACCGACTTCCTTTGCAGTTGCGATAATAATTCGTTCAGCTTCTTCACGCTGGTCGAGCATTTCATCCAAAACTGCAGATAGTGCCCGGGCTGCCGCCCGCATCCATGGAAAGTGCTTCCATCGATGCCCTGCTGAAATAGCTTCCTTAAGAATGTCCGAGTAGTCCTCATAGCTTTTCTCTTCATCGCTTTTAATGGAAAGCCATGGCCCGTTGAATAGGATTCGGAGTTCGCCGTTATCCGTTTTAAAAACATCTAATAGTCGTTGCCTGTCTTTACTATCAAGAACATCAAGAGATTCTATCAGTGTATGGAGATCATCTACCTTGTGGACATGACATAAAAGTGCTATTGCAAACATATCATCAAGAGGCGTCCTTTTCAAGCCTGGATACATCTGTATATCTAACCCTTCAAAATCTACTCCAGCATTCTGGCTGCGTGCCAATTCGTTAAGCCTCCAAATGTCCAGCATATACTTTACAATTTTATCAGGTGGAATCTCATAATTCATTTGCAGAAGGAGCTTTGAAAGGTATAATATTTTAGGTAAAATATCAGCTAAATTGTTGCTGTCGCTTGTAAAATCTACTTCCATCGATTCTGCCAACGGTTTTAGGTATTCTGGCGCGGCAAGTCCTGCCACCTCCCATTGAAAGAGCCTGAAAAACTGACGTACGGTTTTATTTGAAATACGAAGGTTTGTTGAAGGTTCAACGCCAGCTGCTGCAACCCACGACAATCTGTTCGCCAACATTTCCTTGATTTCTTGTGTTGATGTTAAAAATACCTTGGTTGCGATAGCTAGTTGTGCTTCGGCTTCTCCAGCTAAGGCATGAATAATAACACCACTGAACTCGTTTACTGACATCTTTCCCTCGGCTAAAAGAGCTGTTGCAATGTCAGCGTGCAATTGTTTTATTTCCTTCGGTGATAGAACCTGTTCCCCCACTTTCGTGACCAACGCTGATACACGGAACTGATCCTGACCTATCTGTTCCAGCCAAGGCCCAACCAAGTTATCGAACATCTCTCCTACCTGGTTTACCTGAGAATCTGTCAACCCAAGCCTGAGTACATGGGATCGACGGAACGATGGTATAAATATACTGAGACGGTAAAGTAGACTTCTAGCATCTTTAGGCAGAATAGATCTTACTATATTGAGAGCCTCGGTTCGTGCATCGCGAATCTCTTTCGGTTGTTGTAAGATGTCATTGAATGAAGGCTTTGGAAATCCAGCTACTGCCAACGCAACGATGCGGGCTGCAACAAGTTGAGGATGTCCCGATGTACTCATCCAGACAACGCGCCCTAGTTCTTTTGCCCGTTCTTTTTGACAACCCTGAGAAATTAGAAAGCCCCTCACTTCTTCTTCTACAAATGGAGACACATTAATTTGGGAATTGCTTGACAAACCTAGAATAGATGCTAGCCGAGGTCCAGCTTGTTGATATGAGATGATTACTAGCCAACCTTGTTTAGCCCTCACAGTTGTAACTAAACGTCCAAGATAATTTTCTAAGATTCTAGGATCTCCATTTGGATTTAGGTCGTCCAGCACGACTGTGGGGCTTGTATGGTCGCATGTAATCTCCTGTTCTAGAATTTGAATGGTTTTTACCATCTCGTATGTGGTAAAATTGCGTAACCCAGCCCAAAGAATTCGTTTCTTGTCCTCCAGAGACAGCCTCACGAGTGTAGTTTTACCCATGCCGGTGCTACCAACCACATAAGCCACGCCATTAGATAGCGCAGATCGGATGCGCTCTATCAGATTGCTTCTTCTCCAGATTCTTTTTCCAAGAACTGGGGGTTGTAAGCTATCCGCCATCTGCGTAATGGAGGGCAATTTCGTCCCGTTTGTCTTGAGACCTACGTTGACTACCTGCTCCATTAGAGTTTCACATTTTTGCTTACGACGAAGGGTTTCTCTAGGCACCTCAACATTGACAGCACGGTCGATTTGTTCCCTAAGATCGATGAAAGTCAACGATTGGGGTGGTTTCGCGAGAGCTGTTTTTGCAACCATTATGCATAAGTCTTTAGCAAGTTGCCTAGCATCGTTTACAGTGAGCCCTTGTGTCTCGCCCATTTTTATGAGTCTTCCGATGACTATTTCGCTCACGTCATCTAGTGAAGGCTGGTTACAGAGCCATTCGAATGGAGCAATCAATTCTTGCTGTATGGCTTCGACAGGTGCCTGTTTTAAAAAATTAGCCAAATCGGTTTCAAGCGATTCCCTTTTCTGGAGAAAGTTGCGAATTCTACTTACGTCACTAGAGCACACGGATGGAGGAGACTGGCGACATAAGTTCCAAATCTCTATTCCTTTCTGTCCACTAAAGCCATCTTTCTCAAAACCGACTTGTGCAGTTGTAATGAAATTGAATCTGATTTTACGACCCTGATTAGCTTGCTTCAACTTCCAAAAGTTTGTTAATGCAACTAATGCATTTCCGCTGTTTAGGGTCAGAGCGCCAGATGCCTTATTGTCCTTTACCTGGACGGCAGTAGCTTCATCCGTACCAATGAGATCGAAATCCTCTGCCCCTTCGACATAAAGCATTTCTTCAGGATCAAGGTCTAGCCAAGCTTCCACGGTTCGCCAAAACTGATATAGGAAACCCCGTATCGTGGCGCTAGAGCGCCTACGGGGATTGCCTTTAAGATAAGTGTTATTGAAACCTTCCACTATTTTGTCATCCTTCTTACACTTCTGGATAGACCTACTTACCAGTAGATCTGTTGAAGCTCATTCCAGCAATTAAATAATACATAATAGAATATGGAACGCTGTCCTATCGACATTGTTTCCTTATAGTCGAGCGTACCTATTCGCTGTGCTGTATCGACGACCCTGGTATTAAGACTTCTCAATGTAGGTTTGATATGTATGTCGAATGCTAGTCTTCGCAATACAAATCCGCACAATTCCGCTTGTTTCAAGATAATATTTAACAATATTATCTTGATCATTATTTACATCACTTATTATTATACAACATCTAAATTCCAATGTAAAATGACCTTTCGCAGGCCGTTCCACCATGATCTAGGCTGTATTAAATCAGTACAAGGATTATTTGACTCGTCCAAATAATTTGGCTAACCACCATTGAAAAATATAGAAAATTAGCTATCAAACATGGTTAATTTATTCCCTTACCATACTTTTTATGGTTTGTTATCTCAGTCTTATGTTCAAATGTTACCAACTAGTGTCATGTCCCATAATTAACTTGAATAACTATTAAGATGATATTACCATGGGTTTATCCTTATATTATCAAGGAGAAAATCCATGAGTACAGGACGCCCAAAAACACCCCTTATCCTTTCCGATGAGGAGCAAAAACAATTGGAATCCATTGTACGCTCCCGCTCCATTCCCCACGGTTTGGTCACTCGAGCCCGAATCGTCCTCCTGACTGCGCAAGGTTCCAGCAACCGGGCCATCGCTGAAAAGGTCGGTCTGAGCCCCCAATCAGTCTGCAAATGGCGTCAGCGCTTTCTTCAACAAGGACTCGATGGCCTCTACGATGAGATGCGTGCCGGACGACCACGATCAATTTCAGACGACCAAGTGGCAGAGCTGATCCGCAAGACTCTGGATACTACGCCTCGCGATGGCACACATTGGACGATTCGTTCTGTGGCGAAAGAGGTTCACCTGTCCCGACCCACCGTGCATCGCATTTGGAAAGCCTTTGGTCTTCAGCCTCATCGCCAACGTAGTTTCAAGTTGTCTTCCGACCCGTTCTTCGTTGAGAAAGTTCGAGATATCGTCGGCCTGTATCTAAATCCCCCCGATAAAGCCATGGTGTTGTGTGTGGACGAAAAGAGTCAAATCCAGGCCCTTGATCGTACTCAACCCCTGTTGCCCATGGGTCTGGGGTATGTTGAAGGAGTTACTCACGACTATGTCCGCCATGGCACCACCACCTTATTCGCCGCCTTAGACATTGCAACCGGCCAAGTTATCACACGCTGCAAAAGTCGTCACCGTCATCAGGAATATCTTAGTTTTATCAAGCATGTGAATGCCAATGTCCCTCAGGATTTACATATCCACCTGGTGGTGGATAATTATTCCACTCACAAGCATCCCACAGTAAAACGGTGGTTGGCTGCACATCCTCGATACCAAGTTCACTATACACCAACATATTCCTCTTGGCTGAATCAGGTTGAGATATGGTTTAATATCGTAACTCAAAGAGCGATTCGCCGGGGAACCTTTAAAAGTGTCAAAGAACTGACTGCAAAGATCGATCACTTTGTAAAACAATACAACGTTGATTCCCATCCTTTTATGTGGACAGCAACAGCCGATTCAATTCTTGAAAAAATAAGGAGACTTTGTCAATATATTTCTGAGACATAACACTAGTATGCAATATTATAATGTGATTCGCTACTCGTTCTTACAGAATACGGTCAGTCGGTTTTAAGAAGTTGTCTTGTGAAATAATTTCAATCTCTTGTGATTAAACGAGATTACATTCGATAACTATTTTGATTATTCTGGTGTTAATGTCCCCTCCATTTATAGATGAGAACCCAACCGCCTCTCTGTAGCAGGAAAAAACATTCTCACACGATCAGCAGACCTACCATGGATGGTAGGCCGTATGCTATACATAACAACACTCCTCATTCCTGCCAGATTTCGTCAACAATGTCTGCCCACGCTTTGAGGTGGTCAAGATCCCAGTGGGTGTAGGTATCTTGAACCGTCTCATCCATCCATCCCAACACTGCACGAATCTTCGCAGGATCGTGCCCTGAGTCCCGCACTATCGTGTTGATGGTATGTCGGAATGAGTGAGGTGTGAGGCGTCGAGCCTGCCAGTCGATCCTTGCTCGATCCATCGTCGTACAGAACCGTTTTCGCCACCACGTCTCACCGAAGTGTGAACCGTTGTCGTAACAGAACACAAAGTCATCGGGTGCTATGCGTATCGATTCGAGCTGAAGCTGTAGTAGCTTATCGATGGTTCTTGGAGAGAGAGGAACCAACCTGTTATGGTCCCACTTCGGCGGGCCGATCTCCTTGCCGCCTTTCCACGCTTCGCTCACTATAAGTACTTGCCGCTCGAAGTTGATGTGCCTCCACCGCAGTGCTAGTATCTCCCCTCGACGTAACCCGGTCACCGCTGCAAGGTAGAAACAGGTATAATCATGAACGTCCAGCCATGGGCCGTAGCCATGGTCTGGAAACAAGGCCCTAAGCTCCTCACCAGTGAAGATTCCGCGCTCTTTTCTCCGCTCCTTTATCTTGCCAACGCCTGCGGTTGGGTCGCGGCTGATCTCCTCACGGTATAGTGCCTCTCGAAAGATTATCTTCACTATACCTATTGCCTTGTTAACCGTTGCCGGTGCATTCTTCGCAAGCAGCCTGGAACGTAAATCCAGCACGTCCGCACGGGTGATCTCTGAAAGCCGTTTGTCTGCAAAGGGGTCACTCAGAATGTGCTTTTGCAGTCGCTGGCGCTGTATCTTAGCATGTCGTCGGGTGATGCTCTTGCCTTCTTCTCGCAGTCGTCGGATGTGTGGGCAGCATTCCCAGTCGAAAAATGGTTGAGCGTACCGGCGGAAGCTTAGGTGGCACTGATTTCTGTGCCCTTCGGTACTTCGAAGAAGCTCTACTACGTAGGCTTCTGCTTTGTTGCGGTTTCTCTGCCCTGTGGTATGGAAGGTCTTCTCATTCGACAGTCGGTAATACCACAAGTGACCGCGCTTGAAAAGCAGGTAGGGCCGCTTCATTTCTTTTCACACTTCTTTCACACTTTGCGTATAGCCCGAAGCGGGTAAAGCTGGTACAACAGAGAGGAATTACTTGGAGGTGAGCAGGTTACCTTCGGGCAATACAGGATTCGAACCTGCGACCTCTGGCTCCGGAGGCCAGCGCTCTATCCAGCTGAGCTAATTGCCCTTGTTGTCCTACTTAAGATACAGCAATTATTCGGGTACTGCAAATAAAATCAACAAGTTTGGTAGTTTTCTTGGCCTCAATGAGAAGAATGTTTCCGGATCTGTTTATATAATTAATGGGGTTATTGTATAGGAGGTAGACAGGCAGGTGCTGCTTCAGGCTATTTTCACCGTTATTGAACGAGGGGCTGTGGGGCAGTTTGTCTCGCAAATACCGCATCCAATGCATATGTTGTTTTGAACAATCGGATATCGAAGAACAGTTTCCACACCGTTTATAAGTTTTGTTTTTTCCGATACCTTGATCGCCTTATCCGGAATAGGGCAGAACTCCTCGCATACAAGACAGTTCGTATCCTCGGCAAAGACGACACAGCGCTTCTCATTGATCGCAGCAATGCCGATAACCGCATGCTGCTTTTCTGCGAGTGTCTGTTTAGGTATGGCGAAGTTCGGACAGACCAGCTGGCATACCTGGCAGTTGTAGTCACAACCGAACTCTTCGAATACGAGATGCGGAGTGAACACGCCGTTGAACCCGCCCTCAAGACCGGAGATCTTTATAATTTTGTTCGGGCAGCTCTGCACGCATTGAAAACAGCGTAGGCAGCGCTGAACAAACAGGTTATCGTCTGTGACGCCGGGCGGCCGAAACAGCCTCATTCGATCTGAAGGCCCCGAAATATCCGGCTGGCTGCCGGTTGCGATAGGGGTGGCATCCGGTTGCGGTGTGCCTTTTTTACCCCTGCCAGAAAGGATGAGTAGCGTGCCGGTGAGAAGCCCGCCCGCAAAAAGTGCCCCCTGTACCAGAAGAGCGCGACGAGTTTCATCAGTATAGTATATTCCGTCATGGCGGGTTGCGGCAAATTGGAATCCGGAAGCCGGACATCGGGACTCGTATTCAAAGCAGAGTATACACTGGTGGTTGATCACGGTTTTCGAGCTGTATTCAGCGGCTTTCATCGGACACGTGTCACACAGGCTGCATGCAGAGCATTTTTTTATTAAAAGTTTGAATACTGATACTTTTGCCAGAAGGCCGTACAGCGCGCCGAGTGGGCATACATAGGAACACCAGAATCTACGTGAGAACAGGGATGCAACAACAAGAAGTCCGAGGAACATGATGCCGAGGAGCGAAAGTGAAAAAATCCTGATTATCCATACGTTCGGATGGAAGAACTGCAGTACGGGCGGCGCGTAAAATACTGCAACGAGCAGGGCGCTAAGTATGAACCATGAGGGAGGATAGTGTGCAAATCGATGTGTAATTTTTACGAACGACCCGTCATGAAACGACCCGTCGTGAATCGACTTATCATGGAACAGCCGTTTCTGTATCGATTTGCGCAGCGGTTTGATGCAGAAATCGAGTATTTCGATGAGTGTTCCGAGCGGGCAGATCCATCCGCAGAAGAATCGTCCGAAAACAACGGTGAGGGCCAGTATGCCTACGGTGCCCACGAGGTACTCCCACTCGAACTGGAGATGGGTGAGCAGGATGAGCGGATCGGTTTTGAGAAACGGGTTTTCACCCGGCCAGAAGGGGTTGAGCGATCGTATGAATATGAAGAGAAAAAGACCGAAAAAGAGTACCTGAGACAGTATCCGAAGCTGCTTGAGTGTTCTGAAACCCTGTGCTCTGTTTATCATGTTCATGAGTCAACAATAAAAAGGTGATTTTAATTGATATGTTCCGATTACGGTTATTTCCCGGAACTGGATTCCGGAAATAGCATCCGATGCGTGAACCGGAAGATACAAGTGATGACGTTTTAACTTACGAGAGCAATATGGTGTGTGTACTGAAGCCCTCTATTTTTCCGATACCCTTCCTGTATGCCTTTGCGATATACCCGATACTGCCCGGGTTTTTGTTGAACAGCCTTGCGGCAGAGGCATCTGCGCTCACGATGTCGGGTGAAGCGATTATCGTATCGAACCGTTTCAAGTAATCGGTGCTGCCTCCTGTCGGTCCATTTTTGAGCATAATGTTCGTGGCATCGATAATGGTAAGATGGCTTTTGACCCCCATGTTGATATCGGAGATGGATTCATGCATGTGCCAGTGCCACTTGCCGCGGTTGTCGCCGGTAATTCCCATGAGGTTTTTCATGCCCAGTGTGAGACCTGCTGATGAGTGGGTTTTGGCAACTGGTACATTGATGAATACGTCTGATTCAAGCACGTATCGATTGACCGTCGTCTCCTTCAAGACTTCCGCTCCGCTTATGGAGATCTCTTTATATAGTTTTTTCGTCACATCGTCGACATACAGTACTTTCGCACCGGCAGATTTGGCCGCTTTTTCAATGCCGGAGTTTACGTACGTCAATTTCGGGTTGTCGCAGGTCCTGTCGAATACGTACACCTTCGAAGCAAGGGCCTGGAAGCAGAGGTGCACTATTGTCCGGACGACGACCGGGTCGGTTGTCGCCTTCAGTTCCGGAGGACGATTGAAGGCGATGTTCGGCTTTACCACCACGATATCGCCCGGTTTTACATACCTGTTGATTCCACCGACTAAACGTACAGCTTCAGCTGTCGCACGTTCATAATCAGCTCCTTTTGCGATCCCTACATCGTAACCGGAAAGGCTGTCGGGAAATAGCCTTCGTACGGTCAGATAGAAACCGGTTCCGAGGGCTGCTTTTAGGAAATCTCTTCTTTTCATAGGTTTATAAGTATACCATATCCCTGATTAAAAGTAAAATAATAATAATATAATTTTGATACGATACTATCCCTGGAAATGATTTGAAACCGATTGGATTCTAAATCTGTATAAAAAAGAGGCCTTTCGATTGACACCTGTAGAGCAGGAGGGTATCGTATGTGTTGAGTACTTTTCAAATTATGAACAACACCGATACCGCGGGGTACTACGAGTTTTCCTGTTTCCATACAGGCAGAACAGGCCGATCCCGCCGTTCAGGAAAAAGAGAGAGGAGATTCCATGCAGTACAAACCGCTATACGACGGAAAGAAACTGCCGGTAATAGGGCTCGGCACCTGGAAGATAGGGGGCCAGATGACACCAGATTACTCCCATGACGATGAGGAAGTCGCTCTCGTGCGGAAGGCGATAGAGATGGGGTATTCCCATATCGACACCGCGCAGATGTACGGCGGTGGGCATACCGAGGAGGTCGTCGGAAGGGCGATAAAGCCTTTCAAACGGGATGATCTGTTCATCACCACGAAGGTCTGGAGTAACAACCTCAGGTATACTGATGTGCTGCGTGTATTTGGCATAAGCCTGAAAAAATTGGACACAGATTATGTTGATCTGTTTCTTATTCACTGGCCGAATCCGACCATTCCCCTGAAGGAGACATTCAGGGCATTCAATGAAATTGTAAAAAGCGGTCGAGTGAAATACATTGGCGTGAGCAATTTCGGCATCAAACAGCTCAAGAAAGCGCAGGCTCTCTCAGATATTCCGATTGCAGCAAACCAGGTGGAATACAGCATTTTAACCCGCGTCCCTGAAAGAACCGGACTGCTGGACTACTGCAGAGAAAACAATATAATTCTAACCGCCTATGAACCGCTCGGGAAGGGCCGGGTGTTTTATAACGGGGATCTCCAGCGTATAGCCGCAGCAAGCGGTGAGACTCCTGCCCGGCTCGCCCTGTGCTGGCTCATCAGAAAGCCCGGAGTCATCACCATACCCATGTCCTCAAAGGAAGAGCACCTGAGGGAGAATCTAAAGGTCGCCGACCTTGATCTGCCGGCTGAAATCATGGAGAAACTTGACGGGCTGGTGCATGTATAGTGTGCCGAGACAACGTTTTTATGTACCGTTCTCTGATAGTGTATACCATACGAGCTGGCCGCATGCCGCTGCAATATCGTTCCCACGCCTGTATCGCTCGCTGACACTAACACCGGAATCTGAGAGGATTTGCCTGAATGCCATGATCCTCCCTGCTGTTGGTGTCTGAAAGGTTTGTAAAGCAAATGCCTGTAGAGGAGGAGCCTGGACCTTGCGTGGGCGGTTTCTGTTGTACCTGATGATATTTATGTGGGCGTTTGCATCCCGCGCAAACCGGGCAAGGGCGGTGGCATCCTCTTCTGAGTCGTTGATCCCGGACATAAGGGTATACTCCAGGGTCACACGCCGCTTTGTCTTTTCATGGTAGTGCTGGATGGCCTTTTTCAACCGGGTAAGGCTGTTTTCAGGTGATAACGGGATGATAGCTTTTCTCTTTTTTTCAAATACCGAACCGATGGATACGGCGAGTCTCGGTCTCAGCCCGGAATCGGCAAGGTCATATATCTTTTTCACGATACCGCAGGTTGACACAGTGATGCGCCTGGAAGAGAATCCCGACTCCATTAAAAGACCAATGCTCTTCAGAACTTCATCATAATTTAAAAGGGGTTCACCCATTCCCATGAACAGAATGCTGTCGGGTTTTCCGTAAAGCCTCTCGAGCGAAAGAACCTGATTGACGATTCCGCCTGACCGGAGGTTCCTGGCCAAACCTCGAGCTCCTGTTGCACAGTAGACGCACCCGACGGCACACCCTATCTGGCTCGAAATGCAGAAAGACATCCGGCCGCTTTTATCCCTGAGAACAACAACCTCGATACCCATTCCATCCTCTGTAATGAATATGTGTTTTTTCGTTTTCCCATCCGCCGAAACGGATGAGTCGAATGATGTGTAATATCGGAGTGTAAAATCGGAGGAGAGCTGCTGCCGAAGCTCCTTCGGAATGTCCGACATCAATGAAAAGGTTTCTATCTGCCTTTGATACACCCAGGCAAATAGCTGTTTTGCATGAAATGTCCTGAAACCTTTCAATTCGACATATGCGGCAATTTCAGCGCTGGATAATCCAATGAAGGGTTTTCTGTTGAGGTGGTTTTGTATTGATGTTGTTTCAGACATGATTCTAGCGGCTTCGTCCGGTCAGGAGTTTGAGCCTGTTTTTCAGATCTTTGTTCTGGATTCCTTTTTGCAATGCCTCGCCGATTATTTCCCTGGCTTTGTTCCGGTCGCCCAGAGACTGGTAGCATTCTGAGAGGAGTATGGTAAGCTGGTAATTCAGACCGGAAAGGTTTTTCAGCTGGTTGAGGTTTTGTATAGCCGCATCGAAGTTGTTTTCCATTTTATCGAGCATGCTCAACCCGAGAATTGCATAGTAATCGAAATCTCTCTCGATAGCCTTTTTATAATAGAACCGAGCGGTTTCGGCGTTTCCGAGATTGCGATACGCATCACCGAGCCTCGTGAGGATTTTTTTGTTCTGCGGATCTGATTTTAAAATCCTCCGCCAGTAATCCACTGCCTTTTCATACTCGTGCAGGCCCCTGTAGGAATCCGCAAGACCGTACAGCGCATAGAAGTTGTTTTCTTCTTTTTCAAGTGCCTTGTAAAAAAATTTGAGTGCCTCATTGTACAGCTTCATTTTTCGGTAGCAATTTCCGGTGCTGGTCAGGACAATGACATCGTCACGCTGAATTTCAATGAGCTGATGCCAGTACGATAGCGACTTTCTGAAGTTTTTATTCTCAAAATACAGATGCCCGAGGCCGGACAGGGCATAAGGGTTCTTAGAATCGATGGACATTGCGCGTTTATAGCACTCTATCGCCTTATTGAAGTTCTTCGTTTTCCTGTAGGTATCGCCGAGCCTGGTGAGAACAGCAATGTCGTACTCGTTTTCGCTGTAGGAAAGGTATTCTTCCCACACCTCTATCGCCTTTGTAAATTTTTTAGCGCCTCTGTATGTATCGGCAAGGCCGATGAGAGCAAACTTGTTGACTGGATCCACCTTGAGCGCCTGTATATAGTACTCCTCGGCCTGTTCAAACTTTTTTTCCCCTTTAAACACATCCGCGATTCCTACAAGCGCGTAGATATTTTTTTTGTCGATTTCGAGAATTGTTCTAAACTCGCTCTCTGCCTCTCTGAATTGCCTTTCTTTCAGGTGGTGGTACGCCGTCTTTGAGATTTCAGGAATTCTTTTCCACTCTTCGTACTCCTTTGTACTTTTTTTCATTACATTTTCCTTTCATCCTTCGCTGAGCCACTTTTTCAATACGGCGACAATTCTTTCTGTAAGTTCACTGATCCGCTTCTCGTATTTTGCCTCGATATAAAAATGGAGCGCCTTCAGCGGTTTTTTTTTATCGAAATAGTAGTAATCTCCGACCCTGATAAGCCCGTCTTTGTAGGATGTGGTAACGAATATCTTGGCCGCTTTTTCAATATCCCCGTTGTTGAATAGTTCATTTCCTTTTCTGATGAGAATGAGCCTCTCTTTCGGGGTCAGTACTTTGTTCATAAATATTGAATGTAATCCTTTTTCGGGTATTTTTCAACAGGGGTTGATCCAGCCGCTGCTTAAAAGGGGCGTGTATCCCTGACGGGATGTATCCCTGACGGGATATGCCGCTTCTGATCGGGTGAAATATTGCAATAAAATTGACTCTAAAATAGAGTTGGTATACTATATGGGGGCACTATGCAGAACATTTTCCTACAGACCTATCGGGAAGAGGATCAGGTTGTTTTCATAGAGGGCAAAGACTGTCACCATCTTAAAAACGTCCGACGCATAAAAAAGGGAGATATAATAGAAGCTGTGCTCGGGCAAAAGAAGGCACGGCTTCTCGTTTTTAGTATTGAAAAGAAGCGGATTATCTGCACTATCGCCTATACGAGAAAGATTAATGGCGGCGGAAACACAACTATTTGTGTCTATCAGGGTTTACTCAAAGCGTGGAAGATGGATTCCCTCGTGGCGCGGCTTGCAGAACTGGGCGTTCGGATGTTTGTACCTCTCATAACGAGCAGATCGATTCCCCGCGGAGACACGGGTGTATCCAGAATGGAGCGCTGGCGGCGGCTTTCAAGGGAAGGAGCGAAGGTTTCAGGAAGTGAAGAGCAGATGGAGATTTCACCGCCGGTTTTTTTTGTGGATGCATGCAGAAGTTTGAATAAAACAAAAAACGGAGTTATCATAATTTTTTGTGCCGGGGATTCAGATGTACATATTAAGACTTATCTCGAATCTATTTCGGCCGCCGATATCTCTTTTAACCTCTTTTTCGGGCCCGAGGGTGGATTTACAGCAGACGAGGTTCAGACAGTAAAAGAAGCCGGTGGAAAAGCGCTGACAATGGGGAAT
>Ga0307442_1000743_pt1 | contig 15969 bp, 15 predicted proteins | sample SalMarWE160430MG_FD_202143 | JGI IMG/M metagenome (GOLD analysis project Ga0307442, IMG submission 202143) | Salt marsh sediment microbial communities from the Plum Island Ecosystem LTER, Massachusetts, United States - WE1604-30 | ecosystem: Environmental > Aquatic > Marine > Intertidal zone >...
GCCCCGAGATCATTTCATGATCGAGACCGCGCTGACGAGCTTCACCACCTTCTTCGCCACCATCGGGCCGGTGGAGACGGCCGTGCTGTTTGCGACGCTGACGCCCAAGATGGCCCGGGCGGCGCGGACCGCGATCGCCCTACGCGCCACCGCGATTGCGAGCCTCATCCTTCTCGTTTTCACGCTGCTCGGACAGCCGTTGCTCGATCGGCTGGGCGTGACCATCCCGGCGCTGCAAACGGCCGGCGGCATCATTCTCTTGATGATCGCCCTCGACATGATCTTCGCGAAGCCGACGAGCGCCTTCAAGCTCAGCGAGCCCGAGGACGTGGAGGCACAGACGAAGGATGACATCGCCGTCTTTCCGCTGGCGACGCCGCTGCTCGCGGGGCCGGGCGCGATGAGCGCCGGCATTCTGCTCGCGGCCAACGCCGACGGGAACCCGCTGGCGCTTGCCGTGACGCTCGTGGGCCTCGCGGCAGTCATGGCGATCACGCTCGTGCTGCTGCTCATCTCCCACCAGCTGAACAGTGTGATCGGCATCACGGCGCAGCGCGTTCTTATGCGCGTGTTCGGCATTCTGCTTGCGGGAATCGCGGTGCAGGCGGCCTTCAACGGATTGAGCGCCAGCGGGCTCGTGCGGCCCGGGGGCTAATATCCGCCTCAAAGCCGAACGGGCGTTAGCCTGCCATTAACCGCAAGCGTCCTAATTTGGGACAGTCGCGTTGGTGGAAAGGCGTTTGTCCCATGACTTTGTCGCGTGCCGGCGGTCGCTTGGCGAGTTTGCGTTGTGCTGGAGCGCTGTTGCGGCCGGCAGCGCTCCTACTTCCCCTGATGCTGGGCGCCTGCAGCTCGGCAGGGCCCATGACGCAATCTGCGAGCTGGTATCCCTCCCAGGTTGCAGGACCGGTGGCCGGAATGCCGCCGGCAGAGCGGATGCGTCCGCAAGTCGAGATTGAAGGCGACGGCCTCGAGGGTCAGCTGCCGCCGCGGCGGCGCGCAAACAAGGCGCCGGACGATCCGAGAGAGCCCTTCAGCCCCAACTACGGCTCCGTGCCTGTGGCCGGTCCTGAAACGGCTCCGGCACCGGCGTAACGGCCTAGAGCAATTGCCGCACGCCGCACCTATATAGACGGGCGCGCTACTGCTGACAGTTGGCGCGAAGGCGCAAGGGCGTGGTTATGAAAAGCGCGGCGAGGCTCGCCGCCGTCTTCTTGGCGGCATTCATGATCGTGATGTCGAGTGCGGCGTCGGCGATGGCGCTGCCGCGCGGAGCGTCGCCCCTGTCAGTGATCGTCCCGGTGGTGAGCAGCGACGCGCATCGCGGCGTCAACGGCCGCTACGGCGGCCTCAAGAGCCGCACGCCGGTGCCGGCGTACGGCAACTCGAAGGGACGGAGCCTGAACGGAGAGAGCAGGGCGCGCAAGCAGCCTTATCCTTATCGCTACTATTACGATACCAGCCGCGGCAACTACGGCTGCCACAGGTACGGGAAGCGCGCGATCGACACTGACAATGCCAATTGGTGGCTGCGATACCGCTCATGCACCGAGACGGAGCCCAAGAAGGACACCGAAACGGACGCCGATTGAGCGGCTCACCACAGGGGTGCGGCGCAGGAAAGCGCGCGCGCCCCTACATAGTTAATGAATCGTTACCTAGATATGCTTGATGGCGGCCCGGGCCACCCCACAGCCCTCGCCCGGCTGTCAGCCAGAGGACAGCCCGCAAGGGAGGTAACGTGATGATCAGATACATGTTGGCGGCCGGCGCCTTGGCCGGTGCTCTGCTTATGGCGGGCGCCATCCCTCGGCCCGCTGAAGCGGCTCCTGTGCCGAAGCTGCAAATCGGCGCAGAAAGCGGTGTGACGTTGGTGCGGCACGGCGGAGGCCATGGAGGCTTTCATGGCGGACATGGAGGCTTCCGCGGCGGTCATGGAGGCTTCCGTGGCGGGTTTCGCGGCGGTCACCGCGGAGGCTTTCGCGCCTTCCGCGGAGGCCGGCACTTCGGTGGCCGACATGGCGGCATAGGCGGGCTCCATTTCCGCGGTCGTCGGCACTATCGCGGGCGCCGGCGGTACTACGGCTACTCTTATGGCTACGTCCCCTATTTCTATGACGACTACTACTATGGCGACTACTACTACGACGGGGCCTGCGCGTGGCTGAGACGGAAGGCGCTGCGCACGGGGCGCCGCTACTGGTGGCGGCGCTATCATCGTTGCGTTGAAGCGTATTACTGAGTGACGCTTGAGGGCCGGAGCAATCCGGCCCTTTGCGCGTCGCTCCGTGCCGAACGGCGCATTTGCGGCTGGCGCAGGACGCCGGATGCGGGCAGACTCGTTGCATGCCTGCCATCGAGACGCGACACGGCTCGGGGATCGCGATCCGCCGCTGGTCCGAGATCGCCGACAAAGACAAGCTGATGCCGGGGCTCGATGCGATCTTCTTCGAGGCGAGCGCCACCAAGTCGTTTGCCAGCGAGAAGGAGCGCGCTGCGTTTCGTGAGCGTTGGCTCGGGCGCTATCTCGTGCACGAGCCGCAATGGGCCTACCTCGCGTGCGACGCCGGCGGCTCGGTCGCCGGTTACCTCGTCGGCAGCATCGACGACCCGCGGCGCAGCGGCCGCTACGGCGACGTCGGCTACTTCCTGGACTTCGCCGATCTGACCGAGAGCTATCCTGCGCACCTGCACGTCAATCTGGCACCCCGCTACCGCAACCGCGGGATCGGTGCCGATCTGATCGCGGCCTTCGCCGCCGACGCCGCTAAGGCGGGTGCTGCGGGGCTGCACGTCGTCACAGGTGCTGGCTCCCGCAACGTGCATTTCTATGAGCGCAACGGCTTTCGCGAGCTGGCGCGCGCGACCTTCAACGCGCATGAGGTCGTCTTCCTCGGCCGGAGCCTGGCGCGTCCAGAAACGGCTTGATCTCGGCGCCGGGGCAGCGATGATGCCTTGAGCGGGCAGAACGCCTGCAAAAGAGGGGTGCATGCCGAAGGCCGAAGTCCGCAAGGCGCAGAACGGGGCGCCGGCCATCGAGATGTCGGGCGTGCACAAGTGGTTCGGCGATTTTCACGCGCTGAACGACGTCTCCCTCAAGGTGCGCCAGGGCGAGAGGATCGTCATTTGCGGACCGTCGGGCTCCGGCAAGTCGACGCTCATCCGCTGCATCAACCGTCTCGAGCCCCACGACGAGGGCCGCATCGTGGTCGATGGGCACGAGCTGACGGGCGATCTGCGCCAGATCGAGACGGTGCGCTCCGAGGTCGGCATGGTCTTCCAGCAGTTCAATCTGTTTCCGCATCTGACCGTGCTCGATAACGTGTGCCTGGCGCCCGTGTGGGTGCGCAAGATGCCGCGCGCCAAGGCCGAGGCACTCGCGATGCAGCTTCTGGAGCGGGTGCAGATCGGCGCGCAGGCTAGTAAGTATCCCGGGCAGCTGTCAGGAGGACAGCAGCAGCGCGTCGCCATCGCCCGCTCGCTCGCCATGAGCCCGCGCATCATGCTGTTCGACGAGCCGACCTCGGCGCTCGATCCGGAGATGGTGAAGGAGGTGCTCGACGTTATGACGGAGCTTGCGGGCCAGGGCATGACCATGCTGGTCGTCACCCACGAGATGGGCTTTGCGCGCGCCGTCGCCGACCGCGTGATCTTCATGGACGAGGGGCAAATCGTGGAGGATGCCGCGCCGCAGGCGTTCTTTGAGAAGCCTCGTTCGGAGCGCACGCGCAAATTCCTGTCACAGATTCTCGCCCACTGAGTTGAGGAGCTCAACCGATGCGGCACGCGACCGTAATCTTCGCATTGGCCGCCGCTGCGTTTGTTACCACCGCCGCGCGCGCGGCAACGCTCGCCGAGGTCAAGGATCGCGGGGAGTTGCGCTGCGGCGTCAACATCGGGTTGGCGGGCTTCAGCGCGCCCAACGACAAGGGCGAGTGGCAGGGCCTCGACGTCGATTTCTGCCGCGCGGTTGCCTCGGCGATCTTCAAAGATCCAACCAAGATCAAGTTCGTGCCGCTATCGGCCAAGGAGCGCTTCACCGCGTTGCAGTCGGGCGAGATCGATCTGCTCTCGCGCAACACCACGTGGACCATGAGCCGCGACACCGAGCAGGGGCTCAACTTCGTCGGCATTACCTATTACGACGGCCAGGGCTTCCTGGTGAAGAAGAGCCTTGGCATCACGTCGCCGGCGCAGCTCGCCGGGGCCAGCATCTGCATGCAGACGGGAACCACTAATGAACTCAACGTCGCCGACTACTTCCGCACGCGTGGCCTGAGCTTCGACCCGGTCGTGTACGAGAAGAACGAGGAGGCGATCAACGCCTACAATCTCGGCCGCTGCGATGCCTACACGACCGACTCGTCCGGGCTCTATGCGCAGCGCATCAAGCTCGCCGATCCCGATGCCAATGAAGTGTTGCCCGAGGTGATCTCCAAGGAGCCACTGGGGCCGGTCGTGCGCCAAGGCGACGATGAGTGGGCCAACCTGGTGCAGTGGACGCTCTTTGCCTGGCTCAACGCGGAGGAGCTGGGCATCAAGCAGGCCAACGTCGATGAGATGCTCTCCTCGCCCAACCCGGAGATCCGCCGCTTGCTCGGTGTAGAGGGAGACTTCGGCAAAGGCATCGGGCTCGACGACGACTGGGCCTACCGGATCGTCAAAAACGTCGGCAACTACGGCGAGTCCTTCGAGCGCAACCTGGGCAAAGGCTCGCGGCTCAAGATCGCGCGCGGCTTGAACCGGCTGTGGACCAACGGCGGGCTGCATTACGCGCCGCCGATCCGCTAAGGGAGCGCGTGGGGGATGGCGAGTACGGCGCCAAAATCGACACGGTCGCTAGCGAGCCTCGATTGGCTCTACGACCCGAAGACGCGCGCGATCATTTTTCAAATCGCGCTGCTCGTTGGCGTCGCCGTGCTCATCATCGAGATTGTGCTCAACACGGCGGCGAACCTCAGAGCGCAGAATATCGCCACCGGCTTCGGCTTTCTGCATAAGCCTTCAGGCTTCGACATCTCGCAGACGCTCATTCCCTATTCGAGCACCAGCTCGTATGGGCGCGTGTTCTGGGTGGGTCTCACCAACACGTTGCTGGTCGCGCTGCTGGGCATCGTGCTCGCGACTGTTCTGGGTTTTGTGATCGGTTTGGCGCGCCTGTCGGCGAACTGGCTGGTGGCAAGGCTCGCGACCGTCTACGTGGAGATTGTCCGCAACGTGCCGCTGCTCTTGCAGCTGCTGGCCTGGTACTTCACGCTGCTGATCTCTCTGCCCTCGCCGCAAGCAGACTTCCGGCTGCCGCTCGGCATTGGCGTGTCCAACCGCGGCATCTATCTGCCGGCGCCTGTCTGGCGGCCGGGCATGGTCGCGGTCATAGTAGCCCTGATTGCTGGGATCGCCGGCGCGGTGGCGATCGGGGCGTGGGCGAGGCGCAAACGGCTGGAGACGGGCGCGCAGGTGCCGGCCTTCTGGTACGGGCTTGCCGCCGTCGTGGTGCCGCCGCTGTTGGTGTTCCTCGCGCTCGGCGCACCGATGACATTCGAGGTGCCAAAGCTCGGACGCTACAACTTCGAAGGCGGCCTCGTGCTCCTGCCCGAGTTGATCGCGCTGCTTCTGGGGCTCACGCTCTACACCGCGGCGTTCATCGCCGAGATCGTGCGCGGCGGCATCGAGGCGGTGCCGCGCGGGCAGAAGGAGGCCGCGCGCGCGCTGGGTCTGCGCCCATGGCAGGTGCAACGTCTGGTCGTCATTCCGCAGGCGATGCGCATCATCATCCCGCCGCTCACCAACCAGTATCTCAACCTCACCAAGAACTCCTCGCTTGCGGTCGCCATCGGCTATCCCGATCTCGTGTCGGTGTTTGCCGGCACCGTGCTCAACCAGACCAACCAGGCGGTCGAGGTGATCCTCATCACCATGGGCGTCTATCTCGGGATCAGCCTTTTGACCGCGCTCGCCATGAACTGGTTCAACGCGCGCATGGCGCTGGTGGAGCGCTAGGACATGGCACTCTCGCGACCCGCCGCGCGCATCGACTGGCTCAAGGCCAACCTCTTCTCGTCATGGGGCAACACGGCGCTGACGCTGATCTCTTTGGCGATCATCTGGGTCGTCGTCACGCGCTTTCTCGACTGGGCGCTTTTCAGTGCCGTGTTCTCGGGCGACGACGGCGCGGCCTGCAACAAGCCGGGGGCAGGGGCCTGCTGGCCGTTCATCGCGCACAAGTTCGGGCTCTTCATGTACGGCCGCTATCCGGACGCGGAGCGCTGGCGCGTCAACCTGACGTATCTGCTGGCGCTTGCCGGGCTTGTGCCGCTGATGATTCCGCGCGTGCCGGGCAAGCTTTGGCTGTCGGTCTATCTGCTTGTCGTCTTTCCCATCGTCGGGTTCGTGCTGGTGACGGGCGGCCTCTTCTGGCTGCCACACGTGCCGACAGAGCTGTGGGGCGGCCTGTTCCTGACCCTCGTTGTGGCGAGCGTCGGCATCGCGGCATCCTTTCCCATCGGCATCCTGCTGGCGCTGGGACGCCGCTCCGAGCTGCCGATCGTGCGCTGGGTGTCGATCGGCTTCATCGAGTTTGTGCGCGGCGTGCCGCTGGTCACCGTCTTATTCATGGCCTCCGTCATGCTGCCCTTGTTCCTGCCGCCCGACGTCACCTTCGACAAGCTTCTGCGCGCGCTGATCGGCGTGGCGCTGTTCTCGGCCGCCTATCTCGCCGAGGTCATTCGCGGCGGCCTGCAGGCGATCCCGCGCGGCCAATACGAGGCGGCCGACGCGCTGGGGCTGTCCTACCCGCAGAAGATGGGTCTGATCGTGCTGCCGCAGGCCTTGAAGCTCGTCATTCCCGGCATCGTCAACTCGTTCATCGCGCTGTTCAAGGACACGAGCCTGGTGCTGATCATCGGGTTGTTCGACCTGCTGGGCATCGTGCAGCAATCGGTCTCGTCCGACGTCAAGTGGTTCTCGCCGCAAACGGCGACGACGGGCTACTTCTTCGCCGGCCTCATCTTCTGGATCTTCTGCTTTTCTATGTCGCGCTACTCGGCCTTCCTGGAGAAGCGTCTGGCGAGCGGCGATCGTCGCTAGCTAGATCTTCTCGCAGTGATATTCGCCGCCCACGAAGACGGGGCTGCCTCCGGCCTGAACGGTTCCCGCCGGGCAGATGCATTGGCCGTTTGCGGGGCTCGTCACGACAAAGTCGGGCCCGCGTTCAGTCCGAAGGCACTTAGAGTTGTTCACCAAAACGCGCCGCTATCCACCGCTAAGGAATAACCTGGCAAATCCAGGGTTTACCGAGCATCGGGCGCGCGGCGCGAGAACGGCCCCTGAAGGAGGGCTAAGCTGAGATGCCCGGCCGTTGGCATGCGCCGCGATGCCATTTTGACCGCGCCCGCGACCGTATAATGTGGCTGCCGCGGCAGTGGTAATTGGGCCCGGTAGGCATGCACATCCTTTGGCGCGGCGACGTCCTCCAGAGGCTGCGGCTCGCCTCAGGCCTCATCCTGTTCGCGTTCGTCCTGACGCATTTCCTCAATCACGCGCTCGGCCTCTTCAGCGTCGACTGGATGCAGGACGTGCAGCAATGGCGCTGGGCGGTCACGCGGTCGTGGCCCGGCACGATCATTCTGCTCAGCGCGCTTGTGACCCACATGGGGCTTGCGCTCTACAAGCTCGCCGGCCGCGCCACCCTGCGGCTGCCGCGCTGGGAGGCGCTGCAGCTGGGGCTAGGGCTCTCCATCCCGTTCCTGTTGCTTCCGCACATCGTCAACACGCGCATCTCACACGTGTTCTTCGGCGTGAATGATCTCTACGTCTACGAGCTCGCGCGCCTGTGGCCGGCGAGCGCGCTCACTCAGAGCCTGCTCCTCGTCATCGTGTGGGTGCACGGCTGCATTGGCATCCATTTCTGGCTGCGGCTCTATGCGCCCTACCGGCGCGCCATTCCGCTGTTGCTGGCAGCTGCAATCGTGGTGCCGCTCGCTGCGCTCGGCGGTTTCATCGTGGCCGGCAGCGGCGTTGCCTCGGCGATCGAGGTGCCGCGCGTGTTCGACACCCTCAAGAGCTTGACGCACTGGCCGAGCGCGGCCGATAGCGCGCAAATCGCCTGGCTCAGGACGCTGGTACGCATCGAGTTCGCCGGGCTCTTGGCCGTGGTCGCTGCCTGCATCGCCTGGGGCTATTTTGCGCGCCTTGTCGGTCCCAAGGTGACCATCGCCTATTCGGGCGGCCCCACGATCAAGGTGCCGCTGGGCCCGACGCTTCTCGAGATCAGCCGCGCTGCAAGAGTGCCGCACGCCTCCGTTTGCGGCGGGCGCGCGCGCTGCTCCACCTGCCGCGTGCGCATTGATAGAGGCGCCTCCACACTGCCAGTGGCGACATTCCCCGAGAGCGTGACGCTCGGCTCGATCGGCGCGCCCCCCAACGTGCGGCTCGCCTGCCAGATCCGCCCGACGGAGAGCATGGTGGTGACGCGGCTTTTGAAGGCGGCGACCACAGGGCCAGAGGCGGTCGAGCTGGAAGAGGCAGACTCGGGTGGCGTGGAGAGGTCGCTCGCGGTCATGTTCGTCGACCTGCGCGACTTCACGCGCTTCTCCGAGACGCGGCTGCCGTTCGACGTCGTCTTCGTCTTGAACGAGCTCTTCGGCGCGGTTGGGGAGGCGATCGCCGAGAACGGCGGCTGGATCGACAAGTTCCTGGGCGACGGGCTGCTCGCGGTGTTCGGGCAGCGTGTCGGCGTAGAGGTGGCCTGCCGCCAAGCCCTGCGCACGGTACGCGCCATCGATCTGGCGCTCGACCACGTCAATGCCAAGCTCGAGGCCGAGATCGGTCGCCGGCTGGAGGTCGGCATCGGCGTCGACGCCGGGCCGCTGCTGCTTGGACGCATCGGCTACGGAGAGGCGGTCGACTTCACCGTTATTGGCAACGCCGTCAACGTCGCGAGCCGGCTCGAATCCCTGTCGAAGGAGAAGGGCTTCCAGGTGGTCATCTCGCGCGAGGTCGCACGTCAAGCCGGTTGGGAGTGCACGGAAGGCGAGACGATGCAGATTGCCGTGCGCGGGGTGGCAGAGCCTGTCGAGGTCATCGGCATCGTGCGCGGGCGCGACCTGCCGGCGAGCATCCTCGCCTACACGGATGACGAAGAGCAAAGGCCCGCGGCATGGACCGCGGGCCTTTGGGGTGGCGCCTGAGGCGGCGCCGTTGCGCAAGGCGGCGACGTCGCCTCTCGGCTCAGTCGTCGCAGGGGAACGTCACGACAGCATCGACATAGGGCACGTCGATCTTGCAGTTGCGCCCGCCCTTGGTCTTGCGGAAGTTCAGGGCCTCGGCGATCTTGGCAACGACCTTGCCGGACTTCTTGGCGGTCTTGCCTTTCGACTCCTTCGCGGGCGCTGCGGCCTCCTTGTCGGCGTTGGCCTGGGTCTCAGCCTTGGCCTCTTTCTGGGATTCGACCTTGGGTTCGGGCTTAGCCTCTGCCTTCGCCTCCGGCTTGGCGTCTGGCTTTGCAGCTGGCTTCGCCGCAGCGGTCGTGTCGGTCTTCGTCGCGGCAGCGGGAGCCGAGGCCGCCGTGCCAGGCTTGGAGCACTTCTGAAGATCGGCAGGCGCGCGCTTCCAGGTCATGGTCTCGCTCAGCCACTTCGTTCCGGCGTATCCCACCACGCGCAGCGTATCGCCCTTGGGCGTCAACTCGACGTCGTACTTGGAGTCGGAATCGGGATCATAGATCCAGCCGTTGTCCCACGTGCCGCCGCCGACCGGCTTCACGTCGCCGATGATCTGCTCACCGCAGCCCTCGGCGTCCTTGGGATTTTTCACCCAGGCGACGTAGCCGCACAGTTTGCCGTTGCAGTCGGTGATCTCGACCGCGCCGCGGCCGGTGTGGTCGATCCACACGCCGAGCGGGCTGTTCGCGGCGCGCGCCGTGCCGGCCGAGAAAAGAGCGGCGGCGATGGCGGCCGCCGTCAGGGCTGTTGCGTTTGAGCGCATAGGTCACCTTTCAAATGGACTTGGGGCCTCGATATCGAATTCGCATAGAGCGCGGTGCAGAGCGGGCTGCTCTTGCCGCGCGTGTCGCCAATGTCCTCCCAATTAAGGCGTAAGGCTGTTCCGAGCGGAACACCGCACGAGGGCCCCGCGCGGTCAGGTCGCATCTCGGGCCGATGTGGCGCTTTGGTTACGCCTAGTGCTTCACGAAGGCCGTGGCACTGAGGACGCCCATGGGGCCCCCTTTGGCAGGGGCGTAATAGTGAACCTGGCTCAGAAGCTTATCCGTATGGGCGCTCCAGGCATGGACGCGGATGGGGCCCTCGTCCCACGACTTGTCCGGCCCACGCCCCAACAGCGCAACGAGCTCTTTGAACAGCGTGTCCTTGGGGTCGCTGGCGGGAAAGAGCAGCGAGCAGGCGACGCTGGTCGAGTTGGCGAAGGCCGGCACGGATTTCTTGAATTGCGCGTCGGGCTTCGACTGCGCCGCGGTCAGCACAAACTTGCCGCCGAGGTCGTGGAAGCTCCAGGCATAGAGTTTCTCGGCCCGCACGGCTGGCTGGTACCGCTCGAGCTCTTTGCCCGTGATCTGGGCAAACTCGCCGAAGCCGGCGGCTTTGGTGATGCCATCGAGATCGGGGAGTTGGCGCAAGCAGAAGACGTCGAACATCTTAACCGTGCGCGCGGGCCCCTTCTCCTTGGGCAGCCCTTGCGCGTTGGCCGAGCTTGCAAGCGCCAACATTGCGGCGAGCCAAATGAAGTGCTTCGCGTGCGTGCCCATGGATGCTCTCCCGCGTGCGGTTGCCGGCAACGCAACTGTAGCGCGGGAATCGCCTGGCCCCCAAAAGCATCACCTGCGGGACAGCTCTTCTCGGTGCAGCCGAAGCCTTCAACTTTGGTCGAAGATCAGCGCGCTTCTCCGCAAACATATGGCATTTGAGCTGATGTTCGTGGGCAACGATTAATCTCTGGCCAAGCACTTGTCTCTATTTGTTCCGTGCACGTATGGAAGTCTCGGGAGCCCCGAATGTACGGCATGGTCAACAATGCCATCCGCGCCTACACCAGCGAAAGCCACGGCAACGCCGTGTGGGCGAAGATCTGCAATCGCGCGGGCGTCGATTGCGGAGAGTTCGCGTCGATGTTGCCCTACGACGACGCGCTGAGCCTGGAGCTGGTCAAGCAGACGGCGCAGACGACGGGGCTGCCGGTGGAGACGCTTCTGCGCGAGATCGGGCGCTACTGGGTGTATTTTGCCGCGCGCTCCTCCTTCGGGCCGCTGATAGCGTTTGGCGGCGCGCACTTCGAGGAGTTTCTCGGCAACCTCGACGCGATCCACTCGAAAATCAAGGCCAGCCTGCCCAAGCTTGATCCTCCCTCGTTTCGCGTGGAGCAGCACCCCGACAACATCGTGTGCGTTGTCTACCGCTCCAGCCGCCACGGGCTGTTCCCGTTCGTCGAAGGACTTTTTGCCGGCCTGGCGGAGCATTTCGGCCAGCCCGTGGAGATCCTGGATTTCGAAGAGTTGGGCCCAGGTGAGGCGCGCTGGAGCTTGCGGGTCGGCGAGCCCGTGCTCTTGCCTGCAGCGTAGAGGCCGCGATCGGCGATGGTGTGCACGACAACCTGCGTCCGCCTCGAGACCATGCTCGATTGCTGTCCGTTCTCTTTCGTGTTGAGCGACGGACGACTGACGCGACTGGGGCGCTACTTCGCCGAGCGTCATCCCGAGATAGGCGGTGCGCGCTTCGAGGAGGCCTTCACCTTGATTGGGGGCTCGCGCGAGATGCGCCGGCTGGTCGGTGCGCCGACGCAGCACCCGCCTCCCGACAGCTTCAAGGAGCGCGTGGAATTGCGGCTTCGCGCCGGCGACGGCATGCACGTCGTCGGCTCGTTCCTTCCGCTCGAGCGACGCGAGGAGGGCATGCTGTTCATCGGCACGCTCTCGCCCAAGCAGATTGCCAAGGTGACGGACTACGGGCTGATGCTGAGCGACTTCGGGCCACTCGACGTCTCGGCGGACTTCGCGATGATGGCGCAGGTCAACGAGGCCGTGCTCAAGGACACGCGGCTGCTCAACGAGCGCCTTGCGGCAGCGCGTGACGAGGCCGTGTGGGCGCGCAAGAAGGTCGAGGCCGTAGCGCTCGTCGATTCACTCAGCGGCCTGGCCAACCGGGCGGCATTCCAACAGGTTCTCGACGCAGGTGGGCGGGATGCAGCCGTCTCGCGCAGCCTCCTATTGATCGACATCGACAATTTCAAGCCGGTCAACGACCACTACGGACACGCGGTCGGCGACTTGCTCATCAAGTCGCTCGGAAATCGCATCGGGGAGGCGATGGACGGCAATGCCGAGGCCTACCGCATCGGCGGCGACGAGTTCGCGGTGATCTTTAGCGAGCTGACGCCCTATCAAGCGAAATACCGGGCTGCCGAGGTCATGCGCGCGGTGCAGGCGGAGCATTGCATCCAAGACAAGCGTATCAGCGTCAATGCCAGCGGAGGCTTGGCGAGCCGCATGTTCGGCTTGAGCGACTTGGAGAGCCTCTACAAGGCGGCGGACATCGCGCTTTACGAGGCCAAGCGGTCCAGAAACACGAAGCTGCAGATCTACACCACGGGGATGGGACGACGCTCTCTTGAGAAGAAGCTGTTGGAGAGGGATCTGATCGAGGCGGTGCGCCGGGCCGAGCTGGAGGTCTTCGTGCAGCCGCAGTTCGATTTGGGCTCAGGCGCCTTGGCGGGCGGCGAGGCGCTAGCGCGCTGGTGGAACCGCCGTTTGCAGCGATACGTTCCGCCGGGCGTGTTCATTCCAATCGCGGAGAACTACGGCTTCGTCTCGCAGATCGACCTCTTCGTGCTGGCCACGGTTCTGCGTCAGCAGAACGCGCTCGATCATTCGGCAAAGGTGGTGACCTGGAGCACCAACGTGTCGCCGCTCACCGTTGGGCATGAGGATCTTGCGCAGCGGATGCGGCAGCTCATGGATGAGCATGGGGCGCCCACCGCTCCGATCGAGATCGAAGTCACTGAGAGCACGATCTTGAACGAGGCCGACGCGATTGGCACGGTGTTGCGCGCCGTTCGCGCCATGGGCATCGAGGTGGCCATTGACGATTTCGGCGCGGGTCAGACCAGCCTCTCGCACCTCACGCGTCTGCCGATCACGCGCATGAAGCTCGACCGCTCGCTGATCGAGCGGATCGACAAGGACGAGCGCGCGGAGATGATCGCCCGCTCGATCGTGGCGCTTGCACAAGAGCTCGGTCAGCATGTGACGGCAGAGGGAATCGAGCGGCCTTCACAGGCAGAGCTGCTGCGGCGCATGGGCCCCATGCGGGTGCAAGGGTTCTTCTACGCCAAGCCGATGCCGATGGCTGAGTTTGTCGAGAGCCTCCGCGGCAAGCGCCAACAGGAAGACGGCCATGCAGCGGCGGGCTGAGGTCTCGCGCGCCGCTCAGGTCGTGCCCTTCTTGCTCAAGAACGGCTTTTGCGCGGCATTGTTGATGCCGAGCCATGCCGCCGTCAGCGCATCGATGATGGTGGCGATCCAGGGGACGATGAACCACCACGCGAGATGGTCGGTGCCGATCATCCAACCGGCGCGCCCGTGAAAAGGAGGGCGGTAATGGCGCTGAACGCCGCGTCCAGCTGCAGCGCCGTAACGATGGTCTCGCGGCTCGTCACGGAAATAAACTCGCTGATGAGCCAGGCGACCGCGATCAGCACCATCAACAAGAGCCAGCCGTACACGGCTTGCGGGATGGGAAGCTTCAGCGCCGACGACTTCAACGCGGCGGCGGGGGCATAGAACTCCGCGGCAAGATAGGCGCCGGCCGCAAGAAGATAGGGAAACAGCCAGATCGTCACGATGAAGATGTGCCGGCCGACGCTCATCGGCGTCTCGGCCTCGTTCGTTGCCTGCAAGCTACTCATGAACGATTTCCTCCCCCAGACTGCGCCACCGCTTAAGGCTGGCGGGGCGTCGCTTGGTCATGGGATGCCCCCGTGTCGTAGCGATGACACGCCAGCGTAGCCTGAAGCCGGGCGAGATGCGACGCCGCAGCGGCAATTTTCTGCGCCGTGACGGGCGTCAGCGCGCGGCCATGGGTGGCGTCGGCCGGGTGGAGGCAGCGGAGGAAAGGACCGGCCACTTCGTGAGGTCCGTCGACCATTTCCCCGCGGCGATCATCTTGGCCTGCTCCTCGCATGTCGGCGGCTTGCGATTGACGCGGGTCCACACCTCCGACGACCCGAAGATGGGGAGGAGCACGTAGCCGCTTACCTTCACGTGATTGAGGTCAAGCACCTGGGCCTCGCCGCTGAAGCTCATGCCGTGGTCGGGGACATAGACGGTGCCGTCGCCCCAGGTGCCGTCCCGCTGCTTCCTGAAACCAGTGACTACCGCAAGGCCACAGACAAAGCGCGACTGCAGCCTCGGATCGGGATTGCGGAAGTCGCGCAAGGGGCCGCCGTCGGGACCGCGCGGCTTCCTGAGCCAAGCGACCTTGCCGCAGCGTGTGTTGCCGCAGCGGCCGATCTGGAGGAGGACCTCGCCGTCCGAATCCATCCAGTAGCCGTCGAGAGGTTCGCCCGCTCGGGCGCCCGCGGCTGAAAGCGCGAGCACGGCGGTCGCGAAGCAATAGGCAAGACCCCGCAGAAACGTCCTCATTCCCGTATCATCCCCTCAACGATGCGGTGCCGTGGGTGGCGGCTATGCAACGCCAAATGGGCGCCAGTTTGTCGGCGGCGCTGATTCGTCAGCATAGCAGGAGCAGGCCGATCATGCGCGGCGCCAGCGCATCACTCACGCGAGAAGTGCGGCCACGTGGTCGCCGATGGCGAGCGAGGAGGTGAGCCCCGGGCTCTCGATGCCATAAAGGGCGACGAGGCGGGGGATGCCGTGCTCTGCGGCCCCGTGGATGGCGAAGTCGGCCGCCGGCTCGCCCTGCCGGTAGATCTTTGGGCGCACGCCGACGTAGTCGGGCTGCAGGGCGCCGTTGGGCAGCCCCGGCCAGTAGCGGCGGATCTCGTGCTCGAACGTGATGAGACGCTCCCCCTCCGGGTCCTCGAAGTCGTAGCTCACCTCGTCCGTCCACTCGATGTCTGGCCCGAATTTGGCGCGACCCGCCACGTCGAGTGTGAGGTGCACGCCGAGCCAGGCGCCCTGCGGCATCGGATAGACGAGGTGGCGGAACGGGGCGCGGCCGGTGAGCGAGAAATAGTGGCCCTTGGCGGGGTGGGTCCTGGGCACGCGGTAATCGCGCGGGTAGGCGAGCATGCGCCCCAGGTCCGTGCCGCCGAAGCCGGCGGCGAGCACCAGGGTCTTGGCGGTCAGGCGGCTGGTCTCGCCGCCGCTGTCGATGTCGATTTGGAACCCGTCGCCCTCGCGCGCGGCAAGACCGGTGACATTAGCGTTGAGCACGACCTGACCGCCCTTCGCCGTCAGGTGTCCTTCCAGCGCGAGCATCAAAGCGTGGCTGTCGATGACGCCGGTCGACGGCGACAGGTAGGCGGCGACGCACACGACCTCCGGCTCGAGCGCGCGCGCCTCATCGGCGGACAGGCGGCGTAGGTCGGCGACACCGTTGGCGGCGGCCGTCGCGGCGATTTGCTCCAGCCTGGCGATCTCCACGTCCTGGGTGGCAACAAGCAGCTTGCCGCAGCGGTTGTGCGCGACGCCGTTCTCTTTGCAGAAATCGTAGAGCAGCGCTTTGCCGACGACGCACAGCTTGGCACGCAAGGATCCGGGCGGGTAGTAGATCCCAGCGTGGATTACCTCGGAATTGCGCGAGCTCGTCTCCGATCCGATGCGGTCGTGGCGCTCAAGCACGAGCACCTCCTGACCCTTGAGGGCGAGGGCACGCGCAATCGCGAGACCGACCACACCCGCGCCCACCACCACCGTCTCAACGTCTGCCGTCACGGTCTCTCCGCCTCTTGCTTCTGCGCCGATCGTCCGGGCCGGCCCCTGTTTTCCACAGGGCAAAT
>Ga0307442_1000744_pt1 | contig 15969 bp, 11 predicted proteins | sample SalMarWE160430MG_FD_202143 | JGI IMG/M metagenome (GOLD analysis project Ga0307442, IMG submission 202143) | Salt marsh sediment microbial communities from the Plum Island Ecosystem LTER, Massachusetts, United States - WE1604-30 | ecosystem: Environmental > Aquatic > Marine > Intertidal zone >...
GCCGGTCCCGCAGGGATCTCTGCAGCAATAGAGGCTGCCGGCATGGGGGCGTCTGTGGCCCTCATTGATGAAAATTCAATCCCCGGTGGAAAAGTGTTCAGTCACACGCATGATCATTTGCAGGATACACTGCCGGACAAGATTGAGAAGAGAATCGGGTCTCCTTTGCTCCAGCGCCTGGAAAGCGCGAGCAGCAGAATATCTCTTTTTCTTGAATCAGAGGTGTGGAATATTCTCGATGGTTGGATCGTGGCCGTTCACCGGAAAGGGATGTCCGGCGAGCAGGTGAAAAGCATAACGGCCAGGAAACTGATCATTTCCATAGGGGCCTTTGAAAGGATTGTGCCTTTTCCGGGATGGACTCTTCCCGGTGTGTTTTCAGTTGGCGGACTAAATACATTGGCCAAGAAGGGCATTATACCTGGAGAAAGAATATTGATTGCGGGAAGCGGACCCTTGCAGCTTGTCCTTGCTCATCATTTGATCAATGCAGGTGCCAGAATTGCAGGCATTGTCAACGCAGTTTCCCCCCGAGACGTTTTAGCCAGGAGTGCCCAGCTGCTTTTGAATGTCAATGGCTCGGTGTTGAAATCGGGCTTCAGCTACCTGTTTAGTATCAGGAAGCAGGGGATACCAACCTTTTTTTCTCATGCTCTTTCAAGGGTTCATGGCACTACCCAGGTTGAAAAGGCTGAGATCGTTCGTGTTGACAGGACAGGACGACCCATAAGAGGGACAGAAAAGGAAATCATGGCAGATTGCATTGCTTACGGGTATGGTCTCATCCCATGTTGTGAAATAACCCGACTTTGCGGCTGTGATCATATTTTTGATGATCAGCTCGGTTATTGGAGACCACAACTCAGCGAAAAAATGGAGACCTCAAAGCCAGGGGTTTTTGTGGCGGGGGATTGTCGTTTGGTCAAAGGGTATCCAGCGGCCATTGAGGAAGGGAAAATAGCAGCCATAGAAGCATGCGTTCAACTGGGCTACACGAACAGACAAACGGCAGAGAGTGTGTTAAAGGCTTCTTGGAGCAGATTGAAAAGATTTAAGAAATTTGCCCGGGCCATGGAGCTTCTCTCGAGACCGGGCCCTGACCTTCTTGATATCATATCAGATGATACCGAGGTATGTCGATGTGAAGAGGTAACCATGAAAGACATCCGTTCGGCGGTGGCTCAGGGTGCCGGGGATGCAAATGACATCAAGAAAAGGACGCGTCTGGGAATGGGGCACTGCCAGGGCCGTTTTTGTGGACAGGTAATAAACGAATTGATTTGGAAACTGACAGGCGTGCCCAAAGAAAGGGAAGTTTTTACACCCAGAGTGCCTATAAAACCGGTTCCCTTCGGGGTCCTTTCACAAGAATAAGAAAAAAAACCTGAAGATCAGGAACGCGGCAGCGGAGAATGAAACGGGAGTCTATGTGCTGTCGGCAGGAGGAAAAATGACATACCGATCAAAAGAGCAAAAGTATTTTTCCGGTCCCGGTGCCGCCCACCGGCGCTCTATTTACAAAGGATGCGGGTATGACGATATTGATCTTTCATCGCCTTTGATCGGTGTTGTCAACACCTCCAATGATGCGGCGCTGGGGCATGTGCACCTGGATAAACTAGCTGAATATGTGAAGGCGGGTATCTGGCAGGCCGGCGGGACTCCTTTTGAATTCAGCACCATTTCAACGTGTGGTGAAGTTCCCATTGGAACTCCTTATTTCCGCTATGAATTGGTAATAAGGGATGTCATAGCCTCCAGCGTGGAAATCGTGGCAAATGAGCAACTTTTTGACGGCCTTGTTCTGCTGGCCTCCTGTGACAGCATCATCCCGGGGGTCATCATAGGGGCGCTCAGGACCGGGATACCCACTATTTTTTTATCTGGAGGCCCGCAGCTTCCCGGAAAATTCGAAGGGAAAGAGGTTGTAACATCCCAACTGGGCCAAGAGGTTTTTAGCGCCGGGAATGGTGAAGAAAGAACCCTGGAGAGATTGAAGGCATTTGAAAACCAGGTTTGTCCCGGGCCCGGCGCATGCTCTTTGATGGGAACGGCAAACACCATGCAAATTATTACGGAAGCAATGGGCCTGGCATTGCCGGGATCATCTACCGTGCCTGCGGTCTACGCTGAAAAATTGCGGTTCGCAAGAAAGACCGGGAGAAGAATAGTCGAAATGGTCAAAGACGATGTAGCCCCTTCGAAAATAATTACCAGGGAAAGCCTGCTGAATGGAGTTGTGGTGGAACTTGGTATCGCCGGGTCAACCAATGCGGTCTTGCACCTCATCAGTTTCGCGAGAGAGATGGGCATAGATCTTGATCTTAATGATTTTGACCGTCTTTCGAGAAAAGTACCGGTTATCTCGAGAGTTATTCCAACAGGCTCCGCTACGGTGGTTGATCTCCATAATGCGGGAGGGGTCCCTGCAGTCATGGGAGAACTTTCATCAATGCTGGACGGAAACGCCTTGACTTGTTCTGGGATGACGGTGAAAGAGATCATCCATGATGCAAGGTCGCGAGATACCGCTGTTCTCACGACGTTGAAGGAACCTGTTTTCGAGAGCGGCGGTATCGCCGTGTTGAAGGGCAGCCTGGCACCCTCAGGGGCCATATGCCGTACGACCACTATCCCGGGAAACCGCATGAGCCATGAAGGACCTGCCCGGGTCTTTCATTCCGATGAAGATGCACACCACGCCGTTGTTTCAGGAAAGGTGAAGGTCGGAGATGTGATCATAATCCGCTATGAGGGCCCCATAGGAGCGCCCGGGATGAGGGAAATGATGATGACCACGGATGCACTGGTCGGAATGGGCAAGGCCGATGATATTTTTGTGGTTACCGACGGCAGGTTCTCAGGTTTCACTGAAGGCTCTGCCATTGGACACGTTGCTCCCGAAGCCGCAGTTGGCGGCCCAATAGCGATCGTGGAAGATGGTGACCGGGTGGTAATAGATATTGCTTCGAGAAGACTGGATCTTGCTATTTCTGAAGAGGAAATATCGAGAAAACTTGCCAAATGGTCTCCCCCTCAACCAAAAGTACAGCGAGGGATCCTGGCTCTCTACGCCAAAACGGCATTGCAGGCCCATGAAGGAGCAATGATGGACGACCGGCTCCGACCCGAATGAAATTTGGGCTGGAGTCAATTTTCCAGGATGATATATCCCTCTGTCGCATTGATGGTTGCAAATTGACCTGTTTTCAGCAGGACGAATGCATTCTCATCAAGGGTGATAATTGGTACGTCCTTGCCGTAGAAGTACTTGCTGACCACTGGGCCTGTAGCAAGAATAGGTTCGGTGCGCACGTTGACAATGGCTGACGGGGCCTTCCCCACGCGTACCAGTTCCAGTATGATCAAGGATCCGGTGCTGGAGCCTTTCCCGAAAGGAAACGCAAGCACTTTTCCTGCAACTGATGCTCTGAACAGCTCGTGACGCGGGTCGTTAATGCGGCCGGTTCGGGGGTCCACTCCTCCCCAGAAACTGATGGAATGCGTGGAGGCCAAAATTTCTCCGCTCGCAGTTCCGGGTACAACACAACACCCCTTCAGCTTTTTGCCCATGGCGATCTTCTCCGATGAAATTTCCCGCTCACAGCAGTATCAACACAATCCTCAAGGCTGCCGAATGCTGCGGGAAGACCTGTCTGCGAGTAACAGTAGTTGGCGAATTTGGTGGAATCGGTCATGGCGGCACGAAAGTTCCATGATTCCCGGGGGTACTGAAGGGGGCAACCATCGGTAAAAACGGTTACTCCCGCATCGTCCAGTTGCCCCAAAATTCCGCTTCCTTGCATCCAGGCGTAGACGGATCGGCTTGTATAGACCCAGAAAGCTACCGAGCTGTTGACTTTTTTCCCGTTCATCAATTGAGCTAATCGCATGAATTCGGCCGGAGAATAGTGGGGGCAGCCGGTGGTGATCCAATCGATATTCCCGCTCTTGCCGGTCTGCAGCCCACGTTCAGAGTCAGCGATCATTTCCGGCGTGACTTGTACTGTTTTTTTCGGGCGGCCCCCATGGAAACACATCTCCTGGGTTTGAGCTTCGGGGGTGATTCCTATGAGATGACAAAGTCCCACGGCGCCTGAAGAGGCGGCACCGGCAAAAAATCCCTTGAGATTGTCAAAGGTCACAAGGGAGGGTATCCCCGAGACCGCCGCAACTTGATCGCCTGCAATTTCACCAACAAGATACCCCAGGAGTGGATAGATTGCGTCATTCTGAAACATGGAGGACGTGAACCCTTCAAGTTCAATCAATACCTTGGCCACTCTATTCCTGGTGAGATGAAGACCGAACTTGGGGACTTTCCCGACAATAGCGGCACAGATGTCCATGAGGTCGGCATACCGATTTGTTCTCGCTCCGATGACCGAGTTGGCAAAAGCAATGGCATTGGATTCGCCCCAGGCGATCTGTTCTCCAAACCGCGGAATAATGCCCTGCTGATAAGGAGCGCAGGTCCAGGTGGGAGTGGCTTGCATCTTCAAATAGGCTTCAGCCAAACGTTGGTGTTTTGGGAAAATGGCAGGTGGTACTTTCATATCTTTCCAGCGTACAAGATCTATAGCGCTTGGGTTGAGGGAAGTGGGGACGTTCACCCGTGCGCCCAGGCGGGCAAGTTTTTCTGCAAACTCGAGTCCTGCATCCACCATATACAATGTTGCATCGATATGGACTTGAGAGACGGGCATCATGCTTTCCGCACCGAAAAGCTCGCCAAGGTCAGCCAAAATGGACATGGCGAGGCGAGCAGCTTCTCCCTTGTTGCCGTCAAGAATTAACTTTTCTTCATCCGTCAAATGCATGTAAGGCCATTCCCTTTTGTTGTTGTGTGGCTCTTGATGTCACGGAGATCCTGCCAGTTGGCGGACAAGATGAAACATGGAGATCCGTGATCCACCATCTATGGTCAATTCCTCCCCGGTAAGATAGGCAGCCTCGTCAGACGCGAGGAAAACCGCAGCAGCGCCGATTTCTTCGGGTTTGCCATGTCTTCCCAAAGGTACCGCACGATTACGGGCGTCCAGCAGTTTTTCGTTCGGATATGCTTGACGCTGTAAAGGTGTCATTACCGGGCCCGGGCTGATAGCATTCACCCGAATATGATATTTGGCCCATTCAATGGCCAACAATTTCGTTAATCCAATAACCGCGGCCTTGCTGGGCGTGTAGCATGCCCCATTGATCTCCGGCAGATGAGCAGATATTGAGGCAACATTAATGATGGTTCCGCCGGATTTCCTTGCAATGATGTGTTTGCCCACGGCCTGGCAGCAGAGAAAGACTGATTTGAAATTTACCGCCATGACCCGATCCCAGTCTTCCTCCCGCACCTCTTCAATGGGACTTGGAATAAATATACCCGCATTGTTGACGAGGATATCGATTTTTCCAAACGCCCGTAACGAGCTTTTAACAAGTTGGTCTACCTTTTCACGGCGGGAGACGTCACACTGGAAAACCAGGGACCGTCGCCCCATTTCCTCAATTTTGTGTGCAACATTTTGGGCTGCGTCGGAATCTTTGTGGTAATTAACGACAACGTCTGCACCTGCCTGGGCCAGGCTTAAGGCTATAGCACTGCCAATGCCCCGGCTCGCCCCGGTGACAATAGCTATTCTATTTTTCAGTCGCATACGTTCACCCATACTGGTTGACCCTACCGGCGCACCTCTGTCTTTCGAACAAAGGAATCTCAGAAGCCCTGGTGCTCATTCCTGCTGATAATCTCTTCCTGATGGTAGACGTCCAGGTCCACAAAATAATCACTGTACCCTGCCACCCTGACCAGCAGATCACGGTATTCTTCCGGGTGCGTCTGGGCGCTGCGGAGGGTCTTGGTATCTACTATATTAAATTGGATATGGTGCCCGTTCAGTTTGAAATAGGTCCGAATGAGGTGCGCCAGTTTCTCAAGATCCTCTTCTTTCTCTAGAACGCTTGGCAGAAAACGCTGGTTGAGAAGAGTTCCGCCTGATTTGATTTGGTCCATTTTTCCCAGTGACTTGATGACCGCGGTGGGTCCATTGCGATCAGCTCCCTGGGAAGGTGATGTGCCGTCGGATTCAGGGAGCCCGGAGAATCTCCCGTTTGCCGAGGCCCCAAGTTTCTTACCGAAATAGATGTGGCATGTTGTGGAAAGCATGTTGAGATGATATTCGCCGTTCTTGGTATTATGTTTTCCATCGATCTCCGCGAACAGGGATCCATATGCTCTCTGCATGATACTATCGGCACTATCGTCGTCGTTGCCAAAAAAAGGAGTCTTGTTCTTCAGCCTGAGTCGTAGAGCCTCTTCTCCTTCGAAATTATTGGAGAGGGCGTTCAAGAGGTGATCCATTGTGACGGCCTTGTCTTCAAATACATGCTTTTTAACGGCCGACAGACTATCCGTTACTGTCCCTATGCCACAGCATTGAATGTAGTTAGTGTTGTACCTCGGCCCGGCGTCATAATAGTCTTTGCCCTTGGCGATGCAGTCAGCGATGACCACCGACAGAAAGGGGGCGGGGGCGTTTTCTGCAAATGCCCTTTCGATATAATTGTTGACCCGAATTTTCAGGTCCACGATATATGCAAGCTGTCTTTCAAAGGCTGCGTAGAGTGCATCGAAGTTCTCAAATGACCGTGGATCCCCGCTCTGAATTCCTACGATTTCTCCGCTCAGAGGGTCAACACCGTTGTTGAGAGTGATTTCCAGTATCTTTGGAACGTTGAGGTACCCGGTCAGCACATATGCTTCCTTTCCAAATGCACCGGTTTCAATACATCCGCTGCACCCCCCTTCACGGGCATCTTCGGCCGTCTTTCCTGCTCGTATTTGCTCCATGACAACCTCATCGGCGTTAAAAACAGAAGGATACCCATACCCTTTCTGAATGACACGGCAGGCGGCCTTGAGAAACTGATTTGGGGTCTTATTACTGATCTGCACGTTGTTTTGGGGCTGCAGGAGATGTAATTCATCTATAACCTCGAGAATCAGGTACGAAAGTTCATTCACGCCATCAGAACCATCAGAGAGGAGACCTCCAAGATTGATATTTGTGAAGTCATTATACGTGCCGCTTTCTGCAGCCGTAACCCCGACCTTGGGAGGTGCGGGATGGTTGTTTACCTTAATCCAAAAACAGCTGATGAGTTCTTTGGCCGTTTCCCGATCGATTGTTCCTTCTTCCAGGCCTTTTTTGTAGAAAGGATAGAGATGTTGATCCAGGTGCCCGGGGTTCATGGCATCCCATCCGTTCAGCTCCGTAATGGTGCCGAGATGCACGAACCAATACATCTGAAGGGCCTCCCACAAGTCCCTTGGACCGTTGGCAGGGATCCACCGGCAGATTGCCGCAATCTTTGTGAGTTCCATTCTTCTTTCGGCATCTGCTTCGTCAGCCGCCATTTTTTCAGCCAGATCGGCATGGCGCTCTGCAAATATGATAGCTGCATCGCAGGCGATGTCCATGGCTTTCAGTTCCTCGGCCTTCTTGGCGGCCTCCGGATCTGTCAAGAAGTCGAGGGAGGAGAGGCTCTCTGCAATTTCTCTTTTAAAATCAAGCATGCCTTTTTGGTAAATGGTGCCGTCAAGGGTAGTGTGACCAGGGGCACGTTGTTCCATGAATTCGGTAAAAAGACCTGCGTGGTAAGCGGATTCCCAGGCATCAGGAACATGCCGGAAAATACGGTTACGCATTGATCTTCCTTCCCAGAATGGAATGACTTTTTCCTCATAGGTCTTGATGTCTTCTTCAGAGATTCTATATCTCGTCATAAGCCTGCTGTTCAAAATCCTGAAGTCCTTCGCCGTGTGGCAGGTCAGTTCCGGGAATGTGGGAACAGCCTTTGGAAAAGGCCCACGCTCTCCAACGATCAATTCATCATTTCCAATATAAATGGTTTTGCTCTCACAGAGATGCTTGAAAGTGAGAGCGCGAAGGACAGGGGTCGAGTATTTGCCCATGTTTTCTTCGTAGAATTCGGTTTCGAGGAGTGCTCTTTCAATGGATATGCATGGTTCGGCCTCAAAACTCGCCTTTTTTAACTTTTCTATTCTTGTATTCAACGTGGTTATCCTCCTAATTTGATCTCCAAACCTGTTCTTGCGAGCCTCCGCGACATGGCTTCTCTATGTGATTCGCCAGGAGTTTGGAGGCCGTTGAAGTAGTAGTTCATGCCGAGTTTTTCATATTTATTTCTGGCAGCGTCATGGTACGGCAGAATATGAATATTACGGATATTGGGAAGCTTTTCAACAAAAGTAGCTGTTTGCTCAATATTCCTTTCGTCATCATTGATTCCGGGGATCATGGGTATGCGGATGGAAATATTCGCCCCTTCTTTCGCTAGATGAGTGAGGTTTGAAAGGATCTTTTCGTTTGAAACGCCAGTAAAGCGCTTGTGTTTTTCAGGATCCATCAGCTTGAGGTCAAAGAGAAAAAGATCTGTCTTTTCAGCGACCGCCATGACGGTATCCGTATCTGCATATCCTGATGTGTCTACGGTGCGATGGATTCCTCTTCTCCCACAGGCCTCAAGCAGTTGCAAAAGAAATGCAGGTTGGAGCAGCGGTTCTCCTCCGGAAAAGGTCACCCCGCCACCGGACTCATCGAAGAAAGGCATATCTTTTTCGATCAATTCCATTATGCGGGTGGCTTCTTGGGTTTGTCCAATGAATTCTCGTGCCTCTGCCGGGCAGACTTCCGCGCAAGTCCCACATAGTTTGCAGAGAGAAGAATGGGTCTTTATCCCCTCCGGCGTGAGGGAAATGGCGTCATTCGGGCAGGCAGAGACGCATTCACCACACCCGATACACAAATCCCTGCGATAGACCAGGTGCGGCCTGCTGGAGATACCCTCCGGATTGTGACACCACCCACATGAGAGGGGACATCCCTTCAGAAAGACAGTTGTTCTGATTCCAGGTCCGTCATGAATTGCGTATTTCTTAATATTGAAAATGATCCCTTTATCACCAGTCATCGATGAAAAGCCAACTCCCCTTTTCCGTCACGACGCGGACGTTTGTCGCGCGGGGCATTTGCCCGCCTGCGCAGAAAGCTACGCGATTGCGCGTGAGGCTCCACTATTTTTGTTGGTTAAGAGATTGGAAAAGTTCCAGGACTTCCTCATATGTCCGCAGTTGCGTTTCCTTCCTGTCTCGGAATTTTGTCTCAATCTTTTCTTCTTTGATAGTTCGCTTACTGATCGTCAGGCGTATTGGGATTCCCAGGAGATCCGCGTCTTCAAATTTTTCTCCCGCGCGTATGTCCCTGTCATCAAATAGAATTTCAACATTATCATCGATCAGCTTTTGATACAGATTTTCAGCCTCGCTCCTTACCTCTTGATTTTCGAGATTCAGGGCAACCAGGTGGCCCTGGAAAGGCGCAACAGGTGGAGGCCAAATGATCCCAAACTCGTCATGGCTCTGATCAATAATAGCAGCAGCCATCCTGCTTACCCCGAGAGAGTAATGGCATATCATCAGAGGTTGGGACTTTCCCTGGTTATCGATGTAAGTGGGATGGGTTTGAATCTTTCTCAAGTCTCCCGGCTTCTCCATGACCAGGCGCCCAACGGAAATGCCATATGCTTCCTTTAAGACGCCTTTTTCACATCGAGGGCAAAACTCTCCTCCCTTGGCTAGCTTAAAATCACTAAACACCGGCAGGGGAAAATCTCGCCCGAAATTTGCATTGATAATATGGTAATCCGTTCGATTGGCCCCACACTCAAAATTGACCCTGTCCTTGGTGTAATGATCGGCAATTACAGCCACCTCGGGAGGCAGACCGATAGGACCTGCATATCCCACTTCTGCGCCGCTAATTTCTTTTATGACTCCGGATGAGGCTAGTGAGAGTGTTTTGCAACCCAGGAATCTTTTTACCTTGGCCTCATTTACCCCGCAGTCTCCTCGGACCATAACCGCAACTACCTTGTCGTCAGCTTGGAATAAAAGCGTTTTGGTGGTCTTCCATACAGGGATGTTGAGAAATTCTGCCAGAGGTTCAACTCCTATCAATCCCTTTCCATAAACCTCTTGCATTTCCATGGGATTTTCACTGTCGTCTTGGGGATAAACCTGAAGACGCGATTCTGATTTCTGCCGGGTTGCTGCATAATTGCAGGTATCGCAGGAAAGGAATATGTCTTCGCCGGCGTCGGTAGTTATGATGAACTCATGGCATCCCTCATCTCGAGATGATTCCGCATCAGCTTCCACAAACTTGTGCTGGACACCAACCCGGTTCAATATATGCTGGTAGGCATTACATATTTCAGAATATGAAGCTTCTTGCGCTGTCTGGTCAATATCAAAGCTATATGCATCAGCGGCAATGAATTCTCTCGCCCTGATTAATCCAAAACGCGGTCGGTTTTCGTCGTGGAATTTTGTGGCAATTTGAAAAAGTCTCTTCGGCAACTGTTTGTAGGACGATATCTCTTTTCCCACAAGATCAGCAACGAAAGTTGTATAAGATTGGCCCAAATAGAGCCTGCTTTCCTTGGAGCCCTTGAACTCGAAAAGATCATATGAGTAAGGCGTTTCAGGTTGGGTGAAGAAAGAGCCTGGCTGAAGAAGGGGCAGCAAGAACTCCTCAAAATCAGCTGTGATCATTTCCTCTCTCGCAATGTGGAAAATCTTGTTGAGAGAACGGAGGAAAAACGGCATATAGGCATAGATGCCGGCCGATACTTGCTTGATATACCCTCCTCGGAGCAAGAGTCGATATGCTTCGGTTTGAGCGTCTTTCGGTATCTCTCTGAGCGTTTTTCCAAAGTGTCTTGATAATCTCATGGCGTAAGAATAGAAATATCCTCTTTTGAGTTGATGGTGATGGTAATCTCTTTGTATTCTTGTTCTTATCAAGAAAACAAAGTATAGAAAAATGGCGCGCAGGTGTCAATGAAGAGAGTTGACAGGAAGCAGAAGAATGTCCTGATCCGGGAACAGATAGGATCAAAGATTCTATGAACAAACAGAAGCAGATTGAAAAAGCCCAAAGCAGTTTTTTCCGGGATTATGTGTCATCCCTTGCGCGGATATTGAACGCTGCGGTCGAGAAAGGCCGGATATCCTATTAGGAGATCGACGGCCTTATCGCACCCGGAGAAGATATCGAAGAAGTATTGCTTTTGGGCTATGATTGGAGGATACTGCTACCCGTACGGAGTTTCAAAAGCATGGAGTGGGGAGATCGGGTCTTGATGCCCATACCGGGAGAGACATATGAGCTCCCCAATGTTTTCAGAATCCATCCTTTTTTCCCCGGCATCAAGATTGACGCAGCATTTTTTGTTCACAAAATCAGTTGCATAAACAGTGCAAAAATGGAAATGAGAGAATCATGAATTCTTCTGCATCAACTGAAAAGCCTGGCAAAGGCAAAGGACGGGACGGGACGGCAAAGAAACGGGTGGATCAGGATCATGGAGAGTATCGTTTGAAGCCCATCGGAGTTATTCGAACGCCCTATGTGGATAGTGCTCCCTATCAGCCTTTAGCAAATGATAAAGGGGAGTTTCGTCTCTGTGTTGATCCTTCGTATGCGGAGGGTTTGAAGGACCTGGACCGGTTTCGTTATATTTATGTCCTCTATTTGATCCACCGGGTAAATAGGAAGCCTTCCATGTCTGTGACGCCTCCCTGGACCCCGGGGAAAAAGGTGGGGCTTTTTTCCAGCCGATCGCCGGTACGTCCCAATCCACTGGGCCTGAGCATTGTTGAGGTCAAGCGAGTCGTGGACAATGAAGTCTTCACCTCTGGCCTGGATGCCTTTGACGGGACGCCCCTGCTGGATATCAAGCCGTATATCAAAGACCTTGACAGCAAGGAGGATGCGAATTCCGGATGGCTGGAAGATCTTGAAGATCGGGAACACCTGATGCTGCACATTAAGGGTATTCCCCATGATTATTGATAAAGACAGGCATAAGGCTAAAGGTTAAAGGCGAAAGGCAAAAGAGGAAAGATAATATTTTATCTGAAACCGCTTGGAGCAGCTAACCGGCAAACGGGCTCAACCGGTAAAACGGGCGAAACAGAGCTTGATTGACGCAAAGGAGAAAACAGTATGGGAAAATCCGGGAGACACCTGGAAACCAAGTTGATTCATGCCGGCGATCTGGAAATACCGATCGAAGGGGCGGTCTGCATGCCCGTTTTCCAGTCATCAACGTTTTTATATACCGGGGCAGGGAGCTACCATGACCTGAGATATATCCGTCTCAATAACACGCCCAATCATTTGGCGCTCCACCGAAAACTGGCGGCCCTGGAAAATGGAGAGGATGCATTGGTAACGGCCAGCGGTATGGCCGCCATTTCTGTTGTATTCCTGGCGCTTCTTTCCCCCGGAGATCATTTTCTGGTGCAGGAATGCCTGTATGGAGGGACACACGGCCTCATCACAAAAGATCTGGCCTCCCTGGGAATTTCCTTTGATTTCTTTGATGGTGATCATCCTGATTCATGGGAAAGCCTCCTGCGGCCTGAAACCAGGATGATTTACGTGGAGACCATGACCAACCCGCTGCTTGGTGTAGCGGATTTGAAGGCAGTCGCGGACTTTGCAAAGACCCATGGGCTTATTTCCGTCATTGACAACACCTTCGCGAGCCCGGTCAACTTCAGGCCGCCGGAGTGGGGCTATGATCTGTCACTACACAGTTGTACCAAGTACCTCAACGGTCATTCCGATATTGTTGCGGGCGCTGTTATCGGGCGGGCTGAACTGGTTGAAAAGATTACCCACACAATGAACCACCTGGGGGGATCACTCGACCCTCACGCGTGTTTTCTGCTCGACCGTGGACTCAAAACTTTGGCGGTCCGCATGAGATACCAGAATGAGAGCGCGCTTAGAATTGCCCGTTTCCTGGAAGCGCACTCGAAAATCGAGAAGGTAAACTACCCCGGACTTGAAAGCCATCGCGGACATGAGCGGGCGCGTGATTTGTTCGACGGGTTCAGCGGCATGCTGAGCTTTGAACTGGCAGGTGATCTAAAAGCCACGGACCGTTTTCTGGAGAACGTTCAAATCCCGTTCGTGGCTCCCAGCCTCGGAGGAGTGGAAAGTCTGATTACCCGGCCTGCAACTACCTCCCATTCGGGCCTCACACCCGAGGAACGGCAAGCGTTTGGAATATCAGACACCCTGATCAGGTTTTCTGCGGGGCTCGAAGCTACCGATGACCTGATTGAGGACTTCGATCAGGCCCTGAAAAAGTAGTGTATCCAAGGAGGTGAATGTGCCGGTCGGGAGGAGAAAGCAACTGCTTCGGAACCCGCACATGGTTCAATGTCAAATGTCAAAGCCCCAATGATAAATCAATTTCAAGGCTCAAATGTCAAAGAGAGATTTTTCGCCTCAATCCGTCGGGGCAGGTGATGGATTCATACATCCGGATTTTAGGAATTGGTCATTTGGCATTGGTCATTCATTTGAGATTTGGATTTTGTCATTTGGATTTTACCTGCATATTGCGATTTCCAAACAATTACACATGATCCGATTGCCTGATCTGTAGGCTCGCATGGCACGAGTTATTGCTCTTCAATGACTTTGGTGTCTTCCGGCACCTGCAATTTGAAAAATTTTTTTTTAAAAGGACCGGCGGCCTTCAATCCCTCTATGTTGAAGCGGGTGACGCTGCCGAGGAGATTATGAATTTCCAGACCCTTGATATCGAGTTCCCGAGAAAATGAGACCACCAGGTAGTCCACCTGTTCCCATGGGGGATAGGGGGTGAGCTTCAATTGAAGTGAACTGTCTTTGGCAGGTTCCAGGAGCTCCATGTGGAACCGTTTTTCTGCCTGGTCCAGGCCCCGGAACAGGTCTCTCAGGACGGTCAGCTCTTTGCCGAACTTTTCAGCCGGGTACTTGTAGAGGATCTTCTTGTCCGGAAGATACCACAGGAGGACCGTGCCGTCCGAGACCAGAATTTCATGGTGGGGCGTTTTCTGTTCCATCCGAATAGAGAGAGGGAACTGAAAAAAAAGCATCCCTGTTGCCAGGTCCCCGCTCGTCTGCATGCCCATCATTGACATCGAGCGGGTGATCACGTCACGCGTATAAGAAGCGCTTGCTGCCTCCAAGTGGTGGTATTTTTCCTGTATCTTTGCCATCAAGGAACTTACATCTTCCCCCGCCAAGGCAGAAACCGGCAAGGAGAGAAGAACGATCAGGAAGAGAAGGTATATTGCTCGCCGCATATCAACTTCCTTTCCGCCCGTAAACTTCTCTCGGGCGCACGCCGTCAGAGGGGCCGACGATTCCCTCCCTTTCCATGAGTTCAATCATCCGTGCGGCCCGGTTGTATCCCACGCGGAGTCTCCGCTGGATCATGGAAATGGAGGCCTGCCCCGTCTGCATGACAACCTCTATGGCCTGATCGTATTTTTCATCTTTTTCCAGTTCGGCCGCGTCAGTGCCATCGTCTTCGGAAACAGAGAGGATGGTCTCGTCGTAGTCCGGTTTTTTCTGTTTCCGCAGAAAGTCGGTTACCCCTTTGATCTCATCTTCTGAGACGAACGCCCCATGGATCCGGATGACACGGCCTACCCCCGGAGGCATGAAGAGCATATCACCTTCTCCCAGCAGGTGTTCCGCGCCGATGGCATCCAGGATGGTCCTGGAATCCACCTTGGAAGAGACCTGGAATGAAATCCGCGTGGGAAAATTGGCCTTGATAATGCCGGTCAGGACGTCAACGGAAGGCCGCTGGGTGGCGATGATCAGGTGGATGCCTGCGGCCCGTGCCATCTGGGCGAGACGAGTGATGGCCTCCTCTACTTCCCTTGAAGATACCATCATAAGGTCAGCCAGTTCGTCGATCACGAGGATAATGTAGGGCAGGGGTTTTCTGTCAAATTCGCCGTTATCGGGGGCAGGGGGTTTCACCCCTTTCTGGATTTTGCGATTATAGGCCTCAATGTTCCGTACACCCAGCTCCGACAGGAGCATGTAGCGTCTCTCCATTTCCTGCACGGCCCAGCGGAGCGCCTTTGTGGCCTCTTTGGGTTTGATAACAACCGGGTGAAGCAGGTGCGGGATATCGCGATAAATGGAGAGTTCGATTCGCTTGGGATCAATCATCAGAAAACGGACCATCTCAGGAGAGACCTTGAAAAGCAAACTGTTGATCATGGTGTTGATGGAGACACTTTTCCCCGTGCCCGTGGCTCCAGCCACCAGGAGATGGGGCATCCTGCTCAAGTCGGTGATCACGGGGGACCCTGTGATATCCTTGCCCAGGGCAATGGGGAGCTTGAAGCTGGATTCCTGGTAGGCAGAGCTGGAGAGGATCTGTTTCAGGTAGACCATCTCCCGCTGGTTGTTGGGTATTTCGATGCCGATGGCCGCTTTCCCGGGGATGGGGGCGACGATGCGAATGCTGGACGCCCTGAGGGTAAGAGCGAGGTCGTCGGCCAAAGAAGCTACCTTGCTGATCTTCACGCCGGGAGCCGGTTTGAATTCGTACATGGTGATAACGGGCCCGGGCAGGATTTCCACCACTTCTCCCTGCACCCCAAAATCGGCGAGTTTTTTCTCGAGGCGCCGGGCGTTCATTTCCAGACTTTCCTTTTGAATACTCTTGCTTTTGCCTTCCGGGGGGTCATCCAGAAGGTCGAGAGAAGGAAGCTCGAAGTGCCCGTCCAGGTTCATGAAGGAAAAAGCCTTCTGCACGGGTTTTTTCTTGGGTTCGGGAACCGGGTCTGAAATGGTGACCCTTGGTGCCGGCCTCGTCCGTTGCCTTGCTACGCTGGTCCTTCTGGCCCGCTTTTTCCGCTCGCGGCGCTTTTGAAAAAGAGTCTGGAGTTGTCTGATAAAGATTGAAACCCAGGTGAAGAGGGTCGAAAAAAGCCATCCGAGCGAAAGTTTTGTACAGAACATCAGAGAGACAACAAAAAGGGCGACAAGGCAGATCAGGGCACCGTAATGATTCAACAGTTCT
>Ga0307442_1000745_pt1 | contig 15954 bp, 14 predicted proteins | sample SalMarWE160430MG_FD_202143 | JGI IMG/M metagenome (GOLD analysis project Ga0307442, IMG submission 202143) | Salt marsh sediment microbial communities from the Plum Island Ecosystem LTER, Massachusetts, United States - WE1604-30 | ecosystem: Environmental > Aquatic > Marine > Intertidal zone >...
CCATTGTTGTATCAAACCCATTATCTACTGGTCGACTGAATCTTTGCATCACTAGAACAGAACTTGCTCCGCCCAACCCGAGGCTTGACCGTATGTTCTGTAGCGGCCTCTCGATTCTAGCTGGAACGAAGAGACTATGGATTGGATTTATCATGTACAGATCGTTGTTGATACCAAGCTCTTCCTTGACACGACTTGCATCTTTCGATACGAGTTTCCCACTATCTAAACATCTCTTAGTATGCTCATAGTTGTACCAGTAATTGTGACCGCTAATAGGTTTGAAATATCCAACTGATTGTCCTGATTCTTTCAAGTGTTTTCCAATATCAAGAGCTAGATGAGTCTTACCGGAGTCGAAGGAATGCGCACCTACTATCAATATTCTGGACATTTCAAATACATCTCTGAAAAAGAGAATGAGTGGAGCCTTGCGGCTCCATTTCATCTATGCATGTTCGATATTACATCATGCCAGGCATGCCGCCCATACCGCCCATGCCACCGCCCATTCCACCAGCACCTGGTGGAGGACCAGCAGTAGCTTTTGAAGCGATGACATCATCGATTCTGAGTATCATCTGAGCAGCTTCTGCGGCTGCGCGAATTGCTTGGCTCTTGACACGAGCAGGCTCAATTACTCCAGCCTTCATCATATCGCTACTCCTACCATTAGTGACATCGACACCAAACCACAGGCCTGTGTCAACTGAGTGTTCCTTGTTCAGGTCTGCAATAATGTCAATGGGGTCATGACCACCATTTTCAGCAAGAGTCTTAGGAATAATAAGGAGTGATTCAGCAAAGGCTTCGATTGCGAGCTGCTCACGACCACCGACCTTGTTGGCGTAGATTTCTAAGCGCTTTGCAATTTCTGTTTCTGTCGAACCGCCACCTGCGACGTATGTTCCATCCTCGACAACGTTTCTGACAACACAGAGTGCATCATGTAATGCCCTGTCTGCTTCATCAACAACGTGTTCAGTACCACCACGAATAACGATGGATACTGCCTTAGGATCTTTACAGTCGCGAACATAAACAAGCTTGTCGTCGCCAATTCTGACTTCTTCGACAATACCAGCTACACCGAGAGAGCTTGCGTCTAGCTCATCTAAGCTTGTGGCTGCACTTGCGCCAGTTGCTTTAGCTAATTTCTCTATGGTGCTCTTCTTAGCTCTTCGGATTGCCATAATGCCTGCCTTGGCTAAATAGTGCTGCGCAACATCATCAATGCCTTTCTGGCAGATGAGAACATTAGCACCTGTAGCAATGATTTTCTCGGTCATGCTCTTAAGCATGCGTTCCTCTTCGTTGAGGAATGCTTGAATCTGATCTGGACTATCGATTTTGATTTCTGCATCGAACTCAGTCTTCTCGATTTCAATGGCCGAATTGACCAGAGCAATCTTTGCACCTTCTACCTTCCTTGGCATGGATGCATGTACGATTTCCTTGTCGATAACCATTCCAGTAATGAGCTCGGTTTCAGTGAGGCTCTTACCTTGCTTCTTGATGATTTCGATCATATCAATATCAGCTTTAGTACCACCATTGGTCTTGGTTGCAACCTGAAGAACTGCAGCGACTGCAATCTTTGCAAAGTGATCCTTTGAAGCAGATACAGACTTGCTATTCATTGATGTTGTAGCAATTCCAGTGAGGATTTTCTTGTCCATTCCTTCCATGGATACTGAAATAGAGTTGAGTATCTTGGTTGCCTCCTCAGCAGCTTTCTGATAGCCACCAACGAGAATTGTAGGATGGATTTTCATTTCGAGTAACTCTTGAGCTCTCTTCAGAAGTTCACCTGCTATAACAACCGAGGTTGTTGTACCATCACCTGTTTCTTGGTCCTGACTCTTTGCAACTTCGACAAGCATTTTTGCAGCTGGATGCTGAACGTCAATCTCTTTTAAGATTGAAGCGCCGTCGTTTGTAATTGTCACATCTCCAAGACTGTCAACGAGCATTTTATCCATGCCTCGTGGACCTAGAGTGGACTTTACGGCGTCAGAGATGACAATACCTGCCATGATGTTGTTCTGTTGAGCGGACCTTCCGCGTGTTCTTGAAGTACCCTCCTTAAGAATGAGGACGGGTGTTCCAGACAACTGTGCCATTTTTATTCCCCTAAAGGTTATTTTTTCGCAAGCTACTTTGATACCTTTTACAAAGTAATCTGCTATTCATTTGCTAAAACTGTACAAGCACTTCGGCTTGTACTGCTAATAAAACTGTGCTAGCTCTTCGCTTTTAAAACTTACCAACTGTCTCTTATGCGAGGAAAATTGGTACGAGTCTATTACTTTCAACTCCTTTTTTAGTAACCTTATTGCCAAGGAATGTGAGGGAATAACGTTCTTGACGGAGACTGAGGATTCCGAATCCGATGACGAAAAGGTAGACATTGGATTTAGATTAACCAGTAAGCTTAGTGATATCACTCCTTGGAGTAAGGATGACATAAATGATCTCCTTGAGCTCCATGGTACTTGTCCATATGTAATCGGAATTTACATGCTTCTAGTTACACTGTTTTTCCCAGTGGGTGGCATCAATCTCATTTTCAATTTTCAAAATCTAGAATCCCAAATTTATAGTCCAATATATATGATCAGTAGTTCCTTTAAAGTAGAAATTGCTTCAAAGATTATTTTGACCATTCCACTTTGTATACTAAATTACCTCTTCGTCATTCAGATCAATCGCTTTTTCTCTAACACAGCTTCACGAGATATAGTTTTGATGGTTGGGATTCTTAGTATAATTGCTCCAACAGTAATCACATTTTACTTATTCATTACATTCGAATTTCCTTACGTTATAACTCCAATTCCTATTCAATTCTGTGTAGGTGTTATTTTCATTTACAAATTCAGAGACCCTGATTATGTTTCACCATGGAAGGGATATTTCCTAGACTTGTCTTGGTGGATAAGAAGACGTCATTCGATGCATGATACAGAATCCAAAGTCATTAATCTCACCAACTTGTTAATGAAACATGATGCTGATTGGTTAGAAGGATGGTTGGATGAAGATGTAGAACTATGAGTGTAAATTGTACAGGATTAAACTCGGAAGAATATTCTCTTCTTACAGGCAAGAGGACCAGCGTATTCAATATCCATTCCGATCTTCTCATCCAAGATTTCACCAAGCATACCACAGAGATACCCATTGGTGAGATAGCAGATAGGACCGCATTGTTCCAGATTCTTTGCCTTCACTGCAGCTCTGATTGGACAATTTCGCACAAGCACATTGAATGATGGTTGACCCATATTATCAATAAAGAAATGTGACTCACCTTCTTTTTCATGCAACTCAATACTCCACACACCCTCAAATGCTTTGTTTAAGGTCCTTATCGCACTCTGTATTGTATCTGTCTTTTGAAAATCTAAAGCAATCCGTTTTCCTTCCTCAACTCCGGTTCCAAATATCAGCCCTTTAGAAGCAGGACCTAGTAACTCCATAATACCATTGTTTATTGTAGTCAATAACGAGAGATATGTATCTACTCGCTTAGATTCATTGTCATTAGATGCTTGCATTGCTTCAGCTTATCGTGTGAAATGAAGATATAATTCCATCGAGTATAGTATTCCAGCAATTGAACATTCAAGCAGTTATCATATTCATCCGATGTATGATAGTTGGACTTTCGATTTCTTTTTTAACTATAAATTAAGGCATTAAGTGAGGGATTAACGTCAGTGAATGATAACGCCATTCAAAATTACCGAGTCTGAAATTAAAATAAAAAGTGATATATCTGACAAAGATTGAATGTACATATAAGCGGCAGTGTTGGATGGATGAAGAGGAAGATTCAGACCTAGAAATCTATGGGACAAGTCCGGGTGTTATTGCATTCTTTATGATATTGATCTCACTGATTGTACCTTATGGGATTCTTCCAACCAATGCATTCGTCGTACTCTCTGGAGGATGGGGTATGAGTCCAGATTTCATGATTTACTCTCTTATCTGGATTTACACTCTTGGATACTATGTCCCATTTACCTTATTTCCTGTGTTTTTGATATTCAATATTTGGTTCACATTACCTTTGACAATATTCAATATTGCATATATTTGGAAAATAGTTCGCTACTATAGAGGACAATGCACAAGGTATAGTGCTATTTGGGTTGGAATACTTAGTGTTACGATACCAACTCTCTTTGGGCTCATAACGACAGGATTATTCAATCTCATAGGCGGCTTGCTATTCATTGGACCGATACCGCTTCAATTCATTGCTGGACTCATTTTCTTGTACAAGATTCCAGGGCCTGAGATGCCCTCTCCTTGGCGTGGAGATTTAGGTGATCATCACTGGTGGAGTCCAAAGAGGCCAGATTTGTGGTATCGATTGTTCCCATCTTCTGATGAAGATGAAAAGAAAGAATCAGAACCAGAAGCGAAAACCGAGTGGCTTGAAACAGAATAGCACTAAAGGATTTTAGCTACCCTAGCGAAGCACATAAGAATGTTGAGGACAAGAGAAAAGCAATTCTGGGAGAGAATGGTAATAATGGAAATTTCCTTCAACATAGGAGGCGAAGCTGGTCAAGGCATTGATACTATTGGAGACCTACTCACTCAGGTCTTTGTGCAAGCTGGCTTCTACACCTTCACAATAAAAGACTTTGAATCTCGAATCCGTGGAGGATACAACTTCACTCAAATTCGAGTTAGTGACAAACCGATTCATGCTTCAGTTGATCACATTGATGTGATTATTGCTCTATCAAAGGATGCTGTTGTAGGACAGCGAGACAGGCTGACCGAAGGTGGAGTAATCATTTTTGATGAGGGAATCGAGTTTGATGATTTAGAAGCCTGTCATTTTTCAGCACCATTGGAAAAGACTGCAAGAGAGGTTGGTGGCAACATTAAGATGATGAATGCCGCCGCGTTGGGCGCAATTATTGCGATCATCAATTTTCCATTTACTCTTGTTGAGCAAGTCTTGAGTGATCTCTTCGGACGTAAAGGTGAGAAAATTGTAACAGCGAATGTAGATGTTGCAAAAGCGATGTATGATTTAACAAAGAGTAATTTTATGGGAACTTGCAAATACAACCTTGAATCTCTGGAGCGTGGTCCTAGCAAGGATAAACTCATACTTACAGGAAACAAAGCACTTGCACTAGGAGCAATTGCTGCGAATCTGAAATGGATTTCATCATATCCAATGAGCCCTTCTACTTCTGCGTTTCAGGATATTGTTGAACATGCATTTGATTTGAAAATCGGTGCGTTACAAACTGAAGACGAGATTGCATCGTTAGGGATGGCTATTGGTGCATCATATGCAGGTGCGCGCTCGATGGTGACAACCTCTGGTGGTGGCTTTTCTCTAATGGTTGAGGCTCTTGGCCTAGCTGCTATGACAGAAACTCCTGTTGTTATCTATAATGCACAGAGACCTGGTCCTAGTACTGGGCTACCAACAAGAACAGAGCAGGCAGATCTCCTTTTCATGACATTTGCAAGTCAAGGAGAATTTCCCCGGATTATACTAGCACCTAAGGATCCGATTGAAGGTTTTGATGTTGCTACCCGAGCTTTTAATCTCGCTGACAAGTTTCAGATTCCTGTAATGATCATGGGCGACCAATATTTCGCAGACTCAGTGATGAACATTCCCAGAATTGATGTATCCGGTGTCAAGAGAGATTATGGTAAACTGGCAAAGAAAGGACCTGATCCTGACTACAAGAGATATTTGTTAACTAAGGATGGGATCTCACCTCGTGCCTTTCCTGGTGATGAGGGCAAGACTGTTGTTTCCTCAGGAAACGTTCATCGTGAGGATGGACATATCACTGAAGACCCGAAGCTAAGGGCTCTCATGGTTGAGAAATTTATGAACAAGATACCTGCCATCATGGCTGATTTAGAGCCACCAAAGATCTTTGGTAATGAGAAAGCAGAAATAACTTTACTTACTTGGGGTTCGACTTGGGGTGCTGCAAATGAGGCGATGCAGATCCTTGCATCCAATGGGGCATCAATCAATCAACTGCATTTCTGTGATGTCTACCCTCTACGTACAGTAAAGCTCAGAGAGGTGTTTACGACAGCAAAGCAGGTAATTGCAGTTGAGCAGAACATCACATCTCAGTTTGCTCAACTTGTAAAAATGCAAACTGGGTTAGAAGTCACTCAACATGTCAACAAGTATGATGGGAGACCGATGACTCCCGGATGGATAATTAGTGAATTAAAGGAGGCTAGTATCGTATGATTACACCAGAAATGCTTGAAGATCCACAAAAAGTCACATGGTGCACTGGTTGTGGTAACCATGGAATCTTAGCTGCGTTGAAGAAAGCAGTCATTGAACTTGATAGGCCCGTGCACGAGGTTGCAATCTCATCAGGAATAGGATGTTCTAGTAAGATTCCACACTATATTGGTGGAGTTAACAGCATTCATACGTTACATGGTCGCCCCATCCCAATTGCTACTGGAATGCATGTTGTGAATACAAATCTAGATGTCATAGTTCATACTGGTGATGGCGATTGTCTAGCGGAAGGTCTCGGACACTTCGTGCATGCTGCGCGTAGGAATGTAAACTTGGCTGTTTTCATTCATAACAATGGAGTGAATGGTCTCACGAAGGGGCAGTTCTCACCATCAGCTCCGAGAGGATACATATCAAAGACATCTCCACCACCACCAGGTGCACCGATGGATCCAGTAAATCCAACTGCACAAGCAATTACTGCAGGAGCAACATTCGTTGCTCGTGGGTTCTCAGGTGACCAGAAGGGGCTCGTGAAACTAATGGTTGAAGCTATACGTCACAAGGGATTTGCAGTCATTGACATCCTCCAACCATGTGTAACTTGGAATCACCAACTAACTTGGAAATACTACAACGAACACACATATTCTCTACAAGATAATGACCATGATCTCACAGATAAATTCCAAGCTCTTGCGAAAGCGATGGAGAATGGTGACCGATATCCGGTAGGAGTCTTCTATAAGGTAGAACGTCCTGATCTTGCCTCTGGGATGGCACTGCCAGATAAGGGAGCTCTAAAAGATCATCCTACAGATCTAAAAGATGTTCAGAAGATAATAGATGACCTGATGCTTTGATAGATGTTGAGTCAACTCCAATAAGAGGATGCATAAGATGGGAAAAACAAGAAGAGAAAAGGATTCGATTGGTGAACTAGATGTTCCTGCAGATGTCTACTGGGGTATCAATACCCAGCGAGCCTTAATGAACTTCCAAATAAGTGGGAAGCCCTTACCTAGGGAATTCATTCTAGCTCTCGCGAAAGTTAAGAAAGCATGCCTAAATGCGAATCGGACTGCGGATAAGATTGACAAAACAATTGGTGATGCATTAGGACAAGCCGTGGATGAGATTATCAATGGTGGGAAATTTCTCGACCAATTCCCAATAGATGTGTTCCAAACTGGCTCAGGCACTCAGACTAATGTCAATATGAATGAAGTACTAAGCAATCGAGCTAACGAGATTCTCGGTCAGCCAAAAGGCACTAAGAGTCCAGTACATCCTAACGACCATGCTAATGCCTCTCAATCCTCGAATGACGTCATTCCCACCGCAATGCACGTTGCTGCTGCATATGCATTTCGAGATGACCTGATGGAGCCTCTTACACTTCTAATGAACACCTTGGATGAGAAAATAGAAGAATTCCGAGGAATTGTGAAGGTTGGGCGTACACATCTTATGGATGCTGTGCCGATTCCTCTTTCCACAGAGTTTGAAGTCTACAAAAGACAAATAGAAACTTCAATTGAGTGGGACCTCTGTACAGTCTGGGAGTCGCTAATGATTATTCCAATCGGGGGTACTGCGCTCGGAACTGGGCTCAACACTCCCAAAGGTTTTGCAGAGCAGGCGGTTGAAGAACTTCAGAAAATCACTGGTTTCAAATTCAAGGTAAATCCCATCCCTGCTGAAGGTATTTCCTCTCATCATGCCATTGTAAGAGCAAGTGCAGCAGTGAGAACAATAGCACTAACCTGCATCAAGATGGCTAATGATATTCGTTGGATGGGCAGTGGTCCACGCGCAGGACTTGGTGAATTGTCACTTCCTGAGAATGAACCTGGGTCCTCTATTATGCCAGGTAAGGTTAATCCAACACAGTCTGAAGCACTTATCCAAGTCTGCATTCAAGTTATTGGGAACGATACTGCGATTGCAGCTTCGGAGGGTTATGGTAGCATCTTGGACCTCAATATGTGTAAACCATTGATGATTGTCAATCTGTTAGAATCAATGAAACTTCTTGGGGCTGGTATCAATTCGTTTACTATGAATTGCCTGAAAGGGCTAAAGGCTAATGAAATCCGAATAAAACACCAACTCGACCAGAGTCTGATGCTTGCCACAAGGCTTACACCCGTTATAGGTTATGACCGAGCTGCAGAGATAGCTAAGAAAGCTCTTAGAGAAGGAAAGACTATCAGGGAAGTCATTCTTGAAGAGAAAATAGATATTGAACATCTTGATGAGCTACTTGATCCTTCCAAGATGGTTTAGGGAACAGAATATAACGAATTGTGTGTATTGATTAATCAGAGGTGCTTACTATTACTCAACACAAACACGATCTACTCATTATTGGAGCAGGTCTTTCTGGACTTAGAGTCGCAATCCAATTGGCAAAGGATTTTGATGTAGCGGTGATAACGAAAGTTCATCCACTACGTTCTCACTCCGTTGCAGCGCAAGGCGGTATTAATGCATCAATTGGAGAGGGTGACTCTTGGGAGAGCCACGCTTTTGATACTGTCAAAGGCGCTGATTATCTAGCAGATCAAGATGTTGCCGAGATATTAGCAAAGGAAGCACCTAGAGCTGTAATTGAAAACGAACGTTGGGGAACAGCATTTTCTCGCACAGAGGATGGTAAGATTGCCCAGAGACCCTTTGGTGGTGCCGCTTTTCCAAGAACTTGCTATGCTGCTGATAGAACAGGCCATAATCTCCTTCATACCACTTTTGAACAGGCTCTCAGGTGTGGAGTTAAATTCTATAACGAATGGTTTGTAACATCCTTAGTTAAGAACGAAGGACGTATCTGCGGGTTAACGGCTCTTGAAATTGCTTCAGGAGAAATTCATAGTTTTATTGGAAAATCGGTAATCGTCGCGACTGGTGGATTCGGCCGCGTATATGGTCATTCAACAAATGCGGTTATCAATACTGGTGATGGTTGTGCTTTAGCGTTTCGAATTGGTGCGCCATTGAAAGATATGGAATTTGTCCAATTTCATCCTACAACACTCTATGGCTCAAGTATTCTCATGAGTGAAGGTGCGAGAGGTGAAGGGGGATATCTTGTCAACTCAGAAGGTCTGCGGTTCATGGACAAGTACGCTCCTGAGAAGATGGAGTTGGCACCAAGAGATATCGTTGCTCGTGCAATTAGAACCGAAATCAACGAAGGGCGAGGAATAGAAGGAGAATATGTGCATCTCGATCTGCGTCATCTTGGGCGTGAGAAGATATTGGAGCGACTCCCAGGTATTCGAGATATCTCTATCTACTTCGCGGGTGTTGATCCTATCGATGAGCCAATCCCTATTAAACCAGGTCAACATTACTCAATGGGCGGGGTCCATACAAACAAGAATGGAGCAACACCAATAGCTGGTTTGTATTCCGTTGGTGAAGCTGCGTGCATGAGTGTACATGGGGCAAACCGCTTAGGTGGAAATTCACTTCTTGAAACTCTTGTATTCGGAAGAATAGTTGGCGAAAAAATAGGAGAGTACTTACCTACAGCTCCTGAGCCTAGCTCGGAATGTGTTGAAGATGATGCTTTCCGAGTACGGGAAAAACTCCAAGAGATTATGTTGAAAGAGTCTGGTGAATCTCCCTATGAGATTCGTGAGGTAATGGGTACTACGATGGACAGCCTTGTAGGAGTGTATCGAAGAGAGGCAGACCTCAAAGTAGCACTCAGTATGATAAAGGAACTTAAGGAACGATTCAAGAATATCTTTTTGGGCCATAGTGATAAGAGATACAACTATTCTTTGATACGTATTCTCGAACTGGAAAACATGCTTGACCTTGCAGAAGTCATCACCATGGGTGCCCTAATGCGCCGTGAAAGTCGTGGAGCCCATTGGCGGCTTGATTATCCTGTGCGTGATGATAATAATTTCTTAAAACATTCCTTATTCACAAAAATCGATGATTATGTGAAAACTGAATTCATAGACGTAAATCTTGGAATGTTCGAAGTAAAGGAGAGGACCTACTAATGAAATTGAGAATCGCTCGAAGCCGAGAGGGTGGTACGATTACCCACTATGATCTCTACAAGATTGAACTACGAAAAGGCATGACGATTCTAGATGCACTTTTTCAGATTCAAGATAAGATGGATCCTTCTCTCTCATTTAGATATTCATGTCGAGGTGCAGTCTGTGGAAGCTGCTCAATGCTCATCAACAAAGAGCCTCGTCTAGCATGTAGAACTCAAGTAAGCGAGGTACAAGGACTGGCAATGAATCTCAAGAGGTTCCCTGCTCTAACCGACACTCCTCCAGGATGGAATCCTGAAGATGAGATTCTGATCGAACCACTTCCTAATATGCCAGTGGAGAAAGACCTTGTTGTAGATATGACCAGATTCTATCGTGCTCTAGAAACAATGAAACTGTGGATTGATCCAGAGGAAGGTGAGGAAGCACACCTTCAGAGTCCATCTGATAGGAAGAAGATCGAACGATATGTCAACTGCATTCTCTGTGCCATCTGCTATGGCTCATGTCCTGTCAATGCGGAACAGGTAGAATATTTGGGTCCTGCGTCCCTAACAAAAGCATTGAGGTTTGCAGAAGATAGCAGAGTGATGAATCCTGAGAGATATCTTGAATCTGCAAATGCATTGAACGGTGTATCTCTATGTGATCTTGTTATGAACTGCGTCAAAGCTTGCCCTAAAGGTGTTGCACCTGGTGGAGCTATTAGAACGATGAAGAATCCATAATCAATGATAATGCGGAATGATTACGAATAGATTTACGCTCCGCCATACTGACGAAGTCTTGCCATAGCTTCAGCATAAGCCTCCGATTCGCCATCGAAGAAGGCAGCATCATTTGTTTTAGACATATGCAATTTCTCGGAGCTTGTCATGTTTTCTCCAGTCCTACTCTTGAAGAGCCCCAGGGAACCATCATATCGTGCATATGCATAGAGGAGGATTCCCCCAACAGAAAGCACCACTGTTACAATTTCTGCAAACATTTATTGATCTCCCTAATGTTTACCTCAATAATATTTGGGAACATGACCATATACACTTTTGTATTCAGATAGGGATAATTCATTCTACCAATTCATACTCTACGTGTTTCTCAAGTCCATCAATACGTTTTCTGATTACATTGAGGGATGATTCCGATTCATCGCATAGTATCCACTTGCGATTGAGTGTTTCAGATGCAATCGCGGTTGTTCCTGAACCCGCGAAGAAATCACCGATCAGGTCTCCCTCATCTGTTGAAGACATTATTATTCGTTCTAGTAATGCTTCTGGTTTTTGAGTTAGAAATCCTGTGTTTTCCTGCGACGCCCCTTGTACAGGCGCAATGTCATTCCATAAATCAGATATCAGGAGTCCTGGGGAATCTCTAAGGTATTGCTTCTTTGTGTAGCGCCCGTTTCGACTACGATAGATCATCCCACTATCCCACCATTCATCTAATTTTTCTCTTCTATAGAGATATGGGGCAGTCCTACCTCTCCATTCGTATTGTTTTCTATCCTGTGTTCTTTGTATGCCTTGTGCCTCAATCTCGATGAGTCTGAACTTGCCCCTCTCGTCTTTATAGCTATAGGGTTTCAATGATTTACTATCGTGTTCTCTATAGATTGGTCTGACTTGGAAATTCTGAGGGTCCATTGCATAAAGAAGAATTGCGTCATGCTGGGTTCCAAATCCCTTACTCTGAGCTTTAGGGCTGTTCGTTCTTTTCCAAACAATCTCGTTGACAAAGTTCTTGTATCCAAAAATCTCATCGAGAATTACTTTGACATAGTGTGATACGTGCCAATCTAGATGTACCCAGATACTTCCCTCTCTACAAAGTAATCCTTTCATTGCCTGAAGTCGAAGTTTCATGAATGACAAATAATCTTCCATATCTTCCCATTTGTCATTGTACGTGAGGATCTCCGAAAGAATACCTGCGTTATCTGCATTACCTGATGTTTTCTGCTTTACAGAATATTGCGTGCCTGATAGAAATGGTGGATCGATATAGATTAGTCTAAACCTGCCTTTGAATCCTTCAAGCTTCTCTTGGATTATCTCAAGACAATCGCCTTTGAATATCAAGTTCTTTGCAGGTTCCATACTTTGATGTTTGGATTTCTCCCTTAAGACTCCTTTCTGACAAAGAAGTTGGTTCTTAGCATGTCCACTCATTGTGGAAAAAGATGCAATAGAAATGTCAATTACATTTCAGTATCCGTTTCAGTGAATTCTTCACCAGGTTCTGCTGCTTCGAATGCTTCACGGGCAACACCAATCTTGATCAATCCAACAAGATATCCTGCAATTCTATTGCGAACCTTCTTTGACTCTGTATCAGTGAGTTGTTCGACCAATCGCTTGTTACTCTCAAAATCATCTGTAAAGCTATCTGGATAGAGGGCTAAGAGGTTCTTAGCGGCGTTCTTAATGTATCGTGGTCTTACGCTACCCAATTTTATCTCACCGTACTTAGTCTATGAATGCAGAAGTGCTCTTGACTGCGTTTATAAAGCATATGGTCAACCACTAATTTAGGGAGTGGAAATCGATGCGTTATCTTAAACTTGCGCAGGCATATGATGAGATAGAGTCAACATCTGGAACGCTTGACAAGATTCAGCTTTATTCAGAGATGCTCAAAGAAGCTGAAGCCAAAGATGTCGATAAGATAGTTGCTCTGACCATAGGCAAACTCCATCCTGATTGGAAAAATGAGCCAGAGATTGGTGTTGCTGAAAAGATGGCGGTTCAAGTTGTTGCTACCGCTGCTTCTGTACCAGAGAATACGGTGTTGGATGTTCTGCGAAAGACCGGTGATATTGGCAGCACAGGAGAATCGCTCCTTCGAGAAAGTGCTCAGGCAACGCTCTTTGCTGAAGATTTGACTGTTTCTGCCGTATATGACGCACTAGTAGAAACAGCTCGAATGAGTGGGTCTGGTAGCAATAAGACGAAGGTCTCTAGACTTGCAGGTCTCCTTACAGATGCTGAACCTATTGAAGCTCGATATATTTTGAGAACAATAACTGGGTCTTTACGACTTGGTCTTGGAGACATGGGAATTATCGATGGACTCTCAATAGCGTTTACAGGGGACCGCGAAGCACGTAGCGATTTAGAATCTGCTTTCAACGTGTGTAGTGATCTAGGACGTGTTGCTTGTGTGTTGGCAGAAAAAGGAATTGACGCAGTTCGTGCAATACATACAACCGTTGGGGTCCCCATCCGAATGATGGCTGCTAAGAAACTTTCCGATGCAGAAGAGATAATGGAGAAAATTGGGGGGAACGCCTTTGTCGAATACAAGTATGATGGTGAACGAATTCAAGCGCATAAGAATGGCAACGAGGTTACACTCTATTCACGAAGACAAGAAATCATCACCTACCAGTATCCTGACGTTGCGCAACTCATTCTCAAAAACATCAAAGCTGAAACTTGCGTGCTAGAGGGAGAATGCGTCGCTATTGACCCTGAGACTGGAAAGATGAAACCTTTCCAAGAACTCATGCGAAGGAGACGAAAGACTAACATCGATAGCATGCAGACGGAAGTTCCTGTAGCATTGTTTGTTTTTGATATTTTATTCCTCAATGGTGAAGATGTGACTTCTCTACCTATGCTTGATCGTCGTAGACTGATGGAAGAGATCGTTGAGGTAAGTGATAGGGTCAGCTTAACAATTGGTGAATTAACTGAGAAACCTGAAAGATTATACGAGATTTTCGAGGATGCTATCAACTCTGGTTACGAAGGAGTCATTGCTAAAGCTATCCATGAAACATCAAGTTATCAAGCAGGTGCACGCAGTTGGTTGTGGATTAAACTGAAAGCCTCCTATACTGAAGGCTTGGCTGATTCTGCTGATTTAGTGGTTGTTGGGGCAATTCATGGAAGAGGGAAGAGAACTGGCCTTTATGGTGCCATTCTGGCCGCTGCGTATGATGATATGACTGATACCTACCCCACTGTTTGTAAGATTGGTACTGGCTTCACAGATGAGATGCTTGCAGAATTTAAGGAGCGGCTTGAGGAACATAGAATCGAAACAAGGAATCCAAAGGTCATCGCAGGCATAGAAGCTGATGTTTGGTTTGAACCTGTTGAAGTAATTGAGGTCTTGGGAGATGAGATAACATCCAGTCCAACGCATCCTGCAGGAAAAGGTCGTTTACCGGGAGATACAGGTCTTGCAATTCGTTTTCCAAGATTTACAGGAAAATGGCGAGATGACAAGAACCCAACTCAAGCTACTACAGTCGATGATCTCATCGAGGCTTTTGAGAGACAAAGACGGACCAAGAAGTAGAATCTTTACCTTCCGACAGTTTTACATGCAAAATCCGTACAAGCCCAAATACTATCTGGAGGCCTTTCGTTGTACAGTGTACACGTCAAAGATCAGAGGATGCATTTCAGTGCTTCACATTTTCTTCGTTTCTGCGGGGATTGTGAAAACCTCCACGGGCATAATTACACGCTAGAGGTCATCATTACTGGTCCTCTCAATGAGGATGGGATGGTTGTTGATTTCAGCGAAGTTAAGGATAAGGCTGTCAGCATCTGTAAAACCTTGGACCACAAGGTCATGTTAGCAGGAAACTCCAAGACAATCAATGTAAAAACCGAAGAGGGCTTCGTTGAGGTTCTTGTGGGTCAAAAGAGGTATGTCTTTCCTGGAGAAGATTGTGTTGTACTTGAAACAGAGGCAACAACTGCCGAATTATTAGCTAAATACATTCATGATTTCCTTGAATTTCCAAAAAATTATCGAGTGAAAGTTTGCGTTAGCGAAAGCGCGGGTTCCACTGGTTGCTACAAGGATTAAATAACTACAACAAGCGGAGACACGAGATTTGGTCGTAGAAACACAGAATGAGAAACCAAAGTACAGAATCCAGCTCAGTAAAGTTGGTGTCAAGAATCTCAAGACCTTTGTTATGACAGAGCGAAGTGGATTGCGACACCATATTGTACCCACGGTAGAAATAACCATCGATCTACCTGCTGACCTGAAAGGTGTTCATATGTCGCGCCTTGTTGAATCAATGACCGAGGAATTGAGTGACCAATTCATGGTACGTCCTTCGATTGAAGAAATCCAAATCAAGATCCTTGAGGGTCTAGCACAGAAACATCCCTTTAGTAGTGGTGAAGTCAAATTTGATTTTGAATTTGGTTATTCCACTAAGACTCCTATTTCAAAAAAGCGAACTTGGGAAGTCTGTGATATCACTGCAATAACACGAAAAGAAAACAAAGATCCATTCATTCATGAGGTTCAGATTAAGATCATAGGAAATACGGTCTGTCCTCACTGCATGGCAAATAACGATGGTCTGACCCATATTCAGCGAGCCATAGGAACACTTCGTGTAGTTGGAAAGACTGATGCAATCCCAACTTACGGTTCAATGATTGATGTCATCGAGAGTTCGTTCTCAAGCAAAACCTATTCTCTTCTAAAACTTGAGGACGAGATGTTTGTAACAAGACAAATGCATGAAAATCCCCTACTAGTTGAGGATGTCTGCAGAAATATCCTTCAGCATGCTAAAGACGCGTTCAGTGACCGGGATTTGGAGATGTTTGCTGAAGCTAGGTCTCTTGAAAGTATACACAAACACGATGTCATCGCTCAGGGTCGAATTGTAACGAATGG
>Ga0307442_1000748_pt1 | contig 15940 bp, 9 predicted proteins | sample SalMarWE160430MG_FD_202143 | JGI IMG/M metagenome (GOLD analysis project Ga0307442, IMG submission 202143) | Salt marsh sediment microbial communities from the Plum Island Ecosystem LTER, Massachusetts, United States - WE1604-30 | ecosystem: Environmental > Aquatic > Marine > Intertidal zone >...
TAGCTCCTTCGATTGCATAGACGCAGCGCTTGCCCGCACTTTGCCGGGGCTCTTCGCCGAGCGCGTGCGTCGGAGCTCTGGGCGCGTCGCCTATCGGCAGTACGACCGCGGTGGGCAACGCTGGCGTGACTACACGTGGGAGGGCGTGCACCGCCGGGCGGCCCAGCTGCAGTGCGCCATGCAGCAACAGGGGCTCACGCCCGGCGATCGCGTGGCGGTTCTGCTCCCCAACAGCGTCGATTGGGTCAGCTTTGACATGGCGGCGCTGGGCCTCGGTCTGGTCGTGGTTCCGCTCTATGCGCACGACAGCGCGGCCAACGTCAGCTATATCCTCGGCCATTCGGAGGCGCGCTTGTTGTTGCTCGATACACAGGCCCGCTGGAGCATGCTGGCGCCGCGGCGGCGCGAGGAGTTCCCCGCGCTCTCCGCCGTATGGATCGCCGGGCCGGGCGACAGCGCGGAAGGCTCAAGCGCAACGCCTTCGGTGCACCGGCTCGCGGACGTTGTTGCCGGGAACGGCAGCGCGACGTTCCGCGACTCGCGCGAGCCGTCCGCCGTGGCAACGATCATCTACACCTCCGGCACCACGGGCCGGGCTAAGGGCACGATGCTCTCCCACTCTGCGATTCTGTGGAACGCGGACCGCACGGCCACGGTCATTCCGCCGCGCGTCGACGATGTTTTTCTTTCGCATCTGCCGCTGGCGCACGCCTTCGAGCGCACCGTCGGCCACTACCTGGCGATGATGGGCGGCGCCACCGTTGCCTACGCCCGCTCGATCGAAGAGCTGGGGGACGACCTCAAAGCCATCCGTCCGACGGTGTTGCTGTCCGTTCCGCGCATTTACGAGCGCGTCTATGACGTTGTCCGCAGCAAGGCCAAACGCACGGCGCTCGGGGCTCGTCTCATGAACATGACGCGGGATATCGGCTGGCAGCGTTTCCAGGCGGCGCAAGGACGAGGGCCGGCCCCAGGTCTTGGCGCGCGGCTCGTGTGGCCGCTGCTTGATCGAGTCGTCGTCAAGCCGATCCACTATGCACTCGGCGGACGCTTGCGCGTGGCGGTCAGCGGAGGCGCCCCTCTGGCGCCCGAAGTCTCCGCCTTTCTGTTGGCGATGGAGGTGCCCGTGGTCGAGGGCTACGGACTGAGCGAGGCAGGTCCCGTTGTCACCGCCACCGCGCTCGACGACATCTGGCCTGGCTCGGCTGGCCGTCCTCTTCCCGGCGTCGAGCTTGCCATCGGCGCCGGCGAGGAGCTGCTCGTGCGCTCGCCGGGCCTGATGAGCGGCTATTGGAAGGACGAGGGACAGACCGCCAAGGCGATCGATCGCGACGGTTGGCTGCACACAGGCGACCTCGCCGAGATCAGGGATGGGCGTCTGTTCCTGCGCGGGCGGCGGCAGGACATCCAAGTCCTGGCCACCGGCGAGAAGGTCAACGCCGGCTTGATCGAGGACGAGATCATGAAGGACAGGCTGTTCGAGCGGGTCGTGGTCATCGGCGAGGGCAAACCCTTCCTGGTCGCCGTGTGCGCGCTCAACAGTAAGGGATGGGGCACGCTGGCAAGCGCCCTCGGCGTCGACGTCGACAATCCCAATGTGCCGCCCGTCCACGAGGCCGTGCTGGCGCGGCTGGGCGGCCGCCTCACGGACTACCCGCAGCATGCCCAGGTGAGAGCCGCCCATCTGGTGCTCGAGCCATGGACAATAGAGTCGGGTCTCCTGACGCCGTCCCTCAAGGTGCGGCGTCAGCGTGTGAAGGAACGCTACGGGCCCGCGATCAAGGCCCTGTTCTCAGGCCATGCGGTCTTTCGCTAGCATCCCTCACGGAGGAGGCGAGACCCGCGCAGAGCGCTCCTCGGCTGCTACGCGTACGAGGCCAACAAGAGCGTTGCCGATCTCTGCCGCCCGCTGGATGTGCTCGTCGATTGCCGCGACCGTCACCTCGAAAGACCCTGGGCTGAGGTCGGCAGGATGGGTGCGCGGCTTGTGCCAGGTCCGCTTATCGTCGATAGAGGTGCCCCAGGGTCCGTGCAGCACCCCGTTGCGGAAGGTGATAACCCGTCTCAGCGCCTGAATGAGGCTGTGCATCTCTGTTCGCTGTTTTGCATCGGAGGTGAGCTCGCGGAACAAGGCCTCGATGAGCGCGATGCGCGAGCAGATGTTGCGGATTTGAGAGGCCACGGATGGCGCCGCGCGCGTGCTCTGCGCATCGAGCATCCTGCTGATGCACCAGTCGATCTGTTCCTCGAGATGGCCGAACGCGAATACGAGCCGGCCGATCGGCCGCCAGAACGGCTCTTGCTCGGCGTGTGATGCAGGGAGGGGAGGCTCGAGCCATGTCATGAGTGATGCTCCCGAAGGCTGGGCTCCTAGATATTACTGCAGCAGCACCCGCGACGTGATTGATGTCCGTCATCAGATCTCATCTGAGAGCCGACGCTTTGAGCGGCTTTATCGGTCTCAGCCGTTGCGGAAGGCGGCTTCGGCTTCCTGCGCGAGCTGCTCGCCGTGCCCCTGGTAGCGCGGGGAATAGTGCAGCGTCACCAGCCGCTTGACGTTGGCGCGCCGCGCTATGGTGCCAGCTTGATGCGCCGTCAGGTGCTGGCGCTCGCCCGCGCGGGCGCTGTCAGCTTGCAAGAAGGCCGCCTCGATGAAAAGGATGTCGGCATCCTTTGCCAGCGCGACGGCGCGGGCGACGTTCGCGTCCGTGAACGCGCAGTCGACCACGTAGGCGATCTTTCGCCCTGAGGTGACGCGCATGATCTCGTTCTTGAGGGCGCCCAGAGGCAGGCTTTGAGGCCGTTCGCCGCGCGCGCCGGCCCACGTAACCGCGATGGGCGTGTCCTCGGGGCTGCCGCGCACGATCGCCTCCTTGAAGGCGCCGAGCCAGGCGCCCACCTCGAGGCCCATCGCCGCCACCTTGTTGCGCCAGATGTTGATATGGGCGCGCTCCTCCAGCGCGAAGGCGAGCGTCGGCACGCCGTGGTCGAGCGTTGCCGCGCGCACCTCAAATCCGGGTTCCTGCAACAGAACGCCGGCCTCGCTGATCGCCTTCGTTTCGTCGCTGCGCTCGAACGCAAGCCGGCCCTTGAATTGTGCCGATGCCAGGCGCCCCTTCTCGTCGATCTCGGTGACGCGCAGGACCGGGTTGCCTTCGTAGCCGGCGATGAGGTTCCAGGTGTACGCCTTGAGCTTGTGCTCGATCGCATCGATCAGACCGGCGGGACCATAAAAGCCGACCGTGGTCTCGCGCCCGAGGATGCATCTCAAGAGCTGATCGAAGCCGATGAAATGGTCCATGTGACGGTGGGTGATGAAGGCGTGGCTGATGCGAAGAAGCTGCCGCGGCGACAGGCGGGACAAGTCGCCGAGGTCGAAGATGAGCGCGCGGCGTTCGAATGCGAGATCGACGTAGAGGCCGGGATCTCCGAACGGATCGTTGACGAGATGGGGGTCGAAATAGCGCGGCATGCCGATCGTTGATAAGTGGGCAAGAGAGCGGGCAGCGGTTCCAGACTCAAGAAAGGACACGCGGCGCCTTTCAGCAAGAGCTAGGCCGAGGGAGCCTAGTCGCGAGGTCCTGCGTCAGGCTTGATCTCCCGCAATGTGGATTGCGGCGCCTCAGACTAGCTTCAATCCTCGTCGAGCGCCCAGGTCCCGGGGGAGAGATGGGCGGTTCGATCTTAACGATTGCGCCAAGGCGCTGCGGCTACGCTGAACTTGGCCCGCGGGGTGAGGCCACAGCGGGCGCGCGTGTTTGAGGCGAGTTGTGCGCATGGACCCCACCACGTCATCGGCCGCAGCGGCGAGATGGGAGCATTTTCCTCACGGTGCCGATGTGGGCGTGCGCGGCTGGGGCGCGACGCCGGCTCAAGCTTTCGAGCAGGCAGCACGCGCCATGACCGCAACCGTGACGGATGCAGAGGTGAAATCGCATGATCGCATCAAGGTGCAATGCGAGGCCCCCGATCTTGAGCTGCTGTTCGTCGAGTGGCTCAATGCGATCATCTATGAGATGGCAACCCGGAGCATGCTGTTCGGGCGCTTTGCCGTGCGCATCGAGGGGACGCGGCTTACGGGCACGCTGTGGGGAGAGCCGGTCGATGTCGCGCGCCATGCGCCGGCCTGCGAGCCGAAGGGTGCGACCTATACAACATTGAAAGTCGCCGAGGACCCGAGCGGCATGTGGTCGGCGGCCTGTGTCGTCGACGTTTGAAAGGAAAGTCCCATGGATCTCGCCCGCCTCACGCAGGTAGATCCGACCACGTGGCGCATCGAGCCGCACGGCGAGATGCGGGTACTGGCGATCGTCTATGCGGATGAGGCGCTCGTCCGCGACATCGACGACAAGGTCTATGAGCAGGCAGTCAACGTGGCGATGCTCCCTGGCATCGTGAAAGCTTCCTATGCCATGCCCGACGCGCACTGGGGCTACGGCTTCCCCATCGGCGGCGTCGCGGCCTTCGATCCCAGCGAAGGCGGCGTCGTCTCTGCCGGCGGCGTCGGCTTCGATATCTCGTGCGGCGTGCGCACGATGCTCACGGGCCTGTCGGCTGCCGACATTCTGCCTGTGCAAAGGGCGCTCGCAGAGTCGCTCTACGAGGAGATCCCGGCAGGCGTCGGCAGCAAGGGATCGATCACGCTCGACGCTGCCGAGATGGATGCCATGTTGGCCGGCGGCGCGCTTTGGGCGGTGGAGCAGGGCTGGGGCGAGATGCGCGATCTGGAGCGCATCGAGGAGGGCGGCAAGATGTCAGGCGCGCGCCCTGAGTACGTCTCCGAGCGTGCCAAGGAGCGCCAGCGCCGCGAGATGGGAACGCTCGGCTCAGGCAACCATTACCTGGAGGTGCAGGTGGTCGAGGAGATCTATGATCGTGCAGTCGCCAAAACCTTCGGTCTTGCCGAGGATGCGGTGGTCGTGACCATCCATTGTGGCTCGCGCGGGCTCGGCCATCAGATCGGGACGGAGTTCCTCAAGGAGATGGTCATCACCGCGGCTGAGGCCGGCATCGCGCTGCCGGACCGCGAGCTCGCCTGCGCACCGATCCACTCGGAGGTCGGAGAGCGCTATCTCGGCGCCATGCGCGGGGCCATCAATTGCGCTTTGGCCAACCGCGAAATTCTGGGCCACTACGCCCGCCGCGTCTTTCGCCACTACTTTCCGCAGTGCGACCTTCGGCTCCTCTATGACGTCTCGCACAACACCTGCAAGGTTGAGCGGCACGCGATCGACGGGGAGAAGCGCGACCTGTTCGTGCATCGCAAGGGTGCAACGCGCGCTTTCGGGCCGGGGCATGCGAGCCTGCCCCAGGCCCTGCGCGATGCAGGCCAGCCGGTTCTCATCGGTGGCAGCATGGGGACAGGCTCACACATTCTTGTCGGGAGGGAAACGAGCGAGCAGAAAGCGTTCTCGTCTGCGTGCCACGGTGCCGGCCGTGCGTTGTCGCGCCACGCGGCGCTCAAGCAGTGGAGCGGGCGCGCCATTGTCGACGAGCTTGCCTCGAAGGGCATCATCATTCGCTGCCCCTCCATGCGCGGCGTGGCAGAAGAGGCGCCCGGCGCCTACAAGGACGTCGGCGCGGTGGTGGAGGCGGCCGAGCATGCCGGTCTTGCCCGGCGTGTCGCGCGCGTGCGCCCGCTCATTTGCGTCAAAGGGTGATGAAGGCAGCGCATCTGCGCGGATGAATGGCCAAGCCGATGCCGGTCCACAATGCCGAGATTGCGGCGATGTTCGATCAGACAGCGGAGCTGCTGGAGATCGAAGGCGCCAATCCGTTTCGCGTGCGCGCCTACCGCAAGGCAGCGCGGACGATCGAGGCGCTGCCAAAGAGCCTCACCAGTCTGCTGGCGGCGGGCGAGGACCTGAGCAAGCTGCCGGGCATCGGCAAGGATCTTGCCGCCAAGATCGCGGGCATTCTGGCCAGCGGCAAGTTCGAGGTGCTGCAATCGTTGAAACGCGAGCTTCCGGGCGAGCTCGGGGACATTGCTGCCATTCCCGGCCTTGGTCCGAAACGGGTCAAAATCCTCTATGACCGGCTGCACATCCGTACGCTGGAGGACTTGCGCCGCGCGGCACGCGCGGGCCGCATCCGCGAGCTCAAGGGCTTTGGCGAAAAGTCGGAGCAGCGGATCCTTGTCGCACTCGGCAAGCCCATTCTGACTGAGAAGCGCTTCAAGCTTTCGGTGGCCGAGGCGGAGGCCGAGGCGCTTATCAAATATGTTAAGCCCTTTGTGGGCAGGGGCCAGATTGCCGTGGCGGGCAGCTACCGGCGCCGCCGCGAGACAGTGGGCGATCTCGACATCGTGGTGACCGGGCGCAAGACCTCGACCATCAGCGACCGGCTCGTCGACTATGAGAACGTCAGCGAGGTCGTGGCCCATGGTCCGGCGCGCACGACCGTGATCCTGCGCTCAGGCCTGCAAGTCGATCTGCGCGTCGTGCCGGCGCAAAGCTACGGATCAGGGCTCATGTATTTCACCGGCTCCAAGGCCCACAACATCGCTCTGCGCGGGCTCGCCAACGACCGCGGATGGAAGCTCAACGAATACGGCCTGTTCGATGGCAAGCGGCGCATTGCCGGCGCAAGCGAAGCCGAGATCTACAAGAAGCTTGGGCTCGCGTACGTGCCGCCGGAGCTGCGCGAGGATCGCGGCGAGGTCGCGCGCGCGCGCGCCCGCCAGCTGCCGCATCTCGTGCAGCTCGGCGACATTCGCGGCGATTTGCATGCGCATACGACGTGGAGCGACGGGACCGCGACCATCGCCGAGATGGCGGCGGCAGCCAAGGAACGCGGCTACGAGTATCTGGCCATCACCGATCACAGCAAGCACGTGACCATCGCGCATGGGCTCGACAGCGCGCGGCTTGCCCGCCAGATCGACGAGATCGAGCGTGTCAACGAGACGCTCGACGGCCTCACGCTCTTGAAGGGCAGCGAGGTCGACATCCTGGCCGATGGCCGGCTCGATTTTCCCGATCGGCTTCTGTCACGCCTCGATGTCGTTGTCGCCTCGGTGCACTACAAGTTCGATCTGTCGCGCGAGGCGCAGACCGAGCGCATCGTCCGCGCGATGGACAACCCCCACGTCACCATCATCGGCCATCCGACCGGACGCCTGATCGGCGCGCGCGAGCCCTACGAAGTGGACATGGAGCGCCTCATTGCCGCGGCAAAGAAGCGTAACTGCTGCCTGGAGATCAACGCCGAGCCGGATCGGCTCGACCTCAACGACATCCACGCGCAAGCCGCCAAGGGGGCCGGCGTCAAGCTTGCGATCTCGACCGATGCGCACGCAACGCACGCGCTCGCCTACATGCGTTTCGGCATCGACCAAGCGCGCCGCGGCTGGCTCGAGGCCGACGACGTGATCAACACGCGCTCGCTCGCCAAGCTCAAGAAATCGATCAAGCGATAGGTCTGGAGCGCAGTCTCCGCTGCCGTGGCTTAAGTCTCAATCTTGATCGCGTTCACCATCGTCGACGCGGAAGATGCACCAGGCGTCATCCTCGGTGCGCGCGCGCTCGGTCTCCGTCGGCACCAGCCCCGTCAACTGCGCGACGCAGCCGCTGGCTGTCACACGCACCTGTCCGGCATCGACGAAGGGGTCTTTTTTGAGCGCAACGCACCGCCTCCACGATGTGGTCGGGGCTATCGTCCGCATGGCGCTCACTGCATCTCTTCGCTCGCCAACAGCGCCACTGGGAAGTGCGCCAAAGCCTCTCCGACCACAAGGTTGCCATCGGCCGTTATTAGCTCGCTCGTGACAATGTTGCGCCAACGCCGGCCCAACAACGGCTCGGGCAGTTTGACGGCCGTGTCGCCCCAGCGTGTGCTCGGTACGAGGGGTGTGTTTTGCCCTGAAAGAAGGTCGAGGCAAGCCAGAGGTACGATTGCCACCACGGCATCACGCCCCTTCGTGCGCGCGAATGCAATGGCGTGCTCGGTAGCAGCGCCCTCCACGGCGAGCGCCACATACTCGGCCTCGGCGAAGAAAGCTTTTGCTCTCTGGCGCAACCGCAGGCCGGCTTCTATGAGACGGAGCTTGGCGGCGCCCGAGCGCCAGTCGTCGAGAAGGTCGCTCGTCGCTGTCTCGGTCGTTGTATTTTGCAGGACCTGGCGTGCCTCAAAATCTATCGGACGGCGGTTGTCGGGATCGACGAGGCTCAGATCCCAGAGCTCAGCGCCCTGGTAGATGTCGGGGATCCCGGGCGCCGTTAGCTTGATCGCGGTTTGCGATAGCGAGTTGAGCGCGCCGGCGAGAAACAACGGCCCGCACGTCGCAACGAAATCCCGCAGGAACGGCGTTGATCTTGCGGGATCGAGCGCGGACCGCGTGAAGCCCTCGACCGCGTCCTCGTAGCTTGAATTCTGCGCCGTCCAGCTCGTATAGACCTTGGCCTCGCGCACCGCTTTCAGCATGAACTGAGCGAGGCGCTCGGACAGCGCCTTGAGACCGCTTGTGTCGTCGAGAGTGAGATCAGGCGGCCAGGCGCCGGCGAGCGCCTGATAGAACATCCACTCGACCTCCGGGCTCGGGGTCGCGATCCCATCGATGTCGTGGCGCAGGCCAGCGTTGAGAGCGGCCCAGCGATCGACGGCGGCGCCCCATGCCGCCGGCATCTCGCTCAGCGCATAAAGGCGGGCGCGGGCGTCCTCCCCGCGTTTGGTGTCATGCGTCGAGGTCGCACTGAGACCGGCCGCCTGCCGCCGCAGACGTTGCGCCATGGCCGCATGGAACTCAGCCGCAGGCGCACCGAAACGGTTCGGCTCGCCGCCGACCTCGTTCAGGGCGATAAGGCGATTGTAGCGATAGAAGGTCGTGTCCTCGAGCGCCTTCGCCATGACCGGCCCGGTGGTCTGCTGAAAGCGGACGGTGAAGTCGAGCGCCGACCCCTGATCCTCCGGCGCTTCGAAATCGAGCTCCAGCACCCGCGTCAGGAAGTCGATCGCTTCTTCATCCTCGACTTGGCGCGCCGCCTTCGCCTTGCTCGCTGCGGCCTCTATGATGGCGCGATCCTCCTCCGTCGCGCCCGTGACGTCCACATAGGTCCGGTAGACGGGCAATGCTGCGGCCAGCTCTATGATGGCGCGGCGCAGCGTATCGGTTCCGAAATCGCGCGTTGCGAGTTGCCGCGCGGCCAGGACCCCCGCCATGTCCTTCAAGTGCTCGAGCTCACCGGCGAGGTTGCGGATAAGGATGCGCCGCTTTGCGTCGAGCACCAGCGCCTCGTAGTCGACGTCCTCTCTGAGGAAGGCAGCATAGGCGCGGGTCATTTCGACTTCCCCGCGCCGGTCGACCAACAGATCGGCGAGGATACGAATGAACTCGTAGCCGGTCGTGCCAGCGACCGGCCAGTCCCCGCGCAGCTCCTCATCGGCGCCCAGTATTTTTTCGACCACGAGATAAAGCGGCTCAAACTCGCCGAAGGTCTTCTGCAGGCGCTCGAGATAACCCTTGGGATCGGCAAGACCGTCGATATGATCGAGCCGCACCCCTTCGATAGTTCCTGCGTTGAGGAGCTCTCCAAGGCGCGCATGCAGCTCCTCGAAGGCGCGGGGCCGCTCTACTTTGAGCCCCACCAGATCGGCGATCTCGAAGAACCTGCGGTAGGTCAGCGTCTCGCGCGCAGCGCGCCAGTGGGTGAGGCGCCAGATTTGCATCTCGTGCAGGTCGTGCAGCGCGCCCACATCCTGCACCACGTCGCCGAGCGCTTGTCTTATGGCGCCGAATACGTCGTCGTCCTGCGCGGCAGCGGCAAGCTCTGCCTTGAGCTCGGCCGACGTCTGCGCCGTCGTGACGGCGAAGCGGCGCGCCCATTCGGAGAAGACCTCTCCTTGGGCGCGCGCCAGCACGTTGGCGTAGGACGGAGGCGTGAGGGGAAGCTTGAGCCCGCCGTAGGTGAAGGTGAGACCGCCATCGTGCGGGTCGAAATTGAGACCGAAGGCTCCCGACTCGAGCGCGTGGCCGTAGCTCGTCGCCAAGGCCGGAACCAGCAACTTGGGCGCCGACCAGTCAATATCGAAGAGCTGCGCCCAGTCGCTGGCCTCGCCCCATTCCAGCACGTCGCGCCAGTAAGGATTGTGCGGGGAGGCGCTCATGTGGTTGGGGACGAAGTCGAGAATGATGCCGATGCCCACGGAGCGAAACGCGGGGACCATGCGCTCGAAGCCCTCGTCGCCGCCGAGGCTCGCGTCGATCACCCTGTTGTCGACGACGTCGTAGCCATGGGGCGAGCCGGGTTCCGCCTGAAAGATGGGCGAGGCATAGAGATGACTGATCCCGAGACGCGCCAGATAGGGTGCAAGTTGCGCGGCGCGCTCGAATGTCATGCCGTTGCGGAACTGCAGCCGGTAGGTGGCGGACGGGGTTATCATGGCGCGCGTGGGCGTTCCTGCGAGAGAACGCTAGCGATACCGCGAAACAATGCCGTGTTGGGGATCTCGTTAAGATCTATAGGCAACTTGCGGCGCCAATTCGGATGTTCGTTGACTGTGCCAGGGACATTGGCTTGCTCTTGCATGCCGACCATATCCTCGAGCTGAACGGCGACAAGGCGCGATGCTGCACGGCCTAGGAAAGCATGGATGGCAACGCAAAGGTCCTCCGGCATGTCCTTGGGACAGGGTGCGCTGCCATCGAGAACCGATTCTAAAGCCATAGGCAGGAGGCCTGCGGCATTGAGCGCAGCCAACAGCAGGGCGCGATCGCGCGCCCGGCGTGAGCGCATGGCTGCGGCGTGCTGCGGCGACAACAGACCCGAGGCCTCGCGCAGGTCGACATCGCTGCTGCGCCACCATCCCTTCAATGTCGGCAAATCGTGCGTCGAGAGGCAGGCAAGCGCCTTGTGCGAGTACGCATGAGGCAGTCGAAAGCCGCCGTCCGCCTCGCGTTCGAAATAGAGCACGCGATAGCCCTGCATCTCCATCTCGCTCATGACCTCACGAAATCCCGGTGGCACTGTGCCGAGATCCTCTCCGATGACGACGGTATGGTGTTCCTGAGAGACGAGTGCCAGACGGCGAAGCATCTCGCGCTCGGGATAACGAACATAGGCTCCGTCCGTGGCGCAAGCGCCGCTCGGGATCCAATAAAGCCGCGTTAGCCCCATGGCATGATCGATGCGCACGGCGCCGGCACTGCGCATGAGCTCGTGAAGGATCGCCTCGAAGGGCGCAAAGTCATTGGCTTTCAATGCAGCCGGCGAGAAAGGAGCGAGACCCCAATCCTGCCCATTGTCATTGAACGTATCGGGCGGGGAGCCGATGCGCGCCCCGTCGACGACGGTCCCGGGCTGCGCCCAGGTGTCGGCGCCGTCGGGAGCCACACCTACGGCCAAGTCCAGATAGAGACCAATGCGCATTCCCGCGGACTTGGCCCGTTGCTGGGCCTGCTGCAATTGAGTCTCGGCCACCCATTGCAGCCACTTGTGAAAAATAATGCGTGCCTCGTTCTCGCGCGCGAAGCGACGCACAGCATGGCCATCGAAGTTGCGATAGGGCGCCGGCCATGTATGCCAGCCGCTGTGATGCCCGCGGGCCACGAGAGCTTCCGACAGCGCTTCATAGAGGGCGAACTGCTGCAGGTTCCCGTCGCGCTCGGCGCAGAAGGTCTTGAATGAGCGCACTTGAGCGTCGCTAGTATGCCGACGTGCGCTAGAAAAGGCCGCGTAACCGGCCTCCAAGGCGCTCCGCTTGAAACGCGCCACCTGCTCGTAGTCGACGAGTTCTGAGGCACGCGCTTCCGCGCTCCGCGACGCATCCGGGCCCTTACGGTTGCCCGGCAGCCGATCGACCGCGATGTAGAATGGGTTGAGAAAGCGTCGGCTCGATGGGGCGTAGGGGCTGTAGCGGCCCGCGTCCGCGTAGAACAGCGCGTGCAGCGGGTTGACGCCAACAAAGTCGGCGCCTGCCTGAGCGACGAGCTCGGCCAACTGGGCGAGATCCTCGAAATCGCCCATGCCGGAGTTGCGCGCCGAGCGCAGCCCATAGAGCTGACACGTGACGCCCCAAATGCGCCCTGTTGCGAGCCGATCCGGCAGGAAGCAGCGGGTCTCGCCCGGCAGCTCGCTGCCAAGCGTCTCAGGCTGCGGAGCGGACATGAGGCTCGTTGCGATTTCCGCGTCGTTTGCAGCCCGCACGCCGATCGCGCTCAAGATCGCGCGCTTGGTCGCATCGCTCGCGAGGCAGGTCTCACCCCGCTCGCTGATGTAGCTCGGCGCGATGCCGTAGGCGATCGCCAGACGATTGAGCGCCTCACTCATCGCTGCCCTCAAGTCGGACAATCACAGACCAGGGTGGAAGGGGCGCTTCGTTGAGGCCGGCGTCCGCGACCGGCGCGCTTTGGTAAATTGCGCGGCCCACCGCGCGGACGCGTTGGACCAGCGCGGGCGGCACGGCCCAAGGGTTGGCGCTGAGGCTTGCATACATCGCCAGCACGCTGGCATCGCCAAGCTGCCAGGCAACCGCGAGACCGCCAGCGTCGGCGGCCCGGACTTTTCCCGCGTGCCCCTCCACGCCGACGAGCCGCGGGACAATCTCGCGGGCCCTAATCGCCAGCATGCGCCGCACCAAGGCAAGTCGCTCCCGGTGCGGCGATACATCGGCTTCGCTCCAATCGATCCTCGAATCCTCGAACGTGCTCAAGGCGTTGGGGTCGGGTATGCGCTCGCGGTTTTTCGGATCGCGAAAGCTGCGCCATCTGGCAAACTCGTTGCGCCGTCCTTCGCGCACCTGACGGGCCAGGTCGCCATGGAAATCGGTGAAGAAGTAGAACGGATTTGTCTCTCCCCACTCCTCCCCCATGAAGATCAGCGGGATCGACGGACTTAACAGAAGGACGGCGGTGAGCGCCTCGACTGCCTGCGGATCGGCCAAACAGGTCAGGCGCTCTCCAAGCGCGCGATTGCCGACCTGGTCGTGATTCTGGAGGCAGTCGATGAATGCGGTGGGCGGCAGCTCCGTGCTCGGTTCGCCGCGCTGGGCGCCGTTGCGAAAGGGCGATGGCTCGCCCTGATAGACGTAGCCTTCCGCAAGAGATCGCGCCAGCTTGCGGACCGGCTCGTCAATGAAGTCACGATAGTATCCGTCCGACTCGTGCGTGGCGATGACGTGGGCGGCATGGTGAAAATCATCGTTCCACTCGCCCGTGCACAGCGTTGCGATGCCGTTCGTCCTGCGGTGAAGCGAGACGATGTTCCGATCGTCTTCGGTCGTCAAGTGCACGTGCCGGTCGGTGATGAGCTCACGCACCCGCATGGCGATCTCCGCCACCAACGACGGGTCGCCGTCATCGCGGACTTGATCGATGGCATCGAAACGCAAGCCATCGAAGCGGTACTCCTCGAGCCAGTACAACGCATTTTCTATGAAGAAGGCGCGCACCGGCGCGCGATCGTAGGCGATGGCGACGCCCCATGGCGTGTGGCGCTCAGGATTGAAGAAATCGGGAGCATACGTGTGGAGGTAGTTCCCGTCCGGGCCGAAGTGGTTATAGACCACGTCGAGAAACACCATCAGGCCACGGGCATGTGCGGCGTCGATGAGTTGCTTCAAAGGCTCCGGGCCGCCGTAGGCCATGTGGGGGGCGTAGATCAGAACGCCGTCGTAGCCCCACCCGCGCGTGCCCGAGAACTGATTGACGGGCATCAGCTCCACGACCGTCACGCCGAGCTTAACGAGCTCGTCGAGCTTGCCCTGGATGCCGGCGAACGTTCCTCCCGGCGTAAAGGTTCCCGTGTGCAACTCGTAGATCACGGCCTCTTCCCACGGGCGCCCGCGCCACTGTGCGGTTTTCCACTCGTAGGCGAGCGGATCGATCAGCCTGGAGGGGCCGTGCACGTCCCGGCGTTGCGCGCGCGCCGCCGGATCAGGCACGCGCATGTTATTGGGAAGCTGGAACAGGTAGCTGCTCCCAATCTGGACGAGGTCTGTGGCAAGCTCGAACCAGCCGTCTGCTGATCGCGCCATCGGCTGCGACTTGCCGCTCGGCACCGCGAGCAGCGACACCTTTTCGAGCGCCGGCGCCCACAGGCGAAACCGCGCGCCTCCGCCAGCAAGGACTTCGGCACCCCACGTTCGCTCCAGGGCATGGCGCATGCCCATCAGTGCTCCGCTTCAAAGAGCAGGAGCGATCGCGCGGGCACCTCGATCGAGGCGCCGGGCTTGACAGGAGGCTCGCCGGGATCGATCAGGCCGCGCGCGGTGTCGACAATCAGGCGCCAGTCGACAGCACTTCTCAACGCCGGGGTCTTGATGTCGATGCTCTCGTAGTGCGCGTTCATGAGGATAAACAGCGGTAGGTCCGCCCCGCTGAGCATGATCCCGATGCATTTCGACAGTCCGTTGTCCCAGTCCGCCTGCACCATCTCGTTGCCGTCGGGCCGGAACCAGGTGATGTCCTTGGTTCCATCGCTTCTTGCCGGATCGCCGTGCAGGAACCGTGTCTGGCGCAGCAACGGCAGGCGCTTGCGCAAGGCGGTGAGCTTCGCGGTAAAGTCGAGGAAGGCCTCGTCGCGCGCGCCGATGTCGCTCCAATTGAGCCAAGAGGTCTCGTTGTCTTGGCAATAGGCGTTGTTGTTGCCGCCTTGCGTGCGCCCCACCTCGTCGCCCATGAGGATCATCGGCGTCCCCTGGGACAACAGCAACGTCGCCATCAGGTTTCGCCGCATGCGATCGCGAAGATCGAGGATCTCGACGTCATCGGTTACTCCCTCGTGGCCGCAATTCCAGCTGCGGTTGTCGTCATGACCATCCTTGTTGTTCTCGCCATTGGCCTCGTTGTGCTTTCTGTCGTAGGCGACGAGGTCGGAGAGCGTGAAGCCGTCGTGCGCGGTGATGAAGTTGATGCTCGACCACGGTCGGCGCCCGCGCTTGTCGAAGAGATCGGCCGAGCCGAGGAACCCGCCCGTCATCTTCGGCATGTATCCCTGATCCCCCTTCCAATAGCTGCGAACGTCGTCGCGGTAGCGCCCGTTCCACTCGGCCCATCCAGGCGGGAAGCCGCCAAGGCGATAGCCGCCCGCGCCGACGTCCCACGGCTCCGCGATCAGTTTGAGCTGAGAGAGCGTGGGGTCCTGCAGCACGGCGTCGAAGAACCTGGCGTTACCCTCGAATTCCCGACGCTCGCGGCCCAGCGAGCTGGCGAGATCGAAGCGAAATCCGTCGACGTGGCATTCCTCGGCCCAATAGCGCAAAGAATCCATGATCATCTGCAGGATGCGAGGATGGAACTGATTGATGGTGTTGCCGCAGCCGGTGGTGTCGAAATAGTAGCGCTTGTCATCGGCCAACATGTAGTAGGCGGCGTTGTCGATGCCGCGGAAGGAGAGGGTCGGTCCCAGATGGCTGCCCTCGGCGGTGTGGTTGTAGACAACGTCGAGGATCACTTCGATGCCGGCCTCGTGCAGACGATGCACCATGTGGCGGATCTCGCCCACGTCGCCACCGTTCGAGGTGTAGCGCGGTGCCGGAGCAAAAAAGCACATCGTGTTATAGCCCCAGTAGTTCTTGAGGCCCCTGTCCACGAGATAGCGGTCGTCGAAAAACGCCTGCACCGGCTGCAGCTCGATCGCCGTGACTCCCAGCTTGATCAGATGCTCGATTACGCGCGGATGGGCCAAGCCGGCGAATGTGCCGCGCAACTTGCTCGGGACTTTCGGATGCCCGATCGTGAGACCCTTGACGTGGGCCTCGTAGATGATGGTCTCCGACCAGTGCAAATGCGGCCGCTGCTCATTCCGCCATGGAAATGACGGCATCCAGCGGCTTTCCGCCTCTACCACCACGCATTTGGGCATATAGCGGGCGGAATCGCGGGAATCGAAGGAGAGGTCGGCCTTCTTCGAGCCGATGCGGTAGCCGAAGAGCGCGTCATGCCAGGTGATCCTGCCGTGCAGCTCTTTGGCATACGGGTCGAGAAGCAGCTTGTTTGGATTAAATC
>Ga0307442_1000749_pt1 | contig 15938 bp, 17 predicted proteins | sample SalMarWE160430MG_FD_202143 | JGI IMG/M metagenome (GOLD analysis project Ga0307442, IMG submission 202143) | Salt marsh sediment microbial communities from the Plum Island Ecosystem LTER, Massachusetts, United States - WE1604-30 | ecosystem: Environmental > Aquatic > Marine > Intertidal zone >...
CCGCCACCAATACGAGAACCGCTAAAATTCCCAGGATGTCGGTCAAACTGCCATCGCCCGTAGGCATGATCCTTTTCTTTCAACCTCGCTGAAGATGTTGGGATAAGGCCCAAGCATAGACTGACCGCGGGCCCATGTCGCGACCCGGTTTCGGGGGGCTGGGCGCGGCGCTTTCCGGCTCGGGCCGGGAGAAAAATTTTGCGCCTCGGCCGGAATTCCAGCCGCAAAAAATACCAAATCCGCCGCCATCCGGTCGCGCATTTGCCGCCGTCGCCTCCTAGGAGTTTGCTCGGCCGGTTTCCGGCGCTCTTTATTCAGGATGTACATCCATGAAGACTCTCATTGCGTTGATCGTTGCACTCGGCGTGGCAGGTCCCTATGCCACCGCGGCCTTCGCCCAGGAATGTGACGAGGGGATGGTTTGGGACGAGGACACCGAGTCCTGCCAGCCTGCCGACTAACGGCATAATTCGTACTGAGAGCCCCGGTCTTGACCGACCGGGGCTTTTTTGATTCTGGCCATCAGCGTAACATCCCGGATGGCGGCCTGAAGACCTAGGAGGGGACGGCCGCGGGGGGTCTCTTACGCGATGCATCTCATCCGGGCATTAGGCTTGCCGGTGTCTTGGCTCGCCGGTGTTGCCTTTGCGGGCTTTGCCTACGCCGCCGAGCCGATCGTGGTGATCGCCGCCTTTAACCTGACCGGCCCCGAGGCCGCGCTCGATCTGCCGTGTTACCGGGGCGCGGAGCTCGCCGCCGCCGAGCTTAACGAGGCGGGCGGGGTGCTCGGCCGGGCGCTCAAGCTCGTTCCCGTCGACACCGAAAGCGACCCGGACTCGACCGCCGGAAGAATCGCGCAGGCGCTCGAGGCGCATCCGGACGCCGCCGCCGGGATCGGCTTTACCGATTCGACCCTGGCGCTCGACGCCGGGCGCGTGTTCCAGACGGCGAACCTCCCGTTCATCACGCCGGGCGCCACCGACCCCGATCTGCCGCAAACGGTCGGCGGCGACATGTTCCTCGCCGCCTATGGCGACGACGCCCAGGCGCACGCGATGGCGGACTATGCCTGGGACGCGTTGAACGTCCGGCGCATAGCGCTTTGGGCCGATAAGGACCGGCTGTTCACGCGAACGGTGGCTAAGTTTTTCGATGCGTCGTTCCGGAACTTGGGCGGCACCGTCACCGGCCAAGAGTTCGGGGCAGGCGTCACCGATTTCGGCGCGCTGATCGCCGCATATCAAGCGGCCGACCCTAAGCCGCAAGCGATCTACGCCGCGACCATGCCGGAAACGGCGGTGCCTTTGATCGCCCAAGTGCGCGCCGCCGGCATCGATGTCCCGCTGCTCTCCGCCGACGGATGGGCCGATGAGGATATTGTCACAGCCTCCAAGAGCGGCCGCATCGGCGGCATCTACTTTACGACGCACCGCTTTCTTGGCGTCGACACGCCTGAGATGAAAGCGTTCGCCGCCGCCTATCGGGCGAAATACGGCGCGGCGCCGCCGAACTCCTTTGCCGCGCTCGGCTTCGACAGCGTGAACCTGCTGGCCGCGGCGATGAAACGCGCTGGCTCCGCCGCGCCCGATGCCGTGCGGACAGCGCTTGCCGATACGCGCGGCTTCGAAGGCGTGGTCGGCACGATCGCCTACCAACCTGGCAAACGCGTGCCTGACAAACCCGTCGCGGTGGTCGAGATCGATAACGGCACCGAGACGCCGGTTTGGACATGGACGAAGTAGCCTGAGCAAGCGAGACTGTGCCGATGACGGCGACCGCTACCCAGACGAAAGCCGCCCGCGGCTCCAAGTCGTGGATTGTCGTTCTGGCCGCCTGCATCGGCATGGTCGTTGTGGCGTACAACACCACCGCCGTGATGACGGTGCTGCCGGAAGTCAAAGCCAGTCTCGACCTGGACGCTCAGACGCTGCAATGGGTCATGAATATCTACATGCTGTCGGCCGCCGTCGCCATCGCCGCCATGGGCCGGTTCGCCGACATCTTCGGCGCCATGCGGATCTTCGGCATCGCGCTCGGCGCATTCACACTGGGCTCGCTGGCGATTGCCTTTGCCTTCGATGCAGTCGTGATTCTCGCCGGCCGGGTTTTCCAAGGGCTTGGCTGCGCCGGAATCATGAGTACGTCGGTTGCCCTGGTCACCCTGGCAACGCCCGAGGACAAGCGGTCTCAGGCGTTAGGACTGTGGTCCGGCGCCATGGCCTTCGGCTTCGCCATCGGCCCTCTGGTGGGCGGGGCGCTGGCCGATGCGATTAGCTGGCGCGCGATCTTCATCTTGGACATCCCGCTGCTCGCCGCGGCGGTGCTGGTGGCTTGGTGGATCGAACGCCGCGGCCTCGTGCCACGATTGATCCAGCCGGGAACCAAAATCGACTATTGGGGCATCGTCTTTCTCGTCACGGCGCTTGGCGCATTCGTCTATGGCTTGACCAGCGGCGAGATGAACGGCTGGATTTCGGCCTGGACGCTTTCGCTGTTTGCGCTCGCGGCACTTGCGGGCGCCGCGTTCGTTTACCGGGAACGCCGCGCGGCCGATCCTCTGGTCTATGGCAGCTTTTTCCGCCACCCGAGTTATGTCGCCGCGACCTTCGGCATGTTCCTCACCGGCGCCATGCTGATCGGCGTCCTCTTTTTCTTGAATCTCTTCATTCAGGCCCCTGGCGGTCTGGACTTCACCGTGTTTCAGGCCGGCGTCGCGCTGCTCCCCTTTACGCTCGCCATGGGCGCGGTCTCGGTGACGGTGCCGCGGCTGCTTCCACCGGCCGGCTTCCGCTTTGCGGTGACGATTGGCATGCTGATGCTGGCCGTGGGCTTTTGCCTGTTGCACGGCACCAACGACCAGACGCCTTATCGCGATCTGTGGTGGAAGCTGGTGATTCTCGGCACCGGCATCGGCCTAGGCTTCTCGCTGCTGCCCCGGGCGGGGCTTAAGGAGCTAGCTGACAAGAACGCGGGGCAGGGGGCGGGGATCATCAACACGTTCCTATTTGTCGGGCTTTCGATCGGCATCGCCGCGGGCAGTATCGTCGCGGCGGAAATCAGGCACGTTCATATCGGACCGGTCCTTGAGAAGCTCATGCCGGGCGCCTCGGATCTCAAGCCGGTGGAGATCACCCTGCTGCATGGCTCGACAACCGAGGTGGATCAGACGCTCAAGCAGTTTCCTGCGGAAAGCGCCGGGGAGATCAGGGCGGCGATCGTGGAGGTGCTGGACGACGCTTTCGCCGGCGTCACCGAGCTGATGATGATCCTCGGTCTCATCGGCTGTGTGCTGTGCTTCTTCCTGTTGCGGGCTCACCAAGAAAAACCCGAGACCTCGCGCGGCGCAACCGGCCCGCCGCGTTAGCCGCCGGGACCTCGTTGGCTCACGGTCGATCCATCACGAGTGGGTGAGATGTTGACCGTCCGGTCAAAAACCTCCCATATTGGGAACAGGAGGTTTGCCGTATGGGACGGCCAAGAGAATTCGACATCGACAAGGCGGTCGACCGCGCCATGGAGGTGTTCTGGACCAAGGGCTATGAAGGCGCCTCGCTCCAGGACCTTCTCAAGGCGATGAAGATCGCCCGCGGCAGCCTGTACAAGGCGTTCGACGACAAGCACGCGATCTATCTGGCGGCGCTCGACCGCTACGACCGCACGATGATCGTGCCTGGCGCGGCAGAGCTCAGCGATCCGGACGGTGGCGACGGGCTAACACGCATCAAACGGGTCTTGGAGGGCGCGCGCGACGCCGTGGCCGAAAACGATCGCCGCGGCTGCTTCATGTGCAATGCGGGCATCGACCGGGCGGCGGCCGATCCCAAGGTACGGAAAAAAGTATTGGCGATGATGAAGCGTCTCGAAGGCGGCTTCGCCACGGCCCTTAAGGAGAGCCGCTTGGCCGCAGATTGGCCGGCAAAACGGCGTACCGAAACCGCGCGGCTTCTGCTCGATACTTATATGGGCTTAAACGTTCTTGCGCGCGCCGGCTATTCGCCGCCCGAGCTTTCCGGGATCATCAAAGTCTTTCTGCGCGATTGGAAATTGCAGGCGAAGTAGCGGACGAACGATTAGCGCCGAGTCTGATTTGCGCGCTCACGCCAATGTGAGTTCTGCTCCACGTCTCACTCTCACTCTTGTGATCGCCGTCGACGGCCGCGCCGTCACGCGGGCCTTGATGAATTTGCGCGCTGTCCGCGCCGTCACGCAGTCGTGATGAGCCCGCTCGCGAACCTCTCACACAGACGTGACTCGCTGTTTATTGACTGAGCGGTCCCTAACACCATATGCCCGGCATCGACATCGAACTGAACGCCGAACTGAATGCAAGGAGAGAAACCATGTTGAAGACGATCCTGGTCACCGCCGCTCTGACCGTCGCCGTCGCCGCCCCGGTCGCGGCCGAAGGCTTCCCGAACCCTTACGTCACGCAAAATGGCCGCTAGACGAAAAAGGTGAGGGCTTGCGTTTTGCGGCCCTCATTAATCTGTCACGGAGTTGTGACCCTAGGGATTATTGACTGATCGGTTCCAAATACCACATCCCGGACATCGAACACCGAACTGACAACCGAACTGAAAGCAAGGAGAGAAACAATGTTGAAGACGATCCTGATCACCGCTGCTCTGACCGTTGCCGTTGCCGCGCCGGTCGCAGCCGAAGGCTTCCCGAATCCCTATTTCTCCCAGGGCAGCCGCTAAGCGACAACCAAACAGAAGAGGGCGGCCCGCGAGACGCGGCCGCCCTCTCTTTATATTCTCAGCGATGACGAAATATGGAAGGCGGCCCTAGCCTCCGGCGCCTTCGACAATGATCTTCCCGACCACGCCGCGCTCCATCATGCCGCGCGGACCGAACTCGTAAGTGCCGGGCCTGATGGCGACGAAGAACAGCTCGGCCTCGCCGCCATTCTCGAACTCGATCTCGTCGATCACCGCCGCTTTGATCTCGACCTCAGGTTCGCCGGCCTCGACCTTGCGGATCCAGATGTTGCGGAAGAAGGCCGGCGCGATGAGCGCGTATTCGTTCAGGTCGGAAGCTTTGATCTTCCAGCGATAGCCCTTGCCGGCCTTAAGCCGATATTCCCGCGGCTCCATGCTCGCGCTGTCCTCCTTGGTGCCGAGCTGCAAAGGCTTCATCCGGACCAGGCCGTGAACCGCGGGATCGAGGATTTGCAGCAAGGCTTTACCAGCGGGTTTTGAGGCGGCAGGCTTGGCCTGTTCGGCGGGGGCCTTATCGTCGTCGTCGTCATCGTCGGCAAAGGCCGACGTAGCGGCGAGGCCCAAAGCCAGGGCCAAAGCGATCGTTCTAATCATTCATGTCCTCCATGGTGGCGTTCAATGCGGTTGATCGAGCCCGCGCGATTAGACGCCACTCTTCAGCCGTTCCGATAGGCGATTACTGGCAAAGTCGCCGGGAAATTTTGGCACGGGCAGGGAAGCGTGGCGGTCCGGGTCGGGGCCTTGCGGGCCGGATGAGGGATGGAAGCCCAGTCTGCACCACGCGGTAAGGCGTTGCAATCGCGGGCAAAGATTGCCGCTAGGAGGGGTGTTCGAGCCTTGGGCTAGGCCGGCGGCTGATATTGCGAGACGTGCAGTTCGCCGTCGTGATCGAGCTTGGAATGACGCCTTGCATGGCGCTTGCGGTAAGTTTCCAGCGACCGCGTCGGCCTGTTCTCGTCGTCGAATTGCTGCTTCAGCTCGGCCAGTTTCGCCACGATTTCGATCCCGGTCATCGCCCTTCCTCCGCTTCCAGTGCTCCTCTTTCGAGGTTTTGACGCGGGGCAAGGCGCAAAGGTTCAAAGCCCTTTTCGCCTCGAACAGGTCCGAAATTTTGGCCGGAAGTAGTTAATTTTTATCCATTTGCCCCTCAAATTGGCCGTCCTGACGCCACGGTTTTGTGCCGGAATCGCCTTGAGGGGCGAAACGGGGAAAAATGACCCTGTTTGCTGCGACCGCCGCGCTGTTAGTGCTTTTGATCGCGTCCTACGCCACGCGCGGCATTTGGCTTGCCATGCTGTCGGTGGCGGTGACGGTGGGCCTGCTCGCCGGCGCGGTCTTCCTGCTGACAATCCAGAGTCCGGGCGAGGGCCGGGCGACGCTGGCTTGGCTTGCGAGCAAGCTTCCGCTCGATCGAGCGAGCGCAAATCGGCTGGTGGTAGCCATCGAGCAGGCCGCGATCGTGCCGTCCAAGCCCACGGAGGTGACCGCACGCGTGGCATCGCCGGTGCCCCGGAGCGAGCCGGTGCAAGCCGCCGCTGCTCCGAGCCCGTTCGCCGCCCGCAACGTGCCGAAGGCCGATCCCAACTCTCCGGTCGCCTGGTTTATCGACGACCCGAATGCACCGGTGACCTCTCCACTCGAGGAGGGCCTGGCGATCGGCGGGGTCAATGTGTCCGGCCGGGACCTGAAGCAAGTGGAAGGGACTCTCAAGCCGGATGGAAGCTGGCGCGAGATTCCTCTCACCCTCAAAGTCGAAGGGCGCCCCGCCAAACCCGGGGCGATCATCAAAGCGGGTGAACGCTTCAGCCTGATCGCGGAGTCGCCGGATGCGCTGCGCGTTCCGCCGCGCGGCGCGATTCTGACTTTCCGCTATGTTTATGAGGGACAGCGCAAGGCGGCGATCCTCTATCTCAACGCCGCGACGCTCGCCCGTTTCGCCAGCCGCGACTAGCGCAAAAGCTCAGTCGGACTCATCGGCGTCATAGAGGATGACGTGTTCCTGCTCGTCAGGGTCCGAGCGCGCGACGACGGCGATCGCCGGTTCGGTGTCGCTGAGATTGAAAGGTTGGTGCGGCACGTCGGCCGGAATGAAAACGAAATCGCCGGCCTCGTTGATCACGCTGTTCTTCAAGCCTTCGCCGTAACGGGTCTCGACGCGGCCCTGTAACAGATAGACCGCGGACTCGTAGCCCTTATGCACATGCGCCTTGGCCGATCCGCCGGGCGGGATCACCACCTTCAATAAAGAGAGGCTCTTGGCGCCGGCGGTCTTGCCGGAGATGCCGGGGAAGATCGGCAGCGCCTGCTTCGACTGGGCGGCCTCGGGCGTGCGAACCGTGACGACGTGCTTGCCGTCGGGCTCGCCGATGATGACATCATCGTCCGCCTGCGCCTTGATCGCGGCGAATGCGAGCACGGCCATACATAAGAGAACGGCCGCACCCCCGGTCAAGCTGGGCCAAAACGGTGCGGTCTTGTCGGCGCGGTGGCGGATCATGCGGCGTTCCTCTCTTTGGCGAAATCGGGTCCGGTCAGCATGTGGAGTGAAACAGGCCTGCGACCGGCACGGTCTCGCGAAGCGCGTTGAAGCGTTTCACCGCTTGCTCGGTTTGCAGAATCTCGGTGGCGATGCCGTGCTTGGCCAACAGCTGTAAAGTTTCGGGACAGATCTGAAGCCGTTGCCAAAGCCCGCGTGAAAGCACCACGGCCTTGGCGCCATGGGCGATTAATTCGTCGATGTCGGCGGGCTGAATGCCGGGCACGTGACGCGTTCCGGTCTCGCGCCAGTCCCATTCGCGCGCCCCGCCCGGAAAAATTTTGGCGTCCTTGAACGGTGGGTAGCCGTCGACTTCGATTCGGCCCCAGCCAAGCTGTAAAATGCGCGGGGATTTCGGCTCTGCTTGCCGCATGATTTGGACAAAACAAAAGGGGAAGCCCAGCCCATGGGCTTCCCCCCGTCAATTGCGCTTTCCCTCGGTTTTCTTCGCGCGCGCGAATCGATCATAGAAGACTGCACGACTGGGGCGATTCTCGGGCAGAGCATGAAGGCGCGTACGATTAAGTTGGACCGTTGCCCGAATGTCACGCTCAAGCGCGCGGTCATCCGATGCGAGGCTGCTTTTCGAGTCTCTCGTTCCCGCGATGTCCTGCTTCGTCCACAGCAAGAAATTCCAAGACTCTCCCTGTCATCTGGCGAAAATGCCTAAATTCACGGCAGTTTGCACCGTCACCCGATGTCACTCCGATCCACTCTTGCCGGCCCCGCGAAAGGGCCTTGGCGGTCGGGGCCGGTTAGGGCATGCTGATCGTCCGGACGGGCGGCCGTTTTTGACGGCCGCACCAGAAACAAACGGCGTCGCAGGAGGGCTAAGATGGGCAGTTTCAACCCACCGGAGCGCTACGGCAGCAAGACCCGTATCGATCTCAACCAGTCTTACCAGGTCGCTTACTGGAAAGACCGTTTCGGCGTTTCCGAGGAGGAACTCGGCGAAGCGGTCAGGGCCGCGGGCGCGCTGGCAAGAAAGGTGGAAGAGTATCTGAAAACCAAACATCCTCGTTAACGCGGACCCGGCCCCGCGCCTGCGGGGCCGGGAGGCGCGCCGCGCCGGGGTCGAATAACTTCCAACAGAATCGATGAAAACTGGGGCCGGGGCCGAACTCGACCGCGCCTTGGGATGTCTCGTCCAAGGTGTTGTACGTTGACGAAAGGCCATAATTTCCCCCCAAGGCATCGGCTATAGCCAAAGGCCGACCGTCACAGGAGATCATCCGATGCGCATGCCGGCGATTTTCCTTGCGATGATTTTCGGAGCGTTGGCGCCTTGCGCCTCGTTCGCGCAAGACCAGCAGCCCGCTTCGGGCGGCAATGCCCAACCGCCCGCTGCCGCCGGGGACAATCAGCAGGGCGATGCCCAGCAGCCCCAACTCCTCGACGCCGCTCAGCTCGACCAGCTGGTGGCGCCGATCGCGCTCTATCCCGACACGCTTCTGGCGCAGGTTCTGATGGCGTCCACTTATCCGCTCGAGATCGTGCAGGCGGCGCGGTGGTTGGACGCCAATAAGAACTTGAAGGGCGACGCGCTTCAGGAAGCTGTGGCCAAGCAGAATTGGGACGACAGCGTCAAGGCGCTGGTGACGACACCGACCGTGATCGTCATGATGAACGACCAACTCGATTGGACGCAGTCGCTCGGCGACGCGGTGCTCGCTCAGCAGGCCGACGTCATGGATGCGATCCAGCGCCTGCGCGCCAAGGCCGAGGATAACGGCAAGCTGGCGACCACCGAGCAGCAGACGGTCACAACCACGCAACAGGAAGGCAAAGAGGTGATCGTCATCGAACCGGCGTCGCCCGAGGTGGTCTATGTGCCTTATTACGAGCCGGCCGTGGTCTATGGCACTTGGGCCTATCCCTCATATCCGCCTTATTACTTTCCGCCGCAGCCGGGTTGGGTTGTCGGCGGCGCAGTGGTGAGCGGCATTGCGTGGGGCGCCGGCTTCGCCATCGGCAACGCCATCTGGAACGACTACGAGCCGTTCAACTGGGGACGCAACGATATCCGCGTCAACGTCAACAAGAACGTCAACATCAACAATATCAACGTCAACCGGAACGATCTTCAGCTCAACAGCTGGAAACACGATTCCAATCGGAACCAGTTTTCCAGAAACGAATTTTCGTCGAACAAGCGGGATTTCGATTTCCGCGGCCGTGACGGCAAGCAAGTTCTGAATGTGCCCAACTCGAAGCCGGGCAACCGTCCTGATTTCGGCGGTAAGGGACAAGGCAGGAAAGGTCCTGATTTCGGCAACAAAGGTCCAGGCGGTAAAGGCCCCGATCTCGGCAACAAAGGTCCCGGCGGCAAAGGACCCGGCGGTAAAGGCCCAGATCTCGGCAACAAAGGTCCCGGCGGCGGTAAAGGCCCAGATCTCGGCAATAAGCGGCCCGGCGGCGGCGGCGACAAGCAGGCCAACCTTCAGGACCGCAAGCCTTCCAAGCCGTCTCAGCCCAGCGCGGCAAAGAGGCCCTCGCCCAGCAAAGGCGGCGGCGCGTTCGACATGAGGGACGGCGGCAAGGCCAAGAACTACTCCAAGCGCGGTCAGGCCAGTCTCGGCAATCGCAGCCCCCGCAGCATGTCCGGGCCGAGAGGCGGGGGAGGCGGAAAAGCGTCATTCAAAGGCGGCGGCCGTCCCGGCGGGGGCGGCGGGGGCCGCGGCCGCGGTGGCGGCGGCGGACGCAGGCGCTAGCGGAAATGCTTCAGCAAAGTCTAAGGAACCGACCGATGCTCTCCAGTGTCACCGTGCTCCGCAAACCGATTGGCGTCATCTTTGGCCTATGCGTTGCCATATGCTCTGCGCCCGCGTTCGCCCAGAAGCAGTTCGAGACCCCCGAACAGGCGATCGATGCGCTGGTCAGCGCGGCAAGAGCGGGGGACAAGGCTGCCATCGTCGAGATTCTCGGGCCCGACGGCGAAGAGATCGTCAGTTCGGGCGACGAGGTGGCCGATCGCAACACGCGGGATAAGTTCGTCGCTGCCTACGATGCCAAGCACAGTCTCGCCGAAGAGAACGGCGAGACCATTGTCGTCATCGGCGACGACGATTGGCCGCTCCCGATTCCGATTGTCGGCAAGGATAAGGCTTTTGAATTCGATACCGCGGAGGGGATCGATGAGATTCTTCGCCGCCGGATCGGGCGCAACGAAATCAACGCCATCGAGGTGTCGCGCGCCTATGTCGAGGCGCAGAAGGATTATTCCGAGAAAAACCCGGGCGAGCATGTTTACGCGCAGCGTATCCTGAGCAGTCCCGGCAAGAAGGACGGGCTCTATTGGCCGACCGAACAGGGCGAACCCCAAAGCCCGCTCGGCGAACTCATGGCGCAAGCCTCCGCCGAGGGCTACACCGCCGGGGACCAGCCGATCCCCTATCACGGCTATTTCTACCGTATCCTCACCCGGCAAGGCGACGGCGCCCCCGGCGGCGCATACGACTACGTGGTCGACGGCAAGATGACCAAGGGCTTCGGTCTGATCGCGTATCCGGCCACTTACGGCAATTCCGGGATCATGACCTTCATGATCAATCAGGACGGCGCGTTGTTCGAGAAGGATCTCGGGGAGGACAGCGAAGACATCGCCGGGGAGACCGAGGCGTTCGGGCCCGATCAGACCTGGGAGAAAGTCGAGACCGAGGCGAACTGATACACCTCGCGGCCGGCGCACCAACAGCGGCAGGGTCAACGTCATGAGTTTGCATCCCTGGCGCGCTTGGCTTGCGGTGCCGGTCGGTCTTGCGGTTGTCGCGTGCGCCTCGCTGCCGCGCGATCCGGTCCCTGCTCAATTCGTCGACGAGGCCGCCGTGCTCGAAGGCGCGGAAGTTCGCTTCTGGGGCGATCGCGCGCCCCCCAATATCGATGCGCTCGCCGCGGAAAAATGGGCGCAAGTTCGGGCGACCCGGCCCTATCTGTTGAAGCAGGGCAGGCGGCCCACGATCAGCTTTCTCGCCATTTCCGGCGGGGGCTCCGACGGCGCCTACGGCGCAGGACTCTTGGTCGGCTGGAGCGCCAGCGGCAAGCGTCCCGAATTCGACATCGTGACGGGTGTGTCGACCGGCGCGCTCACGGCGCCGTTCGCGTTCCTCGGGCGCCGCTACGATCCGGCGCTCAAGGCCGTGTACACCACCTATTCGACCGACCAGCTGGTCACCAAGCATCCCGTGCGCGGACTGCTTGGCGGCGACTCGCTGTCGAGCAACGCGCCGCTCGCCCAAGTGATCGCGGGCTATGTCGATCAAGCGTTCATGGAGGAGGTCGCGCACGAGCATGCCAAAGGACGGCGGCTTCTGATCGGCACCACCAATCTCGACGCGCAGCGGCCGGTGATCTGGGACATGGGCAGGATCGCAAGCAGCGGCGACCCGCAGGCGCTCGCGCTGTTCCGCAATGTGCTACTTGCCTCGGCGGCAATTCCCGGCGTGTTTCCGCCGGTCTACATCAAGGTGCAGGTCGAAGGCCAAATGGACGAGGAGATGCATGTCGATGGCGGCACCACCAATCAGGTGTTCCTGCTTCCCACCCAGATAAAGGCGAGTGCCATGACCGCCAAGCTCAACATCAACCCGGTCAGGCGCCTCTACATCATTCGCAACGGTCGCGTCTCGCCGGAGTTCAAGGTGGTCAAGGCCAACACCTTGGCCATCGCGGGACGTTCGATCTCGACGCTGATCAAGACGCAAGGGATCGGCGATCTCTACCAAATGTATGAGTTCACGCGTGACAACGGCATCGACTACAATCTCGCGTATATTCCCGGCGACTTTCCCGACACCAGCACCGAAGCCTTCGACAAGACTTATATGTCCAAGTTGTTCGAGCTCGGTTTCCAGCAAGGCAAAGGCGGCAGGGAGTGGAAGAAAAAGCCGCCGCGGCTCGGCGGCGCGCAATGACCTGGAAGACCGCCGCCATCGTGCTCGCTGTCGTCCTTGCCGCCGTGCTGATTGCGTTTGGTTTCGTCGTCGCCGATCTGTCGAGGCTCGGCCAGTCGCTGCTGTGAGCGGTGCCGAAAAGCACGGAAATTTGAAGTTGATCAAAACGTCGTTCTTGCCGCAGAGCCGTCACGGTCCTTGGCAGCGCCCGTTTGTGGCTCGCCTTCGCCGCCGCCTTTGGGGTAGCGTCTATCTTGGCGCCCCCGACGCGCCGCCGGCAGACACGAAAAGCGGCATCGAGCGAAAACTGTCATGAACGAGAAGCAAACCCGGAACGGCGGGAGGGGCCGCGGCCGGACCGATAAGAAGGACGATCGAGACGAAAAACCGGCCAGCGAGGCTCAAGGCACTGGCTCAGGCCGGGCTTTCGTCCGTATCGCGCTGATCCTGCTGGCCGTTGCCGCCGCCGCCGGCCTTTATCGCTATTGGGGGTTCTGGGAGACCAGTCAGGAACAAGCACAAGCCGAAGCGCCGCCGCCTGCCGTCACCGTGGCCAAGCCGCTGATCAGGGAGATGGAGGAATGGAGCGATTTCACCGGCCAGTTCGAACCGATGGAATCGGTCGAGGTGCGTGCCCGCGTCAGCGGCTATCTCGAATCCGTCAACTTCACCGACGGCCAGCTCGTCAAGAGGGGCGATCTTTTGTTCGTGATCGAGCCGCGTCCCTTCGAGCTTGCGCTTGAGACGTCCAAGGCGCAAGTCGCTCAGGCCGAGGCGCAGCTGCAGCTTGCGCAAGCCCAGCTCGAACGCACCGCGCAATTGCTCAAGAACGAATTCGCCAGCAAGGAAACCTATGACGAGCGTGTGTCGCAGGTCGCCATTGCCAAGGCGACGCGCGATGCGGCCGTGGCCGAGGTCAACCAGGCTCAGCTCAATCTCGACTATACGCGCGTCACCGCGCCGGTCTCAGGCCGCATGGGCCGCCATGAAGTCAGCGTCGGCAATCTCGTGATGGGCGGAACCAGCGGCAACACCACGCTGCTTACCACCATCGTCTCGCTCGATCCGATCTGGCTCAGCTTCAATGTGAGCGAGGGCGAGGGCATGACCTATAAGCGGCTTATTCAGAAGGGCGAGGTCAAGTCGGCGCGCGACAATAAGGTCGCGGTGCAAGGCCAGCTGATGGACGAGAAGACCTGGCCGCTCAAAGGCAGCATCGATTTCGTCGATAACCAGTATGACCGCTCGTCGGGAACGATCCGCGTGCGGGCGGCCTTTCCCAATCCCGATCTGTTCATCACGCCGGGACAGTTCGGCCGGGTACGCGTGCCGATGTCGCCGCTGCGTCCGACCATGCTCGTGCCCGATGCCGCGGTGGTGACCGACCAGTCGGTCAAGCTCCTGTTCACGGTCGACGCCGACGACAGTGTGGTGCCGAAGCCGGTCGAGCTTGGCCCGGTTACCGATGACGGTTTGCGCGTGATCAGGGAGGGGATCGGCCGCGACGACCGCGTCATTATCAAGGGGCTGTTGCGCGCGCGGCCTGGCGCCAAGGTCACGCCCGAGGAGGGCGAGGTCGGCGCGCCCGACAAGCCAAACGCCGTGCCGGGGACATGAACCTCTCGCACTTCTTTGTCGACCGGCCGATCTTCGCCGCGGTCGTGTCGATCATCATCACGCTGATCGGCGCGGTGGCGTATTTCAGCCTGCCGGTGTCGCAATATCCCGAGATCGCGCCGCCGTCGATCTCGGTGAACGCGACCTATCCGGGCGCGTCAGCCGATATCGTGGCCAAGACGGTGGCGACGCCGCTCGAGCAGGAGATCAACGGCGTCGACAACATGCTCTATATGACGTCGCAATCGACCGGCAACGGCAACCTGTCGCTCTCGATCACCTTCAAGCTCGGAACCAATCTCGACACGGCGCAAGTGCTGGTGCAGAACCGTGTGTCGACGGCTCTGCCGCGTCTGCCCGAGGAAGTGCGGGCGATCGGCGTGACCGTCAACAAGCAGTCGCCCGACTTGATGATGGTGATCCACTTAAGCTCGCCGGACGACTCGCGCGATCTGCTCTACATCTCCAACTACGCCACGCTGCACGTGAAGGACGTGCTGTCGCGCATCGACGGGGTGGGCAATGTCACCATTTTCGGCGCGCGCGACTATTCGATGCGCATTTGGCTCGATCCCGAAAAGCTCGCAGTGCGCGGGCTGACCGCCGGCGACGTGGTCCAGGCGCTCCGAGGCCAGAACGTTCAAGTCGCGGCTGGGGTGATCAATCAGCCCCCGGTGCCGAAGCCCGGCGCTTTCCAGCTCAGCGTCGAGACCGAAGGCCGGCTGTCGGACACCGAGGCGTTCGGCAATGTCATCGTCAAGTCCGAGCCCGAGGGCAGGGTGGTTCGCATTCGGGACATCGGCCGGGTCGAGCTCGGCGCCGCCGACTACAATCGCAGCGGCTATCTCGACGAGCGGGTGGCGATCCCCATGGGCATTTTCCAGCGGCCCGGCTCCAATGCGCTCGCCACCGCCACCGAAGTGCAGGACAAGATGGCGGAGCTTGCCGAATACTTCCCGCACGGGCTCCGCTACGACATCGTCTACAATCCGACGGTCTTCATCTCGCAATCGGTCGAGGCGGTGATCACCACCATGTTCGAGGCGGTGATCCTCGTGGTGGTGGTGATCGTTCTGTTCCTGCAGACCTGGCGCGCCTCGATCATCCCTATCGTTGCCATTCCCGTCTCGCTGATCGGAAGTATGGCGGTGTTGGCGGCGCTCGGTTTCTCGATCAACAATCTCACGCTGTTCGGTCTCGTGCTGGCCATCGGCATCGTGGTCGACGACGCCATCGTGGTGGTGGAGAATGTCGAGCGCAATATTCGCGAAGGATTGAATCCGCGGCAGGCTGCTCACGAGACCATGGACGAAGTCGGCGGGGCGCTGATCGCCATGACGCTGGTGGTCGCGGCCGTGTTCATCCCGTCGGCTTTCATCACCGGCATCACCGGGCAGTTCTTCCGTCAGTTCGCGGTGACGATCACCACGGCGACGCTGATCTCGTTGCTGGTGTCGCTGACCTTGAGTCCGGCGCTGTGCGCGCTGCTGTTCAAGCCGCATGAAGCGGCGCCCGAAAAGCAAAGCATCCTTCTCCGGCCGCTCAGGGCGTTCTTCAACGGATTCAACCGCGCGTTCGAATGGACCTCGTTCCGCTACGGCATGCTCACGGGCCGGCTCGTTCGCATCTCTTTGCTGATGCTTGTCGTCTATGCCGGACTGATTGGGCTCACCGCCTATCAGTTCGTCCAGGCGCCGACCGGGTTCATTCCGCGGCAGGATCAAGGCTATTTGATCAATGTCATCCAGCTTCCGCCCGGCGCTTCGCTCACACGCACCGACGAAGTTGCGCGCAGGGTCACGAAGATTGCGCTCGACACGCCGGGCATCGCCCATGCCGTACCGATCGTCGGCCTCGACGGCGCCACCTTCACCACCGCGCCCAACTCCGCGGTGGTGTTCACCCCGCTCGACAGTTTCAAGGAACGCGCTGAAAAAGGGCAGAGCGCCGAAGCTCTGCTGGTCGCCCTGAACACCAAATATGCGGCGATCCAAGAGGCTTTCGTGATCGGCATCTCACCGCCGCCGGTGCGGGGTATCGGCACCACTGGCGGCTTCAAGATGCAAGTGCAGGACATTCGCGGCGGCGACCTGACGCAGCTCGAAGAGGTCGCGCAGTCGATCGTGGCCGGTGCCACCAAGATCGAGGGCATCGGCAATGTGTTCACCACCTTCA
>Ga0307442_1000752_pt1 | contig 15925 bp, 12 predicted proteins | sample SalMarWE160430MG_FD_202143 | JGI IMG/M metagenome (GOLD analysis project Ga0307442, IMG submission 202143) | Salt marsh sediment microbial communities from the Plum Island Ecosystem LTER, Massachusetts, United States - WE1604-30 | ecosystem: Environmental > Aquatic > Marine > Intertidal zone >...
ACTTGTTGGATGAGTGGTATAGCCCGAGCTGGCGATTCAGAGAGTTCTACAAAGGACAGAGTATGAGTAGGTGGATAAAGAAAGTAAAATCTTGCAAGGAGTTAAGTCGTGCCCGTATTTAAAGTAATTTCTTACAACGGATCAAACGGGCGGATATTTTAATTGCGCCCTTTGTAGATTATAAAAAGGTAGGATAAAAATGTATTTCACTTATGATCGCAAGCGGTGGGCAATAGAAGACATTGCCAAATGCTATGAATGTGCCGAAAGGGCCGGTATAAAAGACAAGTTGTTTGTTAATTTCGGAGTTCTTCTCGGCGCAGTACGAGAGGGTGACTTTATTGGCGGAGACGATGATGTTGATTTAGCTGTCAATTCAGACGATATTACCCTTGATCAGCAACTTGCTTACATAGATTATCTTGATAAGGCAGGTATGTTCTTCGCCCGAGAAAAGCATTTCAGACGCCCTGACAATAAAAAATATCTCTGGTTTACCCTGAGAAAGAGACAGGGTAGAGCCAAGTTCTGCCACTGGTGGGGCTTTAACTGGGAGAATTTCTGGTGGTGGTCAAAGGGCTCCGGATGGGTAAGGCAGTCTAAGTTCGACAGTAGAAGATGGGAATATGGTTCTGAAACAGAGGGAATTGCTCTCGGTTTACCATCTAAGCTGATGGAAAAATTAATGTGGATTAAATTTAAAGGCATTAAAATGCAGGTTCCCGAAAAATACGGATCTGTACTCGATTGGGAATACCCCGCATGGCCTGTTCCGCAGAGCGGCAGCAGCAGGAAACAAGTTGTTTGTGTTATAGAAAAATGGAACAATACCCGCACATGGAAGATATATACCCCTCCTGTGCTACTATAGAAGTAGCACACAAGAAGCTACAGATATAAGACCTCGTATAATTAGGGTATGAAGAACAAGATTCTTTGCCCTAACCACAACTACCACAAGATATTGATGGCCTACGAAACCGGATGTAGACGGTTTTGGATTCATTGTGGTGACAGAAAATGTAATCGCTGGATTCAAGTCGATGTAAATGATAGTGGTGGAGCCACTACTACGATGATGCCTGTGGGTTACCATTTTGATTTTGAGATAAAACCAACGTTGGTGAAAGGTACGTAATGAATTACCCGCTTCATTTAGTATCTAAAGAAAAAACCCCCATAGAAATGTCAAATATAAACACAAAGACATCCCGGAAGGTTCGTTCTTCTGATGGTGAGTTTGTTCGATATGTTGAGGATAAACATAGGCGGTGGGTTGATTACCATGCCGACTCAAGAAGGAGGCTCTACGATTGCCTTGAGGCCGTTTTAGACATAAACGGGGGCATGTGGCCGAAAAAAGAGCGTGATGAGATAACCACTGCCCGGAGACATGCCACAAGTATTAATATTGCAAAGCAGAAAATAGAAACACTGACTGGTTCGCTGATGTCCGAAAAGTTTGATTTTGACTTCAAACCACTCGACATGAATACCAACACCCTGGTTGAATCTACAAAGCACTGGTATTATGCTGATAAGGATCAGTATAAATATGACATGGTTGATGGTCAGACCAATATGTCCGGTTTGATCCACTCCGGTGTTCAGGGTATGTATATTGATTACGGAATTCGAAGAACCGGCGCTATCGGGTTTAAGCACTACACTGACGGATCCGTTCTTCAAGATCCGTTCTGGCAAGACAATGACCAGAAAAATTGGCGTGAGGCGATGGTGGATGGGTACCTCACTGCAGCGCAGATGATTGAAACCTTTGATATAAAAGACCCCATTATTCACAAGCTTGCCGATTCTGACTTATTTCTTGGTGATACATATCAAAGCAGCGAAAACATAAGGGCGTGGGAAAACTTACCAAGCCGGCAGGGCTCAAGGTTTTTGGTTACCGAATATCGGTGGATGGAGAAACTGAAGACTACCAGGCTACATGCAAAACTTCAGGATGGTGGCTGGTTCGCTTTCCCGATTATAGTAAAAGAAAATCAGGTCCGTGATTTTATAGGGAGAATGGAAATAGGGTGGGACGACATCTATGAATTTCCGTATGAAGATAATCTTTTGTACTATGGCATTATATCGCCTGATTTAACCGGTGTTTCTCCGGATTTGATTTTTGTACGCGGAAGGCACCCGATTCAGTGCGGCTCGATTGGCCTTTTCAAGTTTTCTTCCAATCGGATGTTTGGAATTGATAAGGGCGTATTTGAGTATATGCTTGATCTAAACAGGACACTTAATTATCGACAGTCGAAAATGGATGACATTATAGCCTCTGCTGCATCGGGAATGACTCTTGTGAATAAGGATAGGGTTGGTGGAGATGCTGGTGTAAAGAAATTGGTGCAAAACAAAACTCGTCCCGATTATGTTCATCCGGTGAATGGAGATCCAAGTAGTGTTGCCGCACTGTTTCCGGTTGGACAGATACCAGAGCATATCTTCAGGGAAGTTAATAATATTATTGATCTGTTTGATCGGGTGAGTCCTGTTACCCCGGCCTTGGAAGGATCAGGAAAGAGTGGCGAGTCAGGACGTCTGCTTGAAATGCGTCACGAGATTACTCAACTGGGAACGGTCAGGCTCTATAATCACTGGCAGCGGTTTCAGATGGACAAGGCGGAAGCGTGGTATAATCAGGCACAGATAACGTATAAGGATCTTTATCGGAAGGTTCCGACCGCAGACAAGACGGGGTTTGTAGAATTTAACGCTCCGGCGTTCAGGGATACCCCTGGGGGAAGACAGAAAGTTTACATCAATTCAATTTCCGATCTCCCGCGAGCTCGTGTTGTTGTTAAGCTTTCAAAGAGTTCGCCGACGAAGAAAATGGCACGGAGACTTGAGCTGTTTGACACGACAAAGATGTTGGCTGGAAATCCTGAGTTGTTTGCGAAAGAGATCAGGATCCTTACGAATGACTTAATTGCGACAATAGAACGCGACCCGGAGGAACAGGCCAAGCTTGAAAGAATGCAGTCGCTTCAGGAAATGAGGGATATTCTTGAGGTGTTTACCCAGATAGAGCAGTTAAAGTCTCAGGGTATGGAAGCAAAGGCTATGCAGCTTCAGCTTGCGCAGATGATGCAAAAATTACAGCCTGAAGGACAGCAGCCGCCTGTAGTAAACGAACAGTTTTCTCCAGCAAATCAGAGAATAGAAGGGGCGCCAAATGAAGGAACTCAAACAGGAACCAACCCAAATTCAGGACAACCTGGATCGCAGATACAAAACCCTCCAAGGGGGTAAAGAGAACACTTATGATAGCGATCCGGATGAGTTTGAAGAATATGGGGTTTTTTTCTTGCAGTAATTTTTTTCACATAAATGGTTGTTTGAAGGAAAGCAGCTCGATTAGCAGCCAACTGCTATTAGAGATCTACCTGCAACCCGAAAGGACGATTGAAGATGGGTGATGAAACCAAACTCACTTTTAAGAGTGAGGAAGAAAGACAGCTGGCTCTCGTTGAAATTCCAGACGAACCCCCCCAAGGGGTAGATATCGAAGAATGGCAACAGGAACAGGAACAAAAGGTTAGTGAAATACTTGAAGCATCGATTTCTGAGGAAACGGCTTCCGAAAAAGTTCCCGAGACTAAACCGGAAGGCCCACCCGTAACTGAGAAAAAGATAAAAACTTCAGACGATGAGGACTATGTAGACTTCTCCGAGATTGGTAAGGTTAAAAGAAGTGAATTGCCGGAAATTCTCAGAAGTTATGAGAACGGCAAGGAGATTATTAAACAGGCGGCACATGCAAGACGGTATGCCAATGATGCTGAAGATAAAATCAGAAGCTATCAAGAGCAGATCGAGAAGTTAAAAGCAACCGCCAATAACGTTTCCGACCTTCAGAAGCAGCTTGATGAATTGAAGAAGGCATCTGATACGGCCAGAAGCTCCGCTGACCACAAACCAATGGGTACGCGGCAGAGATCTGATCTGAACGATAAGTTGGATTCCATAAATTCAACGATTCAAAAACTGAAGGACTACGGAGGAGAAGACGCAGAAGCACTACAGACAGCGATATCAACCACGGTTGATGCGTTTAAGGATACCATAGGTGAGCTGGATGTTGTTAAAAGTGAGTTCAGCCGTTACAGGCAGGATTCAGAAAAGAACTACAAAGAGCTGAGGGCGAGCATTAACAAGGTATCTGAAACAACTCAGCAGTCTGAAGAACGACGTAAAATAGAAAGTGAACAGAAACGAGCTGAAACAGGTTTGGCGGAATTACAACGGGCACATCCGGAATTGGAAACATCAAAGCCATTATATTCCGACGACCATAATGATGTTGAAACATCGATTGTCAACATGGCTAAAAAGGTATGGGGAAATAACCTTTATAAAACAACCCCAACCGGCCACGCGGTCGTTGATTTTTCCAAGGTCAACAAGTTGGTTAGTGGTATTAGCCAGAACGATCCGGAGCTTTTAAGAATATGCGAGTCAGAAGGAGTTCTCCTCGGTAACCATGGGTTGACCAAAAAGGATGTTCGTAATTATGGGATACTTATGAATGTTTATTGGGGACAACGCGGAGAACGCATTGATGAAAGAACCGGAACCACTGTTGATATTACTGATTGGCGGGGCAATAAAGTAACTCATCCGGACTACGAATCAGCTTTTCTATATATGAAGGAAAAAAGTGGGCTTAGTAAAGCAGAAAAGGAACTGGAGATTATCAACGCTGAAAAAAGAGGGCAGGAGAATTTGAATGAATCTCTTAAAGCTCGTGATACGTCTCTTCCGACACTTAATCCTACCGGGTTGCCGCCTGAAGGGGCGACGATGAGCGAAGATATGGCACTTGAGGTTATAGGCGAGAAGGAGGGCGGAATGACCGTTGATGAAGAGGCTATGGAACGCCTGCTGCGTGTTGGTGACAAGCGTGGATGGGTAATGTTCGACTCTCTGAATCAGGCACATGCAGCCCTTGGAATGCCTTTAGTTAAAAAAGAGCCACAATGGGTACCAGCTACCTGAAGAGCGACATAGACAAAACGCAACAAAACTCAAACTGAAGGAGACTTATAATGGGTGTAAGGAATTATACCAGTCTGAATACTCTTTCCGGTGGTAGTCTTGTTGTTCGAAAGTTCAGCAATACTCTCCGGCGAAGGGCTATTCCAAAGTCCATATACGCTAATATTACTGGAGAGCGTATTATTTACAAGCGGCAGGAGCTTCCGATGCCGTCAGCGGTTATTGAGCGCGTTAGCCCCGAAGAAGTGGGTGGAGCGAGCAGTCTCCGTATCGGATTGAAAATGGAACCGAATGCCAATATCATTCGTGGCAACGGTGTTGCGATGGGTACTGAAATTGCCCCGGTGGTTAAAAGTGGTACGCTGTATCGTGCGAATTACCGGATTGTATTTCAGGACAAACCCGGATATGGTGAAAATAAGCTTGATGCTGAGTTTTATCGTCTTTATGAAGAACATGCCAAGGATCTCGCACCTCATGCCGCAGCGGAAGAGGATCTTGAGATTCACATGGGTCTTGTTGAAACAAATGGATGGAACCTACAGGCAGGGTCTACCGCGAATGTATGTCCCGCACAGTGGAACAGGCATTGCTATGTGGCCAACGCTGGCACTGTTTACCAGCAGCCGCAGTTTCATCCCAATTGGGCCACGTATACCAACCGCATAGTAAGTGCGATGGACAACGCTTCTGGTGGAACCGGAACTTTCCCTCAGACTGCCGCACAGATGCTTTCGGGTACGGTTATGGACGACCTTGCACGGTTTGCGTTTCAGCGTCGGTTGTGGCCGCAGACAATAAGCGGTAATCAGGCTTTTGTACTTACTGTGTCTCAGCTTCAGGCAACCAGGTTCTCAAACCCACGGTTTGTTGATACTCTTGGTAGCAGATATACCAGAGTTGACGACATTAAAAACAGTAAGGTACAGAATTGGTACGGAATGATCGGTAAGTGGGAAAGCGCCGCCGGTGCGACAATTTATATTGTTCGTGACGACAGGCTTGCCACCCTTCTGCCGAGCGGAACCGCAGAGCCTTATGGCTTACAGGCTGGTTATATGTGGCCGATTTCGAACGATCAGCGCCAGCTTGATAATCCGAGGGTAAGGGATGCATCAATTCTTCATGGTGCCGGATCCCTGTATCTGGTTGAGCCGGAAAAAATGCATATGATCAGTCAGGACTGGGATTACAACGTGCGTAACGGAGTTGGTTATGCCGGAAACCGTGGTTATCAGCATTTGCAGCTTGATACCACACCGGTTGATCCTACTGGTTCAGCACGGGAATATTTCGGTTCGGTACTGGTTGTTCTCGGACGCGCAGAAGGCGTTTGATAAAGAAGTAAAATTTGAGGGGGAGGAGACTCCCCCTTGTATCCATTAAAAGAAAGGATTTGACATGAATGAGCTTGTTGATTTTTTTAAGTCAAAGGAAGAACGAAAAAGCCTTCAAAAGATTGAATTGCTCAGGAGACAGGGAGAACGGTTTATACGGGTAAAATACAATGGCAGTATTATTCCCGAAGTTGATAACGAGGGAACTTGTTACAACCTGAGGATACATGGCCTTAGAGACATTGAAATATTTGAGGCTACAGACTCAAATTCCGGAAGACGGGAATGGAAAACAAGAAGGAGTGCAAGAGCTTTATTTTTCAGGCAGACATCAACCGGTGAAATAGAGGCGGATATCTGGGATGACCCTGACCACTGGAATAGACATTTTATTTCTACTCATCCGGAACTGTATGTTGAGGATGATCGGCTAAGAGAGGAAATAGAAAAAGAAAAGGATAAGCCTTTTAAAGCTGAACTTTCAAGAAAAGAAGAGCTTGAAAGAGAAATAGCTGACAAAGTACGGGAACTTGACCTTCTTGCTACCGAAGACAAGTCGTTAAAAGAGCAGAAAAAAAATTCACCCAGAGTGCCGCCAAAGAAAAAGTCGGCTGCATTACCTCGGGTAAAGAGAACAGAGGAGAAAGATGGCATCAACGAGTCAGCATCTGACATGGATAGCCTTGGAATGTCACGGGTGGCAGCCGGAGGGACCGCAGAAGGGAATACTGCCACTATATAATCAAGCCTATCGAATTCTTAATACGGTTGAATGTGAACAAAACCTGCTGTACGATGATGCGGCAGGTGATTTTCCATTTATAACAACAAATGGTGGATATCAGTACAGTTGCCCTGATACTGTATGGCTGGTTAAGCATGTGGTTGTTGATATGGATGCCACGCTTCCAACAAGCAGCACAAGGTCGTGGAATATTGAAACCCTTAACTTTGAGGGCAATAACTATTCTCGTATTCTGAACATAAAGACCACGCCGGCGAGAGTGTCGGGAAATTATAATGTAACTCCGGCATCGATACTTTTTAGAGGAATAAGCCCCGGAAGCACCATCTCTTTGTTCAGACGGATAAGCTACAAGCTTCCTGTAAATATTACATCCCCAAATATCCAGCACGAATGCCCAAGCCCCGAGGCGGAACAGATACTTATCCAGGCAACGATGTCGCTTATTGATGCTATGAGCGATCACAAAAAGCAACTTGCCGTAACCAATTATATTAACAATGTTTTAAAGCCGCAATACTGGACTACCCTTAACCAAGGTGAACAAGGAATTCCGGACTTTTGTGTTAAGAGGCCATTTTGAGCAGGCAGACTGATGAAAATCTTTCCCGGTGGAGACAATCCGAGTTCGGCGACGGGCTTGTTAAGAATGCCCCGCATGATGACATACCATCTAAAGCTGTAGCTGGTCTTGTAAATGCCCATTCGTTTGATACTGAAATGCAACCACGTTTAGGTGCGTGGTTTTGGGCTGATACACCTATTCCTGCGTGGAGAAATAATTGCGAGGACGAAAAAACCGGGTATAGTCTGGAAAAAGACTTAGATATTGTTACGTGTGACGAAGAAATTTTTAGCGAACTGCTGGTAAGCTGTTATATTGCGTGGCCCACTGGTGACGGATATTACCATGACGAAATAATTGAATATATTTCAACACGGTCTGTTCGCATGTCTGTTTCCGGTAACAGGGATTTAACCGAAGGGTGTTATATCCATGGCAGGATGAATCTCAACGAATGGCACAAGCGCAAGAGAAAAAAAATATGGCAATTCGGGAAGAGAGTTTATACAAGCCCGATAAATTACTCCGGATATGATGAATGTCTTTGTATTTCCAGAAAGCAGCCGTCTAACGTTATTTCCGACTGGGATGAGATGGATAACTATTCCATGCTTGGAAACTCAAGCGGGATATTTAAGCTCAGCTTTGATGCTGCTACAGGAATGTTGTGGAAGGCTAACTCACCAATACCCACAATACTGTTGGAAGGACAGCAAAGAAGAAAGAACCACAAATACAGACACGATGTATTATACTCGGTGTGCAGGTTGGATGGACAGGGCTTGCGTGATCGTAGATCGTCAAAATTAGTACAGCAAAGCGGTACTACAAAGCTTAACCTTGATGTTACCCCAAACAGAGATTACTCAACCTATTGGACGGAAAAGCTGATAGGTGCTAATGACCTGGCTTCTAAGACGGGATGCAAACTTACGTGTGCAAGAATGTCCGATGTTCATAAGGACCCCTCTTATTACAGAACGATTGTTGCACCGGGAGCTTCGTTCGGGTTTGTTCATAATGAAGTTGTTGAACACTTTCTGGTTGATATGAGTACTACTGGCACTAATGTACAAAGCATGGCAGATGTTGCTTCATCTATCAAAGAGGCCATAAACGTGATTTTCCCATGGGTTGATGTTGATTATGATGACAGTGGACATTTTGAATTTACAACAGGAGAAGAGAAAAATTCTGTAATAGGTTTTCTTGTTGCCGGAATTGGTGGAACGGATATATCCGCGAATATAAAAGGCAGAATTACCGATGGTGGAAGTATTGATGATCAGTGGTCAAATACTTCTCCGCTTAAGGTAGGCGTCTGTTATATGCCACAGGATTATGGAGGCTATGAGTGGCACTGGAATCATTATACTTTGTGGAAAACAACTGATGGCAGCGAAGATGGAGCTGATCCGAGAACAACAGAAGCCGGGGAAGAGCTTCCGCCACTTAAATTCACATGGAATGGCGACTACCGTGTTGCAGGTGCTTTTTATGCAACGAAAGACAACGGAATAGTAACTGCTGAAATAGGTACCTTTGAAAAGGCTGATGAGGGAACTCCGCTTAAATGGGAAAACGGCACAATTGATACGATTATAGAATACATTTCTCATAAAAAGGTTCGTGTCGGTATTGAATATTATGCTGGCGGATCAGAACTGTTACAGGCTTGTGCAATTGGAGGAGGACGAGTATTAAGGGCATCGCAAAGCGGAAACATTGTTACCATTGAATCGGTTTATAATGATGATACCTGGTCCAGCATTGAATGCGATGAGCGTAAAACAATATACTGGGCGAATGGATATGCCTCGGTAATAATCAAGGTTCTTTCTGATGGTACGGCCCAGGTGCATGACAGTGCCACAAGGCCGACACAGGGAATAACCATAGACCCGACATGCAGGGTTATAACCGATACAACCACCGATGAAGACCTGAGAAACAGAATGGACGAAAAGCACATTGGTCTCTTGAACATGAGATACAAAGAACCAATGCCGAGCTGCAATATTTTGAAAGTTGTTCCTGGATTCTTAGTAACTTCTCGTAGAGACAGTTCCCTTATTTATTATTGTGATTTACCGAATAATGCCAAATATAATGCGGGATACCATCTGCTTAACAGGCAGATAATTGATAAAATTGAGGGAAGTATACAGATAATCAGAAAAGCTCCTAATTATTTTCTTGTATGGTGTGCAAACGGCTTGTGGGCTGTTCCGACCAATAATCCTGATATAAAAGAACTACCCGAGTTCGGAGAGTGGTATGGTGTTTTACATGCCGATGTAGTGGATGAATATACCGGTGCCGTTGACTGGGGAAGCGTTGAAGAAATTGAGCAGGGGGCATTTGAACTTGTTTGCCAGGACCAGAGCGTAAGGCAACTTATCAACAGGCAATACAGTGAGGATTTTACTTACAATGATTTAGAACAGGATATAATTGCCACTGATATGAAGGGGTGCTGGAATCTCGGGGCAAGTGCGTATGGAAGAACACTAGGGCACGTCTTCTGGAAAACGAGGAGGACCTAAGTGGCTTCTTATAGTTATACGGTTGGCATCGGCGGAGATTTCGCAAATTTTGCAGACGCCTACTCGTTCTTACTTGCGTTACCTGGTGTAGTTGAGAACGACTACACTTTCAACGCCATATCGGATACGACGCACGATTCTTTTCCAACGGACCAGCTAAATATATCAACTGTAGTGGATCCAATATTAATATTTAACGGCAACGGGTATCTTGTGACTACTGGTGGAAGTGGTATTGATATTCATGCCTCTGGCAGTTGGTTTCAAGGTGAAAGCACGACCATCATAATAGATGGTTTTCGTATCAACATAGTTACGACGAGTGAATTTCCTGACGAGCACTTTGGGGTAAGAATCAGAAATTACTCCGATAATGAAGCCACTCGGATCAGCAATTGCTTTGTATATAATTTATTACCAAATAATGTATCCACTGCCTTTTGTCCATCTTTTAGAGAAATAGGAACCGGGCATGAGTATAATTATACGTCGATGTACAATTGCGTGGCCTATAATTGTTCCACTGGAATATCAAGGAGCAACACAACAAATAATGGCACCTATAAAACTCCTCTTCGGATAATAGAAAACTGTACGTTTTTTAACTGTGGTTTTGGAGACCTTGAAGACTCTCGAATTCAAGGAGGATATGCACTAGTAGTAGATAACACTCCCGTTTCAAAAGATCCGTTTAGTTATCGAAATGTTGCACTTTTGCGAGACGATGGCGTGGCGGGTAGAGATGTTTTTTACCAGCACAATGCGTCGTATGTGACATCGTTTAACAATTGTGCCACATCTGACCCTTCCACGTTTTCGGATTTAAATTCCGCTTATCCAGGGCGGGTATTCAACTGCCTTGACGGATTGGTTGCTGCCGACCAGTTGAGATCTACTGTATTCGGACACTTAAGGTTTCTAAGGCCAAAAATGGCTGCTGCCGGAATAGGAATATATAACGGTGGTGTAGTGCCAACGTACCCGACAACTGATTACGATGGCACAGTGTATGGCCTATATGGTTATTACCCAATAGGTGCATTTCAATTAGCTTTTAGTGTGGAGGATGATGTGGAAATAGAGGTTGACTTGCCGAATCTTGAAATTGAAATTCCTCCGGAACTTGAAGAAACAGTGGATGAATATGAATGGGATTTTGGGGATGGAGAAACGTCCGGAGAAAGAGATCCTGTACACGATTACATGCCGGGAGAATATGTTGTTACCGTTACCGTTACTTCCCGAGATGGGTCTACCGCTTCAGTAAACACTACAATATATGTCTACGAAAACGACTATACTGCAGGTGGAAGAAACATAACTAAATCTACCGATATCTTCAGATTCGGCCTTCCGCAAGAAAAAAAACAAGGTATAGGTTGGTGTGAATACAGCGGAAGCAACTATCCGAGAGCTATAGGATTAGTGGGCGCGTGTAAAATTTTTAATGATACTGATGAGGAACGGGTAATAGTAACTGATTGTGACTCATTCAAGCACTACTGGCTTGGAAAGGAAGACCATTGGGTTGATGGAGGCAATGAAAGCTATGGGGGATCAGAGATAGAGGCAGATATTCTTTTTCGTGAAAACGAACCGGCCAATGGTGCTACTATAAAGTTGCGCCACTCAGAGAGTGAAGCTGATTTAAAACCATGGCTTAAAAGCCGGAGAAATACCGGAGACTACGGACCCTACGGATTCAAAACAAACTTTAATGCTTCTATGTATTTCAGGGAAGATTCCACACCTGAAGACAGGGCGGTAGTAAAGTATTTTCCGAGAAAAGCGCAGATAGTTTCCGACAGGCACATAGAGAGTGAAACGATACAGGGAGGATTAAGGATAACGGGTGCCCCCTGGAGACTTACCGATGTACAGATGTGGTATGAAGAGATTGACACGGCGGCAGCACCACCGGAAAAACAAATGAGCGAAAAAACCTGGAGCGAAATGCTTACGGAAAGCATACTGTGGATAGGAAGAAGTCGTGATTTGGTTGCCTCTGATGGTACTTTTGTACTACCGTGGGACAACGGAGCCGGAGAAAGAACGACCGGGCAATATACCGGAGTGACTGCCGGTCCGGACGGAAACAGCAAATCGGCGATAGCCTTTAGCTCCGGGTATCTGACATCTGATGTTACTATTGAGTCTGGTGATCTGACGATGAATATGTGGATGAAATCCTGGGGTAATCCGTGTACGATTATTCAGGTTGATGATCTTACGGTAAGCCTTTCAGCCAGTGATGACTGGACGCTGAACTGGAGTGACGATAACGACACTGTTTCATTTCCTTTGGATATAAGTTCAACATCATGGAAAATGTTAACAGTTGTAAGAGACTGTCTTTCGTTGAAAGTTTACATAAACGGTGCCCTTGTGAACACGCGAATACTCACAAGAAGCAATACTTATAGTGGGCCGATTACTCTTTATAATGGTTCGATTACCGGATTTGAGCCAAGGTTCGTGCAGTATGCTTTAGATGGTGATGCCGTGAAATGGATATACGACGACGTGATTGAAAACGGTGGAAACTCTGTTTGTGCGATGTACTGATTATGAAATACATTATTAACAATTCAAAAGACATAACGAACGCCATCTATGGACTTGAGAAGCTTGTAGATGGTATGGACACCTCTATTAGAAGACTAAAGACAGCGAAGGCGTCTATTTCTCAACCCACAGATAACCAGCTTTTGGTGTGGGATGAAGATTTAAGCATGGTTGTTAACAGCCCATGGCAACTCCCTGCAGCAGATGGTGCTGCGAACGAGATATTACATACGGATGGCGCGGGGAATCTTGTATGGGTAGCTCCCGGAGCGATTGCTGTAGCCGGTGCCGATACTCAAGTACAGTACAACGCCGGTGGAGTGATGGCTGCAGAGGCCGCATTTACTTATAATTATGGTACAAACACCTTAACCGCAGACCATTATCGTGCTACGGGTGATTTTTCTCCGAGCGCTGCTGATGGCGCTACGCTTGGGACTGCTGCGCTTGAATTTTCAGATGCTTATTTTGCCGATGAGGCGGTGCTCTATTTTGGCAATGACCAGGAGGTAACTCTTACCCATGTTCCAGATACGGGGTTGCAGTTAAACACTACAATGCAAATGCAGTTCAGGGATGCGAACCTTTATATTGCCTCTTTGAATGACGGACACCTTGACCTCGAAGCCGACACACAGATTGATCTAAACAGTGCCGTGTATTTGGACGTGTGCGCTGATGCCGGAGCGGATGTAAATAAGTTTTTGGTTAGGGATGCCGGTGGTATAATAGATTACAGGACTGGCGCAGAATTGCTTTCGGACCTGTCTGGCGATGCTACTGGTGCTTTTGACTGGAATGCCCAGGCCCTTACTAACATTTCTACAGTAACTGCGGGTGGAGTTATAACCCCAAAGATTTATCCTAGTGCTAATAGTACAACTGCTATTCAGATTTTACAAGCAGATGGAGTAACGCCGATTTTAAATGTTGATACTACTAATAAAAGAATTGGAATAAATAATATAGCTCCAACGGTTGAGCTGGATATTGTTGGCGATATCAATATCGACGCCTCGTCATATTATCAATATGGTGGAGTAGATGCTTTTAAACTGATGAAAAAGGGATATCACGCAAGCTATTTTGATGCAGTTATTATCGGACATGAGGCTGGTGATACTACTACTGATGGGTCTACTGAATTACAAACAGTTGTAGGATTTCGTTCAGGTAAAGAAAATACAGGGGTAAGATTAACAGGATTTGGATACCTTACTGGTTATCAAAATGATGGTGATTATGTAAGCGTGATGGGGTCTGGAGCTGGTAGGGAGAATACTGGTGAGGGGTTAATGGGATTTGGATATTATGCCGGATATGGTAATAGTGGCACTCAGGTAGCGGGGATTGGATGGCAAGCTGCAAAGGACAATTCAGGTGATGATACTTTTTGTATGGGGAGAGAATCAGGAAGCGGAAATTCTGGAGACGATTGTGTGTTTATTGGTTATATGTCTGGCAAAGACAATGTAACTAGCAGCCAATTTATCGTAAAGCAAGCCAATATAAATGCTACACCACTAATACAAGGTAATTTCAATAGTGGAAACGTCGGTATTGGTGTGGTGACCCCGACTGCTAAACTTCATCTTCCAGCCTCTCAAGCAGGGGCAGGATTGGCTTCGGCGAAGATTGTACCTGGCGTTGTTGCTACTGTACCAGTAAGTGGAAATATAGAAAGCGACGGCACACATTTGTACTGGACAGATAGTGGTGGAACTCGCCGCCAATTAGATAACTAAAAGAAAAGAAAAAAACTATGGCAGACACAAAAACTTATAAAAAGATAGACGACAACACCATTGAAGTTACTAAGAACGAAACCTTTGACCCGGAAATAACAGTTACGAATTACAAGAGAGACTTTCTTCTTAATCAAAGAGCTTCAATTATCAAGCAGGCTAATGACTTTTTATCTGAAAGACAAAAAGAACTTGCAGAAGTTGATGAGTTAATAGCTGAATGTGATAAGCTGGGAATTGAACAGACTGAAATTGTAGAAAAATTAAAATAATTAAAAAAAATGAATAAGGAGATTGAAGATGACTGTAAAAAAGCAGCCGAAAAAAGATAAGGAGCAACCAGAAGAAGAGCAGTTATTAGTTAACGGTAATACAGCAGTTAACTTAAAATTACGTGAGTTCGACAAGGCAATTGTTACGGCAGAGCACATGGTTACAGAATTAAAAATGAAAAAGGTTGTATTTTTGTATGAACAAAGTATGGCGGCTGCAAAAATACAATCCGAAGAAAACAAACTACGCCAGACGTTAAAGAAATAATTATGGACAATAAAAGCGATCTTCAAATACAGGATATCCAGCTTGATGTTATAAAGCCGGATGATCCAAAATCGTGGAATCAGCTTATTGAGTGGGCGAAACAAATGTCTGCCCGGCAAAAAGAATTACAGAGACAAGTTGACAGGCTAAATAACTGGGTGTTTCCAAGGTAAAGGAGTAATTATGGTTTTTAAGTGCTATCCTATCAGTGACGTATGGCTTGAATCAGAGGCAGATGACGCTCCGGAATATGTTGATATCGATGAAATAAGATGTGATCCGCATGGAAATGTGACACAACCTGATAACGCATTGCAACAGCCTCCGAATCATTATAGCAGTGAGTATCTTACGTGGGTGTTAAAACACGACAAAAACGTGTTTACAAAACTTGATGGATCAAGCCCAACGAGGACAGACCACATCAGAGAATCACATTTTAGAGACATGGGAACTCGTATTGGAAATACTACACGGGGGACACATCTCGTAGGCGTTATCAAGGATGCGGCAATTAAGATAACCGGTCAGTTTACTGCTGGTATAAACCATAACGAAGTTTTCAGAAGAGTATATAAAAACGGAACTGAGGCAAGAGGAATCTGGTTTCTTGGCCACTAATTTAAAGGAAAAAAAATGGGCAGCAACTATCCTTTTCTGGGGCGTAACCAGAAAACAGAACAAGACAGGCAGCGTGAAAACATAGAGTCGCTATGGAGTCAGCTTGGTTCTATTGGTGTTAGCAATGGCAAATCGTTTTTTACTGGGAATGGAGAAGACGGACAACTTCAGCCGGAACGGCCAACCAATATAATGAACACCAGTGAAGGGCCAAGAACAGTTCACGAAGGTGAACAGGTTGACAT
>Ga0307442_1000755_pt1 | contig 15883 bp, 15 predicted proteins | sample SalMarWE160430MG_FD_202143 | JGI IMG/M metagenome (GOLD analysis project Ga0307442, IMG submission 202143) | Salt marsh sediment microbial communities from the Plum Island Ecosystem LTER, Massachusetts, United States - WE1604-30 | ecosystem: Environmental > Aquatic > Marine > Intertidal zone >...
GTGGGGTTGGATATGATCGCCGTCCCCGGTAAGGTGGATGCCGACACCATCGCCGCCATCATTGCGGACGAGATGGCCATCGGGGTTTTCAACCACAAGACCACCGGGGTACGCCTGATCCCGGTGCCGGGCAAAGACGTGGGGGACAAGGCGGTCTTCGGCGGGCTGTTCGGAGAGGCCCATATCGTGGAGGTGAGAAACGTCGCGTGTTCGTCTGCCTTTACGGGCTTCGGCGGGAGGATCCCCGCGCCGATCACCAGCATCAGGAACTGAGGGGGTGCAGCAACCACCTTTGCGCCTGTTCTGACGCGGCCCTCGTTAAACTCCTCTAGCCTTTGTCATCACGCCATGCCGTCGCCGAAGACTTCCAGCATATCGTCGTCCGTATAACACCGTTCGCTGTCATCCGGATGCATGGCGTCATCTTCCATCTTCCGGCGATCATAGGATGGATCGAGAACCTGCTGATAATATTCGTGTTGGATTAAAAGGTTCATGATCTCACTGGTGCCGGTCCAGAGCATGCCGAGACGGATGTCGCGCAGCGCCCGCTCGATGGGGTAGACGTCGGTATAGCCGATGCCCCCCATGACCTGCATGGCCTTGTTGACGACATCCCAGGCGGCCTCCGTGGTGAACCGTTTGGCCTCACTGACGATCCGGCGGACGTTTGGATAGTTTTCATCCACCGCGCGGGCAGCCAGGTAGGTGATGGCGCGGGCGGCATCGAGCTGCGTTATGGCATCGGCCACGGTAAAACTGACTGCCTGATATTCCCGGATCACCTTGCCGAATGTCCGGCGCTTGTCGGAATACCGGACCGCCAGATCGAGTGCGCCCCATACCCCCAGACAGCCGGCGGCGGAGGTGAGGCGCTCCGGGATCATCATCTGGTTGAAGCAGGCCGCGCCGCCGTGCAGCTCTCCCACCAGATTTTCCTTCGGCACCTTGACGTCTCGAAAAACCAGCCTTCCGGTGCCCCCGCCACGGCACCCCATGAGGCCGTACAGGTATTCAGTTTTTACGCCGGGACCACGATCCACGATGAGGAGACTGAGGCGGTTATACTTGTGCGCCTTCGGATCGAAGTTGGTCTTGCAGTAGACGAGGAAAAAGTCCGCGCCTTCGGCCCCGACGACGAACCGCTTCATGCCGTTGAGGTTGAAGTGGTCGCCCTGCAACTCGGCCCTGGACATGGCGCCGAAGAAATCCGATCCGCCGCGCGGCTCGGTCAGGGCCTCGGCCGCCACCAGTTTCCCCTCCAGATAGGGCTTGAGGTATTTACCCTTTTGCTCCTCCGTGCCGAAGACGTTCAGCGCCTCTCCCACGATGGACGGCATGACGAAGGCGCAGCCCAGGGCCATGCCCAGACAGCCGATCTCTTCGGTTGCCGTAACATCGGCGACCCAGCTCATTCCCCGACCGCCGTATTTTTTGGGGAACCGGATCCCAAACAACCCCCGTTCGGCAAGCTTCTCTACGAATTCGCGGGGATAGGTAATCTCGTCCCTATCCATTTTCCGCAGGAAATCGCCCGTGATCTCTTCACGGACGAACCGTCGGGCCTCCTCTTTAAGCTCCTGTTCTTCCGGCGTCAGCATAAAATCGTACATGGCCTTTGCTCCTTTCAGGTCGTGGCCTCGGCATACACCAAGGCTACCGGAAGCGGTGTCAAAAAGCAAGGGATACCCGCCTTAATCTTTATATGGCACGGCGCCGTGCGACCATGCCCTCTGTGAAAAATATTTTGACACATCATGATTTTATCATTACCATAATCGTATTTTGCACGGCGTGTGTTGCATGGAATCCGCGGCCAAGGCATATATCATAGCAGTAGACATGGGATACGGCCATCAACGGGCGGCCTATCCCCTGAAAAGCATCGCGCAGGACCGCATTATCATTGCCAACAACGATCCCATTGTGCCGGACTCCGATAAGGCCTTGTGGGAGCGTGCCCGCATATTCTATGAATCTGTCTCTCGGCTCAAGGCGGTGCCGATTGTGGGTCACCTTGCGTTCGATCTGTACAATAAACTCCAACGCATATCCCCCTTTTTCCCGTTCCGCGACCTTTCCCGCCCCACCTATAGCGTTCGGAGACTGCAGAGACTCATCAAGGGAAAGGGCTTCGGCAAAAGCCTGGTGGAATACGTCGGCGACTCGCCGCTGCCGGTGATCACGACCCATTTCATCCCGGCGATGGTATTCAACTACTATGGCCGAGAGATCCACTGTGTCGTCACAGATACGGATATTAACCGGGTTTGGGCATCGCGGTATCCGCGGAAGGGCTGTATCACCTATCTTTCCCCGTGCCGGCATGCATCGTTGCGGTTACGAGCATATGGTATTCGGCACCATCGGATCATCGAAACCGGCTTCCCGTTACCTAAAGAAAATATCGGCGAACGGCGTGAGATACTTCACCACGATCTCGTCGCGCGGTTGGTGAACCTGGATCCCAACGGCGTTTTTTTCGACAACTATCGGGGTGTCATCCGCGAAAAGCTCTTTTTAGACGACCCCGTGCCGCCGGAGACCTTCAAGGATCTAAAACGGCGCGCCACCCATCCCCTCACCATTACCTACGCCATCGGGGGGGCAGGCGCCCAGGCCGATATCGCCCTGCGCATGATTAAGGCCTGCGAGCGCCGCCTGAGAGAAAATCGGATCAAAATCAATATTACCGTCGGCACAAAGCCGGAAGTAAAAGAATTACTAGAGCGGGGAATGCAACGGATCGGCCTGGACAATCACGTGGGTAGGAGCATTACGATTGTTTATGCAGACATCTACGAAAAATACTACGCAGCCATGAACCAGGCCCTGCGCACCACTGACATATTATGGAGCAAACCGAGCGAGATGTCATTTTATACCGGCTTGGGCCTTCCCATCGTCATGGCGCCGCACATCGGCGCGCACGAAAAATATAACGGTGAATGGCTCTCCCATATGGGGTCTGCATACATTCAGGAGGACCCGGATCAAGCGGACAAATGGCTGACCTACTGGCTGGAGGATGGGCGACTGGCGCGCGCCGCCCTGCAGGGATACCTCTATGCGCCCTGTATGGGGACCTACAATATAGAAAAGCTTATACGGGAAAGAAACCTCAAGGCTGGAGCGGCCACGGCGACTTGAACCAACCGCTCGGCTTGTTATTGCCTCCCGGAAAACCGGTTAGTTTATAGAAACCTCATCCTTCTCTTAGTGAGTATGCGTAACGCAGGTGGCCAGGCACCTGTTTCTGCCCTTGCAGAAAACGTTAGGTGTCATCTTGAGATATCGGCCACCGTAACAACGATCTCACCAGATTCAATCGCGACAGCGCGTAGTTCGTCATGTGTCCTATCGGATGTTCTTCTCCAAAGAGCTCGTCGACGATCGCTCGGTCTTGCAACTCCTTGGCTTTCAATTCGTGGACTTTTTCATGGAGGACTTCTATGTCCGAGATGTTTTTTGCGAGTATCTCATGTCCGGGAAACATCCCGAAGCCAGCGGTGAAGATAATCAGGCGGTTCATCCCGGCCGTGTGGTGTTGTAGTTTTTTCAGAGAGGCGTGAATTTGTCCCATATCCTCATGGATATCTTCACTCGGCTCGCCGAAGATCATTTGATAGGCGGGCACAATGGTGTCGGATACAAAGCACCATTGCTGGGTGGGCTCAATCAGTACAATGAGACTGTCGCAATGTCCGGGCAGGAGTTGGAGCTCAAAGGTATATTTTCCGCTTTTTGTGGCAAGAGAGCTCACCTCCAAGGGGAGAACGGCGGGCGCAGGCTCGAATGGACCGCCCCAGGCAAAGACCCGGTAATCGGGATAGGAGAACCCCGTTCGTACTTTTGCGATTCCCTTCTTATGGATATAGACAGGAAGTCCCAGCTCTTCACTCAGGAATCGGGCGCCGCCGGCGTGATCTTCATGCCAATGAGTGATGATGACTTTTTCAACGGCTTGTTCAGGGGGGAGGGAGGTAACGAATTGTTTGAACGAATCGGTCCCAGCCGGAGGTCCGGAATCTACGAGCAGTCCGTCGACCAGATAGGCGGATGTCCACGGCGATTGCTCGGTCGCCCACACCCAGCGGACAATTTCATCATCGGCATACTTCTCAATTTTTACCATATACTGCTTGTCACCTTTTTTCTGCAGCCTACTACGAGATTGTCGCAGAGCGGAAATTAGGAATCACCTATGTAAAGAAATTATGAGTGAAGTGTGTAAACCTGACACCTTTAACGACACCCTTTTAGTACTCAGATTGACTAATCAACGATCAAGCAATAGACTTATTTAAAGTTTCATGACATTATAAAGTTCTCTTAAATCGCCGATGTTTTTGATTCTATTTCCATAGCCGCTGTGACTAGGATTGCCCTGAGGGAAACCATGACCAGAATGAACTGATCTTTCAGAGATAGTTCCCGAAAAGGCACCTTCGGTGAAGCTGCTATTTTCCGTTTAGTCTTTTTAAAACTTTCCAGCACTATCTCTCGATCCTCCTCCGCCAAGTTACCGTATAAATCGTTTAGGTGTTCCTTGCTGCGCCGAGTATGCGGTTTATGGGCGAAGTCGTTACGGATGCGTCCAAGGGCCTTGAGCGGCGGACCATATTGAGGCTTGAGACCTAAGGCCTGTGCGAGTTCAACTCGCTGTGTATAATTCAGATTCATATTTTCAAGATGCTGCTCGTAGGGTGTAAGAAGTGCTAGGAGTCGCAAGAGTTGAGTTTCGATATGGATCTGCCCCCGAATGACCACCCCAAGCTCATCTTCTCCTTCCAGCGCTTTACGGAAGTCTCTGTCTGAAACGTCGCTCATTAGGTCTCCTGGAAAATTATTCTAAGTAGTAAAAAGGAGTCAATTGTTGGCATTAACATTCTATCTTCATTCACCCAAAGTCTCTTTCTGGGTTAGATCATATTCTTGTTGCATGAGATTGCAAAAAATGTCCTCTTGATTTTTTACTAATTCCTCCTAGGTATTAATAATAAACATTCTAAAGTTTTAAAATAGATCTTCTTATCAAGAAGAAGTTTAGCTAAAACTAGAGATTTATGAGTTCCGTCATAAATATAAAAGGTCCCTTTGGGAGAGCTTCGAAGTTCATCCTCAGTCGCAGGTGTCACAGCAATCCAGCCGAATTTATCGATATCAAAATTATCATTAATTTTTTTACATTTATCAAACCATTTAGGGTTGTACTGGTTGGCGTTGAGATCTAAATTAGAGGATAATGCATTAAGACTGTAGTTATTATCAATTAATCTTTGCGCAACATCTCGTAAAGTGCGCGACTGTCCCTGTGGAGTCAATATCCTTGAATCATCTATTGCATGCCAGATAAGTGAAAGAAAGGAATGTTCATCCTCTAATGAAATTAAGTACAGATCTCCTTTCTTTATTTCATCTAGTAGACGTTTATCAACTTTTAATCCATCTTCTTCTCTTTGCAAAAGTACTTTCCTAGCCTCTTCTTGTGTGATCTTTTTCACTCTTTTGTCGAAGTTCCAAAGTTGAACAGCGAGCTTTAGCGCGTCTGTTCCCTCCTTTTGTTGGAACGTTTCCTCTCAGTTTTCCTGACTATATACTCGGCTTCGGGATCATGCACTGCCGGGAGTTTATCCAGCCATGATAAATCCTTGCCAATGACCAGCTCCTCTATTGTTGCGTGATGTGTATTGGTCATAGGAATCAGGCGCATTTGGAATACATGGCTTCTTGCCATTCTCCTAACTTCTTCTGCATTATCGTACGTCATTAAGAAATCTCCTTTTAAGGACTCGCATATTGTAAACAATCGCTCATGATCGAGATTATAGTGTTTGTACAAACGCTTGCCAGCTTTCTTTCCGCCAGCAGTGTATGGAGGATCAATAAAGAAGACCGCATTAGAATTAGAGGCAAATTCTTGGATAACTTTCAATCCATCGTCACATCGGAAGTCAATTCTATCGGCAACATGTTTTAGGTTTCGAAGCCTTTTCGCGAGTGTCTCCGGGTACCAACGAGAACTAATTCCTTTTCCATTTTCTCCGTATTTGAGAAATCCTGATCCTTCAGCGAGGATTCCTCCGTGGAAGGTTCGGTTCTTAAGGATCGTCTGGAAGGCCTTTCCCCTTTGTGTACTTGGAGTTTTCTTTATTTCCCGTATAACAGCTTCCTTATTTAGATCGAAATTAAGGACTCGGTTGGCCAGCCATTCGGCATCGCCATTGACAATGGACTCCCACACTGCAGCGATCTCATCGTCCAATTCGACCATAACTACCTTTTGCACCAGGTTTTCCAAGAGAGCAGTTAGGCTGATAATCCCCCCTCCAGCGAAAGGTTCAACAAGGATACTCGGTTTTGGATACGCCTGAGCCATCCAGCGTCTAAAAGTTGGCACAAACCATGTCTTCCCTCCTGGATAGCGAAATGGACTGCGCTGCGGGACAGATGCCACGTTCACGGGTTTAGGTACTTCAACTTCCTCAGATAACTCAGGAAATAACAACGATTGTCTACGTGTAGTCATACTAGAATGGCTTTTCGATTGTTTTGTTAATCGGTGGACTTTCGAGTTGCGTGTCGAGTTTTTTCTGAAGTAGTTTTATAAAATCTTCAACTTTTCCTGGTGATGGTGTGGTGATAGAAAGGAGAGCATGCTCAAATTCTGTGAAAACTACGTCCACCTTTTTAAGAGAATATCTTCCTGGATCTTGGTCTTTTTTATTAAGCAGTTCCAAATCGTATATAAGCCATGCAATATCTGCCTTGGACTTCGACACTTGTTTGAGACTGGGCAGGGTGGCAAAGAAGCTTTTGTTCAATGCCACGGCAATTTTCTTCTTCCAACTGTGTAGAATCCCACCCTTAAAAAGAAGTTGTGGGGCAAGCCGCTTCCGGGAAGATGAAAGGTAATCAGGTCGCGGATAGTTTGCTTCTTTAGACCAGTCCATTGAGGCTCGACCTCGTGGGTCTTTTATGAAGTAATCGAAAGGATCGCGCACATTTCCAGATATGTACACCGCTTGGATTTCCAGCGCACCGAAATCATACACTTTTCCCCTATCATCATATGCTACGAGAACAATGTCGATGTTTCCGGCAGATTTTCCTTTCGAGTCATTTAACCTCACCTCAGTAAGAGAACTCCATGTTGCTGTTTCATCAAAGAAGAAAGACGCAGCATCATCAGCAATAAGCCAATTTTCGCGAAAACGAATTGGACACGTAATAACAGGTTGGTCCTCATGAAAAATACTGCAGACGCCAAGTGGATTCTTGGCTTTATCTTTTGTACAATTTGGCACTTTATTATTAAAAGGACATAAGCGGTGAGTACGAAAACGGATGGCATTCTCACTCTGGACGGTGGTTAAAAAGCCAAAGACTTCGGCGAGTGGTTGTTTATGGATAGGCATCTTTTTCTTCTATCACCCCAGTCTAATTATTAAATAGATTTTTGAAAATGGCAATCAATAAATTACAGAACTCAAATACCCAAGACAGGGGGGGCTATGACATAGCCTCAAGGGGTAGAAGGGCTAACAAGATTTATCCCACTGCCTCCTGATACTCCTTCCACAAATCCCCTTTGTTTATCCCGTGGTCGATGAAGTCCCAGGGGAAGGTCTCCCTTTCCCCCTTTTCCCTGTATACCCAAAAGTCAGGGTTGATATAGGAGCTCTTCAAGGTCGCGCCCCAGTCCCCTTTGGCCTCATGGACACGAAGAAGGATGTCCCCAACCCTCCGATCACCCATGGAGAGGAGGGTCTGTACGTACCCCCACTTGGGGAGGTCGTGGATCACCCGGACCCGGGGGATCTTCCCCACGCCCTTTTTGATGGTCCGGATCTTCTTCTTGAGGGTCTTTATCTCTTCGAATGGATGCCACTGGAACGGCGTCCATGCCTTGGGCACAAAGGGGGTGATGCTGAGGGTGATCTCCCCAATCCTCCGCCCCCCCTTTTCCATGTGGTGCCTGATTTTTTTGGCAAGGGTGCAGATCCCCTCGATATCCTCCGGGGTCTCGGTGGGGAGGCCGATGATGAAGTAGAGCTTAAGATTGATAATGCCGTGGGCCGCAAGGGTCTCGGCAGCGCTGAAGATCTCCTCGTCCGGTAACCCCTTTGCCACCACCTTACGCAAGCGCTCGGTCCCTGCCTCCGGGGCCATGGTCACGGTGCGATGTTTGCTCGCGGCCAGGAGCCGGGCGCGCTCCGGGGTAATGCTATCGGCCCTGATGGAGGCGATGGATATCTTGCCCCCGTTCGCCGTGATATACGCACATACTTCATTAAAGCTAGGATGATCCCCCAGGGCGGACCCCACCAGGCCGATGCGTTTTCCCCGCTGCAGGCCTTGATCGGCCTCTCTCATCAGCGTTTCTAATGCCCTGTTGCGGAAGGGGCGATAGATGGTCCTGGTGGCGCAGAACCGGCAACGGTGGGGGCACCCCCGGTTTAGCTCCATAAGGAACATCTCCTTGAATTCCGTCAAGGGGGTGAGGATGGTTGACGTGGAGGGGGTCAGGCTCGGGTCTTTGACCCATCTTCGCTTCACCCGCGCCGGGGTCCTATCACTCAGCGGTGCGAATTCCACCAGCAGGCCCCTTTCGTCGTAGCGCGCATCATAGAGGGTGGGGCAGTAGATCCCCTCGATCCCGGCCGTTTGTTTCAAGAGACCCTCCTTGCCTTCCTCACCGGCGTCCTGAAAGACTATGAGAAAATCCAGAAAGGACTCCTCCCCCTCGCCGATGAAGAAGAGGTCCACAAAGGGGGCCAGGGGTTCGGGGTTGAGGGTGACGGCTGCCCCTCCGGCCACGATCAGGGGGGAGCGCCGATCCCTGGCACCGGCCTTGAGGGGGATCTTGGCCATCTCAAGGATGGATAAGACATGGAGGAAATCGTTCTCAAAGGGGATGGAAAAGGCGATGATCTGGAACTGAGCGAGGGGTTTATTGGATTCTAAGGAACGTAAGGGCCTACCACTTTTCTCATACCCTTCCCCGTCCGGCAGAAAAGCCCGCTCACAAACCACATCAGGAAGGGCGTTGAGGATGCCGTAGAGGAGCTGGAAGCCCAGGTTGGACATCCCCACATGGTAGGTGTTGGGGAAGACCAGGCAGATGGGGGTCTTCCCCCCCCATTCCTTGCAGATGGTCCCCTCCTCCTGTGCGAGGAGGTCCCTGCGGCTGAGGGCGATTCTCCGCGTCACGAGGTCATTTTACCACGTGCAGGGGACCGTGTGCATGCCCTAATCCGGCTGTTTCCGCATAAAGGTGGGGACGTCGTACCGTTCCTCTATCTCGGGAAAAGACCCCGATCCCGATGCCGCGGCCTTGCGGAAGCGGAAGCCGGAGAAGTCGTCGATGCTCTTTCCCCTCCTCAGGAAGGTAGGGACGTCCATGTTTTCCGCCGCCTCATCGGGGATCACCTGCAGCCGGCGAATTCGCTCCTGCTTTTCCTCCTCCTCGCCGAGGCCGGTGGCAATCACCGTCACCCTGATCTTGCCGTCCATCCGCTTATCGATGACCGCCCCGAAGATGATGTTCGCCTCTTCATAGGTCTCTTTCTGGATGAGAGAAGAGGCCTCGTTTATCTCGTGGAGGGTCAGGTCCGCCCCGCCAGTGATGTTGATCAAGATACCCTTGGCACCATGGATGGAGATGTCCTCCAACAGGGGACTGGATATGGCCCGCTGCGCCGCCTCTAAGGCGCGGTTTTCTCCCGATGCCACACCCATCCCCATCATGGCCATCCCCATCTCGGACATGACGGTCTTGACATCGGCGAAGTCGAGATTGATCAGCCCGGGGACCAAGATGAGGTCCGATATCCCCTTGGCCGCTTGGTAGAGGATCTCGTCGGCCTTCCGGAAGGCCTCCAGCAGGGGCATACCCTTGCCGCTGACGGCCAGCAGCCGCTCATTGGGGATGGTGATGAGGGTATCGGCATAGCGATTGAGCTCTTGCCACCCCTGTTCCGCCTGGTGGTGCCTTTTGCGCCCCTCAAAATTGAAGGGTTTGGTGACGATGGCCACACTCAGGGCGCCCAGCTCCTTGGCGATGTTGGCCACGATAGGGGCACCGCCGGTGCCCGTCCCCCCTCCCAACCCTGCAGTGATGAAGACCATATCCGCCCCATCCAGGACGTCCCTGATCTGGTCCACGCTCTCCAGGGTTGCCTTTCTGCCGATCTCGGGGTCCGCTCCCGCGCCCCTGCCGCTGGTGATTCGTTCTCCCAGCTGGATCTTCACCGGGCTGGGGGAGATCTTCAAGACCTGGGCATCGGTGTTGGCGGCGATGAAGTCGACCCCTTCCAAATTGAGTTCGATCATGGTGTTGAGCGCATTGCAGCCGCCTCCCCCAATGCCGATTACCTTTATCCGTGCCCCCATGTCATAATTTTCATCGAGCTCAAACATTCTCAACCTCCTTTTCTATCCCCCGTGCGGGAGATTACCAGCCGTTTTTTTAATCGTCATATAGTGTTCAGCCTGTCTAAAAGAACTCCTTAAACCACCCCTTCATCCTCCGGGCGACCTTGTCGAAGATGTTGTTCTCGCCGGGGGCAAATCCAACACCCATCTGCCCTTTCATACCGTAGAGGACGAGCCCCACGGCGGTGGTGTAGATGGGGTTTGCGACGATGTCCGTCAGCCCCCCTACGTCCCGGGGAGAGCCCTTACGTACGGGGAGGCTGAAGATCTGCTCGGCCAGATCCACGACGCCCTCGAGGAGGGCCGAGCCCCCGGTAAGGACGACCCCTGAGGCGATGAGCGTTTCGTAACCGGAGTTTATGATATCCCGATGCGCCAGAGAGAGGATCTCCTCCGTGCGGGGTTCTATGATCTCCGCCAGGGTATATCGTGAGATGGTTTTGGCCCCCCGCTCGCCTACGGCGGGGACCTCCACCCGTTCGTCCTTCCCCACCATGGAGGTAAGGGCGCATCCGTGTTTCTTTTTGATCTTCTCCGCCTCTTCGATGGGGGTCCTGAGGCCAATGGCGATGTCACCGGTGACGTGGTCGCCGGCCAGCGAGATGACCGAGGTGTGTTTTATGCTCCCCTGGTGGAAGATGGCGATGTCGGTGGTCCCCCCACCGATATCGATGAGGGCCACGCCCAGCTCTTTTTCTTCGGGGGTGAGGCCCGCTTCGCTGGAGGCCAGTTGCTGTAAGATGATGTCGTTGACCTCCAACCCGGCCCTGTTGGCGCACTTGATGATATTCTGCGCCGAGGTGACCGCCCCAGTCACGATATGGACCTTGACCTCGAGCCTGACCCCGCTCATCCCCTGGGGGTCCCTGATCCCGTTCTGGCCGTCTACGATGAACTCCTGGGGCAAGATGTGGATGACCTCCCGATCCATGGGGATGGCGATGGCGCTGGCGGCGTCGATGACCCTTCTCATGTCTGCCTCGGACACCTCGTGGCTCTTTACCCCCACGATCCCGTGGCTGTTAAATCCCTTGATATGCCCGCCGGCTATGCCGGCGTAGACCGAGGTGATCTCGCACCCCGCCATCAATTCCGCTTCTTCCACCGCCCGCTTGATCGACTGCACCGTGCTCTCGATATTGACCACCACGCCTTTTCTGAGACCGTGCGATGGGTGCGTGCCGATCCCGATGATATCCAGCCCCTTTGGGGAAGGGACGCCGACGATGGCGCAGATCTTGGTCGTCCCGATGTCCAACCCCACGATGAATTCTTCCTTCTTGCCCATGGTGTCACCCCCTTTCCTCAAGCCCGACCACGATGCGGTCGGGGCTTTCATACAGGATATAGTGCACAGGGAGGTTTTTTGCCGTCACCCTCTTCCAGACCTCCTCCAATCGTCTCACTTTGAGCTCCACGTCTCCTCTGTGCATATAGATCATGGTCCCTCCTTTCACCATGTAGATGGTCACGTCACCGATCTCGTTAAAGGTGATCTCAGAGACCCCCTCGCGGGAGAGGTGAGGGTGATTGTTGACCTCCCTGATGAACCACAAGGCCTCACCGATGAGGTCTTTCCGCTTGCCGTGCTCCCACACCTGGCCTTCCCACCCGCTTACGACGGGGTAGTCGAGGGCCTCGCCGGGGGCGGGCTCCGTAAAGGGGGTACCGTCTTCATCGACGTAGTAGAGCTTATCCAGGCGGATCAAGGCCACCGGATTTCTCTCCGCTACCCGCAAGGATAGCGTATCCGGCAGCACCCTGCGCACCTCGCAGGATCTGACCCAGGGGAGGGTTTCCACCCGCTTGGAGATCTCCCGCAGATCGAGATTGAGGATTGGCGTATCGGGTGAGACGGAGGCGGCTGTGATGATCTGCTGGGGGTCGGTGCGAAGGCATCCCTGCACCTCGATGTTGTCCAGCTCGAGGTGATAGGCGAGCAGGAGTCGGGTGCCCCTCTCCAGACCCCAGATGAAGGCGATGAGGGCCACCGCTATACCCACCAAGAATAGTTTCTTTCCCTTTTTCATTCCGTTCCCTCCTCGATCTTCAACGAGGCCTCCTCCAGGATGATCTCCACCAGCTGGAGGAAGGAGATCCCCGCCTGGGCCGCCGCCTTGGGGACAAGGCTCGTCTCCGTCATCCCCGGCAGAGTATTGACCTCGATGACAAAGGGTTCCCCCCCTTCGCTCAGCCGGAGATCCACCCTGGCACACCCGCTGCAGCCCAGGGCATGGTAGGCCTTGAGGCCCCATCCCTGTACCTCGTCCCGTTTTCCGTCGCTGATTCTCGCGGGGCAGAGGTATTCCGTCTGCCCCGGCGTATACTTTGCCCGGTAGTCGTAAAATCCACCTTTGGGGGCGATCTCGATGACGGGGAGCGGCTGACCGTTGAGGATCCCGACGGTGAGTTCCTTCCCCTCGATGAAGCGCTCGATGAGGACCTGATGATCATACTCCCTCGCGCTGCGTACGGCCTTTCGGAGCCCTGTGGCATCCATGACGATATCTATCCCTATGGTCGATCCCTCTGAGGCCGGTTTGACCACCCAGGGGGGAGGGAAGGACGGGTCCTCCAGCGCTCCTTCCTGAGGTGCCGTGAACTCCGGGGTGGGGATGCCGTGATAGCGGAAGATCTCTTTGGTCTTGATCTTGTTCATGGCCAGGGCGCTGGCCAATACGCCGGAACCGGTGTAGGGGATGTGCAGCAGTTCGAGGAGCCCCTGAACCGTTCCGTCCTCACCCCACCGCCCGTGCAGGGCGATAACGGCCGCATCGATGTGCTCCTCCACCAGGCGCGGGACGATATCGGCGGAGACCTCTATCCCTATTGCCTGGTATCCCCCCTCCTGGAGGGCCTTAAGGATTGCGCCGCCGGTCCTCACGGATACCTCCCGTTCATGGGAGATCCCTCCCATCACGACTCCGATGCGTTTATTCCTCCACCTCTTCTTCACCGATGATCTGCACCTCCAGCTCCAGTTTGGTCCCTTTCTCTTGATAGACCCGTTTGCGGATGCATGCTATCAGCCCCAGGACATCCCGCGCTCGGGCACTTCCCACGTTGACGATGAAGTTCGCGTGCAGGGGTGACACCATGGCATCCCCTCTGCGCATGCCCTTCAACCCGGCCTCCTCGATCAGCTTCCCGGCGGCCATCCCCGGGGGATTTTTAAAGATCGAACCGGCGCTGGGCTGAAAGAGGGGCTGCGTTTCCTTTTTGTTCCTCAGGAATTCCTCCATCCGTTTCGTGATCTTCGAGTATTCCCCCTGCTGCAAGGAGAATTCTCCTTGCAGGATGATCTCATCCGGGGGGAGGTTGGTCCCGCGATAGGTAAATTCAATGTCCTCTCGTTTCACCCACCGGACCCCTCCTGTGCGATCCATGACCAGGAGGGAGGAGACCAGATCGCCTATCTCCACCCCCCAGCTGCCGGCATTCATCCAGATCCCCCCTCCCACCGTGCCGGGGATACCGGCCAGCGCCTCCAGACCGCTGAGGTCATTGGTCCCGCAAAACCGCAGCAGTTGAGGGAGCCCGGCCCCGGCCCCGGCCATGACGGCGGTCCCCTGCTTCCTGATCTCTTCGAAGCCGGGGGAGAGGTGTATGAGGGGTTCACGCACGCCTCGGTCCGAGACCAGCAGATTGGTGCCGTTGCCGAGGAGGAGATATCCCTTTCCCTGTGCTCGGCAGAGGGCGATCGCGCGCTGCAGGTCTTCCACCTCCCGGGGGTAAAGGATAAGGTCCGCCGACCCCCCGATCCTCAACGAGGTGATCTCGCTCATGGGGGCACCCCGGCGGATCTCCCCCTGAAACCCCTCTGTTCTGATCGTTCGCTCCAGGGCGCCGTCCCTCATGCGGTTTCCTTTCGTAAGGCCTCCACGATGGCCTCCGATACCTCCCCGATGTTCCCCGCGCCCAAGGTTATGACGATGTCCCCGGGTTTTACCCGCGGCATGATTTCTTCGACCAGTTTTTCTTTCTCGGGCACGTACAGGACCTCTCTATTCCCCCTCTTCTTGAGCGCCTGAACCAGGGCCTCGGCGGTCACGCCCGGGATGGGGTCCTCTCCCGCAGGGTAGATATCGGTGATGAAGACTGTATCGGCCCCTGCGAATGCGGAGAGAAATTCATCGAAGAGGTCTCTCGTCCTGGTGTATCGGTGGGGCTGAAAGAGGGCGAAGATCCTGTTCTTCCCCACCCCCTTGGCCGCCTCTAAGGTGACCCGGATCTCCACCGGATGGTGGGCATAGTCGTCGATGACCGTCACCCCGGCATGCTCCCCCTTCAGCTGAAACCTCCTCTGGACGCCGGTGAAGCCCTCTAAGGCCTCTTTAATGGTGGTGAACTCAATCGCCAGCTCCAGACCGCAGGCGATGGCGGCCAGGGCATTGTAGACGTTATGGGTCCCCGGCATCCTGAGCCTTACCGTTCCCAAGGGCCGGCCGTGCCAGGAGGCCTGAAATTCGATCCCCCAACCTTGCGGCCTTATCTTCCCCCCCCGGAGGTTCGCCTCCTGGTCGAGACCGTAGGTGATGTAGCGCTTGCCTATGGAGGGGATGAGGGCCCGGACGTTTGCGTGGTCGAGGCAGAGGATGGCGCTCCCGTAAAACGGCACCTTATTGATGAACTCCGCGAAGGTCCTCTTGAGGTGCTCGATGTCATCATAGTAGTCCAGGTGTTCAGGGTCTATATTGGTGACGATGGCTATGGTGGGGGATAATTGGAGAAAGGTGCCGTCGCTCTCATCGGCCTCGGCCACCAAAAATTCCCCCTCACCGAGCCGGGCATTGCTCCCCACACTATTGAGCCTCCCGCCGATCACCATGGTGGGGTCGAGCCCCGCATGGGCCAGGACGGTGGCGGCCAGGGAGGTGGTGGTGGTCTTGCCGTGGGTGCCGGCCACCGCGATGCCGTATTTCATCCTCATCAACTCCGCCAGCATCTCGGCGCGTGCGATCACCGGGATCATCCGTGCGTGGGCCTCCTGGATCTCAGGATTGTCCCTTCTGATGGCCGAAGAGGTCACCACCACATGGGCCCCCTCCACATTTTCCTTGCGATGGGCATAGGTTATGGTGCACCCTAAGTGCGCCAGACGCCTCGTGATCTCGGTCTCCTTGGTGTCCGAGCCGCTAATGCGATTGCCGAGATTGAGCAGGACCTCGGCGATGCCGCTCATGCCGATCCCCCCGATCCCCACGAAGTGTATGTGCTGAATTTTTCCCCTGTACACGCTCGTTCCTCACTTCATGCCCAGCAAGGCATAGCACTCATCGACGATGCGGGGGGCGGCATCGGGCAGCCCCAAGGAGGCCGCCCTCTCCTCCATCGTCTCCCGTTCCCTTCGGCTATGGTAGAGGGGGAGGATCTCCTGGGCCAACCGCTTTCCCGAGAGTTCCGCATCGGATATCATCCTCCCCGCGCCGTGCCGGACTAAGACCTG